>Ga0302320_10014055_pt1 | contig 16601 bp, 13 predicted proteins | sample Bog_T0_3_FD_202130 | JGI IMG/M metagenome (GOLD analysis project Ga0302320, IMG submission 202130) | Peat permafrost microbial communities from Stordalen Mire near Abisko, Sweden - Bog_T0_3 | ecosystem: Environmental > Terrestrial > Soil > Wetlands > Peat | place: Sweden: Abisko, Stordalen Mire... | reverse complement strand
TGAGCGCCCGCGTGGTGAAAATTGACCGGGGCGAGCGCCGCATCGGCCTGTCCATCAAGGCGGCGAGCTACAGCGACGAACAGCTCAAGGAAGAACAGAAGATTTTGGACGCGCTCAAGCCCGGCGAAGATCTTGTGGCCTTGCAGCACGCCTTCGACGCCCTCGACGACGTCAAGCTCAGCGAGAAGGAATAATTTCGCCCACGGAATGCAAAACGGCGGACTGGCAACAGTCCGCCGTTTTTTGTTGGGAGGGGTTTAGTGGATCAGACCGAGGGCAATTTCAATTTGACTCCGACGGCGATGCTGTCGGTGTTCAGACCATTGATGGCTTTAAGGGTCTTGGAGGTGGTGTGATGTTGATGAGCGATCCGGGCCAGGGTGTCGCCGGATTTAACGACGTAAAGCAATTCCGCCTGCGTACTGGCCGGGAGGGCAGCCTTGGCCGCCACGGTCGGGGTGTTGCCGGGGCAGGCGATGGACGGCTGCGACGGCATCAACGCGCGAGTTGATGCCGGGGCAGCGGCGACCAGCGGCTGGGGTTGCGGTTGCGATGGAACCGAAACCGGCCGGGCCGCGACGGGGGCAACTTCAGCATTGGCGGGCATGGAGGGCATGGCGGCCGCGGTCTTATGTTCGCTCACGCAGCCTTCAATCAGGAGAATGACGAGCAAGGCGGCGAGGGCGACGACGCCCAGCATGACCTTCTTGCGGAAGCGCTCGCGGCGCTGTTGCTGCAGTTCCGCAAACGGCGAGTTACAAGACACTTGAAAAGGATTTGATGTATTCATAAACCGTAACAGAAGATGATAAAGCATGACTGATGCCAACCAGCTCCAGGAGCAACGCAGCCTCAAACGGGGGGCGGAACAATGAGATGCCTGCCTCAGCCCAAGCCAGACTGCCCAATGCTTCTAGACGGGCCCAGGAATTGCGCAAAACCGCCTTAAAACGGGCTAAAAGCTTAATTTCAACAGGTTGCAGGCTGCCTAGGACAAGAGCGACCGATGCTGGTAATGAAGAATTTTGAATTCCGGCTCATCCCGGAGGGTCGCCACGCATTCGAATTTGTCCTCGAAAGGTGGGAAGAAGGCATCGCCTTCGACGTCGCGCTTAACGAGGGTCAGGAAGAGGTCGGAACAAAACGGGAGGGTTTGTTCGTAAACTTGGGCACCGCCGGCGATGAAGAATTCCAGGGGCGAACTTGCCGGGTCGAGCTTGAGGACATCCTTGATAATACGCAGGTCCACCGCCGCCGCGCCGCCCAACTTGGGGAGTTCAAATTGATGCGGCCGGTCGGGAATCTGGGTTTTGCCGCGGCCCACCCAGGCACTGCCGAACACTTCGGGAAAATCACGCTGCAACCGGCCGGGGTGCCGGCTCAGGACGATGTTGATACGATTGGGCAGCGGTTTGCCCAGGCTTTCAAAGGTCTTGCGCCCCATGATGACCACATGGCCCGACGTCAACTGTTTGAACCATTTGAAATCCTCCGGCAGATGCCATGGGATTTGGTTGCCGGCGCCAATGACGCGGTTTTGGGCCATGGCGGCGACGGCTTTGAAATGTTTCACAGAGACTAGGATTCTGCGCCGCGACAGCGACCAACGCAAATTCAAATTCCGCCACAAATCCCGGGATTGTATCGGAATCACGGCTCCCCGCAATCCAGGGTTCACCGGCCTTCCGCGGGGGGTTCGGTCAAGGACTGCAATCGTTTACGAAACAGTTCTGAATTGGGTTGCAAGCGCAGGGCCCGTTGATAAGCGGCCACGGCCGAGGCCAGGCGATGTTGGGAAGAGAGGGCATTGCCCAGATCATAATAGGCATCGGCGAAATCCGGCTGGCAACGAATGGCGCGCTCAAATTCCGCGATGGCTTCACCGGTCCGGTGCTGGAGATAAAGGACCGTCCCCAAGCTGAGATGCGCTTCCGGTTTCTCCGGCGCGAGTTGCAGCGCCTGATGATATTGCGTCACGGCGGCGTCCAACCGGCTGGTTCGGGCGAGCAGGTTGCCATAATTGTAATGGATCGTGTCCACGTCGGGATTGATGGCGAGGGCGGTCAGGTAATGGGCTTCCGCGTCGGCATAGTTTTGCTTTTGCGCGAGCAACCGTCCGAGATTGCTGTGCGCCAGCCAGCTGCGCGGATTCTTGTGCAGCGTGTCCAGCCAGAGGGTTTCGAGATTCTGATAGGCGCCGCACTGACGCCAGGTCAGGGAACCCAGGAGCAACAGCAGCAAGGCGGCCAGAGCGGCTTGCAGCTGGAGATTCACTGACCGCCACCGCAAAAATCGGACCGCCAGGCTGGCGGCCAGGGCGATCATTCCGATACTGGCGAGGTACTGAAAATGATCGGCCACAAAGGAATATAGCATCGGGTAGAGGTTGATGAATCCGAGCGCGGGCATTAACGTACCGCCAAAAAACAAGACGCCCACCAACGCGCCCTTGCCAATTTTATGCCGGGCCAGCCATAAGCCGCCCACGACGCTTAAAACGGCCACTGGGAACAGCCATTGCCACCAAAGCCCGGGATTGATGGTCCAGCGCGGATAATTGAAGGTCAGCGGATGCGGCCAGATGAGTTTGGCCACATAAAAGCAGAGGGCGCGGCCCGCGACCAGGCAGCGCTCCACCGGCGTCAGCGACCAATGGGCGCCTTGCGCCCCGACATGGTGTTTTTCCAGCCAGGCGGTCACCAGGCCGAGTCCGGCGCCGAGGACAAAGAAGGGCAGCAGTGGAACGACATCCCGCCAATGGAGGCGGTCTTTCTTCCACCACAAAACCAGGAGGATGGCCGCCGGCAACGAACAGGCAACGGTTTTACTCAACAGCGCGGCGACGAATAATCCAAGTGCCGCATAATAACTTGTGCGCCGCCCGGATTCTTCCGCAACCCCGACCAGAGCGGCAAAGCGCAGGTAGCACAGCAGGGCGGAAAAATATAGCACCGCGGACAGGACATTTTTGCGCTCCGTAACCCAGGCCACGGATTCGACTTGCACGGGATGCAGCGAGAAAACCGCCGCCGCCAGCCAGGCGCCCGGCAGATTCAACCCCGCCAGAATCCGCCAGACGAGAATCGCCCCCAGCGCATGCAGCAGCACGTTTACGATATGAAATCCCACTGGCTGCAAGCCCCATAAATGGTATTCCAGCCAAAAGGTTGTATGTACCAGCGGGTAATATTGCGGGGTCGCTGCGGGATTGAACCAGATCTGCCATAAACCGGCCGCGTCACGCAAGTTCTGATTCCGCGTGACATAATCATCATCGTCCCAGATAAACCCCGCGGAAAAAACCGGCCAGTAGGCGGCCACCGTGGCCAGCACTAGAAGCAGGCCCAACCAGAATCCGCGGGGCAACCCAGGGATGACTCGATAGGTCTGACCATCCGGAGGGGCATCCGCGATGGCGGGGTCAGGGCGACCGAATTTCATGCATCGCGGAGGAGCCGGCATCACACCGCCACCGGAGCCTTGATGGCGGGAAACGGGTCATAGCCGATCAATTCAAAGTCTTCATATCTAAAGCCCTCAATGGTGGTGACCGCCGGATTCAGGCGCATGCGGGGCAACGGGCGGGGCGGACGGGTGAGCTGCAATTTCGCCTGCTCCACATGATTGGCGTAGAGATGAAGGTCGCCGAAAGTATGGACGAAATCGCCTGGTTTCAAGCCGCAAACCTGCGCAACCATGAGGGTAAGGAGGGCGTAGCTGGCGATGTTGAAGGGCACGCCGAGAAAGATGTCCGCGCTGCGCTGGTAGAGCTGGCAGCTCAATTCGCCGTCGCTGACGTAGAACTGGAACAAGGTATGACACGGCGGGAGGGCCATGGTTTCGATTTCACCGGGATTCCAGGCACAGACAATCAGCCGGCGGCTGTCAGGATTTTTTTTGATCTCGTCGATGACGCCGGCGATCTGATTGAGGGACCGCCCGTCGGGCGTACGCCAGTCCATCCATTGGGCGCCATAAACGCGGCCGAGGTCGCCATTGGCGTCGGCCCATTCATCCCAGATGGTCACGCCGTGGTCATGCAACCACTGGACGTTGGTATCGCCGCGCAGAAACCAGAGTAACTCGTAAAAGATGGCCCGGGTGTGAAGCCGCTTGGTGGTGAGCAGCGGAAAGGAATCGCGCAGCGGACAGCGGATTTGCGCGCCGAACAGGGAATAGGTGCCGGTGCCGGTACGGTCGGCCTTGAATTTACCATGGTCGAGGACATGGCGGAGCAAATCGAGGTATTGAATCATGGCGGATAAAGTTTAATCACGAAAAGGGACAAAGCGAATTAAGAATCACCGGGTCAACAAAGCCTCGGCATGCTGACGCGCCGCCTCGCTCTGACCACCCAGCATCCGCGCCAGTTCGGTCACGCGCGATGGTTTGTCCAACCGGGTGATTTCGGAGGTCGTGCGCCCGTTCCTGACCTGTTTGGTGACCAGGTAATGGGCATCCGCGGCGGCAGCGACCTGGGGCAGATGGGTGATGCAAAACACCTGCCGTTTGGCGGCGATTTGCCGCATCTTTTGGCCCACCGCGTTGGCGGTTTCCCCACCCACGTTGGCATCCACCTCGTCAAAGACGAGGACGGGAATTTCATCCTGCGCCGCCAGCACCGTCTTCAGCGCCAGCATCACGCGCGCCATTTCGCCGGAGGAGGCAATGGCGCGCAACGGCTTGGCGGGTTCGCCGGGATTCGGCGCGAACTGAAATTCGATTTCGTCCAAGCCAGCCGATTTTGCGGCGGTCGCCGCGGTGACCTGGTCGCCTGGGGAATGGGATTGTATTGCCACCTCAAACTTGCTTTGCCGGAAACCCAGGTCTTCCAGTTGCCGGCTGGTTGCCCGGGCCAGCCGGGGGATGACTTTTTTACGGGCGGCGGAAAGCCGGTTGCCGGCGGCTGAAATTTCCCCATCCAGCGTGGCCAGGGCGGCGTTGAGACGCACGAGTTCGGAATCACGGGATTCGAGGGATCGGAGCCTGGCCCCGGCTTCGTTTCCGAACGCGATGACCTCCGCGATGGTGGCGCCGTATTTGCGCTTGAGGGAGTGCAGCAGGTTGAGGCGTTCCTCCAGTTCCGCGAGGCGTGCCGGGTCAACGTCCACGCGTTCGGCATAGCGGGAGACGGCGGATTGGAGTTCCCGAAGGGTATCCGCGGCCTGTCCATGCAATTCTGCCAGGCTGGCCGCCCCGACATCGACGCGTTGCAGTTCGGCCAGCACGCGGCCCACGGCGCCGGAATGAGTCAGCAGCGAGGAATCGCTTTCGGAGAGGAGATCGAGCGCGGCCTGGCTCAATTGCAGCAGTTTGGCCGCATTGCTGGCGCGCTGAAATTCCGCCTCGACCCGCTCGTCTTCGCCGGGTTGCAAGTGCGCGCCGGAGATCTCCCGCATTTGATGGCGCAGCAGGTCCAGTTGCTGCGCATAGGACCGTTCATCCACAATGAGCGCGGACTTTTCCGCTTCCAGCGCGGCACGGCGGCGGACGAGATCACCGAACGCGGCCCGGTCCGCTTCCAAGCCGCCGAAAGCGTCGAGGATGGCCAGTTGCCGGACCGGTCGTAGCAAGGACTGATGATCATGCGGGCCATGCATATCCACTAGAAATTCGCCGATGGCGCCGAGTGTGGTCAGGGTGGTGGGGGAACCGTTGATGAACTGACGGTTCGCGCCGGCGGACGTGAACGTGCGTTTGAGCACGAGTTGATGGTGTTCACACGGTTCGAGGCCGTTGGCGTCGAGAAACTGTTGGAGTTCACGCTGAAGCGCGGCCTCGGCCGGGGTGCCGGCCGGCGCATCGAGGTCAAAAGCGGCCTCAACGGAACAGCTGTCCGCTCCGCTGCGAATCAGCGAACGATCGGCGCGTTCACCGAGCACGAGGTTAAGGGCGCCCAGAATGATGGATTTGCCCGCGCCGGTTTCGCCGGTGATGACATTGCATCCCGGCTGCATTTCGAGGGTGAGATCGCTCACCAGGGCGAGGTTCTTGATGCGCAGCGTCGTCAACATGGCCGTTTTGGGACCACAGCTAACCACAGAGACGTTGCGCGGCGCGACTAAAAAACGCCGAAAGCAAAAGCCGCCGCGAGCCGGATGCTTGCGGCGGCATGGCTGACCGGATGATGGTGGGAAAATAAACCACCGACATAATGGTTTCAAGCCTTCGTCCGTTCCAAGTGTCAGTGATCAGGCCACAAGCGTCCGAAGGGCAAGGTTGCGAATGGGTCGGGGGAAAAGACTTGCCAGGGAATCCGGGGAGATAATTGCACCTCGATTTGGGCGGGCAATTCCGTCATCATCACCCCCATGAGCATTGCCACCAAGACCGGAGATGGCGGAACAACGGGGCTGATGTATGGCCACCGCGTCCCCAAGAACCATCCGCGCGTGGAGGCTTGTGGCACGCTGGACGAGTTGAATGCCGCACTGGGACTGGTCCGGGCGACCGCCCCGGAGCCTTTTGTACGTGACAATATTCTGTGGATTCAAAAAAGCCTGGTGAATGTCATGGGCGAAGTGGGGGTGCTGCCGGAAGATTTGCCGCGGTATACCAAGGGCGGATACGCGGTGGTGGCCCCGGAACTCACCGCGCGGCTGGATGCCTTGGTGAAAGAGATTGAGCTGCAAAAAATTACGTTTGCCGGTTGGGCGACCCCGGGTGCCACCCCGCATTCCGCCGCGCTGGACCTGGCGCGGACGGTTTGTCGGCGGGCTGAACGGCGGGTGTATGACGTCCACGCGGCGGGAGAACTCGCCAACGGCGAAATTTTGATTTTTCTGAACCGCCTTTCCGACGTGCTCTGGCTTTTCGCCCGTTGGGTGGAAAGCAATTTAACGGAGACTCACTGACCGCGCCTGGAAGCTTGCCGAATTCGCTTTGCAGGGGACGGTGAATCCGCCAATTTGCAGCGAGTTTCATCCCTTGATAACATTGCATCAATACATCACGCGCCAGGTACTGGCGGGGTTGCTGCTCACGGTGGCGGTGTTCGCTTTTGTGATCCTGCTGGTGAACGTGATGCGCGATGTTCTGCCGCTGTTGCTCAGCGGCCATATTCCGGGATGGCTGGTGGCCAGGGCTTTGGCGCTGGAGCTGCCTTTTGCCTGCGTCTTCGCGCTGCCGATGGGGTTGATTACCGCGACCTTGCTGGTGTTTCGCCGGTTCAGTGCGGATCAGGAACTGACCGCCATGCGCGCCAGCGGCGTGAGCCTGGTGGCGCTGATCACGCCCGTGCTGGGGTTAAGCGTGATATGCTGCGGGGTTAGCGCGTGGTTGAATCTGGACGTTGGCCCGCGTTCCCGGGTGGCTTTGCTGAGTCTGACCCATGACCTGGTGCATGCCGCCAGTAATGCGCAGATCCCCGAAGGTCAGATGATGGATTTTATGGCCAAGGGCGTTCATTACCAGCTTTACGTCGGCAAGAACAACGGCGGCGACTTGGAGGACGTCAATATCTACCGGATGCAGGGGGAAACCAATTGGGATGTGATCATTCATGCTCCCAGCGGCCGGTTGCTCGGTAACCGCGGCACTAATCAAATCGTATTGGAATTATCGTTCCCGCGCATGTTGCGTGGTCAAACCATCGATTCTTTCGACCGCTTGCCCATGAATTTCAGCCCCGACGAGCTGACCAACGGTCTGATCAAGCCCAAGATCAGTGACATGACGTTTGTACAGTTGCGACAAGAACTCCGGGAATTGAGGAAAATCGACCTAAGGCCTGCGAATGTAAGTTCGCTGGAAGCGCTGCCCAGCCTGCAGCAGCTGCAATTATCGATGAAAACCAACGCGTCGCCCGCGGAGGTGGCCGCGTTGTTGCGCAAGGCGGACGCGACCCGCCTCAGGCAAATTGGTGAAGCCGTCGTGACGATGCACCGGGAGGTGGCTTTTTCCTTTGCGTGCTTCGGGTTCACGCTGATCGGCATCCCGCTGGGCATCCAGGTTCAGCGGCGCGAAACCAACATCGGCATCGTCCTGGCACTGGCGTTGGTGTCTGTCTATTACGGAATCATGATTCTCGGCGAACAGTTGTCGTCGCGTCCGGAATATTATCCCCAACTGATTTTATGGCTGCCCAATTTCCTCTTCCAAGGCGTAGGTGCCTTCTTGCTGTGGCGGGCCAACCGGGGGATTTGACCAGGCCAAAGGCTGAAGAAAGCAAACGTATTCCGCATCAGACTTTCCTTCGAAAGACCTTTCCCACATTCGCCTGGTCCACGGGCTTGACAAGCATTTCATCAATATTCACATGGGGCGGACGGCTGGCGACCCAGACTAGGATTTCCGCGATGTCGGCGGCCACCAGCGGATTTGTGCCCGCATAAACTTCCTTTGCCTGCTTGGTATCGCCCCGGAAACGGACGACGGAAAACTCGGTTTCCGCCAGGCCCGGGTCAACCGTGCTCACCCGGATGCCCGTGCCGAAAAGCTCTTGCCGTAGCACCCGCGTAATCTGCAGTTCGCCCGCCTTGGCCGCGCAATAGGCCGCCCCCCCGGCATACGCCGAATGGCCCGCAACGGAACCAATATTGATGATGCTGGCGCCGTCGTCATGCGGCAGGAGCGGGAGCGCGGCGCGGGTTACCCGCAACACGCCGAGCACATTGGTTTGCAGCATCGTTTCCCAATCCGCATCCCGGCCATCGGCCACGGGGTCGAGGCCGATGGCGCCACCGGCATTGTTAATGAGCACGTGGAGCGGGTCCCCTACTCCACCGCTGGTGATTTTTTCCCGGGCCCAGGCCATGAATGCCTCCACGCTCGGCGTCCGCGAAACATCCAGCTCATGAAAATGAACCTCGGTCGCGCCCACGGTTTTGGCTTCGGCAGCAACGGCTAGCAAGCGGTCGAGCCGCCGGGCCCCCAGCAGCAGCCTGGCGCCCTCGGCGGCAAACGCCACGGCCGCCGCCGCGCCGAAGCCGCTGGACGCTCCGGTGATGAGCACCCATTTGTTTTGTACCGAAAATTTCATTGGCAGTGGTAACCTCCAGCGTAATTTGACGTCTCCGGCAAATTTGTCCAACCAAAACAAACATAACCGGCCATTATAACCGGCCATTTCTTGGGGCGCCATTTCTGGTTGCAATACCATGACCAGGCAATAGGATGTTCCCAATCCCCAACCAACGTTCCAACGCCATGAACCTGAACTTAAAAACCTTGCGTGGCATCCTCGCCAACCTCCTGGCAGGCGGGCTGGCGGCCTTCTCCGCGGTCACGGTCGCGTTTGCCGCCAACCCGGACACCAATGCCGTGGCCCATGCCTCCCCCGGCTGGCTGCCGCGCGCCGTCCTGTACGAAATTTTCCCGCGCAATTTCTCCGCCGCCGGCGATCTTAATGCCATCACCGCCCGACTGGGGGAGTTGCAGGACCTGGGCGTGGACACCCTCTGGCTGATGCCCATTCATCCGCTGGGACAAAAATTAAAAAAAGGCTCCCTCGGCAGTCCCTATTGCGTGCGCGACTTTTATGCCATCAACCCGGACTATGGCACCACCAACGATTTCAAGGCGTTGATCGCCCAGGCCCACCAGCGCGGCATGAAAGTCATCATGGACATCGTCGCCGGCCACACCGCCTGGGACAGCGTAATGATGGAGCACCCTGAATATTACACCAAGGATTCCAGCGGTAACATCCACCCGCCCTACCCCGGTTGGACGGACGTGGCCGAGTTAAACTACGCGGACGCCGGCCTGCGCCGCTATATGATCGACCTGCTCACCTATTGGGCTCGGGACTTCGGCGTGGACGGCTTCCGCTGCGACACCGCCTTCACCGTGCCCGTCGATTTTTGGGCAGCCGCGCGCACCGAGTTGCTGAAAGTCAACCCCCGGATCGTTATCATCACCGATTCCGGCGCCAAACCCGCGCTTCTCTCCAGGGCGTTTGACATGGATTACGGCGGCAACCTGTTCGAGACGCTCCACCGGGTCCTCACCGGCGAACAACCCGCCAGCCTCCTCCAGGATTCCTGGCAGCACACCCGCGACCAGTTCCCCGCCGATGCCCTGCACCTGCGGTTCACCGACCACCATAACATGCCGCGCGCCACCGCGCGGTATGGCTTGAGCGGCGCGCTCGCCGCGCAGGTCTTGATGCTGACCCTCGACGGCGTGCCGCTCTTCTACAATGGCATGGAGGTCGGCGACGCCACCGAATCGGCGGATCCCGCGTTGTTTGAAAAAATGCCCGTGTTCTGGCATCCCGGAGGACGACCGCCGTTGCGCGACATCTACCGTGACCTGATCAGGCTCCGCAAAGAACACGGCGCGTTTTTCAACCACGATGTTGCCTGGATCTCCAACTCGTCACCGGCCGAAATCGTCAGCTTTTTGCGCCAGGACGCGACCGACCAATACCTGGTCCTGATCAATTTTTCCAGCCGCCGCGTCACCGCCGAGCTGGGCCTGCCCAATATTGCCGGCTTCGAACCGGTGAAAATCGCCGGCCATGCCGATCCGCTGGACATCGTTCTCCCCAATTTCCACCTCAACGGCTATGACTGGTTCATTTATCATCGCGCCACGCCTAAATAGGCGGCCATATCATTACCGGGGTTTCCGGGCCGGGCGGTTCGGCGCCGCAAAGCATTGTGAAACGCGCGCGCAACCCTTAAACTTCCGCCATGCAACTGGTGATCGATTACCTGCAAAAAAATCAGGCCCGCTTCCTGGCGGAGCTCTGTGACTACCTTCGTTTTCCCAGCGTCTCCGCCCAACCCCAGCACCGGGCCGATGTGCACGCCTGCGCCGCCTGGTTGCTCGCTCATTGCCGGCAGATCGGACTGGAAGCCAGATTGTGCGAGACGGCCGGCCATCCCGTGGTGGTGGCCAAAACCCCGGGAGTGGCGCCCCGCCAGCCCCGCCGTCCAGCCAAACCGCATTTCATGGTCTATGGCCACTATGATGTTCAACCGCCCGAACCGCTGGAATTATGGCAGTCGCCACCGTTTGAACCGCGCATCGATGGCCGGATCATCTACGCCCGCGGCAGCACTGACAACAAGGGCCAGAATTTTGCCCACCTCAAGGCCGTCGAGGCCTACCTAAAAACCGGCACGCCCCTGCCCTGCGATTTGACTTTCGTGCTGGAGGGCGAAGAGGAGGTCGGCAGCAAATGCCTCTCTGATTTCCTCAAACAGCAGCGCCAGGAACTGGCCTGCGACGCCGTCGTGATTTCCGACACCGGCATGCCCACGCTCAAGCATCCCGCCCTGACCTACTCGCTGCGCGGCATCATCGCCTTTGAAATCACCCTGCGCGGCCCGACGCACGACCTCCATTCCGGCGTCTTCGGCGGGGCGGTGGAAAATCCCGCCATGGCCCTGGCAAGGCTCCTCGCCCGCATCCACAATGACAAGGGCCACATCACCATCCCCGGTTTTTACGACGGCGTGCGGCCACTCACCAAACTGGAACGTCAGCAGGCCGCCCGCTATCCGTTGAAGGATGCACAATTGAAGAGGCTCCTTGGCCCGCCGATGCTCTTCGGCGAACAAGGCTACAGCCCCACGGAACAGCGCAGCGCGCGGCCCACCTTCGAAATCAACGGGCTCACCAGCGGCTATCAGGGCGAAGGCAGCAAAACCATCGTACCTTCCTGGGCCCGGGCCAAAATCACCTGCCGCCTCGTCCCCAACCAGGATCCCGCCCACGTCCGTAAACTCGTGGTCGCGTATCTCAAAAAAATCTGTCCGCCCACCGTGCGCCTGGAAATCGAAGCCGGCCACGGCGCCGAGGCTTATTACGTGTCGCCCAATGGTCCGCTCGCGCTGGCTTCCCTGCGCGCCCTTAACCAGGCCTTCGGCGCTGAAGCCATCCTGATGCGCGAAGGCGGCTCCATCCCGATCGTCAATGAATTCAAAAAGATCCTCGGCGCAGATTCCCTGCTCCTCGGCTTGGGGCTGCCCGATGACAACGCGCACGCGCCCAACGAAAAATTCCACCTGGAATGCTTTGAAAAAGGTCAGCGCATGAGCGCTTTTCTGTGGCCGGAACTGTCACGCTAACCCCCATGACCATTCCTCCTCCTCCTTCCCGTTCTCATTCGCTTCGTCTACTACGCGTATCCGGGGAGGCGAACGCATCGGAAGAACGAGCCACTCCGATACATCTCGTCAGACTCTCAGACCGTCTGTCCGTTATGCGTCCATGTCCTCATTTGCGACGTTTTCTGCTGCAATCGGGGGTCCCCCAACCTTGCCGGAGCTTTCCCCGACCTATGATGGCTTGGCACGGATTTAGCTCGCTTTCTGCCGGCGACAATTTATTTTTTTAATCATGCTTGCGGCCGTCATTCAAAAGACTACCCCGTGGTGGCAAACCATTAGCTTGGACTGGCTAAGCTGGTTCGATGTGGCGTTGTTGCTCGTGATCGCCTTCGGCTACTGGCTCGGCCGCCGACGGGGCATGACCAAGGAATTTCTGCCGGCACTCCAATGGCTCTCCATCATGTTGGGCGCGGGATTGGGTCACCCCTACGTCGCCAGTCTGTTTGAACAGTACCAACTCGTGACCAAGCATACCCAGGCGCTCATGTTCGGTTACCTGGCCATTTTCGCGGTGCTCTTCATCTTCTTCACCATTCTGAAATCCAAACTCAACCCCAAGCTCGAGGGCAGCAACATTTTCGGCGGCGGTGAGTACTACCTGGCTGTCATCGCCGGCATCACGCAGTTTCTGAGCATGGTTTTGGTCGCGCTGGCTCTGTTGAACGGGCCCATATACTCACAGGCGGACATCGCCGCCAGCAAGGCTTATAACAACCGCTGGTTCGGGGGCGGTTTGCAGCAATACAGCGGCGATTTCATCCCGTCCATCTACGAAATCCAGGATAGCGTTTTTAAGAAATCGTTCGCTGGGAAGTTCATCAAGGACTATCTCATCATCCTCCTCATTAATCCCGAGACGCCCGGATCCGGGCCGACCAAAAACAAGCATTCCTGATCCCCCTGCCGCAAGATGGCCGGCTTTCTTTCCCCCGGAACGCGTGAACACATCCGCGCCGCCAGCGACATCGTGGACGTCATCGGCTCCTACCTGCCCCTGAAAAAGGCCGGCGCCAATTTCACCGCCCTCTGCCCGTTTCACAAGGAAAAGTCCCCCAGTTTCAACGTCAATCCCGGCAAACAGATCTTTCACTGCTTCGGCTGCCACAAGGGCGGCGATGTCTTCACTTTCGTCCAGGAATACGAAAACATCGGCTTCATGGACGCCATCCGCCGCCTGGCCGAACGCGCCAACATCCCGCTCGAATTCGAAAACACCCCCGGCGCCCAGGAATCGCGCCATCTCAAGGATCAGCTGCTCGACATCCATGAGCAGCTCACCCAACGCTGGCAAAACTGCCTCGCCAGTGAAGCCGCCGGCCAACCCGCCCGCGATTACCTCGCCCGCCGCGGCGTTTCCGCCGACGCCATCAAACTCTTCCGCCTCGGCGCCGCCCCCGACGCCTGGGACGACACCGTCAACTGGGCGCGCGGTAAAAAATTCGACCTCGCCACCGTCGAAAAAGCCGGCGTCATCATCGCCAGGGAAAAGGATGTCCCGCCGGCCGACGGCGACGCCCATCCCCTGCCGGCCACCGGCAATGATGCGCCAGCGCCGTTCGTGCGGCCATCGGCCATCCACTATTATGACCGCTTCCGCGGCCGCCTGATGTTTCCCATCTGCAACGAACAGGGACGCGTTATCGGCTTCAGCGGCCGCATCTTGTCGGGCGACGAAAAGACCGCCAAGTATGTCAACTCACCGGAAACGCTCATTTTCACCAAAAGCAAAATCTTCTTCGGCCTCGACAAATCCAAGCGCGCCATCCTCGAGGCCGGCGCCGCCGTCATTTGCGAAGGCCAGTTGGATCTGATCGCCTGCTTTATGAACGGCGTGCCGAACATCGTCGCCCCGCAGGGCACCGCCTTCACCGACCAGCATGCGCATATTCTGAAGCGCTACGCCAATGAGGTCATTCTCTGTTTCGATTCCGATCACGCCGGCCAGAATGCCACCGTCCGCGTGCTCGATCACCTGCTGGCCGCCGGCCTCGCCGTGCGCGTGGCCGTCGTGCCCGCCCCGCATGACCCGGACAGCTTCATCAAAGCCACCGGCGGTGCCGCCTTTCAGAAATTAATCTCCGCGGCGGAGGGCTTCTTCGATTATTACCTGCGCCGCCTCTGCGCGACCAACGACGTCGCCAGCGATAAGGGGCGGCTGGCCGTTTTGCGCGCCATGGCCGAATCCGTGCTCAAAACCGGCAACGGCGTCCTGATTGACACCTATGCCCAAAAAACCGCGCTGCGGCTGGGCGTTTCCGCCGAATCCGTCCGGGCCGAATTCAAAAAAAATCCCGCCCCGGCCTTCCCGCCGCGGGAATCCGAAACAGAATCCTTTGAAAATGGCGAGTCTGCCGGGACCATCGCGCGTCCCTCGCCGGCTGAATTTCACCTGTTGAAATTGCTGTTGCTGAACGATGAACTGGCGCGCTGGGCGGCCTTGCATCTGGACCCTGCCTGGCTTGCCCACCCGCACGTCCGGCAGATTGTCGATCTGCGCCTCGCCGCGCAGGAACACGAGACCTGGCACAGTCTCACCGAATTTCTCGACGCCTGCGAATCGGCGGAACAGCGCAGCCTGATCACTGAAGCCGGAGCCGGGGACCGGAAAATTCCCAATCCCGAAACGCAACTGGCCGACGTCACCTTGAAACTGCGCAACCAGTTCCTCGACCAGCAGATCGCCACGCTGACCCATCAGCTCAGCGGGCCCGAAATCGACGATCCGCAAAAGGTCCGGTTGCTGCAGGAACAGCAACGGCTGAAACAACAAAAGCGTTCACCCCTGGTGGCGTTGCAAAAGAATTTCGTGTAATTCGTGTTTTTCGTGGTTTACCTTCCCCCTGTCCAATGAAACCGCCCTACGAAAATTTCCCGCAGCGGCCCGCCTGGACCGAGATTGACCTGGGCCGCATGCGCCACAACCTCCGCCTCATCCGTCAGGATCTACCCCGCGCGGTCCATTGGCTCGCCGTGGTCAAGGACGAGGCCTACGGCCACGGCGCCCTTGACGTGGCCCGCATCGCCCTCGAGGAGGGCGCCTGGGGCCTCGGCTTGAGCACGCTCGAAGAAGCCACCCACCTCCGCGATGAGGGCATCACCGCGCCGCTGCTGCTGCTCGGCGAACGGCAGGAGGCCGAATTGGAATGGTGCGCGGCCCACAACCTCACGGTCTGCGTCAACGAACCGCACAACGTCCGCGCCCTGGCACGCCTCGCCGCCAGCTTCGGCAAACGCATGCCCGTGCATCTCAAAATCAACACCGGCATGAGCCGCTACGGCGTGCGCTGGGATGAGGCGCAACCGCTCATCGAACAGATCGTCGCCGAAAAATCCCTCGTGCTTGAAGGCGTGATGACGCATTTCGCCCAATCCGATGAAACCGACAAAACGTTCGCCCATCTGCAGTTCACCCGTTTTAATGAGGTACTACGCCTGCTGGAAGAGGCGAACATCCCCGTCCGCTTGCGGCACTGCTGCAACAGCGGCGGCTTCCTCGATCTCCCCCACACCCATCTGGATATGGTCCGTACCGGCATCCTGATGCACGGTGTGTTCCCCTCGACCGTGTGTCGCAAAATTCCCGGCATCGAACCGGTCATGACCGTCAAGGCGCGCATCGCGGCCCTCCAAAAGGTCAAACCCGGCGAAGTCGTCGGCTACGGCATGCGTTACACCGCAACCACCCAGCGCCGCATCGCCATCCTGCCCATCGGCTACGGCGACGGTTTTCCACGCGTGCGCAACGAGGGCGCCGCGCTCATTCACGGCCATCGCGCCCCGCTGGTCGGCGGCGTGGCCATGGACGCCATTACCGTGGATGTCACCGACATACCCCAGGCACAAATGTGGGATGAGGCCGTCATCATGGGCCGACAGGGCGACCAGGAAATCACCGTTCGCGATGTCGCCACCTTGAAAAAGACTGTGACCTACGACGTGCTGACCAACTGGCGTCTCCGGTTGCGGCGAAAAGCCGTGAATGCCAGCGTTCCAGCCCCGGTCGAAAAGGTTGACCGGCAGGCGATGGCTTGAATCTGTTCCCATGAAACTACTATTCTCCGAACAAAACTCGGACTATGATAATTACCAGTTTCCCTACGCCGTCTGGGCGCTGCCGGACCAGGGCGAGACGCCGGCGGATATTTTTGACGCCGGATTTCTCCCCTCCTCGCGCTTCCTCGACCGTTTTTATCTCTGCCGCCAGGTGCGCGTGAAGCTGCCCAAGTTCAAGCCTTCCTCGGAAAACCGCCGCATCCTGCGCAAGGGCGAAGGCATCAACGTGGCACTCGTGCCGCGCGAAAAATACAATTACACCCCCGAACGGCGCCAGTTCTTCAAGACCTACGCGGACATCAAATTTGGCAAGGACGTCATGACCGCCGTCCGGCTGGATTCGTTGTTCAGCACCCCGATCATCTCGCATCTTCTGGTATTCACGGATAATGAAACCGGCCAGGAAGTCGGCGTGGCCACCCTCTACGTGGAGGATCCAGCCCTCGCCTACTATTATTATGCGTTCTACGACCTGAATTATTTCAA
>Ga0302320_10014054_pt1 | contig 16601 bp, 20 predicted proteins | sample Bog_T0_3_FD_202130 | JGI IMG/M metagenome (GOLD analysis project Ga0302320, IMG submission 202130) | Peat permafrost microbial communities from Stordalen Mire near Abisko, Sweden - Bog_T0_3 | ecosystem: Environmental > Terrestrial > Soil > Wetlands > Peat | place: Sweden: Abisko, Stordalen Mire... | reverse complement strand
AACACCATGGAAACCAAGAGCCTGAGCCGCGCGCAGGGGACAAGACTCGCGCGCGAGCGCGCGACCCGCGAAGCGGGCCTGGCCTTGACGCCGAGCACGGATCGGGCACAGCGGACCAAGAAGATTTCGAATTGCGACGCGTGAATCCGCTAGCCCGCTTGTCGGAGACGGCCGGGGCAAAGGCCGTTCAGACCACTGCGCCTGCGCCCTGGAAATATCGTCCGCGCGCCCACAGCGCGACGTTGACGAGCCCGATCATCGCCGGCACCTCGACCAGCGGGCCGATGACGGCGGCGAAGGCGACGCCGGAATTGATGCCGTAGACCGCCACCGCGACCGCGATCGCCAGCTCGAAATTGTTGCTCGCCGCGGTGAACGACAGCGTGCAGCAGCGCGGATAGTCGGCCCCCATCCCGCGGCTCAGCGCGAACGAGATCGCGAACATCACCACGAAGTAGATGAGCAGCGGGATGGCGATCCGCACCACGTCGCCGGGGATGGTGAGAATCAGCTCGCCCTTGAGCGAGAACATCACCAGGATGGTGAACAGCAGCGCCGCCAGCGTGATCGGGCTGATGATCGGCACGAAGCGGCTGTGGTACCACGCGCGCGACACGAACCGCAGCATGACGACGCGCGTCAGTATGCCGGCCACGCAGGGAACGCCGAGGTAGACGAACACGCTCTTTGCGATCTGGCCGATCGAGATGTCGACGACCGATCCGGTGAGCCCGAACAGCGGCGGCAAGACAGTGACGAAGAACCAGGCGTAGACACTGTAGAACAGCACCTGGAAGATCGAATTGAAGGCGACGAGGCCGGCGGCGTATTCGGTCGAGCCCTTGGCGAGCTCGTTCCAGACGACCACCATCGCGATGCAGCGCGCGAGGCCGATCAGGATCAGGCCGACCATGTATTCCGGCTTGTCCGGCAGGAAGACGATCGCCAGCGCGAACATCAGGACCGGCCCGATCAGCCAATTCTGGACCAGCGACAGGCCGAGCACTTTGACGTCGGCGAAGACGTCGGGCAGCTCCTCGTAGCGCACCTTGGCGAACGGCGGATACATCATCAGGATGAGGCCGACGGCGATCGGAATGTTGGTGGTTCCGACCTGGAACGAATTGACGACCTGCTTCACGCCGGGCGCGAAATAGCCGATCGCCACCCCCAGCGCCATCGCGGCGAAGATCCAGACGGTGAGATAGCGATCGAGGAACGAAAGACGGCGGGCGACGGAAGTCATTTGGCGCTCCCTGCGCTGCGTTCACGCGAGCGTCTTGACCATCAGCGGCGCCGACGACGGACATAGGCCGGCGGCCTGACGAGTCGAAAGAATCGTCTCGGGCGCCGATTTGCGGTCGATCGCGGCGAAGCCGCGACGTTCGAAATAGGCTTTGGCGGCGGTCGTGAGCAGGAAGGCGCGCGTGGCGCCGAGCCTGCGCGCTTCCGCCAGCGCCGCCTCGACGATCGCTCGCCCCAATCCGGCGCGGCGGCGCGCCGGATCGACAACGACCGAACGCAGCAGCGCATCCTTTCCGTGGACTTCGAGCCCCGCAAAACCGATCGCCGCATCGCCGTCGCGAAAGGCGAAGAGTCGAACGTCCGGTTCGCCCAGATCGCCGGACGGCAACCGCTCGGCCTCGAGCCGTTCAGCCAAGCGAATGAAATCGCCTGGCGTCAAGGCCTCAGGACGCAAAACGGTTGGAACGATCGGCGTCACTTCTTTGCTCCGGCGGCGGCGTCCGTCGCGCCGTCGAGCCGCCCGATTTCGCTGAGCTTCGCCTGCAACGACAGCGCGTCGAGGCTCTTCAGCGGCAGGGCGACAAAAGCGGCGATGCGGTTGCGCATGTAGCGGAACGCCTCGTTGAACGCGCGCTCCTTGTCGATGTCCGTCCCTTCGACCGCCGCCGGGTCTTCGATGCCCCAATGCGCGGTCATCGGCTGGCCGGGCCAGATCGGACAGGCCTCGCCGGCGGCGGCGTCGCAAACGGTGAAGACGAAATCCATCTTCGGCGCGTCGGGCGCGGCGAATTCATCCCAACTCTTCGAGCGATGGCCCTCGGCCGGGTAGCCCTGCGCAGCGAGGACCTTGAGCGCGAAAGGGTTGACGACGCCCTTGGGATGGCTGCCGGCCGAGAAGGCGATGAAGCGTCCCGCCCCATGCTTGCGCAGGATGCTCTCGGCGAGGATCGAGCGCGCGGTGTTCCCGGTGCAGAGGAAGAGAACATTGTAGCTTGCGGCGGTCATTGGCTCGCCTCCGGCATTCCGGCCTCGCCGGCTTCCGACGGACTTATTCTCGTCTTGTCTGTCGACACGATCGCCCTCCTTCCGATCGCCGACGCGCGCCGCCTGTGCGTCGGCGCACGCGCTCCGAAGCGCCGATTACGGCTTTCTGGCGCGAATGAACGCGCTCATGAACTTGCCGTCGATAGCGGCTGCGTCAGCGCCGAACCCCTTGTCGGCCAGGAACGCGCGCGCGTCCTCGCTCCGGTAGACGCGGGTCGCTTCGACGTCGATCGCTTCGAAACCGGCGGCGGCGAGTTTGGCGCGATAGTCGCCTTCGTCGAGCGCGCCAGCGACGCAGCCCGCCCACAGCAGCAGGTCGCGACGCAAGCGTTCGGGGATGGCGCCGCGCGTGACGATGTCGGAGACAGCGAACCGGCCGCCAGGCTTCAATACGCGAAACGCCTCGCTGAGGACGCGATCCTTGTCGGCGGAGAGGTTGATGACGCAATTGGAGATGACGACGTCGACCGAGTTGTCAGGCAGCGGGATGGCCTCGATCTCGCCCTTGAGGAACTCGACATTGTCGGCGCCCGCTTTGCGCTGGTTCTCGCGCGCCAGCGCCAGCATCTCGTCGGTCATGTCGAGGCCGTAGGCCTTGCCTTTCGGGCCGACCCGACGCGCCGACAGCAGCACGTCGATGCCGCCGCCCGAGCCGAGATCAAGGACGGTCTCGCCCTCTTTCAGCTCCGCCAGCGCGGTCGGATTGCCGCAGCCGAGCGAAGCCAGAACCGCCTTCTCCGGCAGAGCGCTCTTCTCCGCCTCCGCATAGAGGTCGGAGGTGATCGGATCCGCGTCGCGAAGCGACGCCTTAGCGCCGCAGCAACTGGCGGAACCGCTCGCGGCGCTGGCGGCGGCGGCGTAACGGTTGCGGACGGCTTCTCGAATGCTCGCTTCGGACATTGCGCTCTCCTTAACTAGCAGGCGCAGGTGATCGCCTCGGGGCGGATCGCCTTGTTGCGGGTGCAGCATTCGGCGAACAGGAAGGCGACGATCTCCTGCAGCGCCGCGGTGTTCGCGGTGTAGCGAAGGAACGTGCTTTCGCGCCGGACGCCGACGAGGCCTTCGTTCTTCAGCTTGTCGAGATGATGCGACAGCGTGGACGGCGGGATGGCGAGCTCGGCGCCGATCTCGCCGACGACCAGCCCTTCGGGATGGGCCTGCAACAGCAGCCGGACGATCCTGAGCCGCGGCTCGGCGCCGAGCGCGCTGAGCATGTCGGCGAAACGGGCGATCTTTTCGGGTTCGCGGTTCGGCATGGCGTCCTCTTCGATAATTCTGTAAATATGGAATTATCGAATGTCAATGCCAAATGGCCCGGAACGCTCAGGCTGCGGAAGCCTGAGTCGAGGGAGGGACGAATGGCTTGGGTCAGCCTGATCCTTTTGGCGCTTGTCCTCTGGGCGGCGTGCGGAGGCGTCATCGCCATCGGGCGCCGCGTGTGGACGATGCAGACGACCTTGGTCGTCCACCTGTTCGCCGCGGCGGCGTTCGCCTTCGCGGCCGCCGCCGTTCACAAGCTGCTGGCGCCCGACGTCGACGCGATCGCGAGGGCCGCGGCGATGACGGGCCTGATCGTTGCGCTCGACGCGCTGGTGGTCGCCCCCCTGTTCGAACGCAGCTACGCGATGTTCCGCAGCGCGCTGGGGACGTGGGTTCCGTTTGCGGCGATCTTTCTGGCGTGCTGGGCGGCGGGAGCGCTAGTCTGACGGCTTCAGGCCGGCTCGACGACGCTCGCGCTCGCCCGCGCCGACAGCTTCAGCTTCTGCTCGCTCGCCGCGACCTCGCGCCCCGAGCGGTCGACCAGCGCGACGCGCAGGGCTTCGCCGGTCGCGCGCGACCGCATCGCCGCCGGCGGCGGCTCGCCGTCCGCAAGCCAGAGGTCGCCCCACTGGGTCAGCGCGACGAACGGCAGGCGCAGTTCCGCCCCCTTCGGGGTCAGCCAATATTCGGGGCGCGCGCGCCGCCGCGGCTCGCGATAGTCGCGCCGCGCCAGCAGGCCGGCGGCGGTCAGCCGCTTGAGCCGGTCGGCAAGGACGGTGCGCGGCGCGCCGAGTTCTGAGGCGAAATCGTCGAAGCGCCGCACGCCATAGAGCGCCGAGCGCAGGATCAGCAGCGTCCAGCGGTCGCCGATCACGTCGAAGGCGCGCGCGAGATGACAGTCGTGCGGCGGCAGCGGCGAACGGCGCGGCGGCGGTTTTTGCGACATGGGTCGATCCGGCTGAGTCTTTCGTTCGGATTCAGCATGGATCGCTTATGGTTAACCGGCGCTTAACAGCGCAGGGCGACGACGCCCCGGCGATGTCCGCTAGCCCGGCCTCAGGACGACAATGTCGGTGTGAACGAAGTCGTCGCCTTTGCACAGCAGCGGCTCGCCCGACGACCGCGCCAGCGCGTAAGCGAAGCAATCGCCAAAATTGAGTTGGGCGGGATGTCCGCCGCCTTTGCCGTAATCGCGATAGGCGGCGCGGGCGATCTTGGCGTGCTCCGCCGTCACCGCCTCGAGCGCGATTTCCGCCCTGGCGACGAGATCGTCGAAGCGGCGGCTGGCGACGGGCTCCTTGGCCGAATCGATGACGATCGCCGCCTCGAGGTAGTTGGCGCCCGACATGCGGCGCGCCACCGCGCGGTCAGCGAGCGCGTTGGCGAAGAACGCGGCGTCGGGCTCGTCGCGCAAAATGGCGAGAACCGCCGAGGCGTCGACGATCATCGCGGCAGGCCGCGTTCGTCATAGAGCAGATCGCCGTGGGCGACCGACCGATAGGGCTCGCTGAGGCGCTTGGCGCAGTCACGACCGATATCGAGAAACTGGCGCGCCAGATCGTTCGGCGCCTCGACCCGCTCCAGACGCTCCCGCAGCGCCAGCGTGACAGCTTCCGTCAGGCTCTCGCCGGTCAGGCGAGCGAGCCGACTCGCCAGCCGATGCGCTTCCTTGTTCTTGATGTTGAGAGACATCCACCATTCTCCCGCACCAGTCTACCATATGACCACAAAGCACGAAAGACAAGTGGCGATTTCCTTGTCCGCTCCCGTGTCAAATGGCCTGGTTCAGCTCGGCGAACAGCGCCGGCAGGGCGGCGATGTCGTCGACGACATGGTCGGCGAGCGGGGCGAGTTCGGCGCGGTCGGCCGGGCCGCTCAGCACCGCCACCGCCAGCGCGCCGGCGGCGCGCGCCGCCTCGAGGTCGTGGCGCGAATCCCCGACCATCGCGATCCGTTGCGGCGCGACGCCGATCTGGCGCGCGAACGCGACCACCATGCCGGAATCGGGTTTGGCGCCATGGCCGGAATCGTAGCCGGCGACGAACTCGATCGCCTCGTCGAGCCCGAGCGCTTCGATCTGCCGGCGCGCGCTCGACTCGGCATCGTTGGTGGCGACGCCGAGCCTCAGCCCCATCGCCTTGAGCGCGCCGAGCGCCGCCGCCGGCTCGCCGATCGGCGTCAGCGCCTTCAACGATTCGATCTCCGCCAGCGCGTCGATCTCGCGCTTCAAGGCGGCGATGTCGCTGCGGCCGAGGGCTTCGCCCCACAATGCGCCGTAGCTCGCCGACGAGCCCGAGATCAGCGGCGAAGTCGGGGCGAAGCGCTTTTCGTCGAGCCGGAAGCGCAGCGCCTCGGCCTGCGCGCGCATCAGCGCGGGATCGCCGCCGGCGAGCGCGTGGATGATGGCGTGTGTCGCCGGGCCCCAGGTCGCGTCGAAATCGACGAACGTGCCGTCCTTGTCGAACAGCACGCCGACGATCGCTGGCGAAGGAACGGACAAGGCTTTTCCCCAAAGCCCGCCGGGCGGCGGCTTAAATCGCCCTTAACCGATTTCGCTCAACTTGTCGCTGTTGGCCGCCGCCCGTGGCCCCGCGACAAGCGTCGAGTGTTCTCCATGCGTCAAGATCTCTCCGCCACCCCGGACGTCGTCGAAGTCCCGGCCGGCCGCAGCCGTCTGTTGTCGCGCCTCTATCGCGACGTCGGCCTCGCCGCCGTCGCCGCGGAGCTCAATCTGCCCGCGTCCGCATTCGATCTGGAAGTGGGCGAATCGATCGAGCGCGGCTCGCGCTATCTCGCGCCGCGGCGGATGCTCGATCTCGCTTCGTGATCGCGGCGCTGAATTCCCCCGCTCACGCCGCCCGCCACTGCAGCGCGCGGATCACGCCGCGCAGCTCGGCGAGCCCCTTCAGCCGGCCGACGCAGGAATAGTCGGTCTCGGCGCCCGGCCGCTCGAGGACGAAGACGTCGTAGGCGACGAAGGCCGGCATGTCGAAGCGCAGCGCCAGCCCCTTCGACGCGGTCGGATAGGCGAGGTCCGTCCGCGTCCAGTCGACGACCGGCATGAAGTTGTAGCAGACAGTCGCGACGCCGGAGCGGACGAGGCTCTCGAGGCTGTCCTTCCAGGCGTCGATGTCGCGCCGGTACGGCCCCTGGGGCAGCTTGATCGCGGCGGAGACCGGGATCGACTCGCAGACGTCCCAGGTCAGTCCCGCCGCCTCGTCGTCGCTCCAGGCGCGGCCGTCAGTGATGTGATGGAGCGCGGTGACGATTCCCGCCGCGCCGGCCTGCCTGGCGTTGTCGAGCGAGACGGGATCGTCGGGGCCGAACCAGCGCCAGGTTTCACGCATGATCCGGCCTCGGCGAGCGCCTCGGCTCAGGCGATGGCGGCCACGAGCGCGCCGACGATCACCGAAATGACGATGCCGCACACCACCACGGCGGCGGTGTAGGCGATCGACTTGTCTTCCGGCGTCTTCATCAGCGGCGGCGCGCCGAGCCAGAATAGATAAAGCCCATAAAGACCGAGGATTCCCAGAATGGCCAGGCCGGGGATCAACAGGAATATGCCGACCAGCCAGACCGGCGTCATCGAATAGACCGCCAGCTTCATCGCGCTCGGCTGGCTCTTCTGACCGCCGAAAGTCGGAGCGAGCCCGTCGATGATCAGCGCCATCACGTAGACCATGACGAGGGACAGCACGTAATAGACGACCGCGCCAATGAGGCCGGAAACGATTCCGACCCGGTAGGTTCCGACCATCGGCATGTTCAGGCCGACGATCGACATGCCGATGAAGCGACAGACCGCGGGAATCGCCGCCAGGATCGCCACGTAATTGGTGAAGAGCAATTGCGGATCGCCGGGCTCGCCGTCGATCGCCGCCCATTCGGTCTTCGGTGTCAGCAGAATGGCTTTGACGCGCTCGACCAGATTCATGAAGGCCTCCCCCTCGCGCCGGCTGATTCGCTCTCCAGCGGCCGGAACGCCATGTTAGTCCGGGCCCGAGCGCGGCGCTACGGGGCGTCCGCACGGGCCCCAGGGAAGATTTCCTCGCCGCCGGGCGCGCCTGCTACGGCCTCAATATGAGAGGGGCGCCCAGCCGCGCTGGACGCCCCCCTTCGATTCTTCGCCTTTGCGGCGCTTGTCTTTTAGTGCGCGGCCGCCTTCTCGGCGCCGATGCCGGTCTGCGAGCGCACGTATTGCGCGTCGAACGCCGCCCGCTCTCGATTGGCCGCCGCCGACTTGTCGGTGATCGAGAAGAACCAGCAGCACAGGAACGCGAGCGGCATGCTGAAGATGGCCGGCGAGGTGTAGGGGAACCAGGCGCCCTCCTTGGAGAGGCCGAGCACCGCGACCCAGATGCCGGGGCTGAAGACGGTCAGCACGACCGCGCAGATCAGGCCGACGAAGCCGCCGATGAAGGCGCCGCGGGTCGTCAGCCCCTTCCACAGCATCGACAACAGCAGCACTGGGAAGTTGGCGCTGGCCGCGACCGCGAAGGCGAGACCAACCATGAACGCGACGTTGATCTTCTCGAACAGGACGCCGAGCACGATGGCGACGATGCCGAGCACGACCGTGGTGATGCGCGAGGCGCGCACTTCCGCCGCTTCGTCGACCCTGCCGTGGCGGAAGACGCTGGCGTAGAGGTCGTGGCTCACCGCGCTCGCGCCCGACAACGTCAGGCCCGAGACGACGGCGAGGATGGTGGCGAACGCCACCGCGGCGATGAAGCCCTTCATCAGATCGCCGCCGACCGCGTGGGCGAGATGGATCGCCGGCATGTTGCCGCCGCCCAGCAGGCCTTTGGCGATGTCGCCGCCGACATGATAGATCGCGTTGGGTCCGACCATCACGATCGCGCCGAAGCCGATGATGAAGGTCAGGATGTAGAAGTAGCCGATGAAGGTGGTCGCCCAGAACACCGACTTGCGCGCTTCCTTTGCGCTGCCGACGGTGAAGAAGCGCATGAGGATGTGGGGCAGACCGGCGGTGCCGAACATCAGCGCCATGCCGAGCGAGATCGCCGAGATCGGATTGGCGACCGCCGCCCCGGGCAGCATGATCTTGCCGTGCTGGGGATGGACCTCGATCGCCTTGGCGAGCAGGGCGTTGAAGTCGAAGCCGAAGGTCGCGAGCACGCCGATCGCCATCGCGGTGGCGCCGACCAGCAACAGCCCCGCCTTGATGATCTGCACCCAGGTGGTGGCGATCATGCCGCCGAAGGTGACATAGATGATCATCAACACGCCGACGAGGACGACCGCCAAAAGATAGGGCAGACCGAACAGCAGCTCGATGAGCTGGCCGGCGCCGACCATCTGCGCGATCAGGTAGAAGGCGACGGTGACCAGCGTTCCCGTGGCCGCCATGGCGCGGATCGGCGTCGCCTGCAGACGATAGGAGGCGACGTCGGCGAAAGTGTAGCGGCCGAGATTGCGTAGCGGCTCGGCCATCAGGAACATGATGATCGGCCAGCCGACGAGGAAGCCGATCGAGTAGATCAGGCCGTAGTAGCCGGAGGTGTACACCAGCGCCGAGATGCCGAGGAACGAGGCCGCCGACATGTAGTCGCCGGCGATCGCGAGGCCGTTCTGGAAGCCGGTGATGCCCCCGCCGGCGGCGTAGAAGTCCTTGGCTGTGCGGGTGCGTCGCGCCGCCCAGTAGGTGATGCCGAGCGTCAGCAGGACGAAGACGGCGAAGATGCTGACGGCGTTCCAATCGATCGCGGCGGCCGCGGGGGCGGGGGCGTCGACGGCGTAGGCGGCGCTGGCGGCGAGCGTGAGCGTCGCGGCAAGGAGGCTCGACTTGATCAGCCGGGTCATCACTTTCCTCCCATCGCGGCGGCGTTGACGATCGCTTTGGTCAGTTCGTCGTAATGGCTGTTGGCCCGGCTAACGTAGATGCCCGTCAGCACGATCGAGGCGACGATGATCGCGGCGCCGATAATGATCCCGATGGTGATCGCGCCCGATACCGGGGTCGCGATGACGCCGGGCGCGAAGGCGACCAGCGCGATGTAACCGTAGTAGATCACCAAGGTGATGATCGCCAGAGTCCAGCCAAACGACTTTCGCTCTGCTACGAGTTTGATGTAATTTGGATCGCTCTGGATCCGCTTTACGGCTTGCTCATCCATTATTCGTCCTCCCCGAATGACTTGGTCGCGCGGCCTGCGCCGCTGCGACGGCTTTTTGAGCGCTTGTTTCGTGCGCTTTCTTGCGACGCACGCAACCGCCTTCGCCGCGCCTTCGTTCGGCGCCTGGGCGGCTCGCGTCGCGTGCGATTCGATTGTGGGCCCCTTCGCCCGATTCGGTCGTCCTCCCCCCGTTTGTTGACCGCCATAATGCTGGTGTTTGGTCACGCCGTCGACCCGTGCCCCCTACGACCTTCGTCTAGAATCACAGACACTTCGGCCCGCTGCGGGTCCGTCCAGGGCGCGTTTGTGGGGGAGACGGCGATCGGCTAAGTTCGAATCGGGGCTAGCCCCCGGTCGGGATGGGGGGTATCACACTTGGCTGATACGGCTCGGGGCCCCATATCAACGCTTGGCGTGGTCGCGCTTCAGGCGAGACAGCACCAGAAAAGGCCGACTCGATGGATTTTCTCCAGCCACGGTTGCATCGCATGAACCGCCGCCGACGAATTTATGAAGGCAAGGCCAAAGTTCTTTACGAGGGACCGGAGCCGGGGACCCTGATCCAGCACTTCAAGGACGACGCGACCGCGTTCAACGCCAAGAAGCATGAAGTGATTGAAGGCAAAGGCGTCCTGAACAACCGCATTTCCGAGTACATCTTCCAGCGGCTGAACGACATCGGCGTCCCGACACACTTCATGCGCCGGATCAACATGCGCGAGCAGTTGATCCGCGAGGTCGAGATCATTCCGCTCGAGGTCGTGGTGCGCAATGTCGCCGCCGGGTCGCTGGCGACGCGGCTTGGCATCGAGGAAGGCTCGCAGCTGCCGCGCTCGATCATCGAATTCTATTACAAGAACGACGCCCTCAACGACCCGATGGTGTCGGAGGAGCACATCACCGCTTTCGGCTGGGCGAGCCCGCAGGAAATCGACGACATCATGGCGCTCGCCATCCGGGTCAACGACTTTCTCACCGGCCTGTTCCTCGGCGTCGGCATCCGCCTCGTCGATTTCAAGATCGAGTGCGGCCGGCTGTGGGAAGGCGACAACATGCGCATTGTCGTCGCCGACGAGATCAGCCCCGATTCGTGCCGGCTGTGGGACACCAAGACCAACGACAAGATGGACAAGGACCGCTTCCGCAAGGACCTCGGCGGGATGATCGAGGCCTACACGGAAGTGGCGCGCCGTCTCGGCGTCGTGCAGGAAGGCGAAAGCTCGCTGGCTTCGGGACCGCGCTTAGTGAAGTGAGGCCGCGGCGCGTCCGTCAGCCGAGGTTCGAGGCGAGGAAGGCCATGGTCCGCTGGCGCGCCAGCGTGGCGCTCGGCGCATCGTAGGCCGCATTGCCGTAGCGATTGAAGGCGTGGCCGCCGGTTGGATAGGTGAAGACCGGCGTGTCGGGATGCGCGGCGGCGAAATTGCGCGCGCCGGCGATCGGAATGTGCGCATCCAGCTCGCCGAAATGCAGCATGACCGCAGCGCGCGGCTTCAGCTCGCCGAGCGACGGCACGCCGCCGCCGTAATAGCCGACCGCCGCGGCCAGTCCGTCGACTTTGGCGGCGGCGAGCCAGGCCAGCGTGCCGCCGAGGCAATAGCCGACGATTCCGACCTTGCCGCCCGCCTTGGCGGCTTCGACCGCAGCGGCGATGTCGAGCAGCATCGCCTCGCGATCGATCTTCTGCGCCAGCGCGAAACCGCGCGCCATCCCTTCGGGCTCGTAGCCGACGTCGAAGCCACGCTCGCCACGATCGAAAATCGCGGGCGCAATCGCCAGGTAGCCGTCGGCGGCGAAACCGTCGGCGACCGCGCGGATATGGGCGTTGACACCGAAGATCTCCTGCACGACGACCAATCCGCCACGCGGCGCGCCTTTCGGCTCGGCGCGCCAGGCGCTGAGTTCGAATCCGTCACTCGCCTTCAGCTTGATCCACGCGCCCATCAGTCGGCCTTTCCTGTGCTGAGATCGCGCCGGCCCGCGCCGGCGAGGCGCTGGCGCGGCGCGCGTTGCGCGTTGCGCGATCGCGACGCCGCCGACGACCAAGGCCAAAGCAAAGATATGGTACGCGGCGAACGGCTCGCCAAGCAAGACGACCGCCATCAGCGCGCCGAACACGGGCACGAGATTGACGAAGGCGCCGGCGCGTCCCGGCCCGATCAGCTCGACGCCGCGCATGTAGAAGAGCTGCGCGAGAAAAGCCGGGCCGAGCGCCGCATAGAGTAGCAGCAGCAGACCGGCGCCGGTCGGCCGGATGAAGTCGCCGGCCGCGACTTCGCCGACGAACAGCGGCAGCGAACTGACGAAAGCGGCGAGCGCCATGCCGGCGAGAAGCCCGAGCGGCGAGACGCGCGGCCGCTCACGCAGACCCAGCGTGTAGCCGGCGTAAAGCAGGCAGGCGATCAGCACCATCAGATCGCCGATATTGAACGCGAGCCCGGCGAGGCGCGACACGTCGCCTTGCGCGGCGATCGCCGTCACGCCGGCCAGGGCGGCGAAGGCGCCGAGCGCCTGCAGCGCGCTCACCGTGTCGCCGAAGCCGAAGCGCGCCGCCAACAGGACGAAGGCTGGGATCGCCCCCTGGATGATCGACAGGTTGATCGCCCCGGTCAGGCGAGCGGCGGCGTAGAACAAAGCGTTGAAGGCAGTGAAACCGAGCGCGCCCATCGCGCTGACGTAGAGCCAATGGCCGCGCAGCGTCGCGAAGTCGGCGCGCAGCGTCTTGCGGGCGGCGAACAGGATCGGACCGAGCGCGACCGCCCAGCGTCCGAACGTCAGCGTCATCGGCGCAATCTCGCCGACCGCCAGGCGACTGACGACGGCGTGGCCGGCCCAGATCAGCGCGGTCGCCGTCAGCAGTAGGGTCGGGCTGTTCCAGGCGGCGCGCCACGGCCTCGCCCAACCGGAATCGGCATTGTCTCTCATCGGTTCGACGCCTCCCGCTTCGCCGCGTCGGGCGAAGGGCGGCGCGCCGCCTCGACGTTCCAAGGGCTCGTCCGCCTTTACGGCGGTGCGAAGGCGATGGCAACGCGCTGGGCGTTCGCCTCAGCGCAAAACGAAAGCGGCGCCGGACTGGCCGGCGCCGCGAATTTCGGATCGCCCGCGAGCGCGTGGATCAGTACTTGCGCACCAGCGGCATTTGCGCCGGCGGCGTGGCGTCGCCGATCATCCAGCGCAGACCGATGCGGAAGTCGTTCGAGGCAAGGTCGTTCTTGGAATAGACCATGTAGCTGCCGCTGCCGCACGAGAAGCCGGGCGGCGGGCCCAACGTCAAGCAGTGCGACGAACCGGAAGTGAACTTGCCGTAGTCGAGGTAGCGGTAGCCGAGATCGAGCTTGAGATTCTGCGTGACGTCAAAGCTCAGGCCGGCCATCAGGCCCCAGGCGAAGTTCCACTTGCCGCCGTCGTCGGCATAGCCGCCGGTCGGAGACTGGACGCCGTTGGAGTAGGCGTAGCCGGTGTCGGTGAAGCCGGACAGCTTGTTGTAGGCGAATCCGACGCCCGCGCCGACATAGGGCGTGATCCCCGACCAGGTGCCGAGATCGACGTAGCCGTTGAACATCGACACCCACGACGACAGGTTGGCGCGATAGAAATCGGCGTATTGCTGCGTGCTGGTGTTGACGCCGACGATGTTCGGCTCGTTGAGCACTTCGAGCGTCTGGAAGCTCGCGCCGCCGCGATATTCCTCGGTGAAGTCGGCGCGGAACCAGTTGTTGAACTGATAGCCGAAGCCGAGATCGAAGATCCCGGAGGCGGAGATCGTCGGGTTGTAGAAGGTGTTGGTCGCCGCGGCGTCGAGCGTGCCGCCCGCGATGCCTGCCGCCAGCGGATCTGGCGACACGGCGAGTTGCGGCGTCGTCGCATTCATGCCGATCCCGACGTCGCCGCGCAGATACCAACCGTTGAATTCATAAGCCGTCGGCGGCGGCGGCTCGAGAGCGGGCGGCGGCGGCAGCAAGTCCGCGGCGCCGGCGGTGCGGGCGAGGGCGAACAACGCGCCACCCGCAACGATAAGGGCCCTGTACTTGGCCATAACGAATCCCCTTGCTTCGACGCGCGCCAAGCGGCTCCGCGCTATCCATCGCAAGGGAAAATCTCACGCAGACCTTAATGTAGACTTAACCCTAACAATTCACCCTAACGAAAAGTAACGAGCACGAATTCAGCCGTCGCGACGGCGCGAATGCAGCACTGCATCAGCAGTGAATTAGGCGCCGAGCGCGCTGTTGAGGCTCGCCAGAGAGACCCGCTGGCGGCCGCTAGCGTCGAAATTTTCGGGCGCAAGCCAACGCTCGAACGCCGCGCGGCGAAGCGGCCATTCCGAATCGAGCATCGAGAACCACGCGGTGTCGCGATTGCGTCCCTTGACGATCAGGTGTTGTCGAAACACGCCTTCGAACGTGAAGCCGAGCCGCGGCGCCGCGCGTTTCGAGGGCCGGTTGAGATCGTTGCATTTCCATTCGAAGCGGCGATAGCCGAGCGAATCGAACACATAGGCGGCGAACAGATATTGCGCTTCGGTCGCGCCGATCGTGCGCTGCATCGTCGGCGTGTAGAGCACGTTGCCGATCTCGATGACTCGGTTGGCGGCGTCGATCCGCATCAGCGTCTGGTAGCCGACCGGCGCGCCGCTGGCGTTGTCGATCACGGCGAAGAACAGCGGATCTTCGGATTTGGCCTTGGCGGCGATGCTCGCCTTGAACGCTTGCGGATCGGCGTAAGGGCCGTCGGCGAGATAGGTCCAGACGCGGTCGCGCTCGCCGCCGTTGGCCAACGGAAACAACGCGTCGGCGTGCCGATCGGCGTCGAGCGGAACCAGCGTCACGTGCCGCCCGGCCAGGGTCGTCCGCTCCGGCCGCTTGGCCGGACGCGGATCGACAGGCGGGCCGATCGGCTGGTCGGCGAATACGCCGGCGCCGAACCTATTCATCCGCATCCCCCAATTTTGCCGCTTGGCGGCCGGCGCGTTCGCCGTCCCAACTTTAGTGACTGTCGCGCGGCGCTCCCACCGTCTGGGCGAGGCGTTGGTACTGCAGCGCCGGCTTGAGCACCATACCCTCGTCGAATTGGGCGACCATTTCGCGCTGGATCTGCTGCCACGGCGTCTGGCTCTTGGGGAAATCATAGCCGCACTTGTCCAGCGCGGCGCGGCGCGTGGCCAGCTCCGCGTCGGAAATGAGAATGTTGGCGCTGCGCTTATTGAGGTCGATGCGGACGCGGTCGCCGGTGCGCAGCAGCGCCAGACCGCCGCCCGCCGCCGCCTCGGGCGAGGCGTTGAGGATCGAGGGCGAGCCCGACGTGCCCGACTGACGCCCGTCGCCGATGCACGGCAAGGCGGCGACGCCCTTGCGGATCAACGCCGCGGGCGGCTGCATGTTCACCACTTCCGCGCCGCCGGGATAGCCGATCGGCCCCGTGCCGCGGATGAACAGAATGCAGTGCTCGTCGATCTCGAGCTTCGGATCGTCGATGCGCGCGTGGTAGTCCTCCGGCCCGTCGAAGACGATTGCACGCCCCTCGAACGCATCCGGATCGCTCGGGTTGGAGAGGTAGCGGCTGCGGAAAGCGTCGTCGATGACGCTCGTCTTCATGACCGCGTCATCGAACAGATTGCCACGCAGGATGATGAAGCCCGCGTCCGTCTTCAGCGGCGCGTCGATCGGGAAAATGATGTCCGCGTCGTCCGACTTCCGGCTCCGGCAGTTTTCGCCGATGGTCTTGCCGTTGACGGTCAGGGCGCCCTCGTGGACGAGCTTGGCCTTCATCAGTTCGTTGACGACGGCGGGCACCCCCCCGGCGCGGTGGAATTCCTCCCCGAGATATTTGCCGGCAGGCTGAATGTTGACCAGCAGCGGCACCCGGTGGCCGATCGTCTCCCAGTCGTCGATGGCGAGCTTGACGCCGATATGACGGGCGATGGCGTTGAGATGGATCGGCGCGTTGGTCGAGCCGCCGATCGCGCTGTTGACGACGATGGCGTTTTCGAAGGCGTCGCGGGTGAGGATGTCCGAGGGCTTCAAATCCTCCCACACCATATCGACGATGCGCCGGCCCGTCTCGTAGGCGATCTGCCCGCGCTCGCGATGGGGCGCGGGGATGGCGGCGCAGCCGGGCAGGCTCATGCCGAGCGCCTCGGCAAGCGCGTTCATCGTCGAGGCGGTGCCCATGGTGTTGCAATGGCCGATCGATGGCGCCGAGGACGTCACGATCTCCATGAACTGCTCGTAGTCGATCTTGCCTTCGGCGAGGTCGGCGCGCGCCCGCCAGACGATCGTGCCCGAACCGGTGCGCTCGCCATGCAGCCAGCCGTTGTTCATCGGTCCGCCGGAAAGCACGATCGACGGGATATTGACGGTCGCCGCCGCCATCAGGCACGCCGGGGTGGTCTTGTCGCAGCCGGTCGTCAGCACGACGCCATCGATGAAATAACCCATCAGGATTTCGACGATGCCGAGGTAGGCGAGGTTGCGGTCCAGCGCCGCCGTCGGACGCTTGCCCGTCTCCTGGAGCGGATGAACCGGGAATTCGAAGGGAATGCCGCCCGCCGCAACGATGCCGTCGCGGACCCGCTTGGCCAGATCGAGATGATGGCGGTTGCAGGGCACCAGATCGGAGCCGGTCTGGGCGATGCCGATGATCGGCTTGCCCGAACGCAATTCCCCCGGCGTCAGGCCAAAATTGAGGTAGCGCTCGATATAGAGCGCGGTCATGCCCGGATTGTCGGGATTGTCGAACCACAGCGTCGAGCGCAGCCGGCGCTTGTCGTGGCTCACAGCTTGGCGCCCTCCCGAAGGACCGTCCTTGTCGGTCATTGCGCCGATCCTCACGCCTTCGCGGGCCACTGATAGACCCCTACCGCCCACTATGCGACCAATCGTATGGTAAAATCAATCAACGCCCCCGAGGCTTCAA
>Ga0302320_10014052_pt1 | contig 16603 bp, 8 predicted proteins | sample Bog_T0_3_FD_202130 | JGI IMG/M metagenome (GOLD analysis project Ga0302320, IMG submission 202130) | Peat permafrost microbial communities from Stordalen Mire near Abisko, Sweden - Bog_T0_3 | ecosystem: Environmental > Terrestrial > Soil > Wetlands > Peat | place: Sweden: Abisko, Stordalen Mire... | reverse complement strand
TGCCTGCGTGAGCTGGGCCGGATCGATATCACCATCGCTCGGATCATAGAGGCCAGCGCGCAATCCCTCGGTGCTGAGGAACGGATGACGCGCAGCAATCTGTTCAGGCTCGAGCAGTTCAAAGGCGAGGCCCTGGGCATGGGCCTGGGAGATCACATGGCGGAATTCATCGACGCGATCCTGCGTGTGCGCCAGGCGGATGCTGCCGGTGATGTGGTAATTGATCTCGTAGCCCACTTCCTTGGCCAGCCGCGCGTACAGCTGGGTGCTGTGATGCTGCAGCTTGATCAGGTTCCAGGAGGTGGAGAAGTTCGGACAGTTGCCCGCCGCGTGCCAGGTTGAGCCCGCTGTGAGCTCATCCCGCTCGAGCAGCACCGCATCCGTAACCCCCAGCCGCGTCAGGTGATAGAGCGCGCTGCACCCGACGGCGCCGCCTCCGATGACCACCACACGCGCGTGACTCTTCATGCTCCAGTGCACTCCCTAGATCAGCTCGCTCAAGACTTGATCCTCTCGCTCTTGGGGTCGTACCAGGGCTGCAGCTGCACACGCGCGGCGTAGCGTTCACAGGCCACCTCCACTTCCCAGCGACCCGACTCGAGCCACTGGCGCGAGACACCCGCGGGCGACTCGACATAGCCGATGCCGATTGATTTGCCCAGCCGAAAGCCCCATGCGCCCGATTTGATCGAGCCCACGATCAGCCCATCGCGCACCAGCGGCTCCTCGTGATACAGCAGGGGTGCTGCGGCCGAATCATCGATGAGCATCACCTGCACCAGGCGCTTGGGCAATTCGCCGCGGGCGCGCTGCTTGAGCAGTGCCTCGCGACCCACAAATCCACCGGGCTTGTCCCAGGCGAGCGTGAAGCCCAGTCCGGCTTCGAGCGGCGTGTCCTCATCGCCAATATCATGGCTCCAGCTGCGATACCCCTTTTCCACTCGGCAGGCGGCCATCGCATGGTAGCCAGCAAGCTTGAGTCCATGGGCGGCGCCGGCGGCCATTAATCGCTCGTAAACTTCCAGAGCGCACTCGGCGGGCAGGTACAGCTCCCAGCCCAGTTCACCGACAAAAGTGATTCGGCTGGCGCGCACGCGCGCATAGCCGATCTCGATCTCGCGTGAGGTGCCAAAGGGATGTTGCGCATTGGACAGGTCCGCGCCCGACACCGCCTGCAGCAGCGCGCGGCTTGCCGGTCCCATCAAGCCGAACATGGCGATGCCCGCAGTGACATCGGTCACGTAGCAGGGCGTGGCCGGGCTGGCTGCGATGGCCTTGCGTAGCCACGCCAGATCGCGCGTCTGGCAGACGGCTGCTGTGACGACCATGTACTCCTCGCTCGCCAGGCGCGTAATGGTCAGATCCGCTTCAATCCCGCCGTGTGCATTGAGCCACTGCGTGTAGATGACTTTCCCTACCGGCACATCGATCTCAGCGGTCGAGAGGCGATTGAGCAACGCGCAGGCCCCGGGACCCTGCACCAGAAATTTCGCAAAACAGGTCTGATCAAACAGCGTGACCTGATCGCGTACCGCCAGGCATTCGGCGTGGCAGGCCTCGAACCAGTTCTGCCGGCCATAGGAATACTCATAGCGTGGTGTGCTGCCCGGCGTGGCATACCAGTTGGGACGTTCCCAGCCTGCGGTCTCGCCCATGCAGGCGCCGGCCGCGATCAACCGATCATGGAGCGGCGTCCGGCGCACACCGCGCGCAGTCGTGTACTGGTAGTAGGGCCAGTGCATCGCGTACAGGAGCCCTAGCGTCTCGACCGTGCGATCGTGCAGATAGCGGCGATTGGCCTGGAACGGCAGCGCACGGCGAATATCAACATCCGACAGATCCATCGGCGGCCGCCGATCAAGGATCCACTGCGCCACAACCTTGCCGACACCGCCGTTGGCGGCAATGCCGACCGAATTAAAGCCGGTGGCGACGAACAGGTCCTTCACCTCCGGGGTCTCGCCGATATAGTAGCGATCATCCGGCGTGAAACTCTCAGGGCCATTGAAGAACAGCTGGATGCCGGCTTCGGCCAGTATCGGCACGCGGCGCACGGCGGCATTGAGTATCGGTTCGAAATGCCCGATATCCTCGGGCAGCGTATCGAAGCAGAAACTCTCCGGGATACCGTTCATTCCCCAGGGCTTGGCGATCGGCTCAAAGCAGCCGAGCAGGATCTTGCCGGCATCCTCCTTGTAATAGGCGCACTCATCCTGGACGCGCAGCACGGGCAGACCCGAGGGCAGCTTCGGAATCGGCTCGGTGACGATATAGAAGTGCTCGGCCGCATGCAGCGGCACCGTCACACCGCACTGGGCGGCCAGGGCGTGCGACCACATGCCCGCGCACAGCACCACGGTGTCGGCACGGATATCGCCCTGCGCCGTCATGACACCCGTGGCGCGCCCCTGCTCGATACGGATGCCGGTGACCGGCGTGTTCTCGAAGAACTTGGCACCGCGGCTCTTGGCACCCTTGGCGAGCGCCTGGGTGGTGTCGATCGGATTGGTCTGCCCGTCGGCAGGCAGGAAGATGCCGCCGACCAGATCATCCACATACAGCAAGGGCCAGCGCTCGCGGATCGCACCGGGGCTGAGCACTTCCACTTCAAGGCCGAAGGTCTTGCCCATCGAGGCACCGCGTTTGAGCTCCTCGAAGCGTGCCGGCGTCTTGGCGGTGCTGATCGAGCCGTTCTGCTTGAAGCCCGTGGCCTGCCCGGTCTCCGCTTCGAGCGAGCGATACAGCCCGGCGGTGTACTTGGCCAGCTCGGTCAGATTGCGCGTGGCCCGCAGCTGGCCCACAAGCCCGGCGGCGTGCCAGGTGGTCCCACAGGTGAGCTGGCGGCGCTCGAGCAGCACCACATCGGTCATCCCAATCTTGGTCAGGTGATAGGCGATCGAGCAGCCTGCAATGCCACCCCCTACGATCACCACACTTGCCTGCGCCGGAACTGCCATCGATCCCCAATCCTTCCACTACCGGCCAGCCTGCGCTGGCTTTCATCGCACCAAATTTAAGAAGTGAATACTGCCATGCCGGCGCGCGCAAGCGCGCACCGGGGCAGCGCTAGCGCTACCCGGCGACGCGCTGGATCGCGCTGATCGTCTCTTCGCTCACGGCCGGCTCCATCGCCGAACGCGGCAAGCGGATCGGGAATCTGCTGCGGATCTCCGCATCGATCGCCGCCGAGACGTGGCTGGGGTAGTGGCTGGCGAGAATCTCGCGCACTCTGAGCGCCGCGCGCTTCTCGACCGCAAGCCCGCCCTGCTCGTTCCACTCATTCGGGCTCTTGCGATCACCGACATCCGGGTACAGGTACTCGGTGTGCATCAGTTGCAGCGTCTGGGCGGATCCCAGGTAGTGGCCGGGGCCATTGAGGCACACATCACGGATGGTATCGAAGGACAGCCGCTCTTCGTTGACCTCGATGCCCTTGATCGTGCGCTGGGCCGCACCGATGATATCGTTGTCAATCAGCAGGCTCTCGAGCGAGAAGCCCAGCAGGCTCGCGTGCATGCCGGCCGACTCATAAATCAGATTGGCCCCGGCGTTACCCACCAGTGCGTGATTCAGCGCCTTCTCCGCGCCGGCCTGGCCATCGGGCAGCTTCGAGTCGGTCATGCCCGAGGCGGTGCCGCCGGTCAGATCATAGAAGTGCGCCATCTGTGCGGCCGCCGCCGAAAGCAGCGCCTGTTCGGGGCTGCCGCCGGACATCGCGCCGGTGCGCAGATCCGAGACAAAGCACCAGGTGCCAAAGATCGCCGGATGCCCGGGCTTGATCGCATTCACGTACACGAGCCCGGCCAGCACTTCGGCCACTTCCTGCGCCAGCGCGCCGGCGAGTGCCGCCGGCGCCGTGGCCCCGGCCTGACCGGCCGAGAGCAGCAGGATTGGCATGCCGCCGGCCACCGCCACCTCCATGCAGCGGCAGGCGTCGGTCGCGAATTTCATCGGCGGCACGACAAAGCAGTTGGACTGGCTGACAAAGGGCCGCTCGCGCCATTTGTCTTCGCCACCGGCAATCGCATGCAGCATCTGGAGCGAGGCCTCGACATGATGCGGCTGCACCCAGCTGCTGCCGACGTGCTTGGTCGTGCTCATCACCGAGGCATAACAGGTGTTGAAATCCATCTCGAAGGGATCGGGGATATCGCGTGGTACGACGGCCCGCTGGAAAAAATGGATGTTATCCATGACATCGACAATGCGGCCGATGTCATACAGATCCTTGATCAGTGAGTCGCGGTAGCCGACCTCCGGATCCACGATGTTGACCGCGGCGCCAGCCGTGCCGAAATAGACCTTCTTGCCCCAGGGCTCCAGATCATGGCGGGGATCCTGCCCATGGAGCACGAAGCGGCGTGCCGCCTTGGCCAGCGTGTCCTCAATCAGCGCCCGCGGAAACAGCAGCCGACCGCGATCGCTTAAGCTACAGCCCGCCCGGGTGAGGATTTCGACGCCAGTATCGGGTGCGTCCGCGAGGCCGACTTCGGCCAGTAATCGCAGTGCCGTCTGGTGCACCTGCTGGATGTCGGCATCCGTGAGCGGCCGATAGCGCCCGCTTTCCATCCCAGCGCGAACGGGGCGCAGATTGGCGGGCAGCCCGCCATCGCGCAGCGCGCGGCGCGCGAGGCGCCCGGAAGGGCGCCGACCAGCCTTTAGAATCTCATCCACGTGCAGACTCCCGGATCATAAGGGGTGCGAGCCAGCCTGAAGCCTCGCATGGCGCATCGGTCTTGGCCGAAGAGAATTTCTACCAGTGCGAAAAAATTCTGACACCGGCTCGTGCTAAAGCCTCTTGCACTGCATTATGTCCGCCATCGGCGCTCTGGGTGACACTTAATTAACAGCGCCGCGATCCTGACGTCACGCTCATGGGCGAAGCCGCCGCGGAATACCCGTGGATTGCAGGATCCGGCTCGAGATCTCCTCGACCGAGCACTGGGTGGCATCAATGAATGGCACGCCATAGCGCTGGAACAGCTGTTCGGCCGCGCGCAGCTCAAACTGCACCTGTTGGGCCGAAGCGTAGCGGCTGTCGGGGCGACGGGCCTGGCGGATCTGCTGCAGGCGCTCCGGTTCGATCGTCAGCCCAAAGAGTTTTTGCTGATAGCCCCGGACGGCCGCCGGCACGTGGCGGCTCTCCAGATCATCATCCGTCAGCGGGTAGTTGGCCGCGTAGATACCGTACTGCAGCGCCAGAAACAGGCACGTGGGGGTCTTGCCGGTGCGCGAGACCCCGAGCAGGATCACATCGGCCCGATCGTAGTCACGGCTGGTGCCGCCATCGTCATTGGCGAGCGCAAAGTTGGTGGCATCGATGCGCGTCATGTAGGCGGCCGCATCGAACATGCCGTGGGCGCGCCCCAGCGCGTGAGAACTCTTCAGGCTCAGCTCCGCCTCGAGCGGACCGAGGAAGGCATCGAAGAAATCAAGAAACAGGCCATCCGAGCCCTTGACGATCTCGCGCTCGGCATCGCGCACCAGCGTACTGAAGATGACCGGACGTACACCGTCGTTGGCGGCGGTGGCATTGATCACCACGCGCGCTTCCTTGGCTTTCTCGACCGAATTGATGAACGGCAGGGTCACGGCCTGGAAGGCCAGGCCCTCAAACTGCGTTAACATACTGTGGCCCATGGTCTCGGCCGTAACGCCGGAGTGGTCGGAAACGAAAAAAACGGTCCGTACCCCCGCTTCCTGACTTGTCACGCTCTTGCCTCCACCCGCCCAGACCCCGATCATTGCCAGTCTTTCACTGACCCCGCGCCGCGGCAAGGGTCATCTGTCCAGGAGAGTCGCCTTGAGTGCCTATGTGATCCCCTTTACCGAGCTGGGCATGCACGATGTCGAGCGCGTCGGCGGCAAAAATGCCTCCCTGGGCGAGATGATCAGCCACTTGAGCCGCTTAGGCGTCAAAGTGCCCCCGGGCTTTGCAACCACTGCCGATGCATTCCGTGAGTTCCTCGCACACGGCGGGCTCGATGCGCGCATCAGCAAGGAACTGGCGAGCCTGAACGTCGATGATGTCGAAGCCCTCGCGCGCAGCGGTGAGCGCATCCGCGGCTGGGTCCTGGAAACCCCATTCCCGGCGGCGCTCGAGCAGGCAATTATCGCTTCGTGGGAAGCCATGAACGGCCCCAACATTGCCGTCGCGGTCCGCTCCTCGGCCACGGCCGAGGATCTGCCCGATGCCTCCTTTGCAGGCCAGCAGGAAACCTACCTGAACGTGCGCGGCAAGGCCGATCTGCTGCGGACCACGCACCAGGTGTTTGCCTCGCTGTTCAACGATCGTGCGATCTCCTATCGCGTGCACCAGGGTTTTGAGCATGCACGCGTCGCGCTCTCGGCTGGCATCCAGCTGATGGTGCGCAGCGATGTGGGCTCGAGCGGCGTGCTGTTCACACTCGATACTGAATCGGGTTTCCGCGATGTGGTGTTCGTCACCGCCTCCTACGGGCTGGGCGAGACGGTCGTGCAGGGCGCGGTCAATCCCGATGAGTTCTACGTCTACAAGCCGGCGCTGCGGGCCGGGAAGCTGGCGATCGTGCGCCGGCAGTTGGGCAGCAAAGCGATCAAGATGACCTACGCCGAAGGGAGCGATGCCGCGCATCGGGTGCGCACCGAGAATGTCTCGCCGGCCGAGCGTGCCCGCTACTGTCTTGCCGACGCCGATGTCATGGCGCTCGCGCGCCAGGCGCTGATCATCGAGGAGCACTACGGGCGTCCGATGGACATCGAGTGGGGCAAGGATGGCCACACCGGGGAGCTCTATATCCTGCAGGCGCGGCCCGAAACCGTACAGAGCCGCAGCGGGCGCGAGATCCAGCGCTTCAGCCTCAAGAGTCACTCCAAGGTCCTGACCACCGGTCGCGCCATCGGCGCGCGCATCGGCGGCGGCGCCGCGCGCGTCATCCGCTCGATAAGCGAGATGTCCAAAGTGCAGGCCGGCGATGTGCTGGTAGCCGACATGACCGACCCGGACTGGGAACCGATCATGAAGCGCGCCTCTGCGATCGTGACCAACCGCGGCGGTCGCACCTGCCACGCCGCGATCATTGCCCGCGAACTGGGGATTCCGGCGGTCGTCGGCTGCGCCGATGCCACGGAGAAGGTGCTCGATGGGACACTGGTGACGGTGTCCTGTGCTGAAGGCGACACCGGTTCGGTCTATGAGGGACGGCTCGAGTTCGAGCACCAGTCGGTCAAACTCGACGCGATGCCGCCCTCGCCCGTGAAGCTTATGATGAATGTCGGCAATCCGGAGCGGGCCTTTGACTTTGCCGGGATTCCCAACAGTGGCGTGGGCCTCGCGCGCCTGGAATTCATCATCAACCGCATGATCGGCGTGCATCCGCGGGCACTGCTTGAATTCAAGAGCCTCGATTCGACGCTCAAGACCCAGATCCGGGCGCACATCGGACCCGATGAGGATCCGGTCGACTTCTTCATCAACCGCCTGGCCGAGGGCATCGCGACGATTGCCTGCGCCTTCGCGCCACAGCCGGTGATCGTGCGGCTCTCGGATTTCAAGTCCAACGAGTACGCCAACATGATCGGCGGTCAGAAGTACGAGCCGCATGAAGAGAACCCGATGATCGGCTTCCGTGGCGCTTCCCGTTTCATTGATCCCTCGTTCCGGCCGTGCTTTGAGCTCGAATGTCGCGCGCTGCGCCGTGTGCGCGATGACATGGGGCTCACGAACGTGCAGATCATGGTGCCTTTTGTGCGCACTCTGGAAGAGGCGCGCCAGGTGGTCGAGCTGCTGGCGGCCAGTGGCCTCAAGCGTGGCCCCGATGGCGTGAAACTGATCATGATGTGCGAGCTGCCGACCAATGCGCTGCTGGCGGATCGCTACCTCGAGTACTTCGATGGCATGTCGATCGGCTCGAACGACATGACCCAGCTGACCCTCGGCCTTGATCGGGACTCGGGTATTGTCGCGCACCTCTTTGATGAGCGTGATCCGGCGGTCAAGGCGATGCTCTCGATGGCGATCCGTGCCTGCCGAAAAGCCGGCAAGTACGTCGGCATCTGCGGCCAGGGCCCCTCCGATCACCCCGATCTGGCGCAATGGCTCGTGAGTGAAGGGATCGATTCAATCTCGCTCAATCCGGATACTGTCGTCGAAACCTGGCTGCTGCTGGCCAAGCAGGCTGCGGGTAAGCCGAGTGCGGCGTGATTGGGTGCAGGCCAGCCGCGCGTCCGTGAATAAGCGCTTCCCGAGATCAGCTGCTGGGCCCCTGTTGTAGGCCACTGTAGGCGGATTGTTACCCGGAAGGACGCGCCAGAGGATGCGATTTGCGATCACAGCGACCGACCGCTACCTGGGCGTCTTCCAGTCCTTCCTCGAGCGCGGCTGGCAGCCGCTCAAACTGTTCACGACGCCGGTGGATCAGCGCATGCATCATCATCGCGCCGTCATCGACTACGCAGCACGACTCAAGATCGAGGTGCAGCTCTCAAGGCTCGATGAACAGAACCTTCGCGAGCTGGCCGAGGCCGGTTGCGAAGTGCTGCTGGTCGCAAGTTACCAGTGGCGAATCCCCGACTGGCGCCCGTATCTCAAGTACGCCGTCAATTTCCATCCCTCCCCGCTGCCCCTGGGGCGCGGCCCGTACCCGCTGCCCGGAGCAATCCTCGAGAGCCTGCCCACCTGGGGCGTCGCCTGCCACAGGCTCGAGCCCGAATTTGATAGCGGTGATGTACTGCGCTCGGCACTTTTTCCGATCGCGGCGGATGAGGATCACGACAGCCTGGATCTGAAGGTGCAACTGGCGGCGCGCCGCCTTGCGGGCGATGTAGCCACTCATTTTGAGTCCGACTGGAACGGCGCGCGGCCACAAACCGGCGGCAGCTATCACTCCTTATGGACTCAGGAGGAACGGCAGCTCGACTGGCGGCAGACCGTAGCGCAGATTCTGCGGCGTGTGCGCGCCTTCGGACCGATCGAGACCCTGGTAGAGGTCGGTGGCGCACTCATTTTTGTGCGACGGGCGGTCGGCTGGTGCGAGCCGCACCGACTCACGCCTGGCCAGGTGGTGCACGTCACTAATCAGGCGATGATCTTTGCGGTCGCTGATGGCTACATCGGTCTCACGGAGTGGAGTCTGACCGACCCGGCAGTACGCGCCGTCACTGCGCAGGGCTAGAACCTGCGGGCACCGGCCGGCCCTGCGCGAGGGACCGGCCGAATGCCGCAAGGGTGCTCAGGCGGTCGCGTTGACCAGCAGACCCACGCTCTGGGTGGCGCCAGTCTGATTCTGCAGGTTCTGCAAGAGCGTCTGCAGGAAGGTCTGCAGCGTCGGTGTGCCGCTGGCGCTGGTCGCCGAAGCGGTGGCTGGCGTGGTCCCAGCCAGCGTCTGCATCAGATTCTGGAACGAGGCCTGCAGGTTGGTCGCGGTCGGCGCCGTCACGCCATTCGTCGGCGAATTGACCGCTGAACTGGCCGCGGTGGCGCCCGTGATCGCTGTCGTGGCGCCGCTCCCACCCGTCGTGCTGGTGGCTTCGTCATCCACTTCCTGCAGGAGGGAGGCGAGCTGGTTGGTGATGCCGCCGCCATGGGCGTGGCCATGGTGGCCGTGTCCATGGTAGCCGCGCGTCACGGGACTGCTGTCGGTCGAAGTCGAGGTGCTCGCACTGGTTCCGGCTGCAGTCGCGCCCGTGCTGGCCGAAGCAACGCTCGCTTTGCTGGCCGCGCTGGCCGCCGTAGCGGCGCTGGCGGTGCCGGCCTGATGCAGCGCCTGGATCAGCGTGGACATGAAACTCTGCAGATCCTGGACCTGCGTTGCGGCCGTGGCACTGCCACTGCTGAGGCCCGTGGCCGTGCTGGCCGCCGTCCCATGGGGGACCATGCTCTGCAGGGTCGAAGTGATATCTTGCAGCAAGCTGCCACTGGTGGCACTGGGGGCACTGCTCGTGCTGCCCGAGAGGGTGCTGGCAAAATTGCTGGGACTGCTGGTGCCGTTGGCACCGGCGTAGAGGCTCGACAGAGAGTTCTGGCTGGCAATCTGCTGCAGCCAGCTGTTGTCACTTGAAATACTTCCGGTATGCACGGGTTTTGACTCCTAGGACGTTATGACTGGGGTGGATGTCGCGGCGCAGTGAGCGGCAAAGCGGCGCTCTTTGGCCAGAACTTGCCGCTCAGCAGGCCGCTGCCGGCAAACCCTTGCCGCGTCAGGCGTACCAACCACGGCAATCGAGGGCGTTGCACAGGGATCGGGTGCCTCAACATCTGCATTCACTCCATTGATTACATTAAACTTTTCAGCATTGCTCGCCGGCTTTCCCTGACGGAATGCGCGGCGTGGCTGCTTGAGTAAGGTGCAAGTGCGGTGCCACAACATGGAAGCTGGATCACAGTTTGCAGATGAGGCCCTCAAGTTTGTCCAGGACTAGACCGCGCGCCGACGCTGAAACTATTGGCGCCCTGGCGGGTTCAAAGTCCAGAGCGCGCAGACGTAGGCGCGCCCTCAGGGTCAAGAACGAAGTCAGAACCGGCCGCGGCATCGGCTCACCTTCTCCGATGCAGAGTCCGGTCTACCTAAGGGGATGATCAGCATGTTGAAGATCGTTGCCGCCAGCCTGCTACTGGCGCTGTCACTGCCTGTCCTGGCCGATGCGCCCTACGTCTTCGACAAGACGCCGGGCCGATTGCCCAAGGATGTGATCCCAACGGACTACGATCTGGCACTGGTTCCGGATATCGTCAAGAAAGAGATCTCCGGCCACGAGTCGATCAAGCTGAACTTCCGTGCCCCTTCGGCCACGATCCAGTTCGATACCCATGACCTCACGGTGCGCCAGGTGCGCTTTGATGGGCGCCCCATCAGCGCCGTATCCACCGATAATGCCCAGCAGCTCACCACCGTGACGCTGCCAAGCACCGCGGCGGCCGGTGGTCATGTGCTCTCCCTCTCTTTCAACGGAGTAATCCGCGACGATGTGCGGGGGCTGTTCCTGCAACCCTTCACACTTCCGGATGGCACCCGCTCACAGATCCTCTCCAGCGGCTTCGAGCCCACCGACGCACGAATGATGTTCCCGTGCTGGGACGAACCGGCCTTCCGCGCCCGCTTCCGAATCACCATGACAGTCCCGGCCCAATGGGCGGCCATCAGCAACATGCCGGTGCAGCGGCGCGTAGCGCACGGTGCAACGGCCACGGTGAGCTTTGAGCGCTCACCGAAGATGCCCACCTACCTGGTCCACGTCACCACGGGCGATTTCGCGCGCATCAGCGCTCGCAGCGGCAACACGGAGCTTGGCATCTGGGCGATCCGCGGCCAGGAACAGAATGGCAAGGTCGCACTGGCCAACGCGCAGGAGATCCTTGCCGACTACAACGACTATTTCGGCTATCCGTTCCCGCTGCCGAAGCTCGATGGCATTGCCATCCCCGGAGGCTTTAGCGGCGGCATGGAAAACTGGGGCGCGATCACCTACTCCGACCAGTTCCTGCTACTCACCCCGGGTTCATCGATTGATGATCGGGAGGGGGTGTATGCCATTCAGACCCACGAAATGGCGCATCAGTGGAATGGGGATCTGGTCACCATGGCCTGGTGGGACAACCTGTGGCTCAACGAGAGTTTTGCCTCCTTTATGTCAGCGCACGAAACTGCGGCACGCAATCCAGGCTGGCTCTGGTGGGAAGCGCAGGATGCGGATAAGGAGCATGCGATGGCCTCGGATGCAGGGCTGCTCTCGCGTCCGATCTATCTGCCCGTGCCCGATGAGGCGGCCGCCAATGTGGCCAGCGATTCAGACATCATCTACAGCAAGGGCCAGGCGATGCTGCGAATGTTCGAGGCGTACCTGGGCCCCGATGTATTCCGTGATGGTGTGCGCCGCCTGATGAAGGCGCGTGCCTTTTCCAATGCCACCAGTGCCGATCTTTGGGCATCGCTCTCGGCCGCCAGTGGCAAGGACATAAAAGCACTCGCGACCGACTGGACGGAGCAGGCGGGCTTCCCGCTGGTGGATGTCAGTACCGAATGCGATGCGGCGGGCCAGCGCACGCTGCACCTCACCCAGGAGCGCTTTCTTGATACAGGCACCGATCAGGTGCATCCACGTTGGAATATCCCACTGCGGCTTCGCGTTGGTGCTGGGGGCGAGCCGCAAAGCGTGCTCTTCAATGCACGCGCCCAGAACCTCGCGGCGGGCCGCTGTGACGAACCGTTGAGCCTCAATGCCGACACGGTGGGTTTCTACCGCGTCCGCTACGATGCTGCTTCGCTGGCCATCAACACGCGCGAGTTCGGCAAGCTGCCGATCACCGATCGCTTCGCACTGCTCGATGATCAGTGGGCTCTGGTCAAGAACGGCCGCGAGCCGCTCGAGAACTACCTGAAGCTTGCTGGCGCCATGGGCGGGAGTCTCGATGCACGGGCCTGGGAGCAGATTGTCCATGTGCTCGACTCCGTCGAAACCGACGAGATTGGTACGCCTGGGCACACCGGCTTTACCAACTATGCGCGCTCGCTCATCAAGCCCGTGGCCGATCAGCTGGGCTGGACAGCGCGCCCCACGGACACACCAGCGGTCAACAACCTGCGACGGATGCTGCTGACGAACTTGGGCAACTGGGGCGATGCCCAGGTCATCACCGAAGCCGATCGGCGCTTTGCCGAGTATCTGAAGGACCCGCAGGCGATCAGCGCTGATGATCAGCGCATGATTTTCGGCATCGTGGCCAGCAACGCCGACCAGGCAACCTTCGATCAGTTGCATGAACTGGCCCGCTCGGCCAAGGATCCGGCGCTGCTGCAGAACCTCTATATGTCACTCTCGCAGGTTGCGGACCCGAAGCTCGCCGCGGAAGTCGCCTCGATTGCCTTGTCGGCGGATTTGCCCCCGCAGGCCAATGATCTACCTTTCAGCATGCTGTTCGGCCTTGCTCAGCGCCACCCGGAACTGTCCTGGAACGCCTACAGCCACACCGACAAGGACCTGTTTGCCCAGTTTGGCCCGGAGGCGCCCGTGATTCTTGCGCAGTCCATCCCGCAGGTATATTGGCGCGCAGCGCCGCTGCCTGAGATCGATGCGTGGCTCGGTGCACGCGTTCCCAAGGAGCTTGCGACTGCCCGGGAGCACTACATGGATCAGGCGCGGCTGCGCGTGGCCGAGCGCACGGCCTTGTTGCCGGCAGCGGATCGCTACGTGCAGCAGTTGAAGTAGCGGCCGCGCGCCAGCTTTGGCGCGCCCTTGAACGAGCCCTAACCGATCAGGCGCCGGATACGCTGCGTGCGGCTGCCTTCGAACTTCTCTGAGGCCCGCTCCAGCAGCAGCCGGACTTCATTGGGTGGCAAGGGCCGACCGAGCAGGAAACCCTGGGCCTGGCCACACTGGTTCTCCTGCAGGAACCACAGCTGCGCAAAGGATTCGACACCTTCGGCCACGACCTCGACCTTCAGCGCCTTGGCCATCGAGATTATCGCAGTCGCGATCGCCCGATCATCGCTCTCCGAATCCAGATTGCGCACGAACGAGCGATCCATCTTGAGCCGGTCGATCGCCAGATCGTGCAGGCGCTGGAAGTTCGAATAGCCGGTGCCAAAGTCATCGATCGCCACCGAAACGCCGACTTTGTGCAGTTCCTCGAGTACGCGCTTGGCGCGCGCCTCATCCTTCATCACCATCGATTCGGTGATCTCCAGTTCCAGCATCTCGGGCTTCAGACCCGTCTCCTGCAGGATTGTGGCGATCAGCGTCGCGAAATTGTGCATGCCAAACTGCTGCCCGGCGATATTGACCGCCATGCGCTTGATATCGAGGCCCTCTTCATGCCACTTGCGCGCCTGTATGCAGGCGGTGCGCAGTACCCACTCGCCTATCGGGTTGATCAGGCCGGCATCTTCGGCCACAGGAATAAAATCATTCGGCGGCACCACCCCGAGTTCATCGTTGGTCCAGCGCAGCAGCGCTTCGACGCAGTTGATGCCGCCGGTGGTCATGTCGACCTGGGGCTGGTAGTGGAGCGAAAGCTCGCCGCGCTCGAGCGCGCCGCGCAGCTTGCCCTCGATCGTGTAGCGCTGCAGGGCACCCTCGTTCATCGAAGCCACAAAAAAGGCGTAGGAGCCCGGATAGCGGCGCTTGGCGTAGTACATCGCCAGATCCCCGTGCCGCAGCAGCGTCTCGGCATCGGATCCATCGGTCGGGAACATCGCAATGCCGATGCTGGGCGTAATGACCACGGAGTGCTTGGACAGCTGCATCGGCTGCTGCAGGATGTTGATCAACCGATCGGCCACGATGGCCGCGTCCTCCGAGCTTCGGATATCGGGCAGCACGATCATGAATTCATCGCCACCCAGGCGCCCCAGATCCCCTGGCCGCTCCTGCGGCCCACCTTCCACGGTCTGGTTGCTGCCATTGCGCAGTGACTTGCGCAGCCGCTCGGCTGCAACCACCAGCACCTCATCGCCCACCGAATGGCCGAGCGTGTCATTGATGCGCTTGAAGTTATCCAGATCCAGATACATCAGCCCGAGTGGCCGCCCGCTCTGGCGCGCCGCCTCGAGCGCCGAGCGCAGGCGGCTGTGCGCCTGTTCGCGGTTGGGGAGCCCCGTCAGTGAATCAAAGTAGGCCAGGCGCGTGATGTTGCGCTCCGCGCGCCACTTGCTGGCCAGCGCAATTGCCATCTGCCGCACTTCGTGCGGATGAAAGGGTTTTTGCAGGTACGAGAGCTTGTCCTCAGGCGGCACGCGGCCGCCAATGTCGGCCGGATCCACATCCGAGTACGCCGTACACACCACCAGCTCGATCGCCGGATCGAGCTCGCGAATGCGCGATGCGGCCCACACGCCATCGGGGCCTGCGCCCATGCGCATATCGACGAAGGCCACCGCGAACGGGCGCCCCGTCAGCAGCGCTTCCTGAACCGCGGCTACACCGAGTTCTGCACCGCTGCGGTACTCGACATCAAACTTCAGCGCACCGGCCGCCAGGCGCGCACTCGGACGTGCTTCCTCGTGGCCGAAGAGCTTGGCCCCGAGAGTGCGGCGCGCACTCGGATCCTCAGCCGGCGGGGCGAAGATCTGCTGGTAGGCATCGAGTACCGGGGCCTCATCGTCAATGACGAGCACACGGATCGGGGGACGGGTTTTGTCGTTCATGACAACCTCAGGCGGCCTTGCTATCAGATGAGGCCGCCGAATCAGGGGCGGAGGCGGATCGGGGGATGGGCATTAACAGATGCAGGGTCGCTCCCTGCCCGGGACCGGCGCTGCTGGCCCACATCCGGCCGCCCAGGGCGTTGACCGCCGTGGCACACCAGTGCAGGCCGATACCGAGATTTCCGGTACCGCGCTTGGTCGAAAAACCACGCTCGAAGACCCGCTCCAGGTTCTCAGGCGCGATGCCCGCACCGTTATCCTGGCACTCGAGTTCCAGATTCTGGCGGTTGTTGGCTTCGTGCAGCGCCGCACTCAGGCGCACGCTCCCGTGCTCACGGCCGGCCGCGCGAATCGCTTCGGAGGCGTTGATGATCAGGTTCTGCAGCACAAGGCGCAGTACGGTGCGCGGAATGCGGATCGCACCCATCGAGTGTATCGAGTGATCCAGCTCCATATCGATGCGCTCGCGCGCCGCATCGGGGACTATCTCCAGGCTCTGGCTGATCACCGCGCCCAGATCGGCGGATTCAACCACCGTTGAAGTGCGCGTCGAGCGCAGCTGCTCCGACAAGGCGGTCTGCACGATGCCGGCCTGGCGCTCGATCACACCCACATCCTCATCGGCCTGCGCCACGATCTCGGCCAGCTCCGCGGCGCTCAGGCGCAGGAATTCATCCAGATCCGCCTGGCGGGCGGCATCGTTGGTCTCGAGCGTCCGCTCGCTCAAGGCCCGCTCGATATCGGCCAGCGGTGCCGCCTGGAGCCGTGATTTGAGTCGCGCCAGTCGCACACCCAGCGGTGTCATGGCATTGCCGATGTTGTGCAGCACGCCGCGCGAGAGTTCGGACATACCGGCTTCAAAGCTGTGGTCGATCAGCTGCCGGCGCGATTCGGCCACCTGCTCGACCATGCGATCAAACTCGGCGGCAAGTGCGCCAATCTCATCGCGTCGATCCAGGTTCAGACGATTGGTCAGATCATCGCCGGCCCCGATCGCCACCGCGTGACGCGTGACCCGGTCGAGCGGTCCCAGGACCGTGCGCTCCATGCCGTAGAAGGCCAGCAGCAGGATCGTGACCGCCGCCAGTGCCGTCAGGGCCATGACCCACATCAGAGTCGTGTGTGCGCGCGCCAGCACCACACGCGGTACATCCACGCGCAGCGTAATCACCGGCACGCCTAAGATGTCGGGGACCTGGTGGCTGATCTGCGTAGTTCCAAAATCGGTGACCTGCACGCCCGCTCCATCGCTGCTGGAGGGCAGATCCGGCAGCTGGCGCCCCGGATAACGGATTGCCGTCAGCGCAACGCGCGTGTGCGCGCGCTGCCCGAGCGCGATCACTTCGTGTTGTGTCAGCAGCCGCCCGAGCAGCAATGCGCCGTGGGCCGGGCCATGGCCAAAGCCATCCAGGATCGGCGTGATGGCGGCCAGCATCACGCCGCGGTTGGTCGCAATCAGGCCCTCGCTCGATACCCCGGTCAGC
>Ga0302320_10014050_pt1 | contig 16605 bp, 13 predicted proteins | sample Bog_T0_3_FD_202130 | JGI IMG/M metagenome (GOLD analysis project Ga0302320, IMG submission 202130) | Peat permafrost microbial communities from Stordalen Mire near Abisko, Sweden - Bog_T0_3 | ecosystem: Environmental > Terrestrial > Soil > Wetlands > Peat | place: Sweden: Abisko, Stordalen Mire... | reverse complement strand
CCGCCCGGACGCAATCCGATGAGCGTGTAATCGCCGTTGGCTCGGGATACCGCGGACGCCTTGGTGCCCGAATCGGCGAGCAAGGCGGTCACAACCGCCCCGGCCACCGGCTGGCCCTGCTTGTCGACAACGGTGCCGGAAATTGACGCTGTCGTAACGCCCTGGCCAAAGGCGCCGGGCGACAGAATTAGAGAGACAATAAACGCCGCAATCCCGACAGACAGTGAACCCAATCTGAATATTTTCATGACTTTCTGTGTGTTGTGTGTGGTCTTGTCCTCGAATCTAACTCGGGCAAGATAGAACTGGCATAAGATGGGTCAACCCAAGGTAGACGTGGCAGTCAAGTACCTTCCGGTGAAGCAGGCCCTATGCCGCAAGACTGTCACCTGATCGTCCAATGACCGAAAAGGTCGGGCCGTTTTGACAGGGTTCGGCCGGCATCCCCTTTTTCCGCGCGAAATCGAAGGAGAAACGTTCGTGCATTTTGTGGATAATCGGCCTGCGGGGAAGTGCAGTTTGCACGAAAAGGGGCGGGCAACGCCCGGTGAAAACCGCGGGTAGTAATTTTTATTATCTGATCGATAACCGATTAAACAACCGACTGCGGCGATGGCACGATTCGAGGTTCTGCGAGGGCGAGAACTTCAACCATTCCGCCAACATGAATATCCTATTCGAAAGAGTCGGGACCCCGGAGCCGCTGGAAACAACGACGGACATGCAGCTGGTTCATCGGTATGTGCAGGGCGATGAGTCGGCCTTTGTCGAAATCGTGCACCGCTACCAGGCCAGAATTTTTGCCGTTGCGGAGAGCTTCCTGCACAACCACGCTGACGCCGAGGAGATCACGCAGGACACCTTCGTGCGCGCGCACCTGAACCTGTCGCGCTTCCGCGGCGACTCCTCGCTCGCGACATGGCTGCATCGCATCGCGCTCAATCTCGCCCGGAACCGGTACTGGTACTTCTTCCGGAGGCGCCGCCATGCGACCCTCTCGCTGGACTGCCCGGTCGGCCTGGAAAGCGGCGCCACGGTGGCGGACCTGATCCCGGCCGACTCGCCCGATCCCGCGCGGGAAAGTTTGCGCGGGGAGTTTGCCGCCCTGGTCGCGGCCTCCCTCGAGAAGCTGGACCCGGCGCACCGGAATGTCCTCACCCTGCGCGTCCTCCAGAACCTCTCCTACGACGAAATCGCCCGGGAACTCGGAATCAATCCGGGGACGGTCAAGAGCCGGATCGCACGCGCCCGCGAGAAGCTCCGGTCGCTCTTGGCCGAGGCCTGCCCGGAGTTTGCCCCGGACGCATCGCCCTCGGACTGGTTTGAACCGGCTCGGGCCGCCGGAACGCTCAGCCCGGCGTAGCTTTCAAGGCGTCGCCGGCTTCTTAGCGCTTCGCCTGAGCAGATCGGACCGCAGGTAGGTGTCGGGAGGCGAGTGGCGCCAGGCTGTCAGCCAAAGGGAGCCGAGCATCTCGCCGCCCCGCAGGAGCTGCGCGTCGATAAACGCGCGCCCCTCGGCGCTGTCCGGGCCCGGGCCCTCGAGCTTCCTTTCCTTTTCAAGGCGGTACAGCGGCGCGACCAGCTTTCCCGTCCCGACAAGATAGTCCACGACGGAGACAAAGACGGGATCCCGTCCGTCGGGCCGGGGCGCGACGTCGATCGTCTCCGCAGGAGTGGCCCTCGGCAGGAGCTCCGCCTCGGTTATCCCCGCCTTTGCGATGAATCCGCCGTCAATCCAGGAGTGAAAGCCATACTTGGTCGAGAAGCCTTCCGGATTCGGGCCGACCCAGCCGTGGTGATGGACGGTCGCGTGCAGGGGCTGCGCTCCGTCGCCGACGTAGTGCCCCATGACTCCCATCATATAGATGAGGTTGGCCCGCGCGTTTGCAATCTCGGCCGGGGTGCCCGCCTGCTCGAAGGCCTTCAGGTACGAGAACGCGGACTGGATCTTCGCGTAGTACTCGGCGATCGCCCAGGGCAGAAAACCGGACCACTCCAGGGAGTGATCCTCATTGCCGGGGTGCCCGGCCGCCCTGTCCTTTTCCGGGTCGGGCTTTGGGAACAGGTCCAGATGGGCCGCGCGTCCGGCGGCGAACTGGACCGCGAAATCGTACCTGAACTGCGGGAGCGTGGCGACGTCCATGCCGGCGTAGCCAATCTCCTCGAGGTCGATGTAGTGGTCGAGCCCGTTGTAATGCTGCAGGAGCTCGACATGCGTGTTGCGCCAGCGATCGGGTTCGCCGGCGAGGAACGCGATTCGCTCGGCGTTTTCCGGAGTATGGATCCAGGCGGGGAAATCGCCCGGGAGCGAGGCGAGCGCGACCTGGTTCACCAACCGGTGGCCGGGATAGTTCCAGGCACGAACGGCCCCGGGGGCTGCGAGGAAGGCCGCAATGAGGAAAAGGCGGAGGCAGGCGGATGATCTCATGATGTTGGAAAGGGCGGAATCAATGGGCGCCGCAGGGCCCGCGGGGCGGTTCAAGGGCGCGTCGGATGGGAGGGCGCGGCCGGCGGCGGCTGATTCGGGGCGCCGGGTGCCGGACGGGATGGGGGCGGCGGCGCCGGCTGGAGCCGGTCCAGTTCGGCCGAGTAGGCGCGGATTCCGGCGAGCAGCGCCTCGGCGAGCTGCCGGCGGAAAGCCGGTGTCGCGACACGCGAGCCCTCCGCGTCATTGGAAAGGAAGGCCGACTCGACGAGGATTGCCGGGCAGGCGAGCCCGCGAAGAGCCCCAAGATGCATGGTCTTCTGGCCGCGGTCGTCCGTGCGCAGGGCATCCAGAACCTGCCGGTGAACGCATTGGGCGAGCACCTGGCTCCAGATGTCGAAACGGTTGACGGGAGACGGGGCGGCCTCGCGGTCATTCTCGCGGGTATTCCATCCCTGGTCGGTGCGCTGGGACGGCAGGGTAAAGGTGAAAACCTCGGTGCCGTGGCTCCGGGCGTCCCCCGGCGCGCTTGCGTTGAAATGGATGCTGACAAGAAGATCGGCGCCCTGCGTGTTCGCGATTTCGGCCCGCACGGGCAATTCGACGCGCGTGTCCGTGGTGCGCGTCAGGACAACCCGGTATCCTGCGGCCTCGAGGAGCGGCTTGAGCTCGAGCGCCACCTCCAGTGTGAAGACCTTTTCCCTGAGCCCCAGCCTGTGATTTTCCATGCCGTTGTCGGACCCGCCGTGCCCGGGATCGATCGCGACAACGCGCGGGCGCGGCGGCGGGGCGCCGCACAGTTCAGGCCGGATCAAGGGCGTCAGGCGCTTGGCGTAGTCCAGCAGACTGATGTAAAAACGGCCTCCGCGAACCAGGACCGGCTCACCGAGGAAGACGCGGAGCCCGTCCAGACGGGTTTCCCGGCTCTCCCCGATGAGGACCGCCCGGTGCGCGGCATCGAAAAGCACGAGGCCCGGCTTTCCGCCGGCACCGCCGCTGGCGACCCAGCTCATGCGCAGGCCCAGCCGCTCAGCCGCGTCGACGACGCTCACATAGCTCGAATTGTCCAGGTGCAGGACCGGAATCGGCGCCGCCGCGGCCGGCCGGGCCGCCAGGGCAAGAAACAGGACGATTAACCCGAGGATTTCACGAAAACAGCCAAAGATCGCCAAACCGCCGTGGAAAAAGGGCCGAAGACGACCGAGGTGTGCCTGCAAGCACATCGCAGGAAGTCTGAGTCCCTTTTTCAAGAGCGGTTTGGATGAGATTTGGATGAATTTCGTGCAATCCTCGGGTCAAGGCGCAACGGATGCCCGCCGGCTCCATCTTCTTGGGTTTCCTCAGGCGCCCGAGGTCGGATCGGAGGGTGCGGCGCCGGCCTCGCCCGGCGCGGGCAGGAACCTGGCCTTGCGCTTGTTCGGCGGCAGCGGCGTCAGCATCACGTGGATGTTGCGGCCGATGAGCTTAGGGTCTGCGTCGGGATGCCCCATGTTCGCGAGCTCGCCCACCGCGCGCTTGATGACATCGAAGCCGATCTCCGTGTGCGCCATCTCGCGGCCGCGGAACTTCAGGCGCAGCTTCACCTTGTTGCCGTGGTCCAGGAACTCCTCGGCGTGGCGCAGCTTGGTGTTGAAATCGTTCGCCTCGATGCGCGCGCTGAACTCGATCTCCTTGATCTTGCTGGCCGTCGTCTTCGCGTGCGAGTGCTTCTTCTGCTCCTCGTAGACGTACTTGCCGAAATCCATGATCCGGCAGACGGGGGGCTGCGCATTCGGCGCCACCTCGACCAGGTCCAGGCCCACCTCAAGGGCGAGATTGATCGCCTTGGGCGTATCCAGTATCCCGAGCTGCTTGCCCTCGGGGGAGATGACGCGCACCTGCGGGACCTTGATGCGATGATTGCGCCGGATGGCCGCGAACGGATCGAGGTTTCGACGCTGGTATTGTCCGGGACGGGAGCCGCCGCTTGGCGCGGGAGAGAACGAATTGGCCATCAATTTGCTTTTGTAATGGTGATCAGGCGAGAGGGGATATCATCGCAATCAAATGGGATGACAACTCCGAATTATAGCAAGGAGCGGAAGCGCAGCAGCCTGCGGGCCACGGCGACCGCGTTGGAGAAGCTACGCGGGCTTGCGAGCCCCCGGCCGGCGATCGGGAACGCTGTTCCGTGATCGGGGCTGGTCCGGACAAAGGGCAGGTTGAGGGTTGCGTTCACGGACTCGTCGAAATCGATCGTCTTCAGCGGCGCCAGGCCCTGGTCGTGGTACAGGGCGAGGGCGACATCGAACTCACCGCGCAACTGCCGGGCGAACACGGTGTCGCCCGGCTCAGCCCGGGAAAGCCCCGAAAACCGGGGCCTCAACGAGTCGAGAATGGGGTTGATCACTTCGATCTCCTCCCGGCCGATGAGCCCTCCCTCGCCGGCATGCGGATTGAGCCCGCAAACGCCAATTCTTACCGGACCTCCTGCGGCCGGCCCGGACCCGGGCTTTTGGTCGGCCCGGACAAGCTCGTCGGCAGCTCCGACCGCGCGGGCAAAGTTTTCGAGGGTCAACTCGGCTCCCACCGCGCCCAGGGGTATGTGCCATGTCAGGAGGACGACCCTCAGCCGCCCCCCGCAAAAGGCCATGACGGGTTTGCCGCCCCACCTTGCGGCAAAGAACTCGGTCTGCCCGGGGAACTTCCACCCGATCGACGCCAGCCGCTCCTTGCTGACCGGTCCGCTGACCACGCCGTCGAACGCACCCGCGCGGCATCCCTCGGCCGCGCGCTCCAGGGCGGCCCAGGCGACCAGGGCTCCCTCCCCGTCCGGCCTGCCCGGAGTCGGTTCGTACTCAGCGAGGCCGACTGGAATCTTTTCCGCCTCCGCCGGCAGGCTGTCCAGCCACCGGGCGGGGCCAATGACGGCGACTGCGCGCGCCTCGGATCGGTTTGCGGCGAGCCAGGCGGAGACAATCTCGGGACCCACCCCGGCCGGATCCCCGCACGTGATCGCGAGTCGATTCTTCATTCCCTTCGCTCTTCCGACTCAGCTTCCCCGCGGCACCTGACGAATCCCCGCGTGCCGGTGGCAAAAAACTCGAGGAAGCGCCGCGCCTCCGCGGTTTCATACTCGCCGCTGGCGAGCGCAGCAGCCGCCGCCTCGCGCCGGTTGGTCAGCTTGCCATAAACGGCGCGATACGCCGCCTTTATCTCGCGGATCGCCTCTCTTGAAAAGCCGCTGCGCTTCAGGCCGACGAGGTTCAACCCGATCATCTCGTCCCGCTCCGCCGCCATCGTGAAGGGCGGAATGTCCAGGGTCATACGGCTTCCGCCGCCGACGATCGTCCTCTCCCCCACCCGGCTGAACTGGTGGAATGCCGCTCCGCCGCCGAGGATGGCGTGGTCGCCCACGCTCACATGGCCCGCGATAAGGACGGCGTTGGCGATCACGACGCCGTTGCCGACCGTGCAGTCGTGAGCGACGTGGCATCCCGCCATCAGCAGGCAGTCCTCGCCGATCTGCGTCACGGAATCGCCGTGCGTCCCCCGGTTGACGGTCACGCTTTCCCGGACGCGCGTGCGGGCTCCCACGCGCACGTACGAGGGCGAGACCCCGTCAAACTTGAGGTCCTGGGGGTCGCCGCCCAGGACGGCGAATGGATGGACGACAACCCCGTCTCCGAGGATCGCCCAGCGTCTCACGATGGCGTAGGCGTGGATCTGGCAGCCGGCTCCGAGCCGGGCTCCCTCTTCGACGATTGCGGTGGAATGAATGGAATTCGACATCGAGGGGAAATCAGCAAAAAGGGGGCGGGAAGGACTGCCGGATCGCGGCCTGGATCGGGCGCCCGTGCAAGACCTGGGATCGATCCATGTCAGACTGCGGGCGCGTCCGCGGGCCGCGTAGTCTCGGCTCTGGGCCGTCCGGAGCGGTTTCCCGTCGGAAGGTCGAGCTGGGTGTCCTTGAGCAGGTCGTAGTTCTTGAGGATGCGGATCACCTGGAGGGCGTCGCTCTTTCCATAGCTGCGGTTGGTCTCCACCTTGTCGATCAGGTCGAGGAGCATCGCGCGGAACGAGACGATCGCATCCACGCCACGGGCCTTCAGCAGCTCCACGCTCTGGGAGCGGAAGGGCTCCGCCGTCGGCAGCGCCGGAAGGACCAGCACCTTCATGGGCGCGTCCTCGCCCGCTTCTCCCGCTTCCGCCGCAAACAGGCGGCTCACCTCCCTGAGCACGTTCTCCTCGAGAAAACTGAAGATCTTTTCCGGCGAACCCCGCAGAAGCGCCGGCGTGAACACGTCGGTGTGCCACGGCTTGACCGCGACGATAGCCCGGTGGACGAAGGGCATTTCGTTGGCAAACAGGAAAAAGTCGGGCCGCCTTCCGCCGGGCCTCCACGCGGGATTCTGGACAAGCAGGTCGATCTCCTCGTCGCTCGTCTTCTTGCGGGCCTGGACCTGGTACTTTCGCACCTGCCGCACGAAAAAGCCGTTTTGCTCGAAATATTCGCGGACTATGCCTTCGTCGACTGCTGACATGGAATTGGGCTGGTTGGGGGCGGGAGTTGCGTCTAGACTCGACTAGGGCCTGACACTGAAGGAAAAATCAGCCTGACACAACTGATTCTGCCTAGGCCTCCCTCAAAGCGCTCCGATCTCCCTCAGGGCCGCTTCCACGGGCGCGCGGTCGATCCCGCCCCTGATCTCGGCACGGCCAAGCGAGGTCATCACAATGAAGCGCTGCGCCCCGGCGCGCGCCTTCTTGTCCTTGCCCATGGCCTCCAGCAGGCTGCCGACCGTCAGGGGGGGGCGCAGGCGCACCGGGAGCGCATGGCCTGCCAGAAGCGCCTCTACTCTGGCCGTATCCGCCGGATTCAAAAGCCCCAGTTTCTGCGAGAGGCGGGCCGCCGCGCAAAGGCCGATTGCGACCGCCTCGCCATGCAGGTAGGCGCCGTATCCGGCGGCGTTCTCAATGGCGTGGGCAAAGGTATGCCCCAGGTTGAGGAGCGCCCGGCCGCCGTCCGGGGCGAGCTCCCGCTCGTCCGATTCGACAATGCGCGCTTTTGCCGCGCAGCAGCGGCGGATCACGGAGGCCAGGCTTGCGCTGGCGGGCGTCAGCGGGGCCGCCTCGAGCTCGGACAAAAGCGCCGGATCGCCGAGAAGCCCGTACTTGATCACTTCGGCCATGCCAGCCGCAAATTCGCGGGGAGGCAGCGTCGCTAGAAAGCCCGTCGATATGAATACGCCCCTCGGCTGGTGGAAGGCCCCCGCGAGGTTCTTGCCCGCCCGAAGATTGATGCCGGTCTTCCCGCCGACCGAGCTGTCGACCATGGCGAGAAGGGTCGTGGGCACCTGAAAACAGTCGATGCCGCGCAGGTAGCTCGCCGCCGCAAATCCGGCCAGATCGCCTACAACCCCTCCGCCCACCGCGAACAGTGCGCCCGCGCGGTCCAGCCGCATTTCGGCCAGGAAATCAAGGATGCGGCCCAGCTCCGCCAGCGACTTCGACTCCTCCCCCGGGGCAAGCGCCCAGGTCGGGGCGGCGCCGAAAAGGGCTTCGAGCGCGGCGCCGTGGCCGCCCTGGACGTTGCGATCGGTCACGACGGCGATCCGCCGTCCCGCCGAGGCCAATTCGGCAGCCTTCGCCCGGATTTGCACGCCGAGATCGTCCCCGAAAAAGATCGGGTATGTGCGCTCCGCGAGACTGACGGTCAGGACGTCGGGCATGACCCGTGATCCAATCCGTCCACCGGGTGAGTTCAAGCTGCAACGTCGGTCGATTTCCGTCGCGCGGCCCGGGTCCGCCAGGCGCGGGCGACCGGGCGTCGGACCCCGAAATGATAGACCGACAGGAAAACGAGGATGCCGGCGAAGGCATAGACGAGGCCCTCGGCCGTGGTCGGCAATGCGGGCTTGAAGATCGACCACGTGGCGCGGGCTATCCCCGGATCGAGCCGTTCGATGAACACAAAGGGCCGCGCCAGCATCGAGGCGTGCCGGATCGCGTTCTCGGCCGCCGCCAGCGCATCGACCCGGCCGGCCGCGTCCCTGAGGACCCCGCCGAGGCGGGCCACCGCCGGATCGTCCGCAGCCGATGTGTGCGCGGTCAGCTGCTCCAGCGTTAGCCCGGACCTCGCCGCCGCCGCCCGGAGTTGGTCCAGCTGCCTCCGGGCCTCGTCGAGATGCCCGCCCAGCCTTTGCAGGTACTGCTGCATGAACTCGGGGACCTGGGAGAAAGTCACCGCCCCGAGCACGCAAAGCAGCCGGTCGAACAGCCCCTCGCCCGAGGAGATCACGGAGCGGATGGGGCCTCTCATGGGAGCATTCAGGTCCTCCGGGCCGAAACGAGCGAAAGAAGAACGGGAAGGAGGATCAGCACGAGCGGCATCTGCAGGACGAGCCCGGAGATGATCGCAATGGCAAGCGGCTGCTGCATCGCCGAGCCTGCGCCGAGCCCGAGGGCCAGGGGGAGCAGCGCCAGGATCGCCGCAAAAGTCGTCATCGCGATCGGGCGCATGCGGTTGATTCCCGCCTCGATGAATGCATCGGAGTGGCCCAGCTCAGCAGGCAGGGTGACCAGCTCCGATACGTAGAAAATGGCGACCTCGGTTGCGATGCCGACTATCATCGTCATGCCCATCATCGAGGAGATGTTCAGTTCGGTGTGCGTGAGCCACAGCCCGATAGTGACAGCCGAAAGAGCCAGAAGTGTCGTCACAAGCATTGCGATCGCTATCCGGAAGCGCGAGTAGAGGAAAATCAGCAGCAGGAAAACCAGGGCGACCGCCGCCCCGAAGACCGCAAGAAGGCCCGCAAAGGCCGACTGCTGCTCAGCGTAGGTACCGCCGAGGCTCGAGTACATTCCCGCCGGCACGACGCCCGGCGCGGCCAGCGCCGCCTGGACATCGCGTATCGTCGAACCCAGGTCCCGCCCGCTGATGCGGGCGGTGACGGCCACCATCCTCTTCAAGTCGTCGCGATCGATCTGGGGCTGGCCGACAAGCGTCGTGACGGCCGCGACACGACGCAGCGGAAAATAGTGCCCGTCCGAGGCCTTGATCCGCAGTGCGGCCACGTCGTCCGCGGTCCGCCGGAATCTCGCGGGAATCCAGGCGCGCATGCCGATCAGCTTCGGATCGTTCTCCACCTTGGTCGTCGCAACCGAGCCGCTGAGCAGGTCGTTGACGGCGGAGGTGACGCTGTCCGGATCCATGCCCTCGAGGGCTGCCTTGGAGCGGTCCACCTCGATGTTGAGGGCGTCCCCGGCAAGGATGACGCCGTTCACGACGTCCACGATCCCCGGGATCTTCCCGATCGCGTCGGCGACGCTCTGCGCCGCGGCGCCGAGCTTCGCCCCGTCGTCGGAGTAAAGCTTGACCTCGACCGGCTGCGGCACCGCGGTCAGGTCGCCGATCAGGTCCTCCATCAGCTGCGTGAGCTCGATGTCCAGCCCCGGCACCGACTTCGCGACCCGGCCCCGCACGTCGTCCATCACCTCCTCGATGTTTCGGCGCGGCGGCGGATTCAGCCGGATGAAGAAGTCGCCCTCATTCGCCTCGGTCACGCCTTCGCCGAGCTGCAGCCCCGTCCGCCGCGAATAGGTCTGGACCTCGGGCGTCGCCCGGAGAACGGCCTCCACCTGCTTCAGCAGCCGGTCGGTCTCGCTGAGGGACGTTCCTGGGTCCGCCCGGTAGTCGAGGATGAACCCGCCCTCGTCCATCACGGGCATGAAGCCCGAGCCGACGTTGCGGTAGCCGAGCCAGGCGAGCGCCAGGAGCGGTATCAGGCCGACAAGGACGAGGGCCGGCCTGGCCAGGAGGCGGCGCATCAGCGCCGAGTACCCGCGGTGGACCCGCTCCGTGAAAGCCCCGCCTTCCCTCTGGTTTGCATCCTTCTCGCCCAGGAACCGGTCGGCGAGGATCGGAACGGCTAGCCAGGCGACCAGGAAGGATATCGCGAGGCTGACCGCCATCGTGAGCGAAAGCGCCTTGAAGAATGCGCCCGTCACGCCCGACAGAAACGCAAGGGGCGCAAAGATGATGATCGTCGAAAGCGACGAGGCGACGAGCGGCCGGGTGAATTCCGCCGCCGCCGACCAGACGAGGCCGTGATGCTGCCCGCTGTGGCCGCGCAGCCGGCGGATCACGTGCTCTACCATCACGATCGCGTCGTCGATGATGAGGCCCACGGCCGCCGCCATGCCTCCCAGGGTCATGATGTTGAAGCTGCTGTGGATCACCTCCAGCATCAGCACGGTCGCCGCCAGGACCGCCGGCACGCAGGCCATGGCGATCAGGGTGACCTTGCCGTTTCTCAGGAAGAGCAGGAGCACGCCGCCGGCCAGGCAGATGCCGATCAGGACCGCGTCGCGGACGCTGATCGCCGCCCCGACGATCAGCTCGCTCTGGTCGTACCAATTGGCGATGTGGAGGCCGGTGGGAAGGTTGGGCGCGAACTCCTTCAGCTTGGCCCGGACATCGCGCGCGATCTGGACCGTGTTTCCGTTCGGCTGCTGGAACACCTGCATGATGACGGCCTCGTGGCCGTCCGCAGTGACCCGGGTCCAGCGGGGGACGGTGCCAATCGAGACCGTGGCGACGTCGGAAACGCGCACCAGCCCGGCGGGGCCCTTTTGCAGGACCGCCCGGCCAATCTCATCGATGCCCGGAAACCGGTTGTCCACCAGGGCCAGATAGAGCTTGTCATGATCCTCCAGGCGGCCGACGGCGCTGATCGTGTTGGCCGCCGAAAGCACCCGGCTCACGTCGGCAAGCGTCAGGCCGTGCGCCTCCAGGCGCGCAGGATCGACCATGACCTGGAACTCGGCCTCGTCCCCGCCCTGGACGTCCACCTTGGCCACCCCGGCAATCGTGGATAACAGCGGCCTGAGCTGGTAGTAGGCCTCGTCGCGGAGCCGAACAAGCGAAATCCGGTCCGAGCTCAGGCTGTACGCGAGGCACGGGAAGACCGTCGGATCCATCCGCCGCACGTCAAAAGTCGTTCCCGCCGGCAGCTGAGCGAGCACCTGGTTGATGGCCGACTCGACTTGGAGCATGGATTCGACCATGTCGGCGCCCCAGTTGAAATTGATCGAAACATCGCAGCTGCCGCGGCTGGTGATGGACCGAATATTGCGCACGCCCGGCACTGAGCGTATCGCCTCCTCGATGGGCACGGTCACATCCACCGTCATCCGCTCGGCCGGGCGGTCGCCGGCGTCCAGATTGACGACCACGCGCGGAAAATCCACCTGCGGGAAAAGGGCGACCGGCAGCAGGAATGCGGCGGCCAGCCCTCCGATCGCCAGGAAAAGGAGGAGCGCCAGCGCCGCGCTCCGGTGAGCCTGCATCCAGGCCGCAAGTTTCACGGCTTGGCCTCCGCCTTCGCGTCGTCCTTCTTCTCCTCCCCGCCTGCTCCGGCTGCCAGCTGCACCGCCATGCCGTCCTCCAGCTCATAGTTGCCGACGGTCACGGCCTGGTCGCCCGCGTGCAGATCCTTGGCGATGACTTCCACCGCGTCGTCGCCCGCGATCCCGACCGTCACTTCGTGGCGCGCGGCCTTGGAATCCTTCACCGTGAACAGCACCTGCTTGTCGCCGTCCGGAAGAACGGCGGACCGGGGGGCTGCGAGGGCCGATTTTCTCTCCACTTCAATGGCTCCCTGCACGTGTTCGCCCGGATACCACCCGGATTCGGCGGGAATCGGGACCCGCACGTCGGCCGCGCCCGTAACGGGGTCCGCGCTCAGGCTCACCGCCCGCACGGACGACGCCACCGGTTCCGCGCCCGGCCGGTTCGACGACGCGAGGGTGACGGCCTCGCCGGCCCGCACCCGCGCCGCATCGGCGAGTTCGAGCGCAAGATGGGCCTCAAGTCCGGAGACGGCGGCCACCGTCGCAAGCGGCGTTCCCGCCGGGATCGTGGCGCCCGGCTGCAGGTCGAGCTTCGTGACGATGCACGCCTGGGCCGCGCTCACCCGCCCGTCGGTTCCCAACCCGCGCCTAGTCAGGCTCTCGAGCTTGATCTTTGCGTCCTCGGCCGCCTGCTGGGCTGACAAAAGCTCCTGCCTTGCCGCGAGCTTCAGCTCGAAACGCTCGCGCGCCGAGGCAAGGGTCTTGTCCGCCAGGGCTGAATCGGCGCGCGCAGAATCGTACGCCAGCTGGACGTCCGCCGTCGGGGCGACAATCAGGATTGCCGCCCCCGCTTCCACACGGCTTCCGGGGTCCGCCTCGATGCTCTTCACCACGCAGTCGTAGCCGAGCGTGATGGCCCGGGCCGCCGACGGCGCCACCTCGACGATTCCGTAGGCCGGGAGCGTCCGGATGATCGTCTGAATCTGCAGGGGCGCCACCTGCACCTCGGCAACGGGTTTCTCCTTCTCCTCGGCGGCCGGGCCGCTCCCCCTGAACAGGAGCCAGGCGCCAAGGCCGATCGCCGCGAGAACCAGGATGACGACGAGTTTCTTCATGAGTGGGTAAGGCTTTGGTTGAGGAGGGCTCTCCCGCTTGCGATCTCGAGGGCGACGCCGAGTTCAAGGACGCTCTGCCGTATCCGGCTTCGGTCCATCTGGCGGGTCGCCAAGGCGGCCCGGGCGCCGTTGCAGGAGAGAATGTCTGAATTGCCGGACTTCAGGGCTGCATCACAGGCATCCGCAACGCGCTGGAGATCCGAGATCGAGGCATCCGCGGCGCCCAGCTGCGCGCGGGCGATCGCGAGGCTGGCCAGGATCTCGCCCACCTGGGACCTGGCCTCAGCCACCCGCGCAACGTACTCGTCGAAGAGCTGCTGGCGCGTGGCCTTCCCAATCGCGACCTGGCCCTGGTTGCGGTCGAAAATCGGCAGGTCTACCGTGACGCCGCCGCCGCGGGTGTAGATCGGCGTCGTGTCGTTTGCCTTGTTGACGCTCAAGCCGATCTTGGGGAACTGGGACAGGACGGCCGCCCGCAGGCTCGCCTCCTGGCTTTCATAACCGTAGCGCAGGGCGACCAAGTCCAGCCGGCGATCCTCGAGGCCCAGGAGAAGACCACCGCCATCCTCCGCAAGGTCAGGGGAAAGCGCCGGAAACGTCCCGGCGGGCTTGAGCCGGACCGTTTCGCCCTCCGGCTGGCCAAGTTCGAGATTCAGCGCGGCCCTGTCGGAGGCCAGCTGGTTTTCAAGGTCAAACCGGGCTTCCTGGGCCTGGGTCCACGCGTCCGTCGCCGCGGTCAGGTCGACACCCGTCTTCTGGCCGCCCTCCAAAGCCTTTCGAATGGCCGACACAACTCTGGCCAGCTGCTCCTCCGCCTCCCGCGCCAGCGGCAGGCGCTCCTCCAGCGAGAGAATCCGAAACGCACGCAACCTCGCATCCTGCGCCGTCTGCCACTCCGCCCATGCGATCGACAGATTCAACGATTTCGACTGGGCCCTGGCCGCCGCAACCGAATCGCGATGGGTCAAAAGCGAGGTCAGATCCCAGCTCAGGCCGAGGCTTTTTCCGGCGACGACCGGCGGGTCGTACGCGCCATGGGGCCTGTCCACCGAGTACCCGAGCTGCGGATTGGGCAGGATGCCCGCCTGCAGCACCTGCGCATCGGCGACTCCCTGCTGGTCCCGCAGGGCGCGCAAATCGCGGCTCAGGAGGACCGCCATGACCGCAATCTCGTCCGGAGAATAGCCATTGCTGCCATCGATGACGACCGGGGCCAGAATGGGATGGCTGAGCCGCGAGGCCTCGATCTTCACCGACTCGATCGGGGGGCCCTGCAGGGCGGCATCGACGGCCGGCCGGTCCAAAGGCTGCGAGCGGTAGGTTGTGCAGCCCGCAAAGAGGAAGACGGCGAGGACGGCAGACAAGGAAGGGGATTTCATTCCGGGGCACAGGATCGGTCAGGATTCAAAGGAAAAGGGCCGGGGATGGGACGAAGCAAACACTAATCGCGGCCCCCCGATCAGCGCGCCCGCCGGCAAAGCCATCAGGGAACCAAGGTCTCCTGCGGGGGATTGAAAAACTGGGCGCAACCGGGCATCCATGGCATGCCAGATGCGGAAACCTCGGGTTCGGATTGCACCCTATTGAAAAAGAGGCTCGAAGTGTTTCCATTCAGCACCCATCCTCAATCTAGCCTAGTGTTTCGCAAATACCTATCCATTTCCGGCCGCTTTTGACCTTGGGCTGTGTTGCAGCAGGGAGGGATAGCCCCGCTGGGGATACCCCTCCCCGCTGCGCCTTGTCCAAGGCAAAAATCAGCTCGGAACTGTACAGGTATTTGCGAAACACTAGACTAGCGCATTCATTTGCCGTCAATTCCCATCGTACTCGAAGGCAAAGGTTTGCGAGCTCGTTTAACCTGACGGAATTATTGCCGCACCAATAACGCATGAGCGAACAGCCCATTCTCAAGGTCGAGCGCCTGACCAAGACCTACCCCACGGCGGCGGGGCCCCTCACCGTCCTTCATGAGGTGAGCGTTGGGCTCGAGCCGGGCGCAAGCCTCGCGGTCGTCGGGCCGAGCGGCAGCGGCAAGACGACGCTCCTCGGCCTTTGCGCGGGACTTGACCGCGCGACGAGCGGCTCCGTCGCGCTCGCGGGCCAGACGCTGGACTTGCTCGACGAGGACGGCCGCGCCCGGATTCGCAACGCCCACGTGGGATTTGTGTTCCAGAACTTCCAGCTAATCCCCACCCTGACCGCCCTGGAAAACGTCCTCGTGCCGATCGAGCTCCGTCCGGCATCCGGCCGGAACCTGTCGCGCATCCATGAGAAGGAGGGGCTGGAGCTGCTCGCACGCGTCGGCCTGGGCGAGCGGTTCGGCCACTACCCCGTCCAGCTTTCGGGAGGCGAGCAGCAGCGCGTCGCCCTCGCCCGCGCCTTCATCAATCGGCCGAAGATTCTCTTCTGCGACGAGCCCACGGGCAACCTGGACGGCGACACTGCGCACGCGATGGTCGACCTGATCTTCGGGCTCAACCGCGAGCGCGGGACGACGCTCGTCCTGGTGACCCACGACATCGAAATCGCGCAGCGCTGCGGGCGGATCATGCGCTTCCGTAACGGCGCAATTTCGCATGACAGCGCCAATACGCACCTTTTTTCGGACGATGCCCACGGCCCTTGAACTGTCCTCCGTCGGACGCCTGCCGGCGCCGGCCGACAACGCGGCGATCGCGATCCGCCGGATTGAGGCCGGAACCGCGGTCGCGATCGGCGGCGCTCCGAGGACGTTCCGCCACACCGTTCTCGAAGGGCACCGATTTGCTGTCAGGAAAATTGCGCGCGGAACGGACCTGCTTTCATGGGGCCTGCCCTTCGGCGTAGCCCTGTGCGACATCCAGCCCGGCGACGCCGTCTGCAACCCCCTGACGCTCGAGGTCCTGGCCAAGCGCGACCTCGGGGGAGCCGTCCTGCCGCCGCAGGCCAATTTCGAGAGCAAGGTCGCCCCATTTGCCTTTTCCGAGGCTTCGTTCAGGCCCGGCCGGCAGGTCGAGCCGGCGCCTGATGCCGAAGAGCGGACCTTTGCCGGCTACCGCAGGACGGGCAACAGGGGAGTCGGCACCCGCAATTGCATCGTCGTTCTCGGCACGACTTCTCGCTCGGCGAGCTTCGCGCGCCGGCTTGCCGACCGGCTGGCGCCGCTTTCGAAGGGGCGCCCGAATCTGGATGGGATTGTCGCCGTCGCCCACACTGAGGGCGACGGAACCGAGCCCCCCAACAACCGCGCCGAGCTTCTGCGGGCGCTGGCCGGGTTCATGGTTCATCCCAATGTCGGCGCGGTCCTAGCCGTCGATTGGGGCACCGAGCCCGTCAACAATTCCGTCCTTCGCGACTTCATGCGCGGCGCGGGATATCCCCTCGATTGCCTCCCGCACGGGTTCTACACGGTGAAGCGCGGGCTCGGCCAGTCCCTGTCCGAATGCGAGGCGATTGTCCGGGCCTGGATGCCCGCCGTTTCAAGCCGGCGGCGGGAGCCCGCGCCCCTTTCCGCGATTCGCATGGGCCTTCAGTGCGGCGGATCCGATGCGTTTTCCGGGCTGTCCGCGAACCCGCTCATCGGGAAGGTGGGCCGCGAGGTCATCCGCTACGGAGGCTGCGTGAATCTCGCGGAAACCGACGAGCTGATAGGAGCGGAGAGCCATGTCCTCGCCAACGTCAGGGATGCCGCGACTGTCCGCAGCTTTCTCGAAAAGCAGGCCCGCTTCAAGGAGCGGCTGGGCTGGCACG
>Ga0302320_10014049_pt1 | contig 16605 bp, 13 predicted proteins | sample Bog_T0_3_FD_202130 | JGI IMG/M metagenome (GOLD analysis project Ga0302320, IMG submission 202130) | Peat permafrost microbial communities from Stordalen Mire near Abisko, Sweden - Bog_T0_3 | ecosystem: Environmental > Terrestrial > Soil > Wetlands > Peat | place: Sweden: Abisko, Stordalen Mire... | reverse complement strand
CCGGGGACGAACTCGCCGGGCTGTCGCGCGCGTTCAACCGGATGACCGGCCAGCTTGCCGCACAGCGCACCGAACTGATGGACGCCTACAGCCAGATCGACGAGCGGCGGCGGTTCACCGAGACGGTGCTGGCCGGCGTCTCGGCCGGGGTGATCGGGCTGGACGCGCAGGGCCGCATCGAACTGCCCAACCGCACCGCCGACGAGTTGCTCGGGCGCGACCTGCTGGCGGCGACGGGGCACGCCCTGGCCGAGATCGTGCCGGAATTTTCCGAACTGTTCGCCGCTGTCGTTGCCTCACCGGACAAAGCGCGCACGGCGGAAATCCAGACCGGCCCGCCCAGCCACCGGCGCATCCTGCTGGTGCGGATCGGCGCCGAACTGTCCGGCTCGCGGACCGACGGATTCGTCGTGACGTTCGACGACATCACCGAGTTGCAGTCGGCGCAGCGCAAGGCGGCCTGGGCGGATGTGGCGCGCCGCATCGCCCATGAAATCAAGAATCCGTTGACGCCGATCCAGCTTTCGGCGGAACGGCTGAAGCGGCGCTTCACCAAGGAAATCCAGTCGGACCCGGAGACGTTCGCGCAGTGCGCCGACACCATCATCCGCCATGTCGGCGATATCGGGCGGATGGTCGATGAGTTCTCGGCCTTTGCCCGGATGCCGCAGCCGGTGATCAAGCCCGAGGATGTCGGCCGCATCGCGCGGGATGCGCTGGTTTTGCAGAAAACCGCCCGGCCCGGCATCGAGTGGACCACCGACATTCCGGAGCGCGGGCCGGTGGTGCCGTGCGACCGGCGGATGCTACGCCAGGCACTGACGAATTTGTTGCAGAATGCGGCGGATGCGGTGGGGATGCGGGACGGCGCTGGCCATATCGGGCTGTCGGTGCAAGAGCTGCCCGACGGCGTGCGCCTCAGTGTCGCGGATGACGGCGTCGGCTTGCCGAAGGAGGACAGGGCGCGGTTGACCGAACCCTATGTCACCCATAAGCCGAAGGGAACCGGATTGGGATTGGCGATCGTGAAAAAGATCATGGAAGATCACGGGGGGAGCCTGACACTGGCGGACCGGCCGGACGGGCCGGGGGCGGTGGCCAGCCTGGAGTTGCCCAGGGTCGCAGTGAGCGTCGCAGTGGGCGTCGCGGCCGGGGTGGCAGCGCCGGCCGCCGAGATGACGCAGGTGCCGCATGGCGTATGAGATCCTGGTCGTCGACGATGAGCCGGATATCAGGCTGCTGATCGAGGGCACGCTGCGCGATGAGGGTTATGACACGCGCACCGCCGGCGACGCCGAGTCGGCGATCGCCGCGTTTCGGGCGCGGCGGCCATCGCTGGTGATCCTGGACGTGTGGCTGCAAGGCTCGCGGATGGACGGGATCGGCATCCTGGAGACGCTGCACAGCGAGGAGCCGCATGTGCCGGTGGTGATGATCTCGGGCCACGGCACGATCGAAATGGCCGTGGGCGCGATCCAGCACGGCGCCTACGACTTCATCGAAAAGCCGTTCCAGACCGACCGGCTGCTGCTGGTGGTGCGACGTGCGCTGGAGGCGGCGACGCTGGCGCGGGAGAACGCCGAACTGCGGCTGCGGGCCGGGCCGGATGCGACGCTGATCGGCGACTCGGCGCTGGTCGGGCAGTTGCGCGGTCAGGTGGAACGGGTGGCGCCGACCGGGTCGCGAGTGATGATCTCGGGGCCGGCGGGGTCGGGCAAGGAGGTGGTGGCGCGGATGATCCATGCGCGGTCGCGCCGCTCCGGCGGTCCGTTCGTGGTGATGAACTGTGCCACGCTGAATCCCGGCCGGTTTGAGGAGGAACTGTTCGGCATGGAGGCGGGCAGCGACGTGATGGCGCATCCGCGGCGCGCCGGCGTGCTGGAGCGGGCGCATACCGGGACGCTGCTGCTGGATGAGGTCTCCGACATGCCGCTGGAGACCCAGGGCAAGATCGTGCGCGCGCTGCAGGACCAGACGTTCGAGCGGCTGGGCGGGTCGGCTCGTGTCAAGGTGGACGTGCGCGTGCTGTCCACGACGAACCGCGATCTTCAGGCGGAGATCGCGGCGGGGCGGTTCCGCGAGGATCTGTATTACCGGCTGGCGGTGGTGCCGGTGCGGATTCCGGCCTTGCGCGAGCGGCGCGAGGATGTGCCGGTGCTGGCGCTGCATTTCATCGAGCGGTCGGCCGAAAGTTCGGGGATACCCGTGCGGGCGCTGTCGGCGGACACGCTGGCGGCGCTGCAGGCTTATGACTGGCCGGGCAACGTGCGGCAGTTGCGCAATCTGATGGACTGGCTGCTGATCATGGCGCCGGGGCACGCGGGGGATCCGATCCGAGCGGATATGCTGCCGCCGGAGATCGGGTCGCGGGCGCCGGCGCTGCTGAACATCGACCCGACCGCCGATATCATGTCTTTGCCGTTACGAGAGGCGCGGGATCTGTTCGAGACCCAGTATTTGCATGCACAGTTGCTGCGGTTCGGCGGGAATATTTCGCGGACGGCACAGTTCGTCGGGATGGAGCGGTCGGCGTTGCACCGCAAGCTGAAGCAACTGGGGGTCAATTCGGACGAGCGGGTCGGAGGGTAGGCAAGCCTTTCACCACGGCGGAAGAACGCGGGTCGCGGCGCGGCCGGGACAAGGCAGGCATGGCGCTTCGCAGGGGTGACGCGGCGGCGCGTTGGCTGGTGTGGCGACGCCGGAGGCGCGGACTTGCGCCGGGCGATGAAGGTGGATTTCGCCGCAAGCCACATTCATGCGTCGGATCGCGACGTCGCGGGCTTTATTCGCGTGATGGCGGCGGCGTTAAGAATTGATTAACGTCAGGGTGCTAGACCATGGCCGCTTACAGGAGTGACGCCTGTGTCCGCCCTGCCGATGCCGCCCGATGAACTGGATCGCCTTGCTGCGCTCCGGTCGTATCAGATCCTCGACACCCCTCCCGAACGCGCTTTCGATGCTCTGGCGCAATTGGCTTCGGTCTATTTCAAGGTACCGATCGCGCTGATTTCACTGGTGGATTCCGATCGCCAGTGGTTCAAGGCATCGCGCGGGATGATAGCGACCGAGACGCCGCGCAATGCGTCATTCTGTGCGCACGCGATCCTGCGGCCGAATGAGGTCATGGTGGTGGAGAACGCCAGTCTCGACCCGCGCTTCGCCGATAATCCTCTGGTCTGCGGCGAGCCGTCGGTTCGTTTTTATGCCGGGGCGCCGGTGCGGGCGGAGAATGGCCAGCCGCTGGGAACGCTGTGCGTGATGGATCGCAAGCCGCGGCAACTGGACCCGGCCGGGGGCAGATTTCTGGCGGACCTGGCGGCGAATGTTGGCGCGCTGCTGGAACTGCATCGCAAGAACCTGATGCTGGCCAGGATGTCGGGGCATGATCCGCTGACCGGACTGGCGAACCGGCAGATTTTCGACACCAAACTGGCCGTCGCCTGCTCCGCCGCCGCCGAAGGGGTCCCGTTCGGGCTTGTCATCATCGACCTCGATGAATTCAAGGAGATCAATGACACATTCGGCCATATGGTCGGTGACAGCCTGCTGCGGGAGGTTGGGCAACGGCTTGAACGGGTGGTGCGGGGCGGCGATCTGGTGGCCCGCTTAGGCGGCGACGAATTCAGCATCATCGCCGCGGGGCCGATCGACCCCGACGGGATGCGCAAGCTGGCGCAGCGGCTGATGGCGGCGTTCGCGGAGGATATGCCGCACGATCCGGAGCCGGTGCCGATCAGAGCCTCGATCGGAGCGGCGCTGGCGCCGATGCATGGCACCGAACCGCGGGCCTTGTCGCGTGCCGCCGACTTGGCGCTGGACCGCGCCAAGCGGGCCGGACGGCGGATGTTCAGCGTGGCCGGCTCACCGGATGATGCCGAATCGGTAACGGTGTCGCTGCTCGACCGGCAACTGCGGGAGGCCGTTGCTGCCCAGACACTGGTGCTGCACTGGCTGCCGTTGGTCAGCCTGGGTTCGGGTTCGGTGATCGGTCATGAGGCGCTGCTGCGCTGGACCCCGCCTGGCGGGGCGCCGGTCGCGCCGGTGGACATTATCACGCGGGCCGAGAAACTGGGCCTGATCGCGGCGCTGGACGAGATGGTGTTGCGCCGTGCCTGCATGCAGGGTGCATCCTGGCCGCGGCCGCTGGGCGTTTCGGTCAACATGACGGCGTGGTGGTTCGCTGACGGCGATCTGCAGGGGCTGGTGGGTTCGGCGCTGGAAGAGTCCGGGCTGGCGGCCGGGCGGCTGACGATCGAACTGACCGAAGCGACGCTGGTGAAGCACACCGAACGGGCGCGGCATTGCATCGGAGGCCTGCGCCAGATGGGTGTGCGCGTGGCGCTCGACGATTTCGGTGTCGGCTACGCCTCGCTCGGCTATCTGAGCAGCATCGATTTCGATGTGGTGAAGCTGGACCGGCTGTTCATGCAGGGCCTGGCCAGCAACCCGCGTGCGCAAGCGGTTGCCGCGGCCCTGATCGCGCTGGGGCGGGCGCTGGGGATGTCGGTCTGCGCCGAAGGGATCGAGACGCAGGAACAGTTGCAGTTTCTCCGCGCGGCCGGGTGCGACACCGCGCAGGGGTTTTTGTTCGGACGTCCGCGGGCGGATATCGCGCAGCGTCTGATGGGCGATGCGGAACCGGCGGCGTGTCTGGCAGCGGCCGGCTGACCGGACGGCCGCGCGACGATTGCACAATCGTTGTGCGGCCGTGGCCGGTCTGGCCTTGCAGGTTAATGTCAGGTGAAATTCGACTTGTTCAGCAGTGATGTCACGTCCTGGAAGGTGATCTGGGTGCCGTCGGCCAGGCCGATGGTCAACGAGCCGTTGCTGACCGTCTGGCTGGCCAGGGCTTTTGCGACGGCGCCGGTTCCGTAGCCGTCGAGATCGATTTTGATTGTGCTCGGATCGAAGATATTCTGCACCAGGTCGGTGCCGCCGGCCGCGTGGTTGATGAATTCGAACACCTGGCCGCCGAGTCCGGCCGATATCGTTGCGCTGCCGCTGCCGCCGACGAAAGTGTCGGAGCCGAAACCGCCGATCAGCAGGTCCTGCCCGGCGCCGGCCTTCAACTTGTCGTTGCCGAACGAAAGGGCCGCGGACAGGGTTTCATTGCCGGCGCCGGCGATCAGGTCCTGGCGATGGCTGCCGTAGGAAAACAACTGATCGCCGCTGCCGCCGCCGATCAGCGTGGCGCGGCCGTCGCCGGCAAGCAGATAGTTGTTGCCGGCGGAACCGCCTTCGATCAGTTGCCGCCCGGTGGTGCCGGTGGACCCGATATAGGTGTCGGAGCCGCTGCCGCCGAAGATTGTTACGCTGCCCGCACCGCCGAGGAACAGCAGGTTCAGGCCGTTGCCCTCGACGAAGTCGCTGTGCGCGCCGGACGCATCGATGGTGGCGCTGCCGGAGCCGCCGAAAATGGTATCCTTGCCGGTCGACTCGATCAGATCGTTTCCGGAACCGAGCAGGATCGCATTGTGGCCACGGCCGGCGCTGATGGTGGCGTTGACGGCGCCGAGCGCGGCGATGATGTCGTTGCCGGCGCCGGTGTTGATCGACCAGTCGCCGGAGCCGCCGACCGAGATGCGGCTGTTGCCGCCGCCGGCGACCACGGTGCCGGACCCGGAGGTGGCGAGGAACGTGAGGTCGGTGCTGACGTCGGACAGGATCGTTTCGCCGGAGGCGCCGTTGCCCAGCACCACGGCTGGGCCGGGTTTGGTCACCAGGTCAATCGTGTAGCCGGTGGGCAGCAATTCTATCGGCGACTGGGTCTGCACCAGGGCGCCGCTGACGCCGCCGGGCAGGGTGGGCGGCGGGCCGGCGGTGTCGAATTCGGTGACGATCGCGCCGTCGTTGACGCCGGCGTTGACCAGGGCGGCGATCTGCTGCGCAAGCGCAAAATTCGTCTTGGAATCGAAACCGAGTTGAATGGTCTGCTGCGAGCTGCCCTGAACAGTGACAAAAGAAACCATTTTTGCATCCTTCCCGATGCGCGCGCCGATTGCGTGCTGCGGGCAGCTTGTCATGCAAACGTATGGCGTTCTATGAAGACACGGTTACGGTGTCAAACGGATGTCATGTCATTTTTTATCATACGGGCCTAGGCTCTGGTCTTAGTACAGAATTTGACGAAGTGGCGTACCACTGTCCGCGCCGCCTTGCCGGGACATGCAGGTCTGGCGCAACAAACCGAGACCCGGGTGTTTCAGCGCGGCGGACAGCCCGACACAAGATGTCCTGACGTTTGATCAGTGTTGCACGTGTATATATCAGTCATCACCGGTAAGGCTCGGTCGCCGCAAAAATAAGACGGCCCTGTAATACAGTCACGGTATCGTGATGACTATGGCTTAGTGAAGCAAAGGGGTGGGGGCTCAGGCGGCGCGGGCGGCGAGCAGGGTGCGGGCCTTGCCGGCGACGGTTTCGGGCGTGTCGCCGGGGCGGTAGATGGCGGAGCCGATGCCGAAGCCGGCGGCGCCGGCGGCCCGCCAGGTCGCCATGTTGGTGGCGTCGATGCCGCCCACCGGCAGCACGCGTGTGCCCGGCGGCAGCACCGCGCGCATCGCCCGCAGCATGGCCGGGCTGGCGCCCTCGGCGGGGAACAGCTTCAGTGCGTCGGCGCCGGCGCCCAGCATGGCGAACGCCTCGGCGGGGGTGAAAAAGCCGGGCACCGCCCACAGCCCGTGGCGCTTGGCGGCGCGCACCACGACGGGGTCGGCGTGCGGGGTGACGATCAGGCGGCCGCCGGCGGCGGCGATAGCGGCAACCTCGGCCTCGGTCATCACCGTGCCGGCGCCGATCAGCAGGCGCTCCCCGAAGCGTTGGGCGAGGGCGGCGATGCTGTCGAGCGGATCGGGCGAGTTCAGCGGCACCTCGACGATGGCGAAACCGCCGGCCTCGAGCGCGGCGGCCACAGGGACGGCTTCCCCGGGGCGGATGCCGCGCAGGATGGCGATCAGGTCGCAGCGGGCGAGGGCGGCGTTCAGCTCCATTTGGCGTGCGCGGCGATCAGCGCCAGGCCGTTTGCGACGGCCTCACCGTCATGGCGTTCGGCGTAGCCGCCGCAGGCGGTGATCGCCTTGGCATAGAGCAAGGTGAGTTCGGGCGTGCCGATGACCTGCACGACGGCGCCGCCGGTTTCGGCCAGGGCGGCGCGCACCTCGTGGCCGACCAGGATGCCGGAGAGATAGGCGGGCGCCTCGGATTCGCTCAGCCGGCCGGCGAGGACGAGGGCGCGCACGCCGAACACATGGTGCAGCAGGCCGCCGGGATCGGCGGAGCGGGCCACGCCGGCATCGAACGGGGCGCCGTCGGCGGGGCCGTCGCGCATCATCCGCGCCAGGATGGTGTGGCCGCGTAGTGCCGCGAACACCTCGCCCGTCATGTGGGTGGTGAAGCCGACGATGCGGCCGGCCTCGACCTGGGCCCACTTGGAATGGGTGCCGGGCAGGCAGGCGATGCCGCCGTCGCGCAGCAGCAGGGGCACGCCGAGGATCTGGGTTTCCTCGCCGCGCATGACCTCGGCGACGCCGGCGTCATCGGTGCCGGACAGGCCCGGCACCAGTTTCACCTGCGCCCAGTCGAAGCCGATATCGACCAGGGCGGCGGCGAGTTCGGGGGCGCCGGCCGGGCAGGGCAGGTAGGGTGCCTCACGCCAGCCCTGGCGGCTGCCGATCATGCCGGAGAGCAGCACACGGTCTTCGCCGGCGGCGAGCCAGGGACCGATCTCCTCCCGCAGGGTGTCGCCGAAGCGGCCGTCGGGGACGTTGAGGATGCCCTTGGGGGCGTTGCGGCGTTCGCGGATTTCGCCGTCACGCGTTACGCGGAACGCGCGGAAACTGGTGGTGCCCCAATCGATTCCGATCATTGCGTCGTCCTCCCGCCCTGGTCTTGCGTTGCATCGTACCAGCACTTGGCGATGAGGCTAACACTTTCCTGGCCGGGCTAAAGTCTCAAATCGCGCAAGGCGGTTGCTTTGTCGGGTCGCGCGGGCGTGTAACAGCGGTTGACCGGCGGCGGCGCAGTGCGCACACCCTGGGGCGACCAACCAGGCGGAGTCGCTGATCGATGGCGGAGGCTTTGACGGCGGACACGATGCCGGCGCCGCACGGATTCTTTACCCGCCGCGGCGGGGTGTCCAGCGGGCCGTTCACCAGCCTGAACTGCAGCCTGTCGAGTGCCGACGACCGAACGGCGGTGCTGGAAAACCGGGCACGGGCGGCGCGCGCGGTGGCGGCCGATCCGGGGCATTTGCTGGGGCTGACCCAGGTGCATGGCGCCGCGGTGGTGACGGCGACGGCGCCGTGGGCGGCGGGGCAGGGGGCGCAGGCGGACGCGATGGTGACTGCTGTGCCGGGGCTGGCGCTGGGGATCGTCACGGCCGACTGCGCGCCAGTGCTGTTCGCCGATGCGGACGGGCGGATCGTCGGGGCGGCGCATGCCGGGTGGCGCGGGGCGGTGGCCGGCGTGCTGGAGGCAACGGTGGCGGCGATGGTGGCGCTGGGCAGTGTGCCGGAACGGATCACCGCGGCGATCGGGCCGTGCATCGCACAAGCTTCTTATGAGGTGGGTGCCGATCTGCGTGATGCCGTGCTGGCGCGGTCGGCGGCCGACTCGGGGTTCTTTGCGCCGGGGCGGGCGGAACGCTGGCAGTTCGACCTGGCCGGGTATTGTGCCTCCCGGCTGCGCGCGGCCGGCGTCGGGCACGTCATCGTGACCGGCATCGACACGCTGGCCGAAGAGGCTCGGTTTTTCAGCCACCGGCGGCGGACGCTGGCGCAAAGCGGGCCGATCGGGCATCAGATTTCGGTCATCCGGCCGGGATGAACGGAGCGTTGCGCCGAAACTGCTTCCGGCGACTCCGGGCATCTGCTTGAAGACGCCGCATGATTGCCTGTCGCCGTCGCGCTGTCCTGCTTATCCTGGTCCTGTTGTGCGGTCTGCTGTCCGCCTGCGGCGATCTGCCGGAGCCGTTCATCGGCAATCCGGGGGCGACCGCGCGCCGGCTGGCGCAGCCGCTGGCGCCGTTGCTGGCGGTGCCGCCAGGCAGCGACACGCTGCTGCCGGATGCCGCGAACCGGGAACTGGCGAAGCAGATCGCCGCGGCGTTGCAGGCGTCCGAGGTGCCGGCGCTGGTGCGGGCGCCGGAGAAGACCGACTGGCGGCTGGTGACCCGGGCGGAGCGGGACGGCAACGCGGTGCGGCCGCTGTTCAGCGTGCAGAATCCGCAGGGCAAGGAGGAAGGCAGCGCCGAGGGCGAACTGGTGCCGCTGCAGGCTTGGGCGAATGCCGACCCGGCGCTGATGCAACAGGTGGCGGCCGAGGCGGCGCCGCGGATCGGGGCGGTACTGACCAGCATCAGGGTGGCGCGCGACAAGGCGGATCCGAACAGTCTTTACAACCGGCCGGCGAAGGTGATGGTGGCGGCGGTCACCGGGGCGCCGGGAGATGGCGACCAGTCGCTGACGCAGCAGATGCGGGCGCGGCTGGCGGTGCTGGGTCCGGTGGTGCTGACGACTCCGGCGGGGGCGGATTTCGTCGTGCAGGGCGACGTCAAGGTGGTGCCGATCGCGGGGCATCAGGAGCGGGTGGAGATCCAGTGGTCGGTGAAGACCGCGTCCGGCGATGAGCGGGGCCGGGTGGTGCAGTTGAACGAGATTCCGGCGGGAACGCTGGACCGCTACTGGGGCGATGTGGCGGTGGTGGTGGCGACCGAGGCGTCGAACGGGGTGAACGACGTGATCAAGCGGCAGTCCGGGCACGATCCGAACGAGACGAAGCAGTCGGCGAAGTAGCGGCGAGCGGGCGGGTCGGCCCGGGTTTTTCACATCGAGCGGCGTGGGTTATTGCGAAAACCGCCGCACTATCCACTTAATGGCGTTGTCGCGAGCAATCCTCGCAGGTTTGGCCAAGAAAAGAACTCTCGATACACGACAAAAAGGAGGTTTTTATGCTGCGCCGATCTCTGATTCTTGCCGGTGCCGTCATCCTGTTCGCCGGCACCGCGTCCGCCGCCACCGTCAAATTCCACGCCACCCTCACCGCCGGGGCGGAGGTGCCTCCAAGCAAGTCCACCGGGTCCGGCGAGGCCGACATGACGCTCGACACCACGACCCATGAATTGACCTGGGACGTGACGTTCAAGGGGTTCTCCAGCGAAGTGGTCGCCGCACACATTCATGGGCCGGCGCAGCCCGGCGCGAATGCCGGCGTGGTGATCGCGTTCCCGAAAAGCCCGACCAGCCCGATCAAAGGCACCGCCAAGCTGACGGATGAGGAGCAGGCGCAACTGCTGGCCGGGGCGTATTATGTGAACATCCACTCGAAGAACAATCCGAGCGGTGCGGTGCGCGGGCAGTTGATCGAGGTGAAGTAAGGGTGGTGAAGTAAGGGGCAGCGTCACGCCAATGTGAGGCGGGGCGCCGCTTTCCCTGGCATCTGGCTTGCCTTTCCGGTTGCGGGCGTGCGGCCCATCAGCGCGCCGGTTTGACCTGTTGCCGGAAAGGACTCGCCGATGTCATCGCACAGCGACAGCCCGCCGACTTTGGCCATCGAGGGCGCCGATCCGCGGCTTTACAATCATGATCTGGCGCCGACCGCGCCGGCGGGACGCACCTGGGGCGTATTCTCGCTGCTGGCGATGTGGATGTCGGATGTCCACTCGGTCGGCGGCTATACCTTCGCGGCGAGCCTGTTCTTCCTGGGGCTGACCGGGTGGCAAGTGCTGATCTCGATGCTGGTCGGGATCATGGCGGTGTATGTGCTGATGAACCTGATCGGGCGGCCGTCGCTGCGCTACGGCATTCCGTATCCGGTGGTGGCTCGGATTGCCTTCGGGGTGATGGGGGCGAACCTGGCCGCGGTGGTGCGCGGGGTGGTCGGCATCGTCTGGTACGGGGTGCAGACCTATTTCGCGTCCAAGGCCGTGCAGGTGCTGGTGGTGACGCTGGCGCCGGGGGCGGCGAGCTTGACGCATGACGCCACCTTCGGCCTGTCCACTCTGGGATGGTTCAGCTTCCTGTTCATGTGGTTCTTCCAACTGGCGATATTCCTGAGCGGGATGGAACGGATCCGGCGGTTCATCGATTTCTGCGGGCCGGTTGTGTATGTGGTGATGTTCGCGCTGGCGGTATGGATGCTGGCGCAGACCGGGTTTTCCAGCCTGTCGCTGCAACTCAGTCCGCCGGCGGAGTCGACGGCGGCCACGGTTGGGGTGATGGCGAATGCGGCGATGCTGATCGTGGCGTATTTCGCGGCACTGCTGCTGAATTTCGGCGATTTCGCGCGGTTCGGCAAAAGCGAGGCGGCGATGAAGGCAGGGAATTTCCTAGGGCTGCCGGTGAATTTCCTGGTGTTCTCGATCATCACGGTGATCGTGACGGCGGGGACGCTGAAAGTGTTCGGCCAGGCGATCATGGACCCGGTGCGGATTGTCGAACGGATCGGCAACCCGGTGGTGGTGATTATCGGATCGGTGACGTTCATCGTTGCCACGATGGGGATCAATATCGTGGCCAACTTCGTGTCGCCTGCCTACGATATCGCCAATCTCTATCCCGAACGCATCAATTTCAGGCTGGGCGGGCTGATCACCTCGATCCTTTCGGTGCTGGTGTGTCCGTGGCTGTTCGTCGCCAACCCGCAGGCGATCACACTGTTCGTCAGCATTTTCGGATCGGTGCTGGGGCCGATGTTCGGGGTGATCGTCGCCGATTATTACCTGGTGAAGCGGCAGCAGATCGATGTGAGGGAACTTTACACGCTGTCGCCAGATGGGGCGTTCGCCTATGAGGGCGGCTGGAACCGCAAGGCGGTGCTGGCGCTGGCCGGATCGGGGGCGCTGTCGATCGGGCTGGCGCTGCTGGGCGCATACGGGCTGATGTTCAACGTGGGTGACTGGGGTTGGCTGATTGGGGCGGCGGCCGGGGCGCTGCTGTACCGGGGATTGTCGGCTTCGGTCGGATCGCCGGTGGCGCTGGGCGCCGGGGAGTGATTTTAACGGTGTTGTGACTGTTCGGGGGCAAGTTTCAAAATCGTCACATTGACGTCCATGATATGGTAATATATCTCTTTTTTCGTATCAATCGTGGGAGTCGGATCGGATGACGCGGAACCAGTTGCTCGGTCTGGCCGGTGCGTTTTGCCTTGCCCTTTCGCCGTTTCCAGCCAGCGCCTATTCCGCGCTTTACGTGTTTGGCGACAGCCTGTCCGACGCGGGCAACGTATACTTGGGGACAGGCGGGGCAGAGCCGGCGTCGCCGCCGTATTACAATGGCGAGTTCTCCAACGGGCCGATCTGGATCGAGGATCTGTCGGAGAAACTGGGCCTGGGTCCGGCGGTGCCGTCGTTGGCCGGCGGGACTGATTACGCGTTTGGCGGCGCCACGACCGGTTATGCGGCGACCAACTCATCGCCCTCGCTGGTGCCGAGCCTGGCGGCGCAGGTGATCGGGTTCGTGCAGGGAGCCGGGGGGACGGTGCCGTCCTCTGGGCTGTATTCGGTGTGGATCGGGTCGAACGACATTTTCAACATCATCAACAGCGGCGTGCCGGTGGGCACAGCGGTGGGCGAGGCGCAGGGGGCGGCGCTGGTGGAGGCGCAGGCGATCCTGCTGCTGGCGGAATCGGGGGCGACGCATTTCCTGGTGCCGCTGGTGGGCGATCTGGGGGTGACGCCGACGCTGAACGGCTCGCCCGCGGCGGCGCAGGCCGGAACGGACTTGTCGTATATCTATGACATCGCGCTGGAGAGCGATCTGTCGGGCTTCCTGGGCGGCGTGCCCGGCATCAGTGTCTCGGTTCTGGACACGTTCAGCCTGCTTGACGCGGCAGTGCTGGACCCGGCGGCGTTCGGGCTGAGCAATGTCAGCAACGCCTGCTATGTGGGGCCCTACACCGGCGGCGGGACGACCTGTGCGACGCCCGATCAGTATCTGTTCTGGGATCAGTTGCACCCGAGTGCGACTGGGCAGGCGCTGGTGGCGCAGTTGGCGTTCAATGCGGTGCCGGAACCGGCCACGCTTGCCCTGCTGGGCGTTGGCGTCGCCGGGATCGGTGCGCTACGCCGCAGGCGGGGTTAGCTCAGGTCCGGGCTTGGGCGCGCACATGCTGGACAGGGGCGCATCGGTGGGTGCGATCAACAGGGTGCGCCGGGCGTCGAGGCGGTGGGGGGCGGGTCGTTTTCTAGGTCGGAGGCGGAACAACTGCTTCACCGGGCTGCAATATGCCGAACGGGAGCAAGGTTGCAGCCGCACTGGCGCCCCGTGGAACACCGGTCATCGATGCCGGCCTGCTCCGGTTCGCCGCGGGTGACGATGTGCCACCGGCGGAACGGTCCGAGCGTGGCGACGCGGTTGCCAGTCTTGACGAAGCGGTCGCGACGTTGGAGACCAGATTGCTGCGCGATGCTCTGGCCGCGGCCAATGGCAATCAGTCAGAGGCGGCGCGGCGCCTTGGTATTTCACGGGTCGGACTGATCAAGAAACGTGCGCGTCTCGGATTAAGCCTGCCGCGCGACTGAGTCCGTCGCTTCGCTGCCTGACGGCAACGCCGCTTTCAGTGCGGCAGCTCCAGCGTCGCCACCGTGCCATCCTCGCCATCCATGAGCAAGGACCCGCCATGCCGGTCGGCGAAGCCCCGAGCCAGCGCCAGCCCTTCGCCCGACCGCGGCGAGCCGCTGAAGCCCCAGCCATTGTCCAGCACCGTCAGTGTCGTGCAATCCTCATCCGACACCAGCCGAACCGAGATCCGCCCGTTCGGACGGTCCTTCATCCCATGCTTGACCGCATTGCCGACGAGTTCATGCGCGCTGCGCAGCACCGCGTCGCGCAGCCCGGAGGGGCAGGACCCGCGGACCGAAACCCCAACCCGGATGACCTGGTCGGCGTCCCGCATCATATCCACCACCGCCCCCGACAGGTGCCGCAGCCGCTCGGCCATCGATCCGGGCGCGCCGGTCAGGCCGAACAGGGCGTTTGAAATCGTTGCCGACAGGCAGATCCGGTACTCCAACTCCTGAACGATCTTTTCGCCTTGCGGCGTGTCGCTGAGCCCGGGCGCACCGGCGATCAAGGCCAGAATCCGCTGCAGCGTGTTCTTGGTGTGATGGCGCAACTGCCGCAGATCGATCTCGGTGCCCGCGCCGTCCGCCTCGTCTTCCATCCGATCCAGCGTATCGGCCGCGCCGCTGAAAGCGGGGAGGCGCCGCTCGCTCACCATATGGCGTCGAGCGCTGGGCGTGGAGGCGGCGACGAAAGACATCTGAAGAGCCCCTTGGTTTAGATGCGCCGTCGGCGGTGGTTCCCGACCGTAGACAATGAAGCCTTAAGACAAGGTTAAGTGTGGCGTCCTGGTATGGGACGAAGCGTATGTGGGAAAGTTTCCCACGTCAATCGATTTTTGTCGTCTTGTGGGTGTTTTTCCCACATAAGACTGTGCTACGCCGTATCAAGCAAGGAAGCCGCAGTCCGCTATGCCGCCTGCCGACCGCCCCTCCCCCATTCCGGCCGCGTCACTGCTGCGAGCGGCGCGGCGGCTGATGCGGCCGCTGGTGCGCCTGATGATGCAAAGCGGCCTGACGTTTCCGGTGCTCGCCGATACGCTCCGCCGCCTTTATGTGGAGATCGCGGTCAAGGACATCCTGACCCAGCCGAAGGCGCGCACCGACAGCCGAATCAGCCTGCTCACCGGGGTGCATCGCAAGGAAATCCGCCGGCTGCGGGAAATGCCGGTCGATCCGTCCGAGGCGCCCGACATCGTCACCCTTGCCAGCCAGATCGTTGCGCGCTGGGTCGGCACCGCGCCGTTCATCGACGCCGCCGGCCGGCCGCTGCCGTTACGCCGCGTCAACGGCGATGCAAATGATTTGAAACCATCGTTCGACAAACTGGTTGAGGCCGTTACGACCGACATTCGCCCCAGAGCCGTGCTGGATGACCTGCTGGGTCATGGCGTTGTCGTCATGGACGAGGCGGATTGCGTTAAGCTAAATACCGATGCATTTATCCCGCGCCCCGGTAGAGAGGAGCAGTTGTTCTACTTCGCCCGCAACCTGCATGATCACGTCGCCGCAGCGGTGGCGAATATCACTGCGGCCGAAGTGCCTCCGTTTCTGGATCGGAGCGTGCATTACGATCGCCTGACGCCGGAGCAGGCCGAAACGTTGCGCGAGTACGCGCGCGCGGCTGCGATGCGTGTGCTGCTTGACGTGAACAAGCGGGCGCAGGAACTGACTGAAGCCAACCCGGACGCGCAGCCGCCGAACCCGAGGCGGATCAATTTCGGCATCTATATATTTGATGACGACGAGCGGCCCGCCGCCGGCGGCGATGCATGATTCGGCTTGGCCCGAGTCTGCTGCTGGTCCTGGCGCTGAGCGCCTGCGTCACCGCGACGCCGGGGCCGGATGCCGGCGGGGCTGGACAGGCGCAGCCGCCAGACGGGTCCGCTGACCGGGTCGGCCGGGTCGGGCCGGATGGCGCGCCACCCGCGCCGCCCGCCGCGATAGTCGAACGCGGCATTGGCGGCACCGGCGCACCGGTGTCGATGGCCCCGGCGATCCAAAGCGCGGACCGCGGCATCGGCGGCACTGGCATCGTCGGCGTGGTCACCGGATTCGGTTCGGTGTTCGTGGACGGGTTCGAGGTCGAATACGACGAGTCCTCCAGCGTTGATATCGACGGCGCCGCATCCTCGGTCACGGCCTTGCGCGCCGGCCAACTGGTCGCGATTCAGGCCGATGGTTCGACGCTGTCGCCGCATGCGCGCTCGATCTCGGTGCGGACCGCCGTTTCCGGGCGGATCGAGGCGCTGGAACTCGGCACCGGCACCCTGACCATCGCCGGCCAGGCGGTTTCGGTCCCCGCAGGGACATGGGGCGCCGACCGCTTCGGCCTCGGCGACTGGGTCAGTGTCAGTGGCCTGCGGCGGGCGGACGGCACGATCGTCGCCAGCCGGCTGGATGCGGCGCCGGCCGGGGCGCTGCTGGCTCGCGGCCGGGTGGTGCGCGAGGGCGACCAGGCGAAGGTCGGCAATCTGGCGCTGACCGGAGCCGCCGCGTCCAGCGTCAGGGATGGCCAGTATGTGGTGGTGTCCGGCAGCTATGCGGCGGGACGCGGCCAGGTCAGCACCGTTGCAGCCGATCCGCTGTGGCCCAGCCCCGCGGCCTATTTTGGTCCGGCCGCCAGCCAGCTTTATGTCCAGGCGTTCGTGTGGATCGAAAATGGCGCGGTCTCGATGAATGGCGTGACAGTGAAGTCCGCGCCGGTCGTCGCCGCTCAGGCGCGCCAGGATGGCATCGCCGCTCAGGCGCGCCAGGGCGGCAGCGCCGGGCAGGCGCGCCAGGATGGCGTCGCCGGCCAGGTCCGTCAGGATGGCATCGCGGTCGTGTCGCTGCAGCGCCAGGCGGATGGCTCCTACACCGCGGTCGGCCTCCGCTACAGCGACTACAAGGGGCATACGGACCGGCCGGGCCGCGGCGGGTCGGGGTCGGGCGCCGGCACCGGAGATACATCACAGCAACCGCAGCGGCCGGTGCGCACCGCCTCCACCGCCTTGCCGGTGCCGCCGGCCAGCGAGACCGCGTCCGCGCCGGCTGCCGCCGCCGCCGCC
>Ga0302320_10014047_pt1 | contig 16605 bp, 16 predicted proteins | sample Bog_T0_3_FD_202130 | JGI IMG/M metagenome (GOLD analysis project Ga0302320, IMG submission 202130) | Peat permafrost microbial communities from Stordalen Mire near Abisko, Sweden - Bog_T0_3 | ecosystem: Environmental > Terrestrial > Soil > Wetlands > Peat | place: Sweden: Abisko, Stordalen Mire... | reverse complement strand
CAATGGCGGGACCACCCTGATGGACTATCGGCAGGCCGATGGCCAGCATGGCCTGAACCAGGACCGGCTGCTGGCCTATGGCCGCGCTGGCGAGCCCTGCGTCCGCTGCGGGTCCGAGCTCCGATCCATGCAAGTCTCCCAACGCACGACGGTCTACTGCCCGAAGTGCCAACGAATGAAGTGAGCCCCTGGACATGAAGATCATCTTGAACGGCAAGCCTGAAGAGCTCTCCGACGGCCTCACTGCCGCCGGCTTATTGGAGATGAAGGGCATCCATCCCAGCATGGCGGCGGTGGACGTCAACGGCACCCTGGTGCGCAAGGATGCCCGCGGAGCCTGGGCGCTGAAGGACGGCGACCAGGTGGAGGTGGTCCGCATGATCGCGGGCGGCGCGCCCGGGGACGACCTGGTCATAGCCGGCAAGGCCTTTCAGTCCCGCCTGCTGCTGGGGACCGGGCGTTACCCCAGCTTCGAGCATATGCGGCGCTGCCATGGCCAAAGCGGGACCCAGATCGTGACGCTGGCGGTGGGACGCCATGAGCTGAAGAAGGGGCCTTCGGCAGGGTCGGGCCAGGCTCCGAACATCATGGATTTCATCGACCCGGGGAAGCTGACCCTGCTGCCTAACACGGCTGGCGCCTACACCGCCCGCGAGGCCGTGCGCCTGGCCAACTTGAGCCGGGACCTGTTGGGGACCGACTGGATGAAGCTGGAAGTGCTCAGCGACCAGGCCACCTTGTGGCCGGATGTGGCCGAGACCGTGACCGCATGCCGGGAGCTGGTCCGGGCGGGGTTCACGGTGCTGGTCTACACCACCGACGACCCGGTGGTGGCGCGGCGCCTGGAGGACGAGGGGGCGGCGGCGATCATGCCCCTGGGCTCGATGATCGGTTCAGGGCAGGGCATCCTCAACCCGCTGAACCTCCGCTTGATCAAGTCCAAGGCCAAGGTCCCGGTCATCTGCGACGCAGGCATCGGTTGCGCATCGGACGCGGCCCAGGCCATGGAATTGGGCTTGGACGGGGTGCTTTGTAACAGCGCCGTGGCCATGGCCCAGGATCCAGAAAACATGGCTCTGGCCATCAATTTTGCGGTTCGGGCGGGGCGTTTGAGCTATTTGGCGGGACGGATCCCCCGGCATGATCATGCGGAGGCGAGTTCCCAAGGGGCTGGCTTAGGGACCAAACTGTCATAGGTCATATGTCGTATTATGAAATAGAAGGTGTGTGCTTGGAATTCTAGGCTAGGCTCCTTATACTTTGACGGTAGTCAGCCGTCACTTGTCGAGACATAGCATGGCGATACAGCCACACGATCGAGCCTTTGAACTCAGCTCCGACGACCTTAAGACCCTGGTCAAGGTCGGCAGGACTGTGCGTGTGGCCAAGGGTGAGGAGATCTTCTCGGCCGGCGATGATCCCGACAGCATTTGGCTGGTGAAGGAAGGGCGGGTCCACCTGACCAAGACCTCCTCTGCCGGCGCCGAAAGCCTGGTGGCCTTCTATGGGCCCGGCCAGAGCTTTTGCACCGCCGCCGCCATCATCAACAAGCCCTTCCCCTGCGGGGCCCGGGCCGCCACCGAATGCGAGCTGGTGGCCGTCCCAGCCACGGCCTTCAAGAAGCTCTTCGACCAACTGCCGGTTTTCGCCAAGCGCTTGCTGACCGAGATGGCCCCGCAGTTCTGCGACGCGCATTGCGATTGCGCGCTGAACGTGGAGAGCGTGGAGACCCGCCTGGCCTCCACCATGCTGCGCTTGGACCGTCAGTTCGACGGGGGGACCATCCCTTTCACCCGTCAGGAGCTGGCCCAGATGGTCAACACCACGGTGGAATCATGCATCCGCACCCTGTCGAGCTGGAACAAGAAGGGCTGGATCGAAGGCGGGCGTGGCGAGGTCCTGGTGAAGGATCGGCATGCCCTTGAAGAGATGGCCCAAGGCTGACGCCCGCCAGCCCTTAACAAAAGAAGAGCCGCCCCAAGGGGCGGCTCTTCTTTTTTAAAAGGCGCCAGGCCTTAGCGCAGGCTCAGAGCCCAAGCCAGCACGCCGCCCAAGGTCCACAGCTGCAGCTCCCAGGAGAAGCGGCGGATGGCGGCGAAGCCCGGCAGGCCGGCGCTGCGCCGGCGGACCTGCAGGCCCCACACGGTGCGCAGCAGGAACACGGCCAGGAAGGCCACCGCCGGCCATTGCCCGCGGGTGGCCAACAACAGGATGCCGATGAGCAGCGGCGCCGCCAGGCTGCTCAGGCGGGAAGCGGGGGCGTCCGGCCCCTCCATCCAATATTGAGCGAAGAGCGCCTGCGCCGGGAAGTAGGCCGCGGGCAGGTACCACGCGCCCAGGGCTTGCGGCGCGCCCACGCCCCAATTCACGAATCCGACCATCAGGCATGGCAAGGTCACGATGAAATGGGTCAGGAAGAGCAGGCGGCTGTCCATGGGCCGCAGTTCCATGCGGAGCACGAACATGAAGGCCACCAGGCAGCCCACGGCGGTGATCACCGTCGCCCAAGCCTCACGGTCCAGGCCTTCGACCCGGAACAGGAAGGCCCCCAGGCTCAAGGCCGTCAATCCCAGCAGGCCCAGGCCCAACGGCGAGCTCAAGCGCGCCGGCCGCACATCCCCCTCGCGCGAGCGGCCCGCCAAGTGGCTGAGCCACTCGCTGCTGAAGAACAGGGCCGCGCCGGCCACCACCAGGGCCAGGGCCAGAGGGTCCACGCGCAAGCCCAGCACCAGGAGCCAGCCCACGCCGCTGCTGACGCAGAAATTCCACCAGGCCTGGGCGTCGGCTGGGAAAGGGAAGCCGACCCGGGTGCCGACCTTGCCCTGAAGGGTGCCTTGAGCGGTTTGATTCATGGTGGTGCCTCGTTCAGCCAAGGAAGGAAAGATAGAGCAAGGTGCAGGCGGTGAGCAGGGCCGCACCGCGGCGCAGGCGTTCCAGCCGCAACGGAGAGCCTGTGGCGGCAGCCCAGCTGAAGCCAGCCTGACCCAGCAGCAGCAAGGGCAGCGTGCCCCCCCCGAAGGCCAGCAGCCAGAGCGCGCCCACGGCCGGATCCGGCGCCGACACCGCGCCTCCCGCGGCGGCATAGAGCAGCCCGCATGGCAGAGCCGGGGTCAGCGCGCCCAGTCCCAGGGCTCTCAGCCAAGGCGGCCAGGCGGTCAAGCGCCGGGCGCCCACGGCGTGCCAGCGGGCCAGGAAGGCCGGGCCGCCGTCGCCGCCGAAAAGGGCGTAGGCCAGCAAGGGGACCACGGCCACGGCCGCCAGCAAGGGCCAGCTGAGCAGGGGCCGCAGGGGGCTGCCCACCCAGGCGAACACGGCGCCGACCGCCGCGTAGGCGGCCAGCCGGGCGCCGTGGTAGAGGCTGAGGGCGGGCCAAGGCCGCTCTTCGGGCCGGCCCAGCAGGCAGGCCAGCGGGGCGCACATGCCAGCGCAATGCAGGCCCCCAGCCAGGCCCAGCATGGCGAAAGCCCCGGCCCCCGTCAGCGCATGGACGGTCATGGGATGGCAAGCCATCAGTCGGGTCCCAGGAAGCGGCTGCGCGTCTCGACCACCTTGCCGGTGCCCAGGTCGGTGGTGCGGGCGGAGACCTCGAAGCTGCCATGCCACTGCGCCATGGGCAGGGCGACATCCAGGGGGATGCTGAGGCTGCCCAGGCTGGCCAACGGCACCTGCGGCAGGGGGACCAGGCCCTGCGCCCCCTCGGGCAGCTCCAGCTCTATCTTGAAGGTGCTGGCGTCATGGGTCTTATTGACGAGATGCAGCAGGTACGCGTTGCGGATCGAGCCCTGGTCCAGGCTGTACGGCAGCCCCTGCTGACGGATCAGGGTGGCCTCAAAGGGACGGCGGTGGCCGACGAAGACCGCGGCCAGCAGGCCGATCATGCCCAGGATGGCGGCGTAGGCGTAGATGCGCGGGCGCAGGAAGCGCTGCGGCGCCCCCTGCAGGCCCTTCAGGCTGTCGTAGCGGATCAGGCCCTTGGGGCGGCCCAGCTGGGCCATGATGGCGTCGCAGGCGTCCACGCAGTTGGCGCAGGCGATGCATTCCAATTGAAGGCCCTCGCGGATGTCGATGCCGGTGGGGCAGACATCCACGCAGCGGCCGCAATCGATGCAATCCTTGGCCCCCGGCGAGCCCTTGTGGCCGCGCGGCTCGCCGCGGGCCTGGTCGTACCCGATGACCAGGGTGTCGTCATCCGTCAGGGCGCTCTGCAGGCGCCCATAGGGGCATAGGACCACGCAGGTCTGCTCGCGGAACCAGGCGAAGTCCAGGTAAAGGGCGCCGGTGATGGCGGCCATCCAACCGAAGGCGGTCCAGTGCTCCTGCGGCGAGCCCAGCATCCAGCGGTAGAGCTGCTCGACGCTGACGAAGTAGCTGATGAAGATGTTCGCGACCAGGCCGGCCGCAGCCAGGTAAAGGCCGTGCTTGAGCAGCGTCAACGCCGCCTTGCGCGGGCCCCAGGCGGCCTGAGCCAGTTGGATCTGGCGGCCCTTGGGGCCTTCCACCAGGCGTTCGATGCGGCGGAACACGCCTTCCAGATAGACCGTCTGCGGGCAGGCCCAGCCGCACCAGACCCGGCCGACCATGGCCGTGACGATGAACAGGCTGATGATGCCGCTGGCCAGCAGGAAGAACACCAGGTACGTGTCCTGGGCGTTGAAGGTGTTGCCGAACAGGTAGAAGCGGCGATGAAGGATATCCAGGAAGATCAAGGGCGCGCCGTGCACCCGCAGCAGCGGGAGCACGGCGAAAAGGCCGATCAACGCGTAGAAGAAGCGCTGGCGCCAGGCCGTGAAGGCCCCGGAGACGTCCCCCAGGCGCAGCTTCTCGCGCCGCCCATCCGAGGCGATGGACGAGCGGCGCTGATGCTGGGTGACCACCGGCTGCCCTTGATCCGTCATCACTTAACGTCCCATTTCTCCAGCGTGCCTTGGGCGGCCTTGGCCCCGGCGGGCTTGCTGCCGTGGATCGACAGGATATAGGCGGCCGCTTCCTTGATCTGCTGGTCGCTGATCTGGCCCTTCCAGGTGACCATGCCCTTCTCGGGCACGCCGTTGGTGATGGTGGCCACGATCTGGCTGGGCCTGCCGCCATGCAGCCAGTAGTCATCGGTCAGGTTGGGGCCGATGATGCCCTGGGCGTTGGCGCCATGGCAGGCCACGCATTTTTCAGCGAAGAGCTGCTTGCCCGCGGCCACTTCCTTGGCGTCATGGAACACGGCCAGCTCCTGCTCGTCGGTGACCGCGCCCCCCACGCCATGGGCGGCCTGGGCGTCCGTGATCTCCTTGGTCTCGGCCACGAAGCGTTCGTGCTGGCCGGGCAGGCTGTTGAACGTGTAGTGGGCCGTCCAATAATAGAGGCCGAACAGCACCGTCACGACGAAGGTGCCGATCCACCAGTTCGGCAATTGGTTGTCGAATTCCTGGATGCCGTCGTAATCGTGGTCACGCACGACATCGCGCCGTTCCTCGGACATGGGGTCCTCCCTGGTCAGTCGTTAAGGGGCAAGTGGCTGGTCGCTTCAAGCTCGGCCTGCTTCGCCGGGCGCAGCAGGTACGCTACGATCCCGGCGAAGATGGCCACGAAGAGCAGGAGGAACCAGAGGTTCATGGGGTTCTCTGGGAACAGCTTGCTGAGATGCTCGATCATGGCGCCTCCTCGCTACTTGTTGTCGGTGCCCAGCTTTTGCAGGTATGCGATCAGGGCGGTCAGCTCGCTGTCGGGGTCGGCTTTCTCGGCGCCGGCATCCTTCAGCCCGGCCGCGATCTGCTCGGCTTGGGCCTTGGCATCGGCCTGGGCTGAGGCGATGGCCGCGTCGGTGTAGGGCACGCCCACGCTGCGCATGGCCTTCATGATCTTCGGCAGCTCGGCGCGGTCCACCTTCTGGTCGGCCAGGAAGGCGTAGCCTGGCATGATGGAGCCCTCGCTGGTGCTGCGGGGGTCCTGCATGTGGCGGTAGTGCCACAGGTCCGGGTACTTGCCGCCCACGCGGGCCAGGTCCGGGCCGATGCGCTTGGAGCCCCATTGGAACGGGTGGTCGTACTTGCTCTCCCACGCTTCGCTGGGCTTGCCGTAGCGCTGGGCCTCCCAGCTGAGCTCGCGCACCATCTGGGTGTGGCACAGGTAGCAGCCTTCGCGGCGGTACACGTCCCGGCCGGCCAGCTGCAGGGCCGTGTAGGGCGTGGGCTCCTTGCCGGCCGGCATGGCCTCCTTGTTCAGCAGGGTGGGCAGGATCTCCACCATGCCGCCGATGAGGACGCTGATCAGGACCAGCACGGTGAACAGGACGGCCTTGCCCTCCAGCAGCTCGTGCCAGCTGTGCTTGCCGTCGCCGCCGATGCCGCCCTTGACCAGGCGCAAGGCGACATAGGCGAACACGGCCCAGGCCGCCAGCGTGCCGACGGTGATGGAGGGGTTCTTGACCCCCAGGGCCAGGATCAACAGCAGCCCGACCACGCTGAGCACCAGCACCGGCCCGAAAGCCAGCTTGGCCCAGCCCACGGTGGGCTTGGGCGCGGTGTCCACGCTGACTGAGGCGGTGCCGTCCACGGCCTTGCCCGCCAGCGCGGTCTTGACCAGGTTCCAGGCCATCAGCCCGAAGCCGCCCAGGTAGAGCAGGCCGCCCAGCGCGCGCAGGTAGTACATGTTGCGCTCGGCCAGCACCGTTTCCAGGAAGTTGGGGTAGAGCAGGGTCCCCTCGTCGGTCAGGGCGCGCCACATCAGGCCCTGCTGGATGCCGCCGACATACATGGCCGCCATGTACATGATGATGCCGACCAGGCCGATCCAAAAATGGAAGTTGGCCGCCCGCTTGCTGTGCAGCTTGGTGGCGTAGAGCCGGGGCACCAGCCAATAGAACATGCCCGCCGCCATGAAGCCGTTCCAGCCCAGCGTGCCGCCGTGCACGTGGCCGATCACCCAGTCGGTGTCATGCGCCAGGGCGTTGACCGCGCGGATGGACATGAGCGGCCCTTCGAAGGTGGCCATGCCGTAGAACGTGACGGCCGCGGCGAAGAACTTCACCACCGGGTCCGTGCGAAGCTTGTCCCAAGCCCCCCGCAGGGTCATCAGGCCGTTGATCATGCCGCCCCAGCTGGGGGCCCACAGGGCGATGGAGAAGACCATGCCCAGGTCCTGGGCCCAGTCGGGCAGGGCCGTGTTCAGCAGGTGATGCGGGCCGGCCCAGATGTACATGAAAACAAGGGCCCAGAAGTGGATGATGCTGAGCCGGTAGCTGTACACCGGCTTGCCGATGGCCTTGGGCATGAAGTAGTACATGATGCCCAGGATGGGCGTGGTCAGGAAGAAGGCCACCGCGTTGTGCCCATACCACCACTGCACCAGCGCGTCCTGAACGCCGCCGTAGATGCTGTAGGACTTGAACGGCCCCACCGGGATGGACAGCCCGTTGACGATATGCAGCACCGCCACCGTGAGGATGGAGGCGATGTAGAACCACAGCGAGACGTAAAGGTTCTTCTCGTTGCGCTTGGCCAGGGTCCAGAAGAAGTTGACCGCGAAGACCACCCAGATGATGGCGATGGCGATCTTGATGGGCCATTCCAGCTCCGCGTACTCCTTGCCCTCGGTCAGGCCCAGGGGGAGCGTGATGGCCGCGGCCAGGATGATGGCCTGCCAGCCCCAAAAATGGATCTTGGACAGCACGTCGCTGGCCATGCGGGTCTTAAGCAGGCGTTGCGAGCTGTAGTAGATCCCGGCGAACATCATGTTCCCAACGAACGCGAAGATGGCCGCGTTGGTGTGCAGGGGCCGCAAGCGCCCGAACTGGAAGTACTGGATGCCCGTGTTCAGCTGCCAGAAGGACAGTTGGCTGGCGATGATGACGCCCACCAGCATGCCCACGATGCCGAAGACGACCGACGCCCACAAGAAGCGCCGCACGATGGCGTCGTCATAGGTGATTTGCCGTTGCTCGATCACTGGTCTTCCTCCAAGGGTTTGAGGGAGAGTTGCAGCGCGTGGTCAAAATCCTCGTTACGCACGCTGAACACGAACAGGGCCAGCGCCAGCGCGACCAGCACCGCCCCGATGAAGATGAGGATGAAGAGGATGCTCATGCCAGCCTCATGCGCCGGGCCGTGAGCGCGATCACCACCAGCGAGCTGGCTGGCATGGTGAGCGCGCAAAGCACGGGCGAGAAGGCCCCGCGCAAGGCGAAGGTCAGCAGCACCAGGTTGTAGGCGCCCGCGAAGATCAGGTTGCCCCACAACGCCCCGCGCAGGTCGCGGCTGGTCTGGAACAGGGCCGGCAGCCAGGCCAGGCTGGCGCTGGCGAAGGCGAAGTCGGCTTGATCGGCCACGACGGTGCGCTCCCAGCTGGGCGTGCCGCTGACGCGGGCGGCCCCCAAGGCCAGCCCGTCATTGAGTCCGTCTCCCAGCATCAGGGTGGGCTGTTCGGCCACGGCCGCCGCCTTGGCATCCGGGCTGCATCCGCCGCGGGCCGCGCCAGGCTCCAGGCCCAGCTGCTGGGCCAGGGCCCGGACCCGCGCGGGCTCGTCGCCGCTGAGGAGCTGCACGGCGACCCCCTGGGCTTGCAGGGCTTGCAGCGACGCCGCGGCATCCTCGAGCAGGCGCTCGCGCAGGTCGAAGGCGGCCACGGTCCGGCCCTCGTGGCTGAGCACGGCGCGCCCAGGCACGCCCAGCGGCCCGGCGTCCATGCTGCGCCCCAGGAACCATTCCCCGTGGGCGTCGCTCCAGCGCACGCCCTCGCCGGGGACCTCCACGGCGCGCCCGTCCTCGGGGAAGGCCACCCCCCGCGCGGATAGCTCGCGGAACAGGCTTCGGCTGATGGGATGGCGACTGGATCCGGCCGCGCCCATCAGGGCCCGTTGCGCCTCGGGGGCCAGGGCCTTCAGGCGGGCGGGGTCGGCCAGCTCCAGGTGGCTGAAGGTCAGGGTGCCGGTCTTGTCCAGGCAGACCCGCTTCACGCCCTGGAGCCGCTCCAGCAGGCCGGGTTGGCGCACCGTCAGGCCGGAGGCGGCCAGGCGGCGGTCGGCCAAGGTCCGCGCCAGCGGGACGGCGATGCCCAGCCCGCACGGGCAGGTGACCACCAGCGTGGCGATGAAGACCTGGGGCGCCTTGGACGGGTCGTGCGACAGCCAGTAGGCGCCGCCGCCGGCGGCGGCCAGCAGGACCAAGCCCACATACCAGCGCACCGCCCAGCGCCAGACCACGGGCAGCTCCTCCTCGCCGCCGGACGAGGCGCTGGCCAGGCGGGCCAGCAAGCCGGCGCTGAAGGGCATGGCGCAGCGGACCCGCGCGGCCGTGCCGCTGACCAGGCGTGCGCCAGCGGCCACGCTGTCGCCGCCCTTCAAGGAGGCTGGGCGCAGCTCCCCGGTGATGGCGGCTCGGTCGAATTCGGCGCTTTGCCCGGGCTCCATCACGGCTTCGGCGGGGCAAAGGCTGCCGGGTTGCAGCAGCAGGCGGTCGCCCGCCAGGACCTTGGGGAAGGGGATGTCGCGGGGACCATCATCCGCCAGCAGCGTCACCTGGGCGTGCTCGAAGGCGTCGCCCCTCAGCAGGGAGCGTCGGTTGGCCATCAGGGCCCGTTCCTGCAGGAAACGCCCTGCCAGCATGAAAGTCAGGAATAGGTTCACGCTGTCGAAGTAGACGGTGTTGCCCTGGTCGTGCATCCAGGCCCAGGTGCTGCCAAGGAAGGCCGTGGACATGCCCAATGCGATGGGGATGTCGAAATGGGCCACGCCCTGGCGCAGGTTGCGCCAGGCCCGCGCCAGGAAATAGCTGCCGCCAAAGAGGACCGAGAACAGCGTCAGGCCGAAGCTCAAGCCCCGCAGCATGGTATAGAAGCCGCTGCCGTCCTCGTGCTGCAGGCCCAGGTAGAAGGGCAGCGACAGAAGCATGGCGTTCATGGAGGCCGCGGCGCAGATGCCCAGGCGCAGAAGCACTCCCTGACTGCGGTCCTCGAAATCGGCATCCATGGGCCGCACCCGGTAGCCCAGTTCGGCCAGGGTGCTGATGTAGGCCTGGGGCTGGAATACGCCCGGCTCGAAGCGCAGGGACAGGCGGCCCAGCGCCGAGTTGACGCCCACGCGGGCGCCACCATGCCTGGCCGCCACCTTTTCAATGGCCCACACGCAGGCGCCGCATTGGATGCCTTCCACGGCGAGCTCCAGGTGGCCGTCGGGCAGGCCCGGTTGTTGCTCGAGCCATTCCAGGCTGGGGCGGCGGTCGAAATAATTGAGCAGGGGCAAGGTCCGCTGTGGCTTGAGCTGGTAGTAGCGCTCCAAACCGGCTTCGTTCAGCAGGCGGTTCACGGCATGGCATCCAGCACAGCAGAAGCCATCCGAACGGCTGGAAGGCACGGGATTACCGCAGTGCCGACACGCGGCCAAAGATGCAGAGGAAGCCATAGGAAGGGAAGAAGCCGTGCTCATGGCTTCTTTTATAGCGTGCTTAACGCAAGTCAAACATGACGGCAGTCATAGTTAGAACGCTTGGGTAATAAATACAAAAAGGCCGGGCTTAAAGCCCGGCCTTTTTAGTTTGTTCCGATCAGCGGGACTATTTCTGGGCCAGGACCCACTGCACCATGGCCTTGATCTGGTCATCTTTCAGGTTCGGATGGGCCGACATGGGCACCGCGCCCCAGACGCCCGAACCGCCCTTCTTCACCTTAGCGGTCAGCTTGTCCACGGCGCCAGCGTCGCCCTTGTACTTCTTGGCCACATCCTTGTAGGCGGGGCCCACGATCTTCTTGGCCGCGCTATGGCAAGTGAAGCAATCGCTCTTCTTCATGGCCGCTTCCACGGCCGGATCCGCCTTGCCGGCCTTGGGAGCCGCCGACGTCGCGGCGGTCTTGGTGCTGGCGGTGGCCGCCGGCTTGGCATCATCAGCGATCAGGGGCAAGGCCAGGGCCAAGCCCAGGCTCAGGCCCAGCGTGGTTTTAAGCAGGCTCATCGATTACTCCTTGAGGGCGCCCGGGGATCTTATCCAGCGTCGGGGGCGATGAAAATTCTAAAGATTATCAGTCAAGTGGTTCAACCTTTCAAGACTTCAACCGGCGATTAAGGACGGAGGGGTTAAATTTATGCTCTGGGTCAAAAAAATGCTCCCTGAGCCAGCAACGTGACATAGGTCATATTTCATTCACGGGGGCCGGGCATACAGTAGCCCCATGACGCAGATCGCCCCCACTAGGACCGCTTCGACGGCCGACGCCGGTTTGACCCTTCGCTTCCATGTCCCCTTTGAGCATGGGGCTTGGTGGAGCTTTCTTAGCACTTTGACCGGGGGCCTGGCCGTGGCCTGGCTGCGGCGGGTGGATCCGGTGGCGCTGGCAGGCTTGGTGCTGGCGCTGCTGGCCGCCTTTGTGGCTCAAGATTGGGGCCAGGCCTTGATAGGAGCCCTGTTGCGCCGCCGCAGCCAGGCCCTGTCCCATTGGATGGCGCCCCAGGGCTGGTTCTTGGCGGGCACGAGCCTGGGTGGAGCCCTGGTGCTGATGCAACGCGTCGCCCCGGCCCAGCGGGGACTATGGGCCGCTTGCCTGGGGGCTTTGTTCTTGGCGGCTGCGTGGGTCCTGACGTGGCGCGTGCTGCAGCCGGCTCGGGGGCGCCAGTCCTTGGCCGCCGCGGCCCTTTTGCTGGCGGCGCCCGCGTTGCCGCTGGGCCTCTTGGCCTTCGGTCCCGGCAGCCTTGCCCTGGCCTTCTGGGCCTGGCCCCTGGCCTACTATCCGGCCTCCACCTTGGCGGCCCAGAGCTTCATCCGCGGATACCCGGCCCGGGCGCGCTGGGCCGGGCCGTCCTTGGCCGCCTGCCTGGGGGTGGCGGCCCTGGCCTGGGGGGCGTGGGCTCCGGGACTGCTGCTCCTGCTCCAGGCCATGACCGTGCAGCGGTCCATTCGCGTGCGCTGGCAGCGGCATCCGCAAGGGCTTCCACCGGGCGGCGCCATCCGCGCCTTCGGCCGCCGGCAGGCGTTCTTCGGGGTCACGCTGACCCTGTTGTGGGCCTGGGCTTTTTGCGCGTTGTGAAAGGGATCCAGCGATGACCGCGATGACCGCGCCTCCCCTGCGCCTGGTCTTTTGGGAGACCACTCAGGCCTGCAACCTGGCCTGCAAGCATTGCCGCGCCTCGGCCGTCTCCTGGCGTGACCCTGACGAGCTGAGCTTCGATGAGGCATGCAGGATGATGGACGGGATGAAGGCCCTGGGCTCGCCGGTGCTGGTCTTCTCCGGCGGGGAGCCGCTGATGCGCCCCGACATCTTCGAGCTGATGGCGGCGGCCCGGGAGCGCGGCTTGCCTTACGCCCTGTCGACCAATGGGACGCTGCTGGATGACGCCATGGCCGACAAGGTGGCGGCGGCCAAGCCCCACCGGGTCAGCATCAGCCTGGACGGCGCCGATGCCGCCACCCACGACGGGTTCCGCCAGTCGCAGGGCGCCTTCCAGGCTTCCATCGACGGCATCCGGCGCCTGCGCGCCCGCGGCATCGAGGTGCAGGTCAACACCAGCGTGACCACCCACAACGCCCACGTACTGGAGCCGGTCTACGAGCTGGTGAAGCGCGAGGGCTGCGTGGCCTGGCACCTGTTCATGCTGGTGCCCGTGGGCTGCGGCCTGCAGATCCCCACCGAGCAGCGCCTGGCCGCCGGCGCCTACGAGCGCACCCTGCGCTGGTTCGTGGCCACCCAGGCCCAAGCGCCGCTGGAGATGAAGGCCACCTGCGCGCCGCATGTGGTGCGCATCGCCCGGCAGATGTTCCCCGCCGGGGTGCCGCGGGCCGTGGTCGATGCCGAAGGCCAGCCCGTGGCCGGGCGGGACGCGGCCAGCGGGCAAGCCCCCTTGGCGGCAGCGATGCAGGGCCCTGGCGGCGGCCACCCTGGCGGTCACGGCGGGCCGGCACGCCCCGGCGCCGTGCATCCTTCGGCCGGCGCCGGCAAGGGCTGCCTGGCCGGCCGGGGCATCTGCTTCGTGTCGCGTTTCGGCCAGGTGCAGGGCTGCGGCTACCTGCCGGTGGCGGCGGGCCAGTTGCGGGAGCAGGGCCTCGACGACATCTGGAGGGGAAGCCAGCTGTTCCTAAAACTCCGGCTGCCCCAGGACAACATCGGCGGCAAATGCGGCGATTGCGAGTTCGTCAGCGATTGCATGGGCTGCCGCGCCCGGGCCTACTCGGTCAACGGCGACGCTTACGCCGAGGAGCCGCATTGCGCTTGGGTCCCGGAAAAGCGCCGCCCCGCGAGCAACGCCCATGGTTGAGCTCGACGCGCTGGATCAGCGCCTGCTGACGCCCTTGCAGGTCAGCTTCCCGCTGCTGCAGCGGCCCTTCGAGGCCCTGGGACGGGACCTGGGCCTGAGCGAGGCCCAGGTCATCGAACGCCTAGCCCGCCTGCGGCGCGAGCGGGTGCTGCGCCAGGTGGCGGCCATCTTCGACAGCCGGGCCCTGGGCTATCAAAGCGCCTTGGTCGCGGCCCAGGCCCCGGACGGCGGCATCGCAGCGGCCGCAGCCGTGGTGTCGGCCCATCCCGGGGTGTCGCACAACTACCGGCGTGAGCACGCCATGGACCTGTGGTTCACCCTGGCCGTGCCGCCGGGCCGTGACCTGGCCGACGAGGCTGCGGCGTTGGCGGGCCGGGCGGGCCTGCGGCGCCACTACGTGCTGCCTGCCATCAAGACCTTCCGCATCGGCGTGGCCTTCGACCTGGAGGGCGGCCAGGCGCGCGGCCAGGGCGGGCCTCAGCGCAGCAAGCCCCAGGAGGCGGTGCCCCTGACGGACGAGGACAAGGCCGGCGTCCGGGTCATGCAGGAGGACCTGGAGCTCGTCAGCGAGCCCTTCGCCCCGCGGGCCGCCGCGCTGGGATGGAGCCAGGACCGGCTCTTCGGCTGGCTGGCGTCGGCCCAGGAGCGCGGCTTCCTTCGGCGCTACGCCGGCGTGCTGCGCCACCGTGAGGCCGGCTTCGGCGAGGGCGGCATGGGCGTGTGGGCCGTGCCCGAGGCCGACATCGAGCGCCTGGGACAGGCTTTCGCCCGCGACGGCGCCGTGACCCATTGCTATCAGCGGCCCGTCTTCGACGGCTGGCCCTACAGCCTTTTCACCATGGTCCACGGCGCCGACCGGGATGGCTGCGAGCGGGCGCTGGCAGCCTTGGCCGTCCGGGTGGGCGGCTGGAGCGGGCGGGCCGTCCTTTTCTCCACCCACGAGTTCAAAAAAGAGCGCGTGAAATACTTCCTGGAGCAGCCATGCTGAACCTGACCACCGTGATGTACGGCACGCAATCCATCAGCGATGACCTGCGCTATGGCCGCGGCCATGTCGCCAAGAAGGACCGCAAGCCGGTGGTGGTGTGGACCACGTCACGCCGCTGCAACCTGCATTGCCTGCATTGCTACACCGGCAGCGAGGACGTCAACTATCCCGGCGAGCTGAGCACCGACGAGGGCTACGCCCTGCTGGACGACCTGGCCGCCTTCGGCGTGCCGGCCCTGCTGATGAGCGGTGGCGAGCCCCTCTACCGCCCCGATTTCGAGCTGCTGGCCCGCCGCGCTTCCAAGCTGGGCCTGCGCGTGACGCTGAGCACCAACGGCACCCTGATCGACGAGGCCAAGGCCCAGCTGTTGAAGGAGATCGGCGTCACCTACGTGGGCATCAGCCTGGACGGGCCGCGCGAGGTGCACGACCTGTTCCGCCAGAAGCAGGGCGCCTTTGACGGCGCCATCCGCGGGGTGCAGCACTGCCGCAAAGCCGACCTGAAGGTGGGCCTACGCCTGACGCTGACCCAGCACACCTACAAGGGCCTGGACCAGATCTTTGAGACGGTGGACAAGGAGGGCGTGGAGCGCATCTGCTTCTACCACCTGGTCTACTCGGGCCGCGGCAGGAAACTGCAAAGCGTGGACCTGAGCCACGCCGAGACCCGCGACGTGCTGGACCGGATCCTGGCGAAGACCGAGGAGCGCCTGAAGCGGGGCCAGAAGATCGAGGTGCTGACCGTGGACCAGGCCGCCGACGGCCCTTACCTGGCCCTGAAGCTGGCCCAGACCGACCCTGTGCGGGCGGCTGAGCTGATGGCCATGCTGCGCAACAACGGCGGCGGCGCGGCCGGCTCGGGCGTGGGCATCGCCAACATCGACCCCACCGGAGGCGTGCATCCGGACCAGTTCTGGCAGGCGGACCTGGGCAATGTGCGTCAGAAGAAGTTCAGCCAGATCTGGACCGATGGGCAGCAGCCCTTGCTCGACCAATTGAGGGACCGCCTGCCCCTGCTCAAGGGCCGTTGCGGCCAGTGCGTGTTCCAGGCCGAATGCGGCGGCAGCTTCCGCGCCCGCGCCGTGGGCGCCTACGGCGACCCGTGGGCCCAGGACCCGGCCTGTTACCTGACCGACGACGAGATCACCCGCGGCCTTCCGGCTGCGGCCGCCCGCTAGGAGCACGCCATGGGTCAGGGGCCTTCGCTGGCGACCGTGGCGGTGGTGCAGTTGACCCCCGCCTGCGAGCTGGACTGCCCCTACTGCGGGGCCGACCAGCACTTTGGCGTGCTGACCCGGGCCCAGGCCTGGGGCTTGATGGAGTCCTTGGCGTTGAACGGATTTGAGAGCGTGGTGCTGGGGGGCGGAGAGCCCCTGCTGTGGCCGCATGGCCTGCGCGAGCTGTGCGCGGCGGCCCGCAGCCGGGGCCTGGTGGTGCAAGTGGGCACCAGCGCTGCGCAGCTGCCGCAGGATGCGCCCGAATGGCGCCAAGTGGACCGCTGGGTCCTGCCGCTGGAGTCCGCCTCGGCGGCGGCCCATGACGCCCTGCGCCCCATGCGGGCGGGCAGCCACCACGCCAGGGTGATGGCCGCCCTCGAAGCCTTTGGCGCGGCCGGCGTGCCGGTGACGGTGTCCAGCGTGGCCCGCCGGGGCGGCGAGGCGGACCTGATCTCGGTGGCGGGGGCCTTGGAGCGCTTGCAAGCGCGCGGGCTGAAGCTGCATGCCTGGCATCTGTACCGCTTCCAGCCCATGGGGCGCCATGGGGCCGAGAACGCGCCCCGCTTCGCGCTGGAGGACGCCGAGTGGGTCACGCTCAGCCGCAGCTTGAAGGCGGCGTTCCCCCGCATCCCCATCCTGTTGAGGCCGGACATGATGCATTCGCGCTCGGTGGCCTTTTTCTGGTCCACCCCCCAAGGGCTGTGGCGGCAGGGCCCGCTGGGCTTCCGCGGCTTGGTCGAGCTGGAATCGCCGGGGCTGTCGCGCATCTGAGCGCCGGAAAAGTGGCGCCAAAATGAAGAAGGGCCCCGGTCACCCGGAGCCCTTCTTTTTTTCAGCTTGTCGGTGCCGTCGGAAGCGGCAGCTCTAGCAGGGGATGCTGGACGTCAGGTATTCACTGACCAGCACCACCAGGTCGGTCTCGGCGCTCAGCACGCTGGCTTGGCCCGCGTGCAGGCTGCAAAGCGTGCCGGGACGAAGGGCGGCTTGCTTGCCGTCAGAGCTGATCATCCCTTGGCCGCTGATGGTCTGGATGGTGGCCGACGCATCCGAGCCGTGGCGCTGGAACGAGGCGCCGGCTTTCAGGCTATGCTGGATCAGGCGGCAGCGCTTTTGCGGAGGCAGGATGGTGGATAGGATCTGCTGTTTGGTGACCGGGGCGTCGGCGAGTTGGATAG
>Ga0302320_10014046_pt1 | contig 16606 bp, 13 predicted proteins | sample Bog_T0_3_FD_202130 | JGI IMG/M metagenome (GOLD analysis project Ga0302320, IMG submission 202130) | Peat permafrost microbial communities from Stordalen Mire near Abisko, Sweden - Bog_T0_3 | ecosystem: Environmental > Terrestrial > Soil > Wetlands > Peat | place: Sweden: Abisko, Stordalen Mire... | reverse complement strand
CGATGCCGGCTGCACCGGCGCAGCCAGCGGGCGCCGGTCCGCCGCAAGGCGGCCCGCCTTCCGGCGCACCACCGTGGATGCGTGGTCCTCGCGCGCCGATGATTCCAGGTTCATTTCAGATACTGGTCATCGCCAAATGAACAACTGAATTGCGCTTCTTGACTTCGGCGGTCGAATAAGCGAATTTGCTGGGCTAGAAGTATCTTCCGCAGCCCACGTCGCGGGCCGCTTCAATCAAGCTCTCCGGCCGACCGAGATCGCGCCAATAGCTTTCGTCTGCGCGGAAGGCAATGACATTCTCTCCTTCGGCGGAGAGGCGCAAATAGGCGTCGACGATCGAGAAAGCGCCTTGCTCGTCCATCTTCGCAAAAAGACGCGGAGACACGACGTGGATTCCGGAAAACGCCAGTGCCGTTGCGTGCAGCGCAGACCGAACCAATTGAGTGTGTGACTCATTGGCAGCCGCGGCGCCTTCTGCGCCACGGCCGCAGAGTTGGCCCCGCTCGTCGAAGAGAAGAAGGCGCGAACTCTCCCGATCTTGGACAGCCAGCGTGGCCAGAGCTTTCTGCTCCTCGTGGTATCGAACCATACGCCCAAGATCGATGCTGCTGATCACATCCACGTTGTGCAGGATGAACGGCTCATGCGCGCTTCGGCTCTCCTCAAGAAAGAACCACGCAGCGTTTTTCAAGCCGCCGCCTGTATCGAGCAATACATCTTCCTGGGAAATCTCGATACGGATGCCAAAGTTGTTGTTCTCCCGGAGGTAGTCGACGATCATAGCTGCGTGATGGTGTGTGTTGACGATCACTTCGCGCACGCCGAAGACGCGCAGGCGGTCGAGAGCAATCTGCAGCAGCGTGCGGCCGGCAACGGTTACAAGCGCCTTGGGGCGGTCATCGGTGAGCGGCCGTAACCGCGTCCCGAGCCCCGCAGCGAGAATCATCGCCTTCATTTGTCCATCTTCTCCAGCTCGATATGCCGGACAACTGCTTCCACTCCATTGATGGCGCGCAGATGAGTGGCTAATTGTTCGGCCAGATAGACAGAGCGGTGCTGGCCGCCAGTGCAGCCGAAGGATACCATGAGATTTTTGAAACCTCGGCTCTGATAGCTGCTCACACTTCGATCTATCAGCGACAGAACGGCGGAAAGAAACTGGTGCACGTTCTCTTGCCGATTGAGGTAGTCAATCACCGGTGCATCTTTACCGGTCAGCGTGCGGAACTCCTCTTCTCGCCCGGGGTTTGGAAGACTGCGGCCATCGAATACAAACCCGCCGCCGTTCCCGGATTCGTCGGCAGGCAACTCGCGGTGAAAGCTGAAACTGAAGATTCGAACTTTCAATGGCTCCGCGGACGATGCAAGCGCATGCAGCTTGTCAGACGCGAGCATGGCGTTGAATGCATCCATCAGCGCCGGGAGAGCGATGGGGAGCTTCACGTTATGAGCCAGCCAGCGCAGGTTTTTCAGCGCATAGGGCACACTTTGCAGAAAATGGGCCTTGCGCTCATAGAAACCGCGGAACCCATACGCGCCCAACGCCTGCATAATGCGAACGTAGACGTATGCATAATAGTGCTCCATGAAGACTTCCCGGTCGACGCTGACGTACTTGCCGAGGCAGTCGAGATAGTAGCCGAGCAGTTGCTCGCGCAACTCCGGAGGCAAGTCGGCCTTACCGTCGTAGAGCAGAGACGCGATGTCGTATTGCAGCGCGCCCTTGCGGCCGCCCTGGTAGTCCAGAAAAAACGGCTGCCCGTCGCGCAGCATGATGTTGCGCGATTGGAAATCACGATAAAGAAAGTAGTCGTGATTGGCGGCAAGAAGAAATCTCGTCAATCGGCTGAAATCGTGCTCCAGCGCTTGCTCGTTGAAGAGTATGCCGGCGAGCCGGAGAAAATAGTACTTGAAATAATTCAGATCCCAGGCGATCGATTGGCGATCGAAGCTCGCGCGCGGATAGCACACCTTGTAATTCAAATCGCAGCCTGCCTGCACCTGAAAGCGCGGCAGCATCGCCACCACCTCGCGATACGCTTCAATGGCCTGCGGAGCAATGTCGGAGCCGGCACGATTTTCGCCAAGGAACTCGAAAAGGCTTGTGTCACCAAGATCCTCTTCCAGGTAGGCGTCCTGGTTTAAATCTTGAGCGTAAATCTCCGGCACAGGTAATCCATGCCGGCGAAAATGTCTTGAAAACTCAAGGAATGCGACATTCTCTTCTCGCACGGGATACAGAATCCCGATGGCGCTGAATTTTCCGCCGGCCAGCCGCACAATGGCGCGCCCCGAGCCGCCGAGCTGCCCTTGAAGCGGACGTACTTGTTCGGCCGGCAACTGGAAATGCTGTTCGAAGAGCTTATTTAGAACGTCCATGAATGTCTTTCCGGGAATTGTTCAGGTTGCTTCACAAAGATACCTATATAAGGAATACGCGCGCAATGCGCCCTGGTCAGTTTGCCGCCACTTGGACACTGAATCGCCGCCTGGCGATACAGGCACGGCGTGATTCGATTGGTAGACTGAGGGGTCAGCGAGTCAGCCTCCAATTACGCTGAACGACACGATCGGAATGGAGAAAAGAAAAGTGACCAGTGAGACGAAGGTGTCACGTCTATTCCCCGCGAGCCCCGAGCCGACAATCATGGCCAGCAGCAGGTTGCGCAAGATGTTGTGGCTATATGCGCCTTGAGACTGCGCAGCTATCAGTGCCCAGAAGCCGCGTTCGCTGCGATGCGCGTCTGGGATCATGGACGGGTTCTCAACATCGGCATTCATACGTTTCCGGATCAATTCGGCAGTTTCGTTGAGGTGTCGTCGATTATAGCTCCGGCTCGCCTCAATTGGGTTATACTTCCGATTCGTCGGGTAGCGGGCAGACCTTATTCACTATGAGAACGCACCTCAAGAGCTGTCTCGCAAAAAATATGCAAGAGCGATTGCCAGGCACGTTCTTCAAATGGGCCCAATTCTCTTTGCAGTCGAGGGTATGCAAGCATGGAAACCATTGTTGCGCTCATCGGCGGATGCCTGTTAGGGATCCCCGTCATTGCCATCATCGCCCTGGTTCGAAGCGGGAACACTCGCAGGATGCTCGATGAGCTCTCGCAGGATTATCGTGAAAAGCTTGTTGATTTGAACGGGGAAATCGCCAGCCTGCACCGCGAACTCAATGAGGTCTCCCAGCGAGCAGACCGCGCGATTGCTGCTTCTTCGCCCGCGCTGCCCACCGTGGCTGAAGCATCCATACATGAATACCAATCCTGCGTGAACTGCGCAGCAAGGGCGCGGTCGGCGTGGTGGTTGCCGTAAACGGGCAAGTGCTATGGGCCGATGTGTTCGCCAGCACCGAGTTGCTCTCAAAATACCGGCCGAAGCTGATGCGGAGCTATGTGGCGGAAGCGATGACCTCCGGCGATTCAGGCGGCTCAGCGGAAATCCGCGATGCGCAACTCTATATGGATAATCTCGGTGGCGGGCGTGAGATTGTGGAGACCGAGCCGAATGTGTATCGCCGCACCGATGTTACCGGCAATGGATATCGCGTGTTCGAGTTGATATCGCTGCTGCCCGAGACCGGCTTTGTGGTGCACATAACGAAGATGAGGCAGTGACGATGGGGTCATTTTTGCGGCGGAGCCTTGGCTTTCGCTGTTACAGCTGGGTGAAAGAGTGGGACACGCGTTCTACGGGAAGTCGACGTCGAGCGCGTAGATATCCCGCCCGCTGACGTCGCGCACGAACATCTGCGATCCATCGGGAGCCGTGTCGGTCCAGGGACCGAGCGTCCCGTCGAACTGGCTCAAACCCTTCAGGTTGAAGATATCCTCGGGACGGGGATCGCCAACCTTCGCGCGCCGAACGTTCGAAATACGATTGAAGCTGGAGTCTTCAACATACTGCACATGACGGCTGTCAGCCGTCCAGGCCAGGTACCCCATGTCCTGATCTGTGAGCCATTCGGACCACTTCTGCGCATGAAAATCATAGAGGAAGAGCTTCTTGGGATGGAGTTCAAATGAGAGTGCCGCGATGTAACGGCCATCGGGCGACCAGCGCGGACTAAACATGCCGCTGGAGCCGGGAATCGTGGAAACCTGACGCGTGTTCATATTGACAACTTTGATTTCCGATTTTCCAGAGCTGAACTCTGCTCCGGTTCCGAAGGCAAGCTGAGTGCCATCCGAAGACCACGTGGGATCCAGCTCAGGAGCATCTTCCGTCAGCAGGAGCCTCGGCGACCCGCCATCCGCTGCGATCAGGAAGATCTTCCAGGGCGCGCCGACGGCGGCACGCGACATGAAGGCAATCTGTCTTCCGTCCGGAGACCACTTGGGCAGCAGAGCCATGGCGTCTGCTGAAGACGTGGTCAGTTGCAATTTCTCGCTTCCATCCACACGGCTACGCCACAGTTGATAACCGGGAATTGTAACGTAGGCGATCCACTTGCCGTCCCGCGAGAAGGAGATATTCGTGGCTGAAATACCGCCGAGAAACGGAGTGAACTGCCGGGAGGCGGAGTCGTAATGGACGAGTTCTACACGTTGGTGCCATCCAAGCACAAATATCTTCTTGCCGTCCACCGAGACTGCGGGTGAATCGAACCGCAACAGTCCGAAGGTCAGCCGAATCGGCGTGTCGGATGGTTTCGAAAAGAGACCTCGGGGCTCCCGTAAGGCGTATACATCGTGTGCCCCGTTGGGCGCTCCGCTGGCGAACAGGAAATAGCGGCCTCCTGGTGTCCAGCTGAAGCCTTCGTTGAGCGGATACTTCCACCCTTTGAGCAGTTGATGCAGGCCGGACCCATCGGGGCGGACCTCCCACAGCGTTGTTTCGTTGCTCTGAGGGTTGGTGACATTGAATCGAATTCGCGATCCACCAGGTGAAAAAACGGCGCATGCAGTCCTTCCCCGTGCCCCTGACACTATTTCTCTTTCGCCGCTCCCATCAAGCGCCGCGAGGTAGACGCCGGAACCCCGGGTGAATAGAACGTGCCCGCCGTCCGGCGCCCAGTTGGCACCTCCGGCCTCCAGCTCTCCGAGCCTGCGTTGGGGGCCTGCCGGCAAAGTGTACGTCCAAAATGGTCCAGTCAGCGAATCTGAGCTTGTGAGGAGGAGGTGCGTGTGGTCGGCGGACATTGCCTGCATCAAGGGATGGCTGACGGAAACCGGGAGAGGGGAAATTTCACCGCCATCCACCGACATTTGGACAAGTTCCTTGACTCCGTCGCGATTCTGGTGGAAGTAGAGACGCAAACCGTCCGTGGCTATCCAGCCGTCTGGGTTGCTGCCGTTGGTGAGTTGGGTTGACCCGGTAACCCTGGGGACCGGCACCGGCATGAAATACCGGAATGCTGCGGCCGCGAGCAACAAGACTCCTGCGGCTGCAGCGCTCCATCGCCACAGTCGCGTTCCGGGCCGCGGAATCTCCTGCGTTTCTGCGGCGCTCCGGCGGGCTCGGGATTCCTCAACGGCCTGCAACGCGGCGCGTAGCTCCGAGGCTCGCTGATAGCGATCGTCCGGCGATTTTTCCAGGCAGCGCAGGATGACGGCGTTGAGGCCGGAGGGAATGCCGGCGGGGAGCGGGGCGGGGATTTCATGCAGAATCGCGGCGCTGAGGTCAGCAGCGGTGGATCCGTGAAAAGGGTGCGATCCGGTGGCCATTTCATAAAGGATCAAACCGAAGGAAAACAAGTCGGTGCGTGCGTCCAGCATTTCTCCGCGCACCTGTTCGGGAGACATGTATCCGGCTGTGCCCATGGGGCTTCCAGTGCGGCTCAGGCTTAAATCGGTGGCGGCATATTGAAGCAGCGACAAATCCTGCGCGCCGTCTTCCTGCTTCAGATCGGTCAGGGGTTCCGCGCCCGCCTTCGCCAGGCCGAAGTCCAGAATTTTGACCCTCCCAGCCGGAGTGATGAAGATGTTGGCGGGCTTGATGTCGCGATGAATGATGCCCTTCTGGTGGGCGGCATTTAACCCCTCGGCCATCTGAACCGTTATGTCGAGCAACCGCTCGAGGGGTACGCCCTGTGGTCCATCGCCGGCCGACTTTGAGAATCTTGAAATCAATTCACGCAGTGTTTCACCCTCAAGCAGTTCCATGACGATGAAGGGCTGGCCTACATATTCATCGACTTCGTAGATGGTGCAGATGTTGGGGTGGTTCAACGAAGAAGCGGTGCGGGCTTCGCGTTCAAAGCGCTGCACGGTCAGGGGGTCCGAGGCCAATTCATCGGGAAGAAACTTGAGCGCCACAGGGCGATTGAGTTTCAGGTCCTCACCCTTGTAAACCAGTCCCATCCCCCCGCCGCCCAGCACTCCCAGCACTCGGTAGTGGGATACTTTGAGGCCAACCATGGAAGCGTGTCTGATCTCAGGAGCGGGGAGGTCGGGCGGTCTGCTTTGCTCCCGCTCAACCGGAACCATGAGCCGGTAGCCGCGGCGCACCAGCGTTTCGATATAGCGGGGCTGATCTCCGGTATCGCCCAAGGCGAGGCGGAGTTTCATGATGGCGGCATTGATGCTGCGATCGAACTCCACCACCGTATCATTGGGCCAGAGGCGCTTGCGGATCTCTTCGCGCGAAACCACCCCGCCCTCCTCGACCAGGAGCATGTTCAGAATCTGGAATTGCTGCTCCGGAAGGCGGACGCGCCGTCCGTTGGTCCGCAGTTCCGCGGCTTCGAGGTCGAGTTCGAAGGGTCCAAAGCGTACCAACTCAGGCATTGTGAGACTCCAAGGCGGAGGCGGACAAGGGCAAATCCGGATGGAGCAATCCTACTATACTATCGGTTTTAAACCACTTGCAAAATCACCCAAAAATCATTTCGAAGTCACATCGAGACAATTGCTTCCGGGAAAGACTTGCTCGAATGTAGTGCCGTCGAACATCCCCGATCACGGCCCGGAGGACGCGGCGAGGAGGAGAAGAAAAATACAGACTTCCTCAACATTTCCTTGCGGAAATGCAAACGAGGGATTATGTTTCCTGCACGGTGTTCCTTCGGTCTTACAGTCCGCAGAAGTGTCTTCCCGTCGGGTGAGCGCAGCACGTGAAGATTCGTTCTCGGGCGCCCACCTGAATACTCGTTCCCTTGCTTCTTCAACATTGAAGTTCAAATCAATCCATTGAGAGGTTCCCCGATGCGAGTTACTCGATTCAGTGAGTTTGCCCCCATTGCCGACAGAGATCTCCACAGCGACCCTCTGGCGCCCGCCAGATCGACGGGATCGCCAACGCAGCGTCCGCATTTCTTCCTTTGCGTTTTCTCGGCGCTCCTGCTCACCTTCAGCCCGATAGCCGCTCACGCGCAGGGCCCAAAGCAAGCCCCCGACTACACCTCAATTGTTATTTTTGGCGACTCGCTCTCTGACACCGGCAATGTGGCGGATCTCGCACAAGCCAAATACGGCTTCAGATTTCCTGGACCCCTTTTCGACTACACCGACGGCCGCTTTACAGATGGCGCGGACACCGAGCCCCCCGCCGAAAACTATTCTGGCGTGTGGATCGAGCAGCTCGCGGCGACCTTCCCGTCGAAACCCGAGGTCAAGGCCTCGCTCGATGGTGGAACTGACTACGCATATGGCTTCGCTTTCACCGGCGGCGGCACATCGGTCTTCTCCTTCGGCCCGTATGCAGTCAACGTCAACAATATTGGCCAGCAAATTACCGACTATCTCGCCACCCATCCCAAAATCAACGACAAGACGCTCTTCGTTGTCTGGGGCGGGGCCAACGACCTCCTCAACGCCACGAATGAGGGCGAGGTGATCGACGCGGGCATCAATCAAATGCTCAACATCCAGCGGCTCATCCAGGCAGGGGGCACGCAGTTCATGATCCCCAACCTGCCCCCGCTGGGATTGGTCCCACGGCTCAACGGTTCTCCCACAACGTCGGTTCCCGCCACGGAGGCCACCGAAATTTACAACGAGGTTTTGGCCGGTGGTATCGGGGTTCTGCGGGACTTCAATCTCGGCAAAAACCTCAACCTGTCGCAGCTCGACGTTTTTGACCTGTTCTACAAGATCGTCGCCTCACCGTCAAAATACTCGTTGGTGAACGTTACAGACAGTTCCCAGGGCATCGCCGTCGACCCGGACACCTACCTGTTCTGGGACGGTCTGCACCCCACCACCCATGGCCACAACATTCTTGCCGAAACTGCCGCCACGGTCCTCGCAAACAGCGAGTCCCGAGAATACTTCGTGTCGTCCGGTAAAGACCTGAAAGATTTGCACGCGGATTTCGCCGGAAAGCTTGTCATTGAACTTGCAAGGCATTAGGGCGAAACCAGGGCCTCGGCGTCCCATTGAGCTGTTGGAGGGGCGCCGCTCCTTGGTGGTCGCATCGAATTAAGGGTCTCGGTTTCGGGATAGATCGATGCGCAGGGAAGAAGACAGGGAGCTGCCATGAAATTACGGTTGTCGGCCATGGTTTTCTTATCTTTGATCGCGGCGCCTATTCCCACCCTGGCGCAGCATGAAGTGCTGACCTTCACGATGGGCAACGACTGGGTTTCCACAAACAGAATTGAGAGGGGAGGGCACGTTACGATCGAGTTCCTTCGTCATGGAGACGATATCGATCATCCGAAGGAACGGTTTGCTTACGAAAACGGCATCTTGCGCGGCAAGCGAACTCCGGAAGAAGAATTCAACATCATCAAGGGGGACACCGAAAAGGAATGCCCCGGCGCCACGGATTGGAATGTGGTTTCGCAGGACGAGAGCAGCATCTTATACGAATCGCAATCGAAGCAGTGCAGCGGGAGGGCGGACAATCACACGATCATCAGGATCATTCACGGCAGGCATAATTTCTTTACGCTTATTTATGTCTCCATGGGGCGCGACCTGGATCCAGTTACGCGAACGAAATGGATCGGGATTCTCCAGGATGCGAGCGTCGATTCCGGCTCCCAAGGCGATAAACCCGTAGCACCCTTGGATGTGGACGAAGTCATCCCTTTTGAAGTTGACAAAGTGATGTCCGCCCTGAAGCCCGCCATGGAAAGCATGAACTGCAATGTGAAGGAGTCGACGGAGGTTCGCGTGGAGTGCAAGCGCCCGCGAAATTCGAACGGCAACGAGGGCGGCTTCGGGGGTGAGAGCGTAACCGCCGTGCTGGAAGCGCAGGGAAACCAGACGCGAGTTCGGATTACAACCGGAAAAGGATTCTATGGGCGTTTGGGAAAACAAAACTGGTCGATGGCCGTCTTCGAAGCCATGAAGAAAAATCTTCGACTGGCCCAGCCGTAGATCCTTTTCTGTATTTGCTCCGCGGCAGCCGGGAATCACACCTCCGCGCATGTTATTCAAATTGACACGATTCGCTTCGCCGTTGCAAGGATTTGAGCGCATCTTCGAAGAGCGAGTTGGCCTGCGAGAATTCGCCCCGTTCGGAAAATGCGACCGCCTTCTTGCGGACAATCAGAGCCCTCTGCCGAACGGTGGCAGGTGCGCTGACGGACGGCGCGGATGGTCTCGCATCTGGAAACTTTCGCTGTCTGGCTATAATCAAAGAAGCTGTGCGGCCGTGGCTATGCGCGACGGTAGCCTGATATCCAAGCTCAAGGCCAGGCAAAATGACCAGAACTCGTCAACATCCTCTTGAAAAGGTCCTCGAAAGCCGCATCGCCATCATCGACGGGGCGATGGGCACGACCATCCGTACCTATGGAATGACGGAAGCGGACATCCGCGGGGAGCGTTTCAGGAACTCGACCAAGGACCTGAAGAACAACGGCGACCTCTTTTCACTGACGCAGCCGCAAATGATCTGCGACATCCATCGCCGCTTTCTCGAGGCCGGTGCGGATATTATCGAGACCAACACCTTCGGCGCCACCAGCGTTACGCAGAGCGAGTTTTTCGTTGACGATCCGCGCGAGCACGGCGGCCGCAAAGATCCCGCCTTCTATCAGAAGGTCATCGACGACCCGTTTCTCAACAACCTTGCCTGGGAGATCAACGAGCAGTCGGCGCGCCAGTGCCGTGAATGGGCTGATCGTGTCTCCAACGAGACCGGACGTCAGCGCTTCGTCGCTGGAGCCATCGGCCCCTTGACCGTATCGCTGTCGAACTCGCCCGATGCCGACGATGCGGGGTTCCGCGTGGTCACATTCGACCAGGTGAAGGCCGCCTACGCTCACGAGGTGCGCGCGCTCATTGCAGGCGGCGTCGACCTGCTGTTGGTGGAGACGATCTTCGACTCGCTAAACGCCAAAGCGGCGCTGGTCGCCATCCGCGAAGTCTTCGATGAAGATGGCCTGGCCGCCGCCGACAAGGAACTGCCCATCATGATTTCTGCCGCCGTCGGCCGCGGCGGCGAGACGATGATCTCGGCTCAGACTGTCGGAGCTTTCTGGAATGCAGTCGAGCATGCCAGGCCGCTTTCCGTTGGTCTGAATTGCTCTCTCGGTCCCGACCTAATGTATCCATTTCTTGAGGAACTTTCGGAAAAGGCCAACGTGGCGATCTCCTGCTACCCCAATGCTGGTTTGCCGAACCCGCTTTCTGAGACCGGGTTCGACCTTGGACCTGCGGACATGGCTCGCTACCTGGATGAATTTGCACGGGGAGGCCTGATCAACATTGCAGGCGGCTGCTGCGGCAACACTCCAGAACATATCGCCGCGATCGCGAAGGCGCTCGAAAGGCAGCCTCCGCGCAAGTTCGGCCGGATTGAGGTCGCAGCGTGAGCGAAGGCGCAACCGTAGTAATGGAACGAAAGCCGCTTCGTCTTTCCGGTTCGCAGCCCTTCACTCAGCAACCCGGCGTCTACATCATGATCGGCGAACGCACCAACGTGGCCGGCTCGCCAAAATTCGCCAGACTGGTCAAGGAAGGCAAATTCGAAGAGGCAGTCAGCATTGCCCGGCAGCAGGTGGAGAATGGCGCTAACGTCATCGACATTTGCATGGACGAGGGAATGATTGACGGCGTCGCTGCGATGTCGCGCTTTCTGCAACTGCTGGCCAGCGAGCCCGAAGTCGCTAAAGTTCCATTCATGGTCGACTCTTCGAAGTGGGAAGTCATTGAAGCCGGCCTCAAATGCCTGCAGGGCAAAGGGATCGTCAACTCGATTTCCTTGAAAGAAGGCGAAGAGAAGTTTCGCTCGAATGCGGCGGCAATCTTGAAGTATGGCGCGGCAACCGTGGTCATGGCGTTCGACGAGCAAGGCCAGGCTGCATCCTACGAAGAGAAGATTCGCATCTGCGAACGCGCCTATCGCATTCTCGTCGACGAAGTTGGTTTCCCTCCCGAAGACATCATCTTCGATCCCAACATCCTCACCGTGGGAACAGGACTTGAGGAGCACAACAATTACGCCGTCGATTTCATCTGCGCCACTCGTTGGATCAAGGCGAACCTTCCGCACGCCAAGGTTAGCGGCGGCGTGTCGAACATTTCGTTCAGTTTTCGCGGCAACAACAAGGTGCGCGAGGCAATGCACTCGGCGTTTCTTTATCACGCCATCGCCGCCGGCATGGACATGGGCATCGTGAATGCAGGCATGCTTGAAGTCTACGAGGAGATCGAGCCGGAACTGAAGGTGCTGGTCGAGGACGTGTTGCTCAATCGCCGTCCCGACGCGACAGAGCGGCTTGTCGAATTCGGCGAAAAGTTGAAGGGCGCCGGAGCGGTCGTGAGCGAAAAGAGGGCCGAAGAATGGCGCAACGGCACAGTTGAGGAGCGGCTTTCGCATGCGCTGGTCAAGGGCATCGACGCGTTCATCGAAATCGACGCCGAGGAAGCCCGCGTCAAGCTCGGCCGCCCGCTGCTGGTCATTGAAGGACCGCTGATGGACGGCATGAGCGTGGTGGGCGATCTGTTCGGCGCGGGCAAGATGTTCTTGCCGCAAGTGGTGAAGTCGGCCCGCGTGATGAAGAAGGCCGTGGCCCACCTGACGCCTTTCATGGAAGCCGAGAAGCTGGAGATGGTTGCGGCCGGCCATACGGTGAAAGCGCAGGGGAAGATTGTGCTCGCGACTGTCAAGGGCGACGTGCACGACATTGGCAAAAACATCGTCGGCGTCGTTCTGGCCTGCAATAACTACGAAGTCATCGACCTTGGGGTGATGGTCTCTTGCGAAAAGATCCTTGAGCGCGCCAAAGCAGAAAATGCGGACCTGATCGGTCTCAGCGGCCTGATCACACCGTCGCTTGACGAGATGGTCCACGTTGCCCGCGAGATGGAGCGCCAAGGTTTCAAGCTGCCGCTGCTGATTGGCGGCGCAACCACCAGCCGCGCGCATACTGCCGTGAAAATTGCGCCGCACTACAGCGAACCTGTGGTGCACGTGCTCGACGCCAGCCGCGCCGTGCCCGTCACTACCAGCCTGCTCAGCGACGATGGCAAAGCGGAGTTCGTCGCGCAGCATCGCGCCGGATACGAGGCGTTGCGCAAAGCCCACTCTTCGCCGCGCCCCAAGCTCGTTTCATTGGAGACCGCGCGCCAAAGGCGCACCCCCATTGAGTGGCGCGCCGAAGATTTGCCCATTCCCGAATTCACCGGCGTGCGCGTGCTCGATGATTTTCGTCTCGCAACCTTGCGCGAGTTCATTGACTGGACGCCGTTCTTCCACACATGGGAGTTGAAGGGCGTTTATCCGCGCATCCTTGATGATGAACGCCAGGGTGAGCAGGCGCGCCAGATCTTTGCCGAGGCCAATGCACTGCTGGATAGAATAATCGCCGAAAGCCTTATTACCGCGCGCGGCGTCTACGGATTCTTTCCCGCGTTCGCCATTGGTGACGACGTGGAACTCTACTCGAGCAACACGCGCGAAAGTGCGCTTGAACAATTTCACTTCCTTCGCCAGCAGGCAAACAAGGAGGGGAATGAACCTTGCCGCTCGCTTGCAGACTTCATCGCACCAAAGGAGACGGGCCTGCGAGACTACATCGGCGCATTCGCCGTCACCAGCGGAATTGGACTGAAAGATCTGTGCGATGGGTTCCGCGCGAAGCACGACGACTACAACGCCATCATGGCCGAAGCCATCGCCGATCGACTTGCCGAGGCTTTCGCCGAATGCCTGCACAAGCGTGTGCGCGACGAATGGGGCTACGGACGTGCGGAGGCCTTGAGCACCGACGACCTCATCCACGAAAATTATCGCGGCATCCGCCCCGCCGCCGGCTACCCAGCCTGCCCCGATCACACCGAGAAGGGCACACTGTGGCGCTTGCTCAACGTCGAGTCAAACACGAGCATGCGGATCACGGAATCGTTCGCAATGTGGCCCGGATCGAGCGTGAGCGGACTCTATTTCGCGCATCCGGAATCACGCTACTTCTCGCTTGGCAAGATCGGTCGCGACCAGGTTGAAGACTATGCCGAACGCAAAGGCATGAGCGCGGCTGAGGTCGAACGCTGGCTCGGCCAGAACCTGAATTACGACCCTGCCGGATAGAGCTCGGATTCCGCGGAATGCAGAAAGACGGAGGCGGTTACGGATAGGCGCCCGCCTTCTTGAAATCACCACCCTTGACGATGGAGATTGCCGCCGGATCCACGTGGCGCTTGAACGCTGCGTTCAGTTGCTCGGGCGTCAACGCGGCCACGGCAGCCTCCAGTTTGGCGTCCCATTGCAGGATGCGGTCCCAGCGCTCGCGGCTCATCAGCGTATTGGCAATCTGGCTGTCTTCGGTCCGCGCCACGGAGCGTTGGTCCAGCCATGTCTTCTTGGCTTTCTCCACCTCGTTCGCAGTGAAACCATCCTTCAAGGCGTGAGCCACTTCCTCGTTGAAGTCGGCTTCCACCTTGGGCATATTCTGCGGCGCGGCAATCGCATTTCCCACCAGCCGCGCTCCATCGTCTTTCGTTGGAATCGAGAATCCGGCGGATGCGCCGTAGCTCAGCCCGTCCTTCACACGAATGCGTTGAAAGAGGCGCGAGTTGGGAGATCCCCCGAAGACCATTCCGGCGATTGTTCGAGCCGCGTAGTCAGGATCCTCATCGTTCATAGACCTCGTTGCGTGAGCCCACCACGTAGACCACGTTCACCGTGATCTTGGGCTTTGAGTTATCGGGAAACAGCAGCACATGAAGTCCGTTGGCAAAGGCATACTCCGTGACCCCTTCGATCGAAGTCACCTTCTCGTCACCCGGCGGCAAAGTCTTAGCCAGGACGGCAACTGTCATGCGATTTCCGCGTTTCTCCTTGCGGCAAAAGTCGGCTGCGCTGAAAATGCATGGAATCAATTGTTTATTCCCGCAGGCGAATGTTTATGGCTTGACAGCAGCCGACGGGCGACGCCTTTTGGAGTCGTATTTGGGCTGTGAAACTCGACTTGGTTCTCAACCAACCAGGTGAATCCTGCCAAAAACTCTGCGCAATTTAAATCGCGAAACACCAAACGCCAATCGAACATCTTCTTCATATTGCTATGATGAATCCGTGCTAATTCATCATCCAAGATTCCGATCCCAGGGACTTCAGACGGTGTTTCTGGATCGAGATGGGGTGATTGTCGAGAAGATGCCGGAAGGACAGTATTTATGCTCCGCCACGGATCTTCGCATTTTGCCTGGGGTACCCTGCGCGATCGCCAGGTTGAACCAAGCTAGAGTTCGTGTATTAGTGGCGACTAATCAGCGAGGAGTCGCGCTTGGACTCTACACAGATTCGGATATTGAAAACATCCATCACCAAATTCAATGTCGACTGAGCCTTTTTAGTGCTCACATTGACGCATTCTATTTCTGCCCCCATGAGAGATGCTCATGCAATTGTCGTAAACCACTTCCAGGAATGTTCCTTCAGGCCGTTTCCGAATTCTCTGATATTACGGCCGAGGGAAGCGTAATGATAGGCGACTCGCTCTCCGACATTCAGTTTGGCAGTCGCTTAGGAATGTCGACAGTTTGGATCACAGGTGATGGAGCAGATCGGAGAGGAGGTGGGATGAGCGCTGGACCATCGCCGACCGTGTTCTGCCCGTCGCTTTCGTCAGCCGTCGACATCTTATTGGCTGACGAATGAATCTCTATCCTGTCCCTTATCAACTTCCCTTGACAACAACGTGAAAGGCCTCGCAAAATTCACTCCAAGATGAGTCATTGTCATCTGCCATTAGGAATTGGTTTGGCCTGTAAGTCTTCAATCGATGAATTCATCCCGTCAAGTTCTGACCAGAAAGATATCAATATCTGCGTCGTGGATGGAACCTCCGGAACCGGATGCAATAGTGGCTCATGAACGTCAGGCTGGAGGGGTGACGGTTTGATCTCCGGCAGAAGCGGTTCGCTGTGTGCAGCGTAGAGCGATCCAGTAGAAGATGCATCTTCATTTTGTTTTCTGTGAACGGCGTCGCATCGTCTCAGGTCCTTTGCCCAATCGCTCGTGTTGCCTCGTGACGGGCCTTCGAAACCGGCATTTGGAGTGTTTGACATACTCCATAGGCTTGCCTCACATCACCGCCTTCGTAGAGGGTTTCAAGGATATTTAAGACCACTTTTGCACCGTTTGGCAGGGCTGTGCAAAAGTAACGAATTCCCAATATCTATGCATGTTTATTGGTGTTTTTATCGTATTCGATCTTTAGCAGGGTTAGGCAACGATTCTCGCGCGTTTATCGTTCTCTTAGTCACCAAGGAGTCACCGGAAAAAGAATGGGCATTTCGCTGTGCGCCTCAGTTCCCACGCCAATCGCTCAAAGTTCTCGCCAGCCTTCGGGCTTTCATGGTATTCGTGTTTCATGTGAACAAGTTTACTCCTGCTGGAATCATTAGATCGTGTTTTCAGAACATCAAGAATCGAAACCCGAAAATAACACTGCTAAAACTGGCAATCAGGTAGCCGCAGACGAGGGCAGCGATAGCGATGCAGGCCTGCCGCTCATCGCTGCAATGTTTCAACTTCCCCAGCCCCCAACACCCCAAAATCAATCCGGCCAAAAGCCCCGCAATTGGCGAGAAGATATAAAACTTGGCTTGAAGTCCTGGGCCTTGTTGCTCTCATCATATAGCCACCGTGGAGTCACCGAGAAGAGGCGCCGTCTCTCCTAAATAAAGTAAGTTCTTGATTCTGTTGGCGTCCCCGACGGGATTTGAACCCGTGTTATCGCCGTGAAAGTAACCTGACAACTCACAACATTAAGGCACTGCTGAGAATCAGAATGCATCGGAACGAATTCTAACAACATTAACGAACACGTTAAGTGCTCCGCAACTGTCCGCAATCATGGTACGCCAAATTAATCTGTTGTGGAACACGAGAGTCAGTGGCCCGCTCGCAATGCCCGTGCGCGCGTCTTCAATACGCACCTGAATGATGTGCGACCGGTCAGGCGTTCGGCGAGGGTGAAGCACACAACCGTCGTTGCCACGCGTAGCCGAGTACATGCTCGCCCCGGCAATTTCAAGTGTTCTCGGGGTCTCACGGACGAATAACGACGGAATCAATGGAGGTTCCGGTATTCCGCATTAGCTCGTCTGAGAACGGGAGAATCGGAGTCGGCGTTCTTCTAGGAGCTTGTTGAAAAAGGTTCCAGTCTCGGTCTGATTTGGAGTCTGTTTCGTCTATTGAGTATGCGTGGAGACGAGCGAGTTCAGGATGAGATGTTCAGCAGCGTTACGTTGGAACAGCGGGT
>Ga0302320_10014043_pt1 | contig 16608 bp, 14 predicted proteins | sample Bog_T0_3_FD_202130 | JGI IMG/M metagenome (GOLD analysis project Ga0302320, IMG submission 202130) | Peat permafrost microbial communities from Stordalen Mire near Abisko, Sweden - Bog_T0_3 | ecosystem: Environmental > Terrestrial > Soil > Wetlands > Peat | place: Sweden: Abisko, Stordalen Mire... | reverse complement strand
CGTCCTTCACCCTGCTGGAATTGCAGCGCACCGTCGAGGCCCTGTCGGGCACCCGGCTGCACAAGCAGAATTTCCGCCGCCTGGTTGCGGAACAGGGGCTGGTGGAAGGCACCGGGAAATTCTCCGCCCCCGCGCGCGGCCGTCCCGCCGAATTGTTCCGTTTCCGGCGCGAGGTTTTGCGCGAACGGCCCGCTCCCGGCCTGCGGCTGTCGTCCAGACGATAAACTTTTTCAAAGCCGGTTGACTTGCCTGACCGATCGCCGTATTAAACCATTTCGTTATTTAACTGTATGGTTTAATGGACCCGCTTTCGGAAATCTTCCAGGCCCTGGCCGACCCTACTCGCCGGGCCATTCTCGCCCGGCTGACATTGGGCGAGAGCTCGGTCAATGAACTGGCCGAGCCCTTTGACATGAGCCTGCCGGCGGTTTCCAAGCATCTGAAGGTGCTGGAACGGGCGGGGCTGATTTCGCGTTCCCGCGACGCCCAATACCGCCCCTGCAAGCTGGAGGCACGGGGCCTCAAAGGGGTGGATACGTGGCTGCAGGACTATCGCCGCTTCTGGGAAGCGCGCTTCGACCGCCTTGATGGCTATCTGCAGAAACTGCAACGCAAAAACCGCCGCAAAGCCAAAGAAAAATAGGACCGCCATCCTGGCCAATCTCGGCAATTATCTGGAGAGGACAGACGCATGATCATCACCAACCGCCTCCCCGGCAATTGCGAAAAGCCGGTGCCATGAACCGGACAATTTACGCCGAACGCACCATTACCCTCACCCGGCACTTCAAGGCGCCGCGCGACCTGGTCTGGCAGGTCTGGACCGACCCCAAGCATGTCAAGGAATGGTTTGGCCCGGAAAATTTCACCAATCCGGTGGTGAAAGGCGAAGCCAAAGTGGGGAGCGTCATGCACATCACCATGCATGGCCCTGCCGGCACGGATTTCGACAAGGACTTTCCCTGCACCCTGCTCTTCCGCGAGGTCGTTCCGGGCAGGAAACTGGTGTTCGAAAATGACGCGATTGGTGCCGATGGCGCCACCATCATCGAAGGCCGCACAACCGTCACCTTCAGCGACAAGGACGGCGGCACCGAAATGGTGCTGGTGACCACCGGCAGGGCCGTGGCCGAATATGCCAAAGGATTCCTGCAGGGCATGGAACAGGGCTGGAGCGGCAGCTTCGAGAAAATGCGGCATTTGCTGGAAAAGTAGCGCAGAACCCGGAAAGAAGCGCAGAGCAGCCATGCCGATTGCTGCATTTGCGGCCTTGACCGGGTTATGCTCAGGTGTAGCATAAGTGTCATCAACCGGCTCTTGAATGCCGGGTTTTTTGCCCCATATTTATACTCGAAATGAGTATTAATAGACGGCCATAAAAACGGCACCGAGGAAAGCGACGACGATGGGCGTAGAACTGGCATATACCGATACGGTGGCAAAGGCGACCAGCGGCCTTTATGCCAAGGTCGCGCGGGTTATTCCGCCGATGGAATGGCCGGTGCACGCGCCGCTGATCGCGGAAATCAACCGTCTCAAGCGGGAAAAGCACGCCGTCATTCTGGGCCACAATTACATGACGCCGGAGATTTTCCACTGCGTCAGCGATTTTGTCGGCGACAGCCTGGCCCTGGCCCGGGAAGCGGCGCGCACCGATGCGCGCGTGATCGTGCAGGCCGGGGTGCATTTCATGGCGGAAACCTCGAAGATTCTCTCGCCGCAAAAAACCGTGCTGATCCCCGACGTCAAGGCTGGCTGTTCCCTGGCCGCCTCGATCACGGCGGCCGATGTCCGGCTGATGCGCCAGAAGCATCCCGGCCTGCCGGTGGTCACTTATGTCAACACCTCCGCCGACGTGAAGGCTGAGAGCGATATCTGCTGCACCTCGGGCAATGCCGTGGCGGTGGTGGAGAAGATCGCGGCGGAGTTCGGCGTGGGCACCGTCATCATGATCCCCGACCAGTATCTCGCCCGCAATGTCGCCGCCAAGACCGGGATCAAAGTGATCACCTGGGCCGGCGCCTGCGAGGTGCATGAGCGCTTCACGCCTGAGGAAATCCGCGGCCTGCGCGCTGCCAATCGCGGCATCACCGTACTGGCGCATCCCGAATGCCCGCCCGAAGTGGTGGCAGAGGCCGATTTCGCCGGTTCGACCGCGGCGATGATCGGCTATGTCGGCCAGCATCATCCCCGGCGCGTCGTGCTGATCACCGAATGTTCCATGAGCGACAATGTCGCGGTGGAATATCCCGATATCGAATTCGTGCGGCCCTGCAATCTGTGCCCGCACATGAAGCGCATCACGCTGACGGGAATTCTGCATTCGCTTGAGACCATGACCACGGAAGTGGTGGTGGACCCTGTGGTTTCCGCCCGCGCCAGGATCGCCATCGACCGCATGCTGGCCATCCGGTGATGAAAACGCATGTTGACAATGTGATAGAGACCGATGGCGCGCTGATCTTGGGCGCGGGCATTGCCGGCCTTTTCACCGCCCTCAAGCTGTCGCCCCTGCCCTGCCTGGTGCTGGCGGGGTCGCGTCCCGGCACCTCCGGTTCCAGCGCCTGGGCCCAGGGCGGCATCGCCGCGGCTGTCGGCGAAGGCGATGACTGGCGGGGCCATGCCGCCGATACGATGGCGGCCGGCGCGGGCTTATGTGACCCGAACATCGTCAATCTGGTGGCGCAAGAGGCGCCGGGCCGCATCGCCGATCTTATCGGTTATGGCGCGCCGTTTGATCGCAACGCGGACGGCACGCTGGCGCTGGGGCTGGAAGCAGCCCACTCAAGGCCCCGCATTGTCCATGCCGGCGGCGATCGCGCCGGGGCGGAAATCTCGCGCACCCTGGCGGCGCGGGCCCTGGCCACGCCTTCGATCAAGGTGCTGGAAGGATTCCATGCCGTGGAACTGGCGATGGAAGATGGCCGCGTCACCGGCCTGTTTGCCCGCAACGGTTCCGGCAGCGCCTCCCGTCTGGTGCTGTTCCGTGCCCGGGCCGTGATCTTCGCCACCGGCGGGCTTGGGGCCCTCTATGCCGTGACCACCAATCCGCTGGAATCGCGCGGCGAAGGCTTAGGGATGGCGGCGCGTGCCGGTGCGGTGATCGCCGATGCCGAGTTCGTCCAGTTTCATCCCACCGCCATCGCCATCGGGCGCGACCCGGCGCCGCTGGCCACCGAGGCACTACGCGGCGAAGGCGCGGTGCTGATTGATGATCGTGGCGAGCGCTTTATGAGCGCAGCGCATGCCGATGCCGAGCTGGCGCCCCGCGATATCGTGGCCCGCGCCATCCACCGCCAGATCGCCGGCGGGCAGAAAGTCTTTCTGGATTGCCGCGAAGCGATCGGCGCCAAATTCGAAAAGCATTTTCCCACGGTGCATGCCGCCTGCCTCAGCGCGGGCATTGATCCGGCACGCCAGCCCATCCCGGTGGCCCCCGCCGCCCATTATCACATGGGCGGCATCGCCTCCGACGCCCATGGCCGCTCTACGCTGAAGGGTCTGTGGGTGGCGGGCGAATGCGCTTCCACCGGCCTGCACGGCGCCAACCGCCTTGCCTCCAATTCGCTGCTGGAAGGCCTGGTATTCGGCGCCCGCGTCGCCGAGGACGTGCGCGGCACGCTCCCGGGCGGTCCGGCGCGCGGATTGCCGCCTTTGCCGGTGGGCCTGGCGCTGGCGGCACCGCCCCATGTGCTGCGCGCCGCGATGAGCCGCCATGTCGGGCTGGAGCGCAGCGAAGAGGGCTTGCGCCACAGTCTGGCCGCCATCGGGCGGCTGGAGCGCAATGCCGATGGCGATCTGCTCAACATGCTGGCGGCGGCCCGGCTGGTGACGGCGGCGGCCCTGGCCCGGCCTGAGTCGCGCGGCGCCCATTGGCGCAGCGATTTTCCGAAAGCGATGAAGAACAGCAAGCGCAGCTTTTTGACGTTGGCCGATGCGGAGCGGATTTCGCAAGCGACGCTGCCGCGGCAACGCGCACAATCATGACCACGCCAGCCATGAGACGCTTGGCGTGATCGCGCTGGAATTCACCCGGCCACCCTCGCCCTTGCTGGTCGAGAAGCTGGTCCGCCACGCCCTGGAAGAAGATCTCGGCCGCGCCGGTGATATCACCTCGGACCTCACCATCCCGGCAGGTACAATGGCGACGGCGCGGCTGGTGGCGCGCCGGCCCGGCACCATCGCAGGCCTGATCGCGGCGGAGGCGGCGTTCCGGCTGCTGGACCCGGCTCTCACCTTCGAGACTTCCACGCCGGACGGCAGCGCCGTGAAAAGCGGCGACCTGCTTGCCATCGTCAGCGGCCCGGCACGCGCCATTCTTTCCGCCGAACGGGTGGCGCTGAATTTCGCCGGCCATCTTTCCGGGGTCGCCACCGCCACGGCGGCGCTGGTGGCGGCGGTGGCCGGCACCAAAGCGCGCATCGTCTGCACCCGCAAGACACTGCCCGGCTTGCGTGTCCTGCAGAAATACGCGGTGCGCTGCGGCGGCGGCATCAACCATCGCTTCGGCCTGGATGACGCCGTGCTGATCAAGGACAATCACATCGCCGCGGCCGGCGGTATCGCCCCGGCGCTGGCGCGGGTACGGGCTGGCCTTGGCCATATGGCAAAAATCGAGATCGAGGTGGATACGCTGGCGCAGCTGGAAGACGCGCTGGCGCAAAAGGCCGACACCATCCTGCTGGACAATATGAGCCTGGAAGACCTCTCAACGGCCGTGGCGCTGGCCAGGGGCCGCGCCGTTCTGGAAGCCTCGGGCAATGTCACACTGGCCACGGTGCAGGCTATCGCCGCCACCGGCGTTGATTATATAAGTTCCGGCGCAATTACGCATAGCGCCGCAAATCTGGATATCGGATTGGATTTTTAGGAGCGTCGGCCAGGAAAAGTATGAAGCGGTTTTCCGTTGGCCGCGCGACCATTAAAAAAGTCAGCTGTCGCTGGAGTGCAGGATCTGGCCGCGATAGAAGATGTGTTTGCCGATCTGGGTGGTCTCGTTCATGCTGTCAGCCCAGTCCGGACTGACCGAGACGGCGTGAAAATTGGTCGCCCCGCCGGTGGCGTTGTGCAGCGCCACTTCGCCCGTCAGAATCTGTGCCGCCAGGGCTTCGGATTCCCGCCAGGAATCGTCGTCCTTGCCCTTGGTGAGTTCGCCATTGCAGGTGAAGGTGAACTGGCAGTGGGGATGGCCGGCGCCTTCATAGACCACGGCGCAGATGGAATGGCCGTAATTGCCGGTATTCATGCGGTGGAACACCACCTCGGCGATGGCCTGTTGGCCCTGGCGGCCCTCGCCGCGCGCCTCATAATACAGGACTTCCGAAAGGCAGCGATGCTCGGCCAAAAGCTCCGTGGAAACCGCGTCAGGGCCGTTTTTGGCGACAATGACGCGCACAGGCGCAGGCGCCAGAGCAGGCGTCAGAGTGGCGGCCGCAACGGTCCGGGGCTTCGCCGGCTGATAGGTCAGGGCCGATCCGATGGCGGCGCTGGCGGTGGCCAACACAATGGCCAGGGCCGCAATCAACACGGTGTCGGAACGCGATAACGCGTCACTCGTCTTTTTCTTGATCATTGGAAAATTTGACTCTTTCGGCTCTTGGTTTCGCTTCGTCTATATCGCTAGATCTATTTCGCGTTTGCGCTGCGTTGCCACTTCACCCGGCACTGCTGGCCGCTCGGCTATTTCGATAATGCTGTTTCGATTTCGCTACGTCCTCAAAAAGTTCCGAATGGTCCCCAGGCCCCTTCTCGGGCATGCCGGGGCTTAGACCCTGAAAAAGGCCAAGGTCAAATAAAATTTTTCATATTCCTGACACAGTGTCATTTGACCTGAAGAAATCCAGGGTTTTCCTGTATCGTCCGTACACGGATTACGGCTTTTTTGTGTCCGGGCGCAAAACCGCCTGGGCGGCAGCGAGCCGTGCAATTGGCACCCGGAACGGCGAACAGGAGACATAATCCAGCCCCGAGTCGTGACAGAACTGGATCGAGGCCGGGTCGCCGCCATGCTCGCCGCAGATGCCGAGTTTGAGTTTTTCGCGCGTGGAACGGCCGCGCGTGGCGGCGATGCGAATGAGTTCGCCGACGCCATCGACATCGATCGAAACAAACGGATCGCACGCGATCAAACCCTTGGCGAGATAGGCGCCAAGAAAGGAACCCGCGTCATCGCGGCTCACCCCGAGCGTGGTCTGGGTCAGGTCATTGGTGCCGAAGGAGAAGAATTCCGCGGTTTGGGCGATTTCGGCGGCGCGCAGCGCGGCGCGCGGCAGTTCGATCATGGTGCCGATCCGATAGGCCGGCACGTTGCCCTTTTCCTTTTTGATTTCAGCCGCAACAGCGGCAATGCGGCCCGCCAGCATGTCGAGCTCGGTCTTGAAGCCGACCAGCGGAATCATGATTTCCAGCTCCACCGGCGCACCGCCGGCAGCCATGACATTGGCCGCCGCTTCCAGAATGGCGCGGGCCTGCATTTCATAGATTTCGGGATAGGTAATGCCGAGCCGGCAGCCGCGATGGCCCAGCATGGGGTTGGATTCCTGCAGCGCCAGGGCGCGGGCGCGCAGCTTTTCCGGACTGGTGCCCGAGGCCCGGGCGACATCGGCAATGTCTTCCTCCTTGTGCGGCAGGAATTCATGCAGCGGCGGGTCCAGCAGCCGGATGGTCACCGGCAGGCCCGCCATCTCCTTGAAGATCGCCTCGAAATCGCCGCGCTGCATCGGCAGCAATTTGGCCAGCGCCGCTTTGCGGCCTTCTTCGCTGTCGGCCAGAATCATCTGGCGTACCGCAATGATGCGATCGGCATCGAAGAACATATGCTCGGTGCGGCACAAGCCGATACCTTCGGCGCCGAATTTGCGGGCGGCGGCGGCGTCGGCGGGGGTGTCGGCGTTGGTGCGGATTTTCAGGCGGCGGGTTTCATCGGCCCAGCCCATCAGGGTGCCGAAATCGCCGGTCAGTTCGGGGCGGCGCATCTTGACCGCGCCCTTGAAGACCTTGCCGGCGGCGCCGTCGATGGTGATGATCTCGCCGCGCCGGATGGTGACGCCGCCCGAACTCATCTCGCCTTTGGCGATGTCAATCCTGAGCGAACCCGCGCCGGAAACGCAGGGCCGCCCCATGCCGCGCGCCACCACCGCCGCATGGCTGGTCATGCCGCCGCGGGCGGTGAGAATGCCCCTGGCCGCGTGCATGCCGTGAATGTCTTCCGGGCTGGTTTCGGTGCGCACCAGGATGACGCTGCGGTTCTCAGCAGCCATCTTTTCGGCCTCTTCCGCGGTGAAGGCGACCTCGCCGGTGGCGGCGCCGGGAGAGGCACCCAGCCCGGCGGCGAATTCCTGTTTGGGCGCGTGAGGATCAAGCGTGGGATGCAGCAACTGGTCCAGCGCCGCCGCATCCACGCGCAGGATGGCGATCTTCTTGTCGATCAGCCCTTCACCCACCATGTCCACCGCCGCTTTCAGCGCGGCTTCCGCGGTGCGCTTGCCCGAGCGGGTCTGCAGCATGAACAGCTTGCCCTCCTGCACGGTGAATTCCACGTCCTGCATGTCGCGGTAATGCTGTTCCAGCCGCGCGCCGATGGCGTGCAGTTCGGCATAGGCGCGTGGCATGGCCTCTTCCATCGACGGCTTGCGGCCGCCCTGGCGTTCGCGCACGGCTTTGGAAATGGGTTGGGGCGTGCGGATGCCCGCCACAACATCTTCGCCCTGGGCGTTGATCAGGAATTCGCCATAAAGAAGTTTTTCGCCCGTGGCCGGATCGCGGGTGAAAGCAACGCCGGTGGCCGAGGTCTCGCCGCGGTTACCGAACACCATGGCCTGTACCGTCACCGCCGTGCCCCATTCCTCGGGAATGTTGTTCAGCCTGCGATAGGTGTTGGCGCGCGGACTGCGCCAGCTGCCGAACACGGCGCCGATGGCGCCCCACAATTGTTCTTCAACATTTTCGGGGAACGGCCTGCCCAGTTCCTTTTCCACCTGTTTCTTGAAATCACCGGCGATGGATTTGAGGTCGTCGGCGTCCAGCTCGGTGTCCAGCTCGACACCCTTGTCTTCCTTGCGGGCGTGCAGGATTTCCTCGAAATGGGCGTGCTCCACGCCCAGCACGACATCGGAATACATCTGGATGAAGCGGCGATAGCTGTCATAGGCGAAGCGGGCATCGCCGGTCTGCCGGGCCAGTCCCTCGGCGGTGGCGGCGTTGAGCCCCAGATTGAGCACCGTATCCATCATGCCCGGCATCGAAACGCGCGCCCCGGAGCGTACGCTGACCAGCAGCGGGCGCTGCGGATCGCCCAGGGTGCCATGCGCCAGCTCGCCCACTTCGCGCAGCGCCTTGGCGACCTGTTCCTTCAGGTCGGCGGGATAGGTTTCGTTGTTGGCATAATAATGGGTGCAGACTTCGGTGGTGATCGAGAATCCCGGCGGCACCGGCAGGCCGAGATTGCTCATCTCGGCCAGGTTGGCGCCCTTGCCGCCCAGCAGGTTCTTCATCCCTGCCTCGCCTTCGGACTTGCCGTCGCCGAAGGCGTAAACCCACTTCGTCATTTAAACCTCGTCATGGCCCGTCCCTGCGCTGTCGCTAGGGACTGTGCGAGCCTTCCAGTTTGATCCGGTTCGGGCGGTAGCCCTCACCCTTCTATCCTCGAAAAATCAGCAACCTGATGGAGCGCGGCGCGCAGGGACGCCAGCAGATTGAGCCGGTTCTCCCGCAATTTGGGATTTTCGTCGTTGACCTTGACCCCCTCGAAGAACGCATCCACCGGGCCGCGCAAACCCGCCATCTGCCGCATGGCGGCGGCGAAATCCTCGCTCTCCAGGGCGGGTGCAATCCCGGCCTTGGCTTGGGCCAAAGCCGCAGACAGGCTTTTCTCGGGGGGAGCCGTCAGCAGGGTTTCCGCGACTTCGCTTGTATAAGCCTTGCCATCCTTCTTTTCCTCAGCCTTGAGGATGTTTGCGGCGCGCTTGTAGCCCGCCAGAAGATTGGCGCCATCATCGGTTTTGAGGAACCCCTGAAGCGCGATGACACGGTTTACGAGACGTACGAGGTCGTCCTCGTTGTCAAGACTGAACACCGCATCAATCAGATCATGGCGGGTGCCACTTTCCTTAAGGGCAACCTTAAGCCGGTCTCCAAAAAACCACAGCAAATCGACAACCGGTAGCGGGCCAACCGCACCCGCTTCGCTTTCAGCACGGAAGAAGTTCGCCCTGTGCACTAAACGAACAAGGGAAAGTCGGCAGTTATATCCAAGAACTATGCGAATAAAACCCAGTGCGGCACGACGTAGCGCATAAGGGTCACCGGAGCCGGTTGGCTTCTCACCTATCGCAAAAAAACTTACCAACTGATCGAATTTGTCAGCTAACGCGACCGACATCGTTACAGCTTGACCCGGAACTTCGTCCTTCGGCCCAATTGGTCTGTAATGATCGCGTACTGCTACGGCGACATCTGCATCTTCTTTATCGTGAAGAGCATAGTAGTAACCCATCACGCCCTGAAGCTCGGGAAACTCCCCGACCACACCCGTGGTCAAATCCGCCTTGGCCAGGCGCGCGGCGCGTTCGGCCTTTTTGGGATCAGCGCCGATCTTGGCGGCGATTTCGCCCGCCAGCTTGGCGATGCGTTCCACCCGCTCATATTGGTTGCCCAGCTTGGCGTGAAACACGATGCCCTTGAGGGCCTCAACGCGGCTTTCCAGTGTGTGTTTACGGTCTTCGTCCCAGAAGAATTTGGCGTCCGACAGGCGGGCGCGCAGCACCCGTTCATTGCCCGCCACGATCTGCTTGCCGCCGTCTTCGGCGATCATGTTGGCGACCAGGGCGAAACGGTTGGCCAGCTTTCCGCTTTTGGGGTCACGCAGTGAAAAATACTTCTGATGCGTGCGCATCGAGGTCTGGAGAATCTCGGCCGGCACATCCATGAACTGGTCTTCGATCACGCCCACCAATATCACCGGGTATTCCACCAGCCCCGCCACTTCGGCCAGAAGCCCCTCGTCCGGAATCATTTCCAACCCATGGACAAAGGCCGCGCCTTTGACACCTTCAAAGATGATCGCCTTGCGCTGCTCCGCATCCAGAATGACATGGGCTTTCTTGAGCGCCGCCTCATAATCGTCAAAACGCCGCACCGTGATCGCGCCTTTGGACAGAAAGCGGTGCCCGAGCGTGGCATTGCCGCTTTTCACGCCCGCAAAGGCAAAGGGCACCACCTCGCCATCAAAGGTGGCGATGATGGAATGCAGCGGCCGCACCCAGCGCACCGGATCGCCGGGCAGCCAGCGCATGGATTTGGGCCAGGGCAATTTCGCAATCGCGTCCGGCAAAATCTCGGCCAGGACCTGCGCGGTTTCCCGGCCCTTGCGCGCGATCACCGCGATATAGACATCGCCTTTGGGCGTGGCCTCAACCTTGAGCTGGTCTTTGCTGAGGCCGGTCTTTTTCAGAAAGCCGTCAATCGCCGCGGGCGGGGCATCCACTTTCGGGCCTTTCAGCTCTTCGCGGACATCGCCCTGCTTGGCCGGCAACCCGCTCACCGCCAGCGTCAAACGGCGCGGGCCGGCAAAAGCCTTGATGCCCTCGAACAGCAAACCGCGATCCGTCAGCGCGCCCACCACCAGCCGCTCAAGGTCCTTGGCCGCGCCGCTTTGCATGCGGGCGGGGATTTCCTCGCTAAACAATTCCAGCAGCAGGTCCGGCATTAAGCGAACCTCGGCTTATAAGCGCCCATATCAGTCTTCAGCCAGGCTTCGCAACAGGCCTGGGCCAGCGCCCGCACCCGGCCGATATAGGCGGCGCGCTCGGTGACGCTGATGACGCCCCGGGCCTGGAGCAGATTGAAGGCATGGCTGGCCTTGATGCACTGGTCATAGGCGGGCAGCGGCAACAGCTTTTCCCCCACCAGCAATTCGCGGCACTGTTTTTCCGCATCCTTGAAATGCTGGAACAGAATATCGGTGTCGGCCTTCTCGAAATTGAAGGCTGAGAATTCCTGCTCATTCTGGTGGAAGACCTCGCCGTAACGGACCTTGTCGTTGAACGCCAGGTCATAGACGAACTCGACATTCTGGACATACATGGCCAGCCTTTCGAGGCCGTATGTGATCTCGGCTGAGACCGGATCGCATTCGATCCCGCCCACCTGCTGGAAATAGGTGAACTGGGTGATTTCCATGCCGTCGCACCACACTTCCCAGCCCAGGCCGGCCGCGCCCAGGGTCGGGCTTTCCCAATCGTCTTCGACAAAGCGGATGTCGTGCAGCGCCGGGTCCAGCCCGATGGCCTTGAGGGACTCCAGATACATGGCTTGTACGTCCGAAGGCGCCGGCTTCAGGATCACCTGATACTGATAATAGTGCTGCAGCCGGTTGGGGTTTTCGCCATAACGGCCGTCCGAGGGGCGGCGGGAAGGCTGGACAAAGGCGGCATTCCAGGGCCGGGGGCCCAGCGCCCGCAAGGTGGTGGCGGGATGAAAAGTCCCCGCCCCCATCTCATTGTCATAGGGCTGAAGGATCAGGCAGCCCTTGGACGCCCAGAAATTCTGCAGCGTCAGGATCAGGTCCTGAAAGGTCAGTTTCCCGGCCACGAGTCACCTATCGGAGATGGCCGGAACCTACAGAGCGCTCCCAGACAGGGCAAGCGCAGCCCCGCCGCGCAGAATTGCATCAGCTTCATGGGTATAAGCCCCGGAGGCATCGTGCAAAATCAGCCCCGGCGAGAGGGCGAAAGCCGCGCCCGAACCCTTGCGGACCTGAAGGATCACCCGCTTGGCCGGCTCACCGGCCCGCGGCCAGAGCGGCAACATGCTGACACCGCCATCCGGCAGCGCCGAAAGCGCCTCGGGCAAACGGTCGGCGCGCAGGATGGCGGTAAAATATCCACCGGATACGGTGCGTTGCAGGCCAAGCTTCATCCATTCCCTGAGCTGACCGCCGTCATTCAACGCCAGCGCCCGGGCGGCGTCGGGCGGCATCTGGCCCTCGCCGTGAAAAGGCGGATTGACGAAAACATGATCAAAGTCGCGCCGCAATTCCGGCGGCAATGCGAAAATGTCGGCGGCGGCAAAACTCACCCGCGCCGCCATGCCGTTGACCGCGGCATTGCGCCCGGCCAGCCCCGCCAGATCGGCGGCAATCTCGACCCCGGTGATGGTGACATGCGGCACCCGGGCCGCCAGGCACAGGCTGGCCGTTCCTGCCCCGGCACCCAGTTCCAGCGCCGCCTGCCCCGGCCTGGCCGGAACAGCGGCCGCCAGCATCACTGCGTCCAGGCCGGAGCGGAACCCGGTTTGCGGCTGCTCCACCCGGACACGGCCATCCAGGAAATGCTCTGCCGCCTCAATCACCGGCCCGCCTCCCCTGCGCGCGCGCAGCGCGCTGGCGGGGGAGGTGCCCGTAGCAGGCCCTCGGGACTGCGAAGGGCGGAGGGGGAAAACATCAACATCACGGCATGGCTTCCGGCACCACCTGGCGCAGCAATGCGTCGGCGCGGGGATGATCCTCATCCAGTACCATCAGGCGGCGCGGCACCATCGCCATGCTGCCGTCCATGATGCTGGCATGGGTATCGAACACCACCGACTCGATCCCGGCCTGGGTCAGCACATCGGCGGCATAGCTGAGGACGACCGGATTGACGCTTTTCAGGACCATGCGCATTTGCCGCTTATAGACCGGTAGCGGCCTGACTTGTACCTCTCTGGCAGGGGGAATAACCTCCGAGGCAGGCGGGACAGGGCATGCTGGCAGACGAACGCAAACAAGTGGGCAGTGCGGCGATTTCGCCGGTGGAGCGCCTTAACGCCCTCATCGCCGACGATATGCAGGCCTGCGACCGCCTGATCCTCAAAGGCATGGGCTCGACCGTCAAGCTGATCCCCAATCTGGCGCGGCACCTGATTGAATCGGGCGGCAAGCGGCTGCGGCCCATGCTCACACTGGCCGCCGCCCATGCCGGCGGTTATGGCGGCAGCGGCCATATCCGGCTGGCCGCGGCGGTGGAGTTCATCCACACCGCCACCCTGCTGCATGACGATGTGGTGGATGAAAGCGCGCTCCGGCGCGGCAAGGTTTCCGCCAATCTGGTATGGGGCAACAAGCCCTCCGTGCTGGTGGGCGATTTCCTGTTCAGCCGCGCCTTCCAGCTGATGGTGGAGACCGGCAATCTCACCGTGCTCGATATCCTTTCCGGCGCCAGCGCCATCATTGCCGAGGGCGAAGTGATGCAGCTGAATTCGGCGCGCAACCTGTCCGTCACCGAAGACCATTACATGACGGTGGTGTCGGCCAAGACCGCCGCTTTGTTCGCCGCCGCCGCGCAAAGCGGGGCAGTGCTGACCGGCAAGGGCGAAGAATTCGTCAAGGGCTTCCAGGCCTATGGCGAAAATCTCGGAATCGCTTTCCAGCTGGTGGATGACGCGCTCGATTACTCGGGCCGTCAGGCGCTGATGGGCAAGAGCGTGGGCGATGATTTCCGCGAAGCCAAGATGACACTGCCCATCATCCTGGCCCATGCCCGCGCCGGCGAGGAAACCCGGCCCTTCTGGAAACGGGTGATCGAAACCGGCAATCAGACCGAGGCCGATCTCAACCGCGCCATCACCCTGGTGGAAGAAACCGGCGCCATCCAGGAAACCATGCGCCGGGCCCGGGTCTATGCCGATACCGCCAAAGCCGCGCTCGGCATTCTGCCCGCCAGCGAAATCAAGAGCGCGCTTTCGGATATCGCCGACTTTTGCGTTGAGAGAGCCTATTAGGCTCGCTTGAAATCGAAGCCCTGTTTTTCCAGGAATTCGAACAGGCCGATGGCCAGGCCCTGCGCGCTCGCCGCCGGCATCACGACACGGCCGACCACGTTGCGGGTGACCGGGCCTGGACTCTGAGAATGATCCGCCCGCGCCGATTCAAAAGTGATCGTGATATTGCCATTGGCGACGAAAAAGCCGGTCGCTCCGGAACTGAAGATTTCCGGCGCATCCGGATTGTCGACAAAGTTCAATGTCTGGTTCTTGGCCATGACGAAGTTCCCGCTTGAATCGGGGCATGGTTTCGCGTCCGGCTTAAATTCCCATTAAAGCCCGTCCTGGGTAGGGCCAATATCCTGGCCCACTTCTTCATGCACGATGCCGAACTCCGCCACCGCGGTGGCCTGGATCCACCAACCGGTTTTGACCTTGGCCAGCATCGCCGCCGCCCGTCTGCAACTCTCATCATCCGGAAACAGCGCAAAACAGGTGGCGCCGGAACCCGACATGCGGCTGAACAGCGCCCCCGGCAGCGCCGCCATCGCCGTCATAACGTCGCCAATCACCGGCGCAAGGGCACAGGCGGGCGCTTCCAGATCGTTCTTGGTGGTCTCCATGAATCGCAGCAGGTCCGCCATGTCGCGGAAACGGCCCGGCGGCAGTTTGCGCAGGGCGCCGCTGCGTGTCTCCAGCGCCGCGAACACGGCGGCGGTGGGCACCGCCACACCGGGATTGACCAGCAACAGCGGCAGATGCGGCAGCGAAACGATGGGGGTGAGAATTTCGCCCCGTCCCTCCATCCACGAAGGCTGCGAGGCGACGCAGACCGGAATGTCGGAGCCCAAACCGGCGGCAATTTCCCGCAAGCCCGCTTCGCCCAAATCCAGCGACCATAGCGCCGACAAGACACGCAGCGCCGCGGCAGCGTCGGCGCTGCCGCCGCCGATGCCCGATGCCACCGGCAGGTTCTTGACCAGGGTGAGTTTTCCAGCCGGGTCACGCCCCGTTTTGGCCGCCAGGGCGTTTGCCGCCGCCAGCACCAGATTGCCGCTGGCCCCGGACAGCGCGCCGGCAAACGGTCCCGTGACCGACAGCGAAATTTCGGCCGCCTCTTCCGCCGTCAGCGTGTCGCCCAAATCCGGAAACACCGCCAGGCTTTGCAGCGGATGAAAGCCATCGGCTCTTTTGTCGCCGACATGCAGAAACAGGTTGATCTTGGCGGGCGCCGGAACCAATAGCGCCATCAGCCGGTCAGTCCGCTTTTCAGCTTCTGCTCAAGGCTGGCCTTTTCACTGTCCTCGGGACCGAAATTCAGCGCGTGATCCCATTGGAAGCGCGCTTCCATCTTGCGCCCCGCCTTCCACAAGGCATCGCCGAAATGATCGTTGATGGTGGCGTCGCCCGGCACCAGCAGCACCGCCGCTTCCAGAGTCTGTGCCGCTTCGTCGTAGCGGCCCAGGCGGTAATAGGTCCAGCCCACACTGTCCACGATATAGCCGTCATAGGGGCGCAAGGACCTCGCCTTTTCCAGCATCGCCAGCGCTTCGGGAAGGCGCCGCCCCTGGTCCACCCAGGAATAGGCCAGATAATTGAGCAGCTCCGGCTGGTCCGGCGACAATTTCAATCCGGCGTTGACATCGGCCTCCGCCTTGTCCCAGTGGCCGTCCTTGTCTTCGGCCATGGCGCGGGCATAAAAAAGCGGCCAGTCTTTCTTGGCGGCCATGCCGATGGCTTTTTCGGCATGGTCATAGGCGGACACCGCGTCGGCGAATTTTCCGGCGCCGCGATCGGCATCGCCCAGCGCCGTCCAGGTATCGGCGTCATTGGCATCGGCCTCGGCCAGGGCCTTCAGGTCGCGCAGCGCGATGTCGTTATGGTCCAGCCGCGATTCATTGCGCGCCGCCTCCACCGCCGCCATGCGGTAATAGGGCGAGCTCTTGTCCACCTTGGCGTAGATCGCCACCGCATCGTCATATTTCTGCAGCGCCTCATAACGGTCACCGAGCATGACATTGGCCAGCGCAAAATCGGGCCGAAGATATAGCGCCATGCGCAGATAGAGAATCGAGACATCGGCGCTGGAGGCATCGCTGAGCGATGCGGCAATGCCGAACAGGCCCTCGGCCGTGCCATCCTCGGCATTGCGTATCATGGCTTCCGGTTTTTCCCCCTTGGCGATGCGCGCCAGCCCGGCGGCGGCCAGCGGTCCCAGAGCGGGGGCATTTGCGACGCCAGTATAGAATTTGGTGGCGTCGGCGACGCGGCCCTGGCGTTCCAGAAAGCGGCCATAGGCCTCCACCGCGCGCGGGCTGCCGGCATTGAGCAGCAGGGCCTTGGCATAAAGCGGTTCGGCATCCTTGGCCTGACCCAGGAAGTCCGCCAGCAGCGCGGCATGAAATGCCGCGACAGGTTCCGCGCCGCTCTGTCCGCCCAGCGTTTTCATGTCGGCGGCGGCTGTCGCGGCATCGCCCAGGGCGGCGGCGGCCCAGGCATCGAAAAGCGAAACGGTGAGAACGGTGAAAGGCCCCTTGGCGGACGCGGCGAGCTGCTTGCGCACCCCCGCATAATCCTTGTGTTTGAAAGCGGCCACGGCCAGCGCCAGGCGCGCGCCGCGCTCGTCGGGCGTGGCTTCCACAACCTTGGCGGCGTAACCGGCAGCGGCATCGAGATCGCCGGAGGTGCTGGAATAGAAAAACGCCAAATTCAGCAAATCCGCATTGCCGGGATCGCTTTTGAGGCTCTGGGCGTAATAGCGTTCCGCCTCCGGCATATCATGCTGTCCGGCGGCGAAACGCGCCGAAAGATAGGTCGAGAAAGCGTTGGCGGCGGCGTCCGGCTGCGACGGCTTGGGCGCGGGCATGA
>Ga0302320_10014040_pt1 | contig 16610 bp, 10 predicted proteins | sample Bog_T0_3_FD_202130 | JGI IMG/M metagenome (GOLD analysis project Ga0302320, IMG submission 202130) | Peat permafrost microbial communities from Stordalen Mire near Abisko, Sweden - Bog_T0_3 | ecosystem: Environmental > Terrestrial > Soil > Wetlands > Peat | place: Sweden: Abisko, Stordalen Mire... | reverse complement strand
GCGTAGCAGTTTGGCGGGCAAGGTCGATTGAGTGGCGGTGAGGCTCGGTTCCACATTGCGCAAGGTGACGGGCAATACTCCACCCTCCTTTGCCTCCAGGATTCCGAAGTCGCCAGAGAACTTGGCGAGTGGAGGATAGTCCTCCGTCTTGAGGGTCAGGGGAAAGCGCTCTGCGTTTTCCAGTGCCCGACTGGCATCATCGACGAGGCCCTGGGGCAGGAGAACCTGGACAGAACTCAATTCAGGGAACGGCGCCTTGAACTGCACGGATCCGACGGTATCTCCATGAGCTTTGGTCGGCGTGATCGGGGCTTCGGTTTTGCCGTTCGGCAATTTCAGGCGCAGACCTAGCGCCAGGTCCTTGGGAACAGGTGCCGTGAAGACAACGTCGATCGGAAGCATAGGCAGACAGCCAGCGCGGGCATTTGTGCGGGTGCATTGAACCCGTGCTGAGAAAGCCGGTCGGGTTCTGAAAGAAAGATGCTGCTCAGAGGTTGTCGCTATCCCCGACTCTGTCTTGATTCCTTTACCCCACAACAGGGTGACCTGGCCGCCCGGTGGAAATCGCCGCGCACATCGCAATATGGTGATGGACGATTCCTCGCGTTCCATCGCCCGGTCGCGCACGCGGATATCAGATGTCAGGCCGTTCTTCCACAGGAGACGAAAATACTGATAGCCCGTAGCACGACGTGTCTTGAGGATTTCCTGTCGTGTACTGCCTGTCAGTACCTCGACCGGAATTTCTTCACTGAGACCCTGTACTGCACAGTGAGCGCGCTGCTGAACTGAATCGACCGTTGCAGGGGCATCAAGCTTGAGAAGAAACACCTGCTCTTCATCTACGTCGTTGGCCCCTGCCATTGGGAGCGACCGGAGGATTGCCGGGCCACCTGTGTTGAATGAGTATGTCGGAGCCGCTTCAAGAACAAGGCCGTTCTGCGCTTTTGTGCCTACTTTCAATTTAAAGGTGCAGCTCACCCCGCCCGGCAAGTCCTGATCAAAATCGTAAACCCAGTTGCGCGTATCTGCCCACCGACCTTGTCCCTTTGCATCGCACCGGATGTCGAAGGGATCTGGGAGTTTCGGGTCGCCAAGAGCCACCATTGAAGTGGTGAATCTGGCTGTCACTTGCCTGACCTGCTTGGCAGTGCCAGTCGGTGAGAACATTTCCACGGCTGGCGCTGTGTTGCCTGGATTATCTCCATGACTAAGCATTGGAGCCCAAAGCATGGCCAACATGGCCAGATACCGGCGAGAATCTTTCACAGCACGGCTCCCTGTTTTTCTACTGGAGCTTGCGCCCAGCATTATTCAAAGTGACCCTAAATTTATCACGCCTTGAGATCAATCCGTGAAGCACGAGGGTGATGGCCGCCGATCACTCGGATTGCGAGCTGGGTAGTTCCCGAATGAGAGAACGACTTGCACCAGCAATACTCAGGGCCACGGGCATGGCGGCGCCACAGTCATAAGAGCTCCCGATAGGATGAATTCTTCAGAAATGATGCAAAGTAGGTCTTGAAGCTAACCGAAGGAGAACCGCTATCCGTCGGCCGCTCTCTAGTGCCCTGATCCGCTTGCTCGGCATTGAGTGTAAACACCAGCTGCCGCTGCCAGCTCGGCGGAACGCTGCCACCGATTGACCGGGTCTCACCGCTACCGTTCAAAGTAATAGTCAGTCGCATGATATAAGTTCCTCCGTAGGTCAAGGGGCCTGTTCGGTCGTGGGCGAATGTCCGATCCGGTACCAGTCAATCTTTCGGGTCGCCATCATCGTGATGCCGAGCGCAGCGAACAGGAGCGCCGTACCCATCAGCAGCGCGTTGTCCTCAGACAACAGGACCCCGTAAAGAATCGCGTACAACAACGCGATACCCGACCCGAACTGGATGCCAAGCCTCCTCTGCCGCAGCGCTCCGGCGACGTAGACACCGATCAGCCCGACACAGGCGCCCGCCGAGGCGCTATACGCGAGAAGGAACGGGACATGCTCCGACAGCGCGATGAGCAGTAGGAAGAATATCGCCAGCGCCAGGCCGACCAGCAGGTACTGCAGCGGGTGAATACGCAGCCGGCGCAGGATCTCCGTCAGGAAGAATGCCGCGAAAGTCAGAACGACAAAGAGAATTCCGTAGGTGACCGCGCGCTGCGACATCGAGTAGACATTGATCGGCTCCAGGAAACCAACACCAAGGAGTTCAGAATCGCTGACGTCCGGTCGTGCATTCAGGGCCTGATCGAAGTTGCGAGCGAGTGCCGACACCTGCCATTGCGCGTCGAACCCAGAATCGTTAACTGTCCGCGTAGACGGCAAGAATCGCCCATGGAAGCTGGGATTCGGCCAGTCGGACTTTAGGGCAACCGTCGTCTGGATACCCACGGGGGCAAACGACAGGTGCTCGGTACCCATCAAGTTCAGCGGGAACGAGAAGTCATAGTGCAATGCCCCCGCTGGATCGAGCGCACCGAGCGCCACACTGGCACCCGAACGGCCACCCATCCCGACTGTTCCCGTAGCAAAACGGTTCTCCTTTCCGTTGATGAGCACTATGGGATCGTTGGAGATACCCCGGGGATCCGATACCGCAAGGACCAGGAATCCTTCGGCGTCCAGGATCTTGTGCCCGCCATCCAGCCCGAACCCGGCGGGTATCTGGAAAGTCCCGGATACCTTCAGCGCTGAACGGAAAAGCCGTGCGTGGTAAAGCCCGCGACTTCGGGTTTCGACCCGGGCCTCTCCGCCAATGTCGAGCGCCTGCGGCGGCAGGGCCACGGTTTTCTCTTCAAGCTCCTGACGGGTCGTTTCGTGGTCCGTGGCCTGGTCCCGATAAACGTGCTGGACCAGTTCATGGTAGCGGATTACGCAGACAGGGCCGATGACCGTCTGGCTACCGGCGGCCGAATCCGCAATTTCCTTCATGACTTCAGCCTGGCGGACGCTGCGGCCCGCGATCTGTGATCCGATCAGGGCCAGGGGCACCAGCAGCAAAACGGAGAGCCCGGCGATGACTCCGAGCTTGGAGAGGACTTTATTTTCCACGGTCTTCCCTTTGTGGTTATCAGGTAGAAGGAAGCATGGGGCGCAGCTGTGAAGTGCGAATGAAGCGGGCGTGAAGTTAGCCACTACTCCTGCGGGACACGGTGATCTGTACAATGGCTCCGCCATCCGGGGCATTCTCGAAAGTTACGGTGCCGCCGTGGATCTTGGCTACCTCGCGCACGAAGGCGAGTCCGAGACCCGTGCTCTTCTGCCCGGTTGCGGGCCGCGGCAGGCTGTAGAACCGTTCAAACAGATGCGGAAGTGCATATTCCGGTGCCCCGGGCCCCCGGTCGCGCACCGCTACCTGGCATTTGTCAGCGCTCTCGGTAATCGAGATGGCAATGTTCCCACCCTGCGGAGAGAAATCAATCGCATTGTCGATCAGGTTATCGAGCGCCTGCTGCAGTAGAAAGGCATCGCCCCGGATATCCCCCGACGCCTTCGAATTGAACTCGACGGATAACCCGCGAGCGCCCAGCCTCGTCGCGCGATCTCGGAGCGCGTTGCTCACGAGTTCCGCCAGTGAAACATCCCTGGCGTCCTCCGGGATCTGCAGCTGCTCTACCCGGGCCAGCAGCAACAGCCGCTCGACGATGTGTTGCATCCTCTCGGCCTGTTCAGAAATATTGCGGGCGAATCGCTTTCGTTCCTCAGGTCCTGGGTTTTCCTGAAGTAGCTCAGCGGAGGCCCGCACCGCCGTCAGGGGGCTCTTGATCTCGTGCGTGAGACTCTGCATGTAGCTTTCGACGTACTGCTTGCCGTCCAGACGCTCGCGCATGAACGCTAGTGCTCGGGCCAGTTCCGACAATTGATGCCCACCGACGGTGGGTGCAACTACCCGCTCTCCATTGGCGACGGCCCTGGCATAGTCCCGCAACCGATTGAGCGACCAGGTCAGCCACAGAGTGAAGCTCAATCCAATCAATGCCGACGCGACGAGTAGTGCCGCGCCGGCCTGCCGCACTTTGTGGCGCGCCTGCTCAGCGTACGGAGCCAGTGTCGACATAGGCTTCGCGACCGTGATGACGCCCATAAGCTTGTCGCTATTAAGGATTGGAGCAGCCACATACATAATGGCGGAACTGGGATCCTTGGGATTTTCGCGCGTGCTCCGGGCGCCGTACTCACCGTGTAGTACCCGCTCGACGTCCTGCCAGTGGCTGTAATCGGCGTGTACAGCGATACCCTCGGAATCATAGGTCACAATGCCGTGCTCATCGGTCATGTATACCCTCAGATCCACGGATTCCTTGTCGACTCCAAAGATCTTTGCCCGAGGCTCACGATCCAAGGCCCTCTTCACAGCATTGGCAAATCGCCCGGTCGAGATGTGGCCGGCAGAGACATCGTCTGCCGCCTGCTCGGCGAGCAGATTAGCCATATCGACCATCGTGTCTTCCGCAGCCTGGCGGACACCCGGCTCTACCTCTCGCACGGCAAAGTTGAGCACAAACCACGCGGCCAACCCGACGATCAGGAAATAGCCGAGAAAGAACCGAATGGCAATATTCACGGCGAGTCGCTGCGGATACTGTATCCAAGGCCTCGGTGCGTCTCTATCGGATCTCCCTCTCGAACGGCCCGCAGCTTTGCGCGCAGCGTTTTGATGTGGGCATCGACCGTACGATCCAGGCTCTCCTCGGCGCCGCTCCAGACCATCTCCATCAGACGCGCACGGCTTAAGACCCGGCCGGGTCGCTCCAGCAAAGCGGCCAGCAGCAGATATTCATAGCGAGTCAGCGTGAGCCAGGCCCCCGCATAGGCGATGCGTAACCCATCCTGGTCTACCCGAAACAACGGCGCTGGACTAGGCTCAGCGGGCTCGGATTCCCGCGCGCGGCGCAGGATGGCCCGGACTCGCGAGGAGATTTCTCGAGGACTGAAAGGCTTAGGCACGTAGTCATCCGCACCCAACTCGAGGCCAACGATCCGGTCGACCTCGTCTGATCGAGCAGTGAGAAAAATGACAGGCACGTTGGAATGCCGTCGCAGCTCGCGGCAGACATCAAAGCCGCTGATGTCGGGCAGCCCGATATCAAGGATCACCAGTGCATATTCGCTGGTCTTGATCTCTTTCAGGGCGAGCTGGCCTAACCCAACACACACAGGCTCAAATCCATCCGTACGCAGTACGTAGTCCAGCGTATCCGCGATCGCTGGTTCGTCATCGACTATGAGGATTTTTTTCTTCACGAGATCGGACACCGCTCCGGAAATAGGTAGCACTGCACCTGCTGAATTCATTAGCCATTCGTCTGGCCCATTGCTTTTCGAAAAGCCCAACTCTACCCCAGGTTGCGCACTCAGCACTGATCCTGACTTGAACTTTGCACCCGGCACGAACTGACCGTTTAGGGCAGTGAAGCTTGATAGTTTCGCGCTGAAATCTTTAGCGAGATGAAAGGCCACGATTACACGTCGATCCGTGTAAAAGGGCAACCGGGTAATCGAGGCGGTGCCTGAATAGCGCGCCCAGGAATTACCCCGGGCGTGTATTCCCGTCAGTGAATGGCCTCAGGGAAAAGTCGCACGGCGTTGCTGGACATGCGGCTGCAACTCCGCTTGCGCTGCGCGAAATTCGCGCTCCGCTTCCTCAAGCCAGGCGATAGCCTGAAGGCTTGGTGTCCCGTTTCCCTGCGGCTGCCAGTCCCTGCGCACCTCGGCGTGCGCTTGATCCAGCTGCTCCTTGGCTTCGTGCATCCGAAGCAGCGCCCGGTCTTGCACAATCTGCTGCTCGAGTCTCTCATCCTCCCGGGCGAGCGAGGCCGCACTGTGGATGTTAATGCCGTAACCCATGCCAGTAAGGCCATCGTCGAATACTGAAGGAGGCGCTTCTGCGAGGGAGCGCGCATTAGATGCACTGGCACCGTAACCCATGCCCGTGATGCGACCGTCAAGCATTGCCTGACGTATGTCTTCGTTGGAGCGGATCCGCAGTCGCAGATTGTCGGCGTAGGCGCTAGGCGCGAAGGAACGTCGCTGGAGTGTCTGCGCCAGCAGACTCGAACGCGAGGTCGGCGGAACTCTTGGCTGGGACGTAGCAAGGGACGGAGCGGCTGTTGCAGCCGCCCGCGCCAATTGAGGTGCTATTGCCCTGTCTGACGCCATCGAATTCTGGGCGTGCCGGAAGTTCTGGTAGCCCGCTGCATGTGCAGCAGCGTCCAACGCCTTTGCGTGGGAGATGCCACGCTCACGCTTGATGGCTTTCGCCGCTCGCTTGATGCCGGCCAAGGTAGTCGAGTGAACTGGTGGTTTCGTATCCATGACAATCGTCTCCGCGGACCAGTGCCAGAACGTCACCCGCCTACCGCTCGACCCTAGCCCGAAACGTTTGTCACGTACGGTTTAGGAGGATTTCTGCCGGCAGTGCTGTAACAGCTTTGCTGAAGACGGGTAGCAGGCTCCTGCCCGGAACCTTGCCAAAATTGTGCCACCTCGGACCCGTGACATCAAGTGAAGGGCGGCCGCCTTGGTATACTCATGGGGCCGCTCAGGCAAAGTGGCCACCCGAAGGTGGCTGGACACGCGACGGTCGAACGGGCAAGGATGACCCGGACCCGCCAGTCGGCCATGTCTGCTATTTTGCGGGAACCGCCGGTTGTATTCCTCCAGAGCCGCCATTCGATTGCCGAACTCCATATACGGCCCCACGCCCACGACAGAAAGATTCCGAACCTCGAGGTCGGCTGATTGCAAGGTTACGGGTCGTCCAAGTGCAAGGTTCGTAAGCGCACCACATCCCTGCCGGTAGGTGGCGTTCCGCTGAATTCTCCGCGAAACCCCCCATGCCCCGCTTGCGGATCTGCCGGATACTCCCTACCCAGTGACAGCTCGTCTCTGAACGACCGGTACCGCAGGTTCGAGAAGGTCGTTGGAATACAATCAGGACTTCGCATCCACCGCCCCCGCGGGAGGGGTGCTCCATCACAGCTCGCCGGTCGCGCTCGTGCCGCGATTCATCCGGCTGCGCGATGCCCCGATCTACCTCGGCATGGACAAAAACCGTTTCAATCGTGAGGTTCGCCCCCTCGTACCGGCCATCCCGATCGGCACCCAGGGCATCGCCTTTGACCGGCTTGACCTCGATTCCTGGGCAGATGAGTATAAGAGTCGCAACGGGCATCCCGCGACTCAACCAGAAAGGGGAAAGTCATGGGAAACCAAAGGACGTCAGGTCTCACCAAACGAGGTGGGGTCTGGCATATCGACAAGACGTTCCGAGGGGCACGCATTTGCGAAAGCACTGGAACAGGCGATCTCGGGCGGGCCGAAGAGTATCTGGCGAAGCGTCTGATCGAGCTTCGCGAGATCAGCATCTACGGCGCGCGCCAGAAGCGCTCGTTCCGGACCGCGGCGACGAAATACCTGCAGGAAAACAGCTATAAGAAACGGGTCAAGGATGACGCGCTGCACCTTAAGCTTCTCGACGGATTCATCGGGGATCTGGAGCTGACCCAGGTGCATATGGGTTCACTGCAGGAGTTCATCGCGAAGCGGCGGGCGGATGGGGTGAAGACCAAGACTCTGAATGCGGCGCTCGGCGTCGTGCGCAGGATCTGCAATCTCGCCTCCTCCGAGTGGATCGACCGGCAGGGCAAGACGTGGCTGCAGGCAGCGCCGAAAATCAAGCTGTTTGCGGTCAAGGACGCCCGGTCACCGTATCCACTGACGCGGGAGGAACAGACGCTGCTGTTTCAGGAACTCCCGGGTCATCTCGCCTGCATGGCGCTGTTCAAGGTGAACACCGGTACGCGGGAACAGGAAGTCTGCCAGTTGAAGTGGGAGTACGAGGTCAAGGTGCCGGAGCTCGACACATCGGTCTTCATCATTCCGGGCGAGAACGTCAAGAACGGCGACGAGCGTCTTGTCGTGCTCAATCGGGTGGCGAAGTCGGTGATCGAGAGCCAGCGCGGGCGGCACGCGGAGTTTGTGTTTGTTCATCAGCAAAAAAAGGGCGACCTGCGCCCGGTGCGCAAAATGAACAACACCGCGTGGAAGTGCGCCCGGGAACGCGCGGCGGATGCGTGGGCGAAGGAGCACGCAGAGCCTGCGCCGGAAGGGTTCCGGCACATCCGCGTGCATGACCTCAAGCACACCTTCGGGCGGCGACTGCGAGCCGAGGGCGTTTCATTCGAGGATCGCCAGGACCTGCTGGGACATCGTAGTGGCCGGATCACGACGCACTACTCCCAGGCGGAATTGACGAGCCTGATTGACGCCGCGGAGAAGGTTTGTGCAGCGCAGTCACGCAAAACTCCCGCAACCACCTGGCTTCGGCGTACGAACGGCTGACTGGGCAGATCGTAAAGTCTTGATTTTGATTGATGTTTGATGCGCGCCCGGACGGATTCGAACCGCCGACCACCTGGTTCGAAGCCAGGTGCTCTATCCAGCTGAGCTACGGGCGCATGGTCGCTAGTGTAGCGGAATCGGGCTCAGCGATAGGTCGCCAGCAATATATCTGTCTCGGTCGTGACGATGCCCTTGATCCTGCGGACGCGGTCGAGCAGCGCGGAGAGATCGGCGTTCGAGGCGACGCGCAGTTCGGCCAGCAGATCCCAGCGGCCGTTGGTGTCATGGAGTGCGACGATACCGGCCTCCCCCAGAAGCTTGTCGATGACCGCGCGGGTCTGGGTGCCTTCGACCTTGACGCTCATCCAGGCACGGACCTGGTCGGGCATCGCATCCGTCTGCAGGCGGACGCTGTAGCCGAGGATCACGCGGGTTTCCTCTAGCCGGCGCAGGCGGTTGGTTGCGGTGCCTCTCGAGACCCCGAGCTTCTTTGCGAGCGTTGCGACGCCGGCCCGGCCGTCTTCGCGCAGGGCGGCGATCAGTGCGCGGTCGGTGTCGTCCACCTAGGGTGCCTCGTAGACCCGCTTGCCGCCGACCCAGGTCTGCAGGACCTTGACGTTGCGCAAATCCTCGGGCGCGATTGCGAAGATGTCCTGCGACAGCACGACGAAGTCGGCGAGCTTGCCGGGTTCGAGCGTGCCCTTCTCCTGGTCCTGGAACTCGGAGTACGCGGAGCCGAGCGTGTAGGCGCTCAGGACTTCGGCGAGGGTCAGCTTCTGCTCCGGGAACCAGCCGCCGGGATTCCTGCCGTCCAGCGTCGCGCGCGTCGTCGCGGCGTACAGCGTCAGCATGGGATCGAGCGGCGCGACCGGCCAGTCGGTGCCGATTGCAAGGCGCACGCCGTGGTCGAGGAAGGTGCGGAACGCGTAGGTGCGTGAGCTGCGGTCATGTCCGATGCGTGCCTCGACCCAGCGGCCATCGTCGATCGCGTGATAGGGCTGGACGGAGGCGATGACGCCGAGCGCGCGGAAGCGCTCGAAATCCTTCGCGGCCATGTGCTGCGCGTGCTCGATGCGCCAGCGCCGATCGCGCGGGCCGTTCCTGGCCTCGACCTCGGAGTACAGATCGAGCATCGTCGAGATGCCGCGGTCGCCAATGGCGTGCGTGTAGAGCTGCAGGCCGGCGGCGTCGGCGCGGATCATGCGATCCTGCGCGAGCGACAGCGGCAGCACGCTCTCCCCCAGCAGCCCATGGTTGCCGGGCTGGTCGTCGAAATCGGCATAGAAGTACGCGGTGCGGGAACCGACGGAGCCGTCGGCGAAGGTCTTCAGCGCGCCGGTGCGCACCCAGACGCTGCCGAAGGCATGGCGGATGCCGACCTTCGCCAGGTCATCGACCGCGGCGATGGCCGGGGCGACATAGACGCGTACCGGGAGTTTTCCGGCAGCCGCGAGCTCCTGGTAGATGCCGAGGTCGGCATAGTCATCGACGAGCTCGCCGTCGCTCATCTCCTGCAGGCTCGTGACGCCGACGGAAGCGGCGTGCTGCAGCGCGCGCTCCAGGATCGCGCGCCGTTCGTCGTGCGCCAGCGGCGGAATGACGTGGATGACCGCATCCATCGCCGCATCCTTGAGGATCCCGGTCGGCTCACCGCCGGCGTCGCGGACGATGACCCCGCCGGGAGGATCCTGGGTCGCGGCGGTGATGCCGGCGAGCTTCAGCGCCAGCGAATTGACCAGGATCAGGTGCCCGTCATAGCGATCGAGCGCAACGGGGATGTCCGCGGTGAACGCGTCGATCATCTGTCGCGTCGGCAGTGCCGCGGGCGTCCATTTGGTCTCGTCCCAGTTGCCGCCGCGCAGCCACTTGCCCTTCGCGGTGATCTTCGCGCGCTCGGCGATGCGATGCACGAACTCCTGCGCGCTGGTCGCATCGTTCAGCTGCACGGAACCGAGCAGCTCGCCGCCGCCGAGGACGTGCGTGTGCGCATCGTCGAACCCCGGGATCAGGCGCTTGCCCTGGGAGTCGACGACCGTGGTCTTCGGTCCCCGCCAGGCGGCAATGTCGTGCTCGCTGCCGACCGCGACGATGCGCGCATCCAGCACTGCGAGCGCCTGGGATTCAGGTTGCGCGGGGTTCCCGGTCCAGATCCGGGCATGGGTGACGATGACATCGGCCGCGGGCGCCGCAACGGCGAGCTGCGCGGCAGAACCGGCCAGGAGAGTCAGGGCAAGGACATGCAGGGTACGCATGAAGCGGGATTCTAGCGCCAAAGACCCCCGGGCGGGGCTCAGCCCGGAGGCGGCGTCGCAATCGGCGGCCGGTCCTGGAGCCAGCGGCCGAATTCCTCAGTGGGCATGGGCTTTGCAAAAAGATACCCCTGCGCGAGATCGCAGCCGCTGTCGCGGACGAACTCCCAGTCGGCCTGCGTCTCGACGCCCTCGGCAACGACCTGCATCCGGGTCTGCTGGCCGAGTTCGAGGCTGGCACGGTAAATGGCTGCCAGCTTCGCGTTGGCGGCAGCGCCGTGAACGAAGCCGCGGTCGACCTTGAGCTGCACGAACGGCATGTCGCGCAGCTGGACCAGCGAGGAGTGACCGGTACCAAAGTCGTCGATCGACAGCCGGAAGCGCTTCAGGCGCAGCCGGTTCAGCACATCGAGCACCACCGAGAGGCGCGCCATCAGGCGGCTCTCGGTGACCTCGAGGACGACGTTGGCCGGGGCGATCCCGGCGGCTGCGGCGCGGTCGGCGACGACGTCCGGGAAATCGAGCGCCGTGAGGTCCTCGGCCGAGACGTTGACGGCAACGTGCAGGTTCAGGCCCGCATCCTGCCAGCTGCGCTGCTGCGCGAATGCCTCCTCCATCACGACGCGGGTCAGGTCGCGGATCGCGCCGCTGACCTCGGCGACGGGGATGAACTGGTCGGGATACACGATGCCGGCCTGCGGATGGCGCCAGCGCACCAGCACCTCGGCGCCGACGACACTGCCGCTGGCGACGTCGATGACCGGCTGGTAATGGTTGACCAGCTCGTGGCGCTCGATTGCGGCGCGTACGTCGTCGGAGCTGAAGATCGTCCGCGGGAAGCGCGGCCGGTCGGACTGCAGCGGTTGCCACCCTTCGATCAATGCCGCCAGCAGGTTCGGCTGCACCGGCTTGCTGAGGTGCCCGAGGGACTGGATCCGGTGCGACAGCACGAGTTTCCCGACCGACTCGAGGACGTGCTCGTCCTCGGCGCTGACGAGGATCAGCGCGCCGCCGTAGCGGCGCTCGACGAGCTTGCGCAGGAACTCGACGCCGTCCATCCGCGGCATGTTGAGGTCAAGAAGGATCAGCTGCGGCCGGCAAATCTCCTCATCCATGTCGCGCAGCGCAGTGCCCGCATCGGTGTAGGTGTGCACGTCCGTGTACCCGAGCCTCGCGAGTGTGAGGCCGAGGATACGCACCATCATCGCATCGTCGTCGATGGCCATGATCCGCAACGCCGGGCGCAGGCTCATGGTGCAAGGCTCCGCAGGTAGCGATCGACCGCCGCCATCTCCTGCTCGAGCGCCGGCAGCTCTGCGCACAGCGCGGGCACGTTGCCGTCCTTGCCGGCCCGTTCCATCAGGGCGCACAGGTCGCCGAGCGTAAAGGCGCCGATTGCGCGCGCGGAGGCCTTGAGCTGGTGGGCGATCGCGCGTACCCGCTCCGCCTCGCCGGCCGCACAGGCTGCGGCGAGCGCAGCGCAGGTCGCGGCAGCGCGCGCCCGAAAGTCCTTCAGCACCTCATGCACGATCGCGGGACTGTCGCCGATCAGGGCCTCGAGCGCGCTGACGTCGACTGGCGCAGCGGTGACCAGCGCCGCGGGCAGCCAGGCTTCGAGGACGACGCGCAGCTCGGCGAGCGGCGTCGGCTTGCTGAGGTAGCCGTCCATGCCGGCCTCGCGGCAGCGGTCGGCCTCGCCGGCGATCGCATTGGCCGAGAGTGCGACGATCGGCGTATGGCGCGCGCCCGACTCACCGGCGCGGATCGCGGCGGTGAGCTGGTAGCCATCGAGGCGCGGCATGTGCAGGTCGGTCAGGACCATGCCATAGGCGCCCTGCTGCCAGCGTTGCAGCGCATCGGCGCCGTCGACGGCAAGGTCCGCGGCACAACCGAGCGCCTGCAGCTGCGCGAGGATCACCCGGCGGTTGGTCTCGTTGTCCTCGGCGACGAGGATCAGCCGTCCCTGGCGCAGCGCGCTCTCGCGCGTGACCGGGGCCAGCCGCGGCTGCGTCGGCGGCTCGCTCTCCGCGGGCCCCAGCGGCATCGCATGGGCGACCGCGGTCACGGCCTGCAGGAATGCGCGCCGCGCCAGCGCATTGCCGTCGAGCGCAACGACGCCATCCGCGACCTGGCGGGCCGGATGGCGCCGCGCTCGCTCAGCGGCGACCACGACGAGACGCGCAGCGCTGCCGGCGGGCAGTGCGAGTTGCGAGCGCAGCTGCGGCGCCGACAGGCTGGTATCGCCGCAGTCGATGATCCACACCGCCGGCCCGGCAGGAATCTGCAGCGCCGCCGCCTCCACGGTCTCCAGGATCCGCGACGTGTTCGCGCCGGCTTGCTGCAGATACGCGGCCAGGGTATCGGCCTGCCCACCGGTGGGTCCGACGACGACGCACAGGAGCCCGTCGAGGGAGGGCATGGCCGCTGCCGGCGCCTCCGGCGCGGGCGTGAACGGCAGCCGCACCGTGAATGTGGAGCCTTCTCCGGGCATGCTGTGCACATCGATCTCTCCTTCCAGCAGGTCAACGAGCCGGCGCACGATCGCGAGCCCGAGCCCGGTGCCCCCAAAGCGCCGTGTCGTCGATGCATCGGCCTGCGTGAACGGGGCAAACAGCCGCGACAGGGTCGCCGCATCCATGCCGATACCGTTGTCCCTGACCTCGAACTCGACCTCGGCGCAGTCGCCGCTGGCCGCGATGAGGCGCACGTGCACGGCGACCTGACCGGCCCCGCCGCCCGAGAATTTGATTGCGTTGCCGACCAGGTTGATCAGCACCTGCCGGACCCGGTTCGGGTCGCCGACGAGGCTTGCCGGGATCGCGGGATCCACGAACAGCGACAGACCGACCCCCGCTTTCTCGGCCATGCGGTCGAGGATCCCGCAGACCCGCTCGACCAGCTCCTCGACGCTCATCGGGATCAGCTCGACGCGGAGCCGGCCGGCCTCGATCTTCGAGTAGTCGAGGATGTCGTTGATGACGGTCAGCAGCGCGTAGGCGGATTCGCGCATCAGCTCGACCATCTCGGCCTGGTCGCTGCGCAGGTGCGTCTGGTGCAGCACATCGATCATGCCGATCACGCCGTTCATCGGCGTGCGGATCTCGTGGCTCATCGCAGCGAGGAACTCGGACTTCGCGCGGCTCGCCTGCTCGGCCACGTCGCGCGCGCTCTTCAATTCGCTCAGCATGCGCGCGCGCTCGCGATCGTCGCGCAGGATCATCGTGAAACGGCGGCGTCCGGCGACCTGATACTCGTTGACGCTGAGATCCAGCGGGATTGGCGTTCCGTCCCGGTGCTGCCCGGTGACCTCGCCCGTGCTGTTGCAGAGCCGCGCCGTCAGCAGGTCGCCGTAGGGCTGCGCAAACAGCCGCCAGACACTGCGCCCGAGCAGATCCTCGACCGGAAATCCGAACACCTGCCCGACGACTATGTTTGCCGAGTGCACGATACCCTGTTCATCGACGCTGAGGACTGCGGACAGCAGGTTGTCGACGACCGAGCGGATCTCTTCTTCCTTGGATGCAAGGCGCAGGTTGGAGTACTGCAGGTCCGCGGTGCGCCGGGCGACGATCTGCTCGAGCTGCACATTGAGCCGACGCAGGTCCTTCTCGGCGCGCTTGCGGCTGGTGATGTCGGTATGCACGAGGACCACCTGCGGGCGCTCGTCGATCCGGAAAACGGACCCGCGGCACAGGAACCAGCGGTGCTCGGCCGCGCCGGCGAGCACCTCGTACTCGAAGCTGCGCCCATGGGCTGATCCCTGCACGAGCTGGCGGGCAAGATCGGCGGCAGCCGCGCCGCCCGCGATGCCGCGATCCGCGAGCGAGTCGCAGATCGCATAGTAACTGGCGCCTTCCTCGATCAGCGCGGCGGGCAGCCCGACCATCGCGAGGAAGTCGCGGCAGGCCTGGTTGGTCTTGAGGATCCGACCATGTTCGTCGAGCACGACGATCCTGTCTGGCACCGCCGACAGCGTGGCATTGAGGAAATGTTCCGACGCGAGCAGCGCAATGCGGTCGCGTTCGCGCTCGGTGACGTCCTGGGCCGTACCGACCGCATGTGTCGGCCGGCCGTCCTCGTCATAGCGCAGCTCCGCTCGCTCGTGAACCCATTTCTCGCGGCCGCCGACGACGATCCGGTAGATGAGGTCGTAGGGCAGCCCATCGATGATCGCCGACTGCCAGGACTCGTCGAGCAGGTGGCGATCCCCGGGATGCACGCAGGCGAAAAAGTCATCAAACACCAGCGCCGGCCGCGGCTCCAGGTCGAAGATGCGGAACGTCTCTGCCGAGCAGTAATAGAGACCTGCAGCAACGTCATAGGTCCAGCTGCCGAGCTTGGCGACCGCCTGCGCCTGTTGCAGTTCCGCCTCGCTGCGGCGCAATTCCGCTTCCGCATGGCGCCGCCGCGCGCCCTGCTCGGCCTCGCTGAGCGCGCGGCGCACGGCAGGAATCAGCCGCGAGAGGCGCTGTTTCAGCACGTAGTCGGTCGCGCCCAGGTGCAGGCAGTCGATGGCCGCCTCTTCGCCGAGGGAACCCGACACGAAGATCACCGGCACGTCGGGCATTGCGCTGCGCGCGGCACGCAGCGCCGCCCTTCCGTCATAGCCGGCGAGGTTGTAGTCCAGCAGGATCAGCTGCGGCGCCGCACCGCGCAGCGCCGCCTCGAAGCGCGCGCGCGAGGCCACGACGTCAAGCTCAGCGTCGATGCCGCCGGCGAGCAATGCAGCGCCGATCAGCTCGGCGTCGCGCGCGCTGTCCTCGAGGTGCAGGATGCGGATCACCGGCTGCGCAGGCGGCGCGAAATCGAGGGCGCTAAGTGGCATTGCCGACCTCCACCGCGAGCGGCAGGGTGAAATATACGGTCGCACCGCGGTCCGGCACGGCTTCGGCCCAGACCCGGCCATCGAGCCGGGTGATGGCCTGGCGTACGATCGCGAGCCCGATGCCGGTGCCTTCAAACTCGTCGGCGCGGTGCAGCCTCTGGAACACGCCGAACAGGTTCTGCGCGTACTGCATGTCGAAGCCGACGCCATCGTCGCGCACGTAGAGCACCGCACGGCCCTCCTCGGTTCCCGTGCAGCCGATCCCGATGTGCGCCTGCGCGCGCGGCCGCGTGTACTTGACCGCGTTGCCGATCAGGTTCGAGAACACCTGGCGCAGCGCCGCCGCATCCCCCTGCACGCTCGGCAGCGGCTCGATCTGCCACTGGATGCGCCGTCCCTGCATCGAGAACTCGAGTGCGGCGATAGTCTCGACGACGAGTTCATCGAGCGCGACCGGCTCGAGGCGCAGCACGGCCCTGCCCATCCGCGAGAATGCCAGCAGGTCGTCGATCAGCTGGCTCATCTCCTGGCTGGCATCCCCGATGGTCTGCAGGTAGCGCCGCGCCTGTGCCGACAGAGCCTTGTCGCCGAGCTCGCGCGACAGCATGTCGACATAGCCCTGCACGTGCCGCAACGGCGCGCGCAGGTCGTGTGACACCGAGTACGAGAATGTCTCGAGGTCCTTGTTGACCAGTTCCAGCTGACGCTTGGCCTGTTGCAGCCGCGCCGCGCTCTGGTAGACCTCCGCCTCCATGCCCTGCAGCCGCCGCTGCAGCCCGGCTGTCTCGCCGGGCCCCGCTCCCTGCTGGCGCACGTAGCCGGTGACGTCCTCGACGCGGTGGATCAGGTACTGCAGTTTGCCGTCGGCACCGAGCAGCGGCGAGTTGACGGGGCTCCAGTAGCGCTCCTCGAAAACGCCGTCGGGCCGCCGTACATCGTATTTCTGGATCGCCATCGTATCCGGCTCCAGCGTCTCGCACACCCGCTCGAGCGAGGCGCGCAGGTTCGCGACTCCGGTAGCGGCCGGGTCCGCCGGGTTGTCGGGGAACACCTCGAACAGATCGCGGCCCACGAGCTCGCCGCGCGAGTGCATCGTCGCCTTGAGGTAGGCATCGCTGGCCGTGACGATGGTCAGCGCCGGCGTCAGGATCAGGTACAGGCCCGGCAGCGATTCGAACAGGCTCTGCAACAGTGCCCGCCC
>Ga0302320_10014037_pt1 | contig 16613 bp, 9 predicted proteins | sample Bog_T0_3_FD_202130 | JGI IMG/M metagenome (GOLD analysis project Ga0302320, IMG submission 202130) | Peat permafrost microbial communities from Stordalen Mire near Abisko, Sweden - Bog_T0_3 | ecosystem: Environmental > Terrestrial > Soil > Wetlands > Peat | place: Sweden: Abisko, Stordalen Mire... | reverse complement strand
GACTACTTCCGCAGGCCGGGGATGCGAGCGGAGAAGGTGGGCGACGACGCGGTCTCGAATGGGGACGAGTTGCTGATGCGCAGCGGCGCAAATGTGGTGGTGGGCCACTTCCGGCTAGACCACGAGGCGATGATTGCGCTGACCAGGGAACTGATTGCCGGGCTGCCGAAGGTGGGCGGGTCGGCGGGGATCGCGCCGATGCTGCCGACTCTGCTGCCGGAGAAGTCAGGGATCGAGGCAGGTTCGGTGCGCTATACGCTGGGGCCGCGGGGTTACGCGGAGATGGGCGGAGTGCTGCCGGCGGGGACGGTGGGGTTCGACAAGAGCGCCGAGGTTGTGACGGCGAAGACGAAGGACGGCGGCGTGCTGACGCTGCTGCTGTATCCGACGCCGCTGATCGCAGGCGATCATGAGCGCGCGATCGAGGCGCTTAGAAAACAGCCGGGCACTATGTTGACCGGGACGGTGAAGATGCGGCGCGAGGGGCCGCTGCTGCTGCTGACGACGGGCGCGTGGACGGCGGACGATGCACAGAAGATGGTGGATGGAATCCATCTGCGCAGCGAGGTGACGTGGGACAAGCCTGTGCCGCTCGACTTTGCAACCGAGGTACACAAGACATTCAGCCTTCTGGAGAACATCACGATCTTCTGCGCTATCTCTGCACTCGCGATGCTTGTGCTGGGACTGTTCCTCGGTTATGGGCGGGCGCTGGTGCGCGTAATGCAAGGAAAACCAGCGGCCAGCGAGCCGGAATTTTTGCGCATCGATCTGAGCGGAGCGGTGGGCAAGAGGCTGCGCGATCCCGAGGACTGAAGAATCGGCAACGGAGAATTGGACGGCAGACCGTGGGCAGCGGAGCGGCGAAGCGCCGAAGCGGGCCAGGATGCACATCCAATGGTGCAATATTTCTGGATAAATATATGATTTCACGTTGGTTCACTGCGCGGCAAGACTAGCAAAAGCGAATATATGACGTATATTTTCAAAAACCCATGCCCGTATAACGCTTTTATTAGCAAGCTGTTGCAGCGGCGATGTTTTAGCCTTGACACCGGTTTTGGCCAAACTTAGTATGCAGCCAGAAAGTTCTGATGGCTTTGCCTCCGTTGGAACTATTCTCCCTAAAGAAAAGGCCGCCCTGTTGCCGGGCGGCCTTTTCGCGTCTGCGGGGCTTTGTGGGAGTGCGAGAAACGGAAGAGGAATGACCAAAGTTTTCTGAGAGATGCGAGCGCCTGTTGGCGCGGCGCGGTTTCGCCGATAGCGATGATGAGAGCTGAGTTGCGCTCCGCTCGATCGAAGCTGAGGCGCTGCGATGCATGAATTCTTCGCGGGACTGGCATATGTGGCGATTGTGATGGCACCGTGCGTGGTGGCGCTGCTGAGTTGGCTGCGCGATCCGAGCTGCAGGTAGCCTGGTTCACGATGAGCATTCCGAGTTGTGTGTTCGGGTCGCGGGGATGACCGATCTCGCCGGCGTGTGTTAGTTTTGGGCACGATGTTGGCGGAGGCAGGGCTATGTTCCCAGATGCGGTGCGTGTGCAGGTAAGTAGACGGCGGAACCGGCTGCTGCTGTCGTGCGCGATGGTTGCGATGGCGGCGGGTGCTGGGGCGCAGGACACTCGGGTGGTGACGGAGCCAGTGATTCCGGTGGCGTGTGTGCGGCTGGGTGCGCATCTACAGGGTGTGGGCGCAAGCATTCGTGAGGAAGACGAGAACAAGCCGGACACGGAGCGCATCCAGAAGGCGATCGATGGTTGCAAGCAGGGTCAAGCGGTCGAGTTGACGGCGAGCGTTTCGCTGGGGACGGGCAGCTCGAATACGCCGCCGAGGAATGCGTTTTTGAGCGGGCCGCTGGAGTTGCGCGAGGGTGTGACTCTGCTGGTGGACAAAGGGGTGACATTGTTTGCGTCGCGGCGGGCTTCGGATTATGACGTTACTGCGGGGGCCTGCGGCGTGTTGATGCAGGCGCGGGCGCGGGGCTGCAAGTCGTTCGTCACGATACGGGCGAAGAATACGGCGATCATGGGCGATGGCGTAATCGATGGGCGGGGCGGCGCGAAGCTGCTGGATAAGGGCTACTCGTGGTGGGCGCTGGCGGTGAAGGCGGAGCCGGGCAATGTTCCGTATAGCGATCCGCGGCTGATCGACGCGACAGAGGCGGATGGGTTTGTGCTTTACCGGATTACACTGCACAACTCGCCAAACTTCCATGTGGGCGTCACGCAGACGAACGGGTTTACGGCGTGGGGAGTACATCTGAAGACGCCGACAGTGGAGCCGGGGCCGGGTGACCCGAGGCCGAGAAATACGGATGGGATCGATCCCGGGTCGTCGACCAACGTCACGATTGCGCATAGCTGGATCGACAATGGCGACGACAACGTGGCGATCAAGGAGGGTGTGACGCATATCAGCGTGATCGACAACCATTTTTATAGCGGGCATGGGATGTCGATTGGCAGTGGGACGTTCAGCGGCGACAGCTATCTGCTGGTGGATGGGCTGACCGAGGACCATACGACCAGTGGGATTCGCATCAAGAGCAATGTGACACGCGGCGGGCTGGTGCACGATTTGGTGTACCGGAACATCTGCATGAGAGATGTGGCGATGCCGATTGCAATCAGTCCGTACTATAACGATGGGACGATTGAAGGGTTCGTCGATCCGGGGCTCAAGGGAGACAGGATTCCGGATTACAAGAAGATTTCGATTGAGAACGTGACGGATGAGTCGCCGGGCGATGTGCTGATCGCGGGATACGATGAGGCGCACCGGACGGAGGTGAGCTTGATCGATGTGACGATCAAAGGCATCGCGGCGGACAAGGTGCATTTGAAGCTCGCGGACATCAACAATGGAGGGACGAATTTGCCACTGGCGAAGGCGGCCGAGGGCAACGACGTGAAGGTGACGCCAGTGGAGATGAAGGAGTTGTCGAAGCCGTTTTCTTGCGAGGGGAAGTTTGTGCCGATGCGATGAGGACGGCGGCGTCCGTAACGGTTAGTATGATCGGGTTGGAAAATTTTCTGCGAGTGAGGATTGTTGTCCGATGATCAAGTGGGCCGGAGTGGGTGTGCTTCTTGGAGTTACGTGCGGGTTGTGCGCTCAGGCGCCCGCGGTTGCCGGGGCAGGCAGTGCGGCTGCGGTGACGACGGCGGGCAGGGCACCGGCGGTGCTGCCGGGCAAGGGATTGGCGCAGCACGACTTTGTCTACTCGGGCGAGTCGCATGACCGGAAGATATTCATTGTGCGCGGGGGAAAGATCGTATGGAGCTATGACGACGCCGCGGGCAAGGGCGAGATCAGCGACATGGTGATGCTGTCGAACGGAAACATTCTGTACGCGCATCAATTTGGCGTGACCGAGATTACGCCGGAGAAGAAGGTGGTGTGGAACTATGAGCCGCCGGCGGGGCACGAGATCCATACGGCTGTGCCCATCGGGAAAGAGCGCGTGTTGTACATCATGAACGGCGATCCGGGCGCAGTGCTGCGCGTGGTGAACATCGTGACGGGCGCGATCGAGAAGGAGCTGCCGCTCGACGTAAAGAAGCCTGTGAGCGTTCATGGGCAGTTCCGCCACGCGCGGCTGACGGCGGCGGGGACGCTGATGGTGGCGCACATGGACCTGGGCAAAGTGGTGGAGTACGACTCGAATGGACATGAGTTGTGGTCGTTTCCGGGGGAGCATGGAGTCTGGAGTGCGAATCCGCTGGCGAATGGGAATGTGCTGATCACCGACGGGCTGGGGGTGCGCGAGGTGACGCGGCGCGGCGATACGGTGTGGAGCTGGACTCCGGCCGATGCCGCTGGATATAAATTTGCGAGCCTGCAAGAGGCGTGGCGGCTGGCCAATGGCGATACGGTGATCAACAACTGGGTGAACGAGTGGACGAACAACGCGGACAATGCTCCGGGGTCGGCGCAGGCGATCGAGGTAACGCCGGCGAAGCAGATTGTGTGGGCACTGCGCGAGTGGAGCGCACCGAACGCACTGGGGCCGGCGACGTCGATCCAGTTTCTGGACCAGCCGGGGACGGCGGCGGCGGAGGACGTTCACTTCGGCGAGATAAGATAGGCGGCAAATTAACGACTCGGATGGAGTTGTCGCACTCCCAGCAAAATGCGGGGAGTCTTCACTGCGCTCAGAATGACAATATTTATGACTTTTGCGCGATGCGAGCGGAGCCGGTAGAATAAGGCAGGCAGGCCGATGTAGCTCAGTTGGTAGAGCAACGGTTTCGTAAACCGTAGGTCAACGGTTCAACTCCGTTCATCGGCTCCATTTTTTCCAGGCAATCCGGCATTTTGTATCCCTTCCACAGAGCGAGTGCGGAAGGGTGTTTTATTGGTAGGGCGATTGCTGCAAGTTTCTGTTTGGCGGCAACGCCAGGTTTGGCCACGACTGAGGCCTGCTTTATCCGCGGATGAGATGAAGCCGGACAGGAGAGCAACCAGATGAGCGAAGAATCACTGCAAAGTGCAAGCGGCAAGACCTGTCAGGTTTCTGTATCTGGATTCAACCTGATCAATTCCCCGCGTTTGAACAAGGGAACGGCGTTCACCGATCATGAACGCGACATATTTGGATTGCACGGTTTACTGCCGCCACATGTGGGGACTCTCGATGAACAGGTGGAGCGGCGGCTTCAGGCGCTGCGGGACCAACCGGATGCCTTCCATAAATACAGCGTTCTGCGCGACCTGCAGGACATGAACGAGACGCTGTTCTATGCGCTTGTGGTGCGCAATGTCGAGGAGATGCTGCCACTGGTGTACACGCCGACCGTGGGGGAGGGGTGCCAGCGCTTCAGCGAGATATGGAAGAGGCCGCGCGGCCTGTTTCTGAGCTATACAAATTGCGACCGCTTTGAACAGATGCTGAGCCATGCGCGCTACGACAGGGTAAAGTGCATTGTGGTGAGCGATGGGGAACGTATCCTGGGGCTCGGCGACCAGGGAGCCGGAGGAATGGGCATTCCAATCGGGAAGATGGCCCTTTATACGGCGCTGGGCGGGATCCATCCGGAGCATTGCCTTCCGATTCTGCTGGATGTGGGAACGGACAACCAGGAGAGGCTGGATGATCCGCTGTACGTTGGCTGGAGACACCGTCGCATTCGCGGGGAAGAGTACGACATCTTCGTGGAGAACTTTGTGAAGGCCGTGAAGAAGCGATGGCCTCACGTTCTGTTGCAGTGGGAGGACTTTGCGCGGACGAATGCGACCCGGCTACTGGATCGCTACCGAGACCAACTGTGCACATTCAATGACGACATTCAAGGCACTGCGGCGATTGCGGCGGCGACACTGCTGTCGGCAATCAATGTAACGGGCGTGCCGCTGGAGCAACAGAAGATTGTGGTGATGGGATTCGGAACGGCGGGGATTGGGATTGTGAACCTGCTGTTGCAACTGATGCAGGACAAGGGAATCCCAGAGGCAGAGGCACGGCGGTGCATCTACGCGATTGGGCGGTATGGGCTGATTGTGGAGGGTGGCAAGGGAGTGCGGACCGAGCAACTGCCCTACGCGCGAACGGCGGATGAGGTGAAGGACTGGGGACGGACAAACGGGGAGATTGAGCTGCTGGATGTGGTGCGCCATGCGCAACCTACAGTTCTGATTGGAGTCTCCGGGCAAGCGGGAGCGTTCACGGAGGCAGCGGTACGCGAGATGGCAAAACATACTGAGCGACCAATAATTTTTCCGCTGTCGAACCCCATCTCGTGCTGCGAAGCGACACCGAAGGACCTGCTGGATTGGACCGAGGGACGAGCGCTGATTGGGACGGGAAGCCCGTTCGGAGCGGTGGAGTTCGGCGGGAAGAAGATGCCCGTCGCGCAGACGAACAACTCGTACATCTTTCCTGGGCTGGGGCTGGGGATTATTGCATCGAAGGCCAAGCGCGTCACCGATGCGATGATTTTGGCCGCGGCCAAGGAGCTGGCACGGCTGGTGCCTACGGCGACGGACAAGACGGCGAAGCTGCTGCCTTCGATTGCGGATGCTCGGAAGCTGAGCCGCTCGATTGCAGCGGCCGTGGGGCGGCAGGCGATGCGCGATGGAGAGGCCCAGGTGGGCGATGAGGCGAGCCTGGAGCGGGAGATCGAGGCGAACATATGGGAGCCGGTGTATATCCCGTATGAGCGGTGCCAGTTTTAGAGCATTTTCACAGTATCTGTGGTGTCGGAAAGATCATTCGATGTGGTTTTCTTTGAGAGAAAACCACGCATACTTCTTTCGCTCCACTCTGCACCAGCTGTGAAAATGCTAGTTGCCGGAGTAGTAGCCGTCGCGGGTCTGGATGAAGAGGTCCCTGGGGCTGGACTTGGAGAGCGAGAGGACGATGCGGTGGTAGCCGTCGGAGGCGGACTCCTTGTCTGGGGTGTAGCCGAGGCGGTACTGGGCGCGGAGCTCTTGGGCGATCTGTTTGTAGATGTCGGCGACGGTCTCTTTTTTGCTGACCTCGAAGAGGCTTCCTCCGGTCTCGTCGGCCATGCGCTGGAGGATTTTTTTGCCGTCGATGTTGGTTGGGAGACCTTCAGGCTGACGGCCCTGACCACCTCCGCCGCCTCTGCCACCTGGGTAGCCACCGCCTCCGCCGGGATAACCACCACCGCCTCCACGGCCACCGGGAAAGCCTCCCCCACCCTGGCGGCCTTGATTCTGATTGAATCCGCCGGAGGTTTCGCGGCCCTTGAAGTAGATGGCGTAGACGATGGTGTCGGCGCGCTGGGCGGCCTCGATGGAGGATGCGAGCGACTCCTTGCTGCCGCTATCCACGCCGTCGGAGAGGATGACGATGGCCTTTCGTCCGGTCTGCTTGGCCATCAACTCGTCGGAGGCGAGGAAGAGGGCATCGTAGAGGGTGGTTCCGGCGCGGCGCGTGCGGGTGGAGCTGTCGCCGGAGTTGGAGCCGGAGGATGAGCTGGTGTTATCGGCGTCGCCGCCGGAGGCCGGGGTTTCGAGTTGCTTGAGGCCGGCCTGGAGCCTGGGCTTGGAGCCGGTGACGTCCTGCAGGAGGTCGGTCTGGCGGGCGAACTGGACGATGAAGGCCTTGTCGCGGCTGGAGATGGTGTCGTCGAGGAAGGCGAAGCTGGCGGTGCGCTCTTCGTCAATCGCGTCGCGCTGGCTGAGGCTGACATCGACCAGAAGACCGAGGGTGAGGGGGAGATCGGTGTCGAGATTGAAATAGCGGATGGATTGGGGTTTACCGTCGATCTGGAGGGCGAAGTTGTCCTTGGCGAGATTTTGGACGAGGGCACCTTTTTTATCGTGAACTACGACGGGGATGTTGACCAGGCGCGCATCGACGTTGAGGGTGGGAGCGGTGGAAGCCGGGGTTTGCTCGGCGGCGGTTGCTGCAGGTGCTTGAGCGGCAGTTCCGGGTGGTTGCGCCAGCAGAGGCGCAGCATTGGCTGCGGTTAGATGCAGCAGGGCGGCAAAGAGGGCAGCACGAGCGATTCCCATAGAACTCATAACTATCACGATAGACGGAGATGGGGGCGAACAGTTGCTTTGGACGGCAATATTTCGAGGGGGTGGGATGCTGTCCGGCGTATGTTGACGGGACTACGAGACGCACCCCAGTTTTCTCCATGTGCCGATCAGCGGACTGAACAGGAACCGCTGCTGGTGAGCTGCGTATGCGATTGTGACCGTGCGCCCGAGGTTACTGAGGTTACTCAATAGTTGTAGTCTAGTTACCTTATGGGTAGTTTATTTTTTTTCGCCCGATGCTAGCCTTGCTTTACGTTCGATTGTGCGAAATTCTTAAACACCAAGGTGAGACGCTGAGTCAGTCAGGTCGCCGAGGTGTCATGGAAGGCAAACCGTTTTGATGAAGCTACGGGGCAAAAAAACACGGCGTATACGACTGACTGCTTTTGCGGTTGGGCTTGTGGCGCTGATCGTGATGGTGTGGAGACTTGCAGAGGCAGGTCGCTCTTCCGTGTCACTGACTCTGGCAAATGGCTTCACCTGGGGAACGGCGGTGCTGGCGAGCGTTGTCATTCTGCTGGTGTGGCGTGAGCGGAACCGGGGTGGGGGCTATATCGAGACCAGTGAGAAGAATGCCCGGTTTATCGCGGCGGCCGAGTCCAGCCCGGATGCATTTTCGATATTGGATTCAGTGCGGAACAAGGCGGGCGAGATAGTGGGCCTGCGTTACCGGTATGTAAACGGCCATGCAGAGAAGCTGTTGCAGAAGCCGCGCATCGAGCTGTTGGACCATGACCTGTGCGAGGTTTTTCCGGCGGACAGCACGGGCGAACTCTTCGAAAGATATCGCAAAGTGGTGCTTACGGGAGAGCCCCTGTGCGAGGACATTTCGGTCCCTCTGGACGATGGCGGGGAGAGGTGGCTTCGGCGACGGATTAACAAGCTTGACGATGGGGTGGCAGTTACCGTCAGCGATGTGACCGAAGTCAAGAAAAATGAAGAGCGCTTTCGAAGTCTATCGAACTTCAGCAACTCGGTCTTCGACACGGCCCCGTTCAGCATTATCGAGACTGACCTGAACGGTGTGATTCGCGCGATGAACGGGGCGGCCGAAAAGCTGACGGGCTATTCACGCGAGGAAATGGTGGGCAAGGTCGCGATCACCACGCTGCACGAGCCCACGGAGTTAACTCCGCAGGCCTGCGAGACCACTGAGCAGGATGGCCCAGCGCTGGAGGGCTTTGCGCTGCTCACGGCTAAGGCCGCTCAGGGAGAGGTTGAAGAGCGGGATTGGACGTACATACAGCGTGACGGTACGACGTTGCCGGTCCATGTCGCGGTGACGTCGGTGCGCGACGGGGCTGGCGAGATCAGCGGATTCATCACCATTTCGTCGGACATCACGGAGCGGAAGCAGTTGATGATGTACCTGAAGCATATGGCCTCGCACGACCAGTTGACTGGCCTGCCGGGACGTCCGTTGCTGCGCGAGCGCATCGGGGAGGCGATCGAGAAGGCGTCGCTGCACGGGCGCAAGGCGGCGGTGTTTGTGGTGGATCTGGACCACTTCAAGTGGATGAACGACTCGCTGGGACACAAGGCCGGGGACGAGGTGCTGGTGGGAATGGCCGAACGGATGCAGCAATCGCTGCGGCGGTCAGACACGCTGGGACGGCTGGGCGGAGACGAATTCGTCATCGTGATGCCGCTCATTGCAGACATGGAAGATGTGGAGCGATGCGCGCAGCGGCTGGTGGACCTGATCGCGAGTACCGCGCAGGTGGGCGAAATGGAGGTCAACCTTACGGCCAGCGTCGGAGTGTGCGTGTATCCGGACTTTGCGGGGGATGTGGACACCATGCTGGAACGCGCCGACGCGGCGACGTATGTGGCGAAGGCGAATGGCCGGAACCAGTACCAGATGTTCGCCGACGCGATGCTGAAGCAGTCTCAGGACCGCATGTCGATGGATGCCGCACTGCGTCACGCGCTGGTGCGCGATGAGTTGTTCATGCACTATCAGCCGCTGGTGTCTCTGACGACGGGCCGGGTGGTTGGCATGGAGTCGCTGCTGAGGTGGCGCCATCCCAAGCTGGGCATGCTCTCGCCCTCGATCTTCATTCCGCTGGCGGAAGAGACCGGGCTGATTGTTTCCATCGGCGAGTGGGTGATGAAGCAGTCATGCAAAGAGGCGAAGGCGATCTGTGACGATCTGGGGATGGACCTCTCGGTGTCGGTGAACCTGTCACCGCGTCAGTTTGAGCAGAGCAATCTGCTGCAGGTGATCGGCGAGGCGCTGGAGAGTAGCGGACTGCCCGCGAAGCGTCTTCAGGTGGAGTTGACGGAGAGAATCCTGATGGTGAACACGGCGACGACCCTGGAGAAGCTGCAACAGATCCGCAAGCTTGGCGCGCGGGTTGCGATCGACGACTTTGGCACGGGCTTCTGCAGCTTCTCCTATCTTCTGCAGTACCCTGTGGACCGGCTGAAGATCGACCAGAGCTTTATCCTGAAGGCTGTCTCGGAGCCGAACGCGGCGACGGTTGTGCGGGCGATCCTGTCGATGTCTCACCACCTTGGCATCAAGGTGACGGCCGAGGGCGTGGAGACGACGGACCACCTGAAAATTTTGTCGCGGCGCAACTGCGATGAGGCCCAGGGGTTCTACTTTTCGCGCGCTGTGTCGGCAGGGGATTTCGCGGCGGTGGTGAAATCGATCCATCGTATATACGACGAACGCAAGCTGGCCGAAGAGTCGCAGTTTGCATCGACCGAGGCAGGGCTGGAGCAGTACGAAAACTGACCATGGGCTGGATCGGTCCGTTGCCTGAGCGAGAATGAAAGAGTGAGCCCACATCCAGAGAGCCTGGATGTGGGCTCACTGTTTTGTGCGCTTCGCTAGCGGCGGTTGTCGGTGGCGGGCTCGGGGTGGATGAGGAGGCGGTCGACCTCGGGCGCGTCGAGTTTGAATGCGCCTTCCAGGGCGGACATGACGGCGTGGACGCGAGCCATGGGAAGGCCGTCGGGCAGTGTGCAGTGGCACGAGACCTGGGTGTACTCGGCATGGGTGCTGGGAATGCGGTCGGTGTGCGGGCCGCGGCGGGTGACGTAGACCTCGTGGATGTCGAGGACCTCGGGAAAGGCGGCGGCGACGCTGCGCAGGCGAAGCTCGAGGTCGCGGTCGCGCTCCTGCGAGGCAGGGCGCTCGATGGTGGCCGGTTCGCTCTCGATGTGGGTGAGGATGGAGGTGATGGCGGGGACCTCTCGGCGCATCTCGGCCTCCAGCGAGGTGACCAGGTCATGGGCTTTGAGCAGCGGCATGGTCTCGTCGACCTCGAGATGCTGCTCGATGTGCAGGCGGGGATGGCGGTGGTCGTGCTGCTGGCCGCTGAGTTGCTGGACGCTGATCTCGTGGATGGCGAGGTTGCGGCGGGCGGCGACGGCGCGGATGCGGTCGTGGACGCTCTCGGCAAGCGAGGCGGTGGGGACGGTGTGGACGACGACGTCGGCGGCGGGCAGATGGCGCTGTACGGCCAGCGTGGCGGCCTTTGTGAGCTGCTCGGAGCGCTGGAAGGTGAGGTTGCGCGGCAGGCCGAGAGTGACGTCGGCGAAGTAGTTGTAGCCGGAACGGCGGGTGCGCAGGCGTTCGACCGAGAGTACGCCAGGAATGGCTGTGAGGTCGTGCAGGAGATTCTGGCGGAGCTGGTCTTTTGCCTGAGCGGAGGACTGGAGCTGGCCGTTGGTGGGATCGGTGGTGGGGGTGGCGTCTAGGAGTGTGTCGATGGTTTGATGAGCAAGACGCCAACTGACGCGCAGGATGACGCAGGCGACGACCAGAGCGGCGATGGGGTCGGCAAACTCCAGCCAGGGACGGGCCAGGCGCTCGCCGGCGTAGGTGGCCGCGATGCCGATGAGGACTGCGAACGAGGCCCACATGTCCGTGGCGAAGTGGACTGAGTCGGCGGCGAGCGCGTCGGAGTGATGCTGGCGCGCGACGCGGGCGAGAGTGCGCGAGCGGGTGAAATCGACCGCGATGGAGACGAGCAACACGGCGAAGGGCCAGAGCGAGGGCTTCAGTGCGAGATGGTTGCGGCTGACGATGCGGCCAATGGCCTCGCGGACGATCCAGGCGCAGGAGGCGAGCATGATGCCCGTCTCGACGAAGGCGGCCAGGGATTCGACCTTGCCGTGGCCGTAGTTGTGGACGTCGTCGGCGGGGCGGTCGGAGACCTGAACGGAGAAGAGAGTGATAGTGGAGGCGATCAGATCGATGCCGGAGTGCGCCGCCTCCGACAACATCCCGAGTGAGCCGGTGAGCAGGCCGGTGATCAGCTTGAGCAGCGAGACGAGGGCCGCTGCGACGACGGAAAAGATCGCGGCGGCGCGCTTGGCGGCGTGAGATTCCGGCCTGGGAGCGGAAGCGGCGTTCGTCGGGCTCACCGGAATGGGCATGGAAGAGATGCTACAGGGTTGGACGGGGTGCTTGCACGAGGATTACGGCTTGGAGGCGCGGTAGAGGCCAGCGATGCCGAAGGTGTAGGGGGTCCAGGTGGGTGCGGTGAAGCCGGCGGCGGAGATCAGCTCGATCATGCGCGGCGGGGTGGGGAAGCGGGCGACGGATTCGGGGAGGTAGGTGTAGGCGGCGGCGTCGCGGGAGATGAGACGGCCGAGGAGCGGGAGTACGCGCTTGAAGTAGAGATTGTAGAGCGCGCCCATGAGGCCGGTGGGCTGGTTGAAGTCGAGAATTGCGATCTGGCCCGAGGGACGGAGGACGCGGTGCAGCTCGGCGAGGCCTTCGGGGTAGCTGGCGAGGTTGCGGAAGCCGAAGGCGCAGGTGACGAGGTCGATGGATGCGTCGGCGAAGGGGAGATGGAGAGCGTCGGCCTCGATGGCGCGGATGTTGCGGCCGGCGAACTTGGGTTGGGCGAGTGCGAGCATGTTGCGGGAGAAGTCGACGGCAAGAATGGGAGAAGGTTGCTGGTTGTTGGTTGCTGGTTGTTGGTTAAGTGCGCGTGGGCGGAGCTTGTCGAGGGCGAGGGTCATGTCGCCGGTGCCGCAGCATAGGTCGAGGACGACGGCTTCGGGACGGGCGAGGATCGGGCGCACGGCGCGCGCGGTGCGCCGCCACCAGAGGCGGTCGATGCCGGCGGAGAGGAGGTGGTTGAGGAGGTCGTAGCGCGGGGCGATGGCGTCGAACATCTGCTGGATGCTCTGGGCTGCAGCGGCGGGGTCGGAGACGCCGGTGGGGCGGGCGCCGGGGGTGGGGGTGGGCTGAGATTCAGTTATCACAAGAGATATGTTAGTCGTATTGGTGATTTTGATATGAGATTCTCGAAGAGGTGTATAACGGGACTATTCTTTCAGACGTGAACTTGGCGTGAACAAGTAGTTTTTATGGGGAACGAGACATGAACCGGTATATGTTCGGCTTTTTTGCTGTCGCTACGGTTTCCGTTTCGTTGCTAACCATCGGCCACGCACAAGACACGCAAGCTCCAAAGACGGTTCATGCACCCGACACTACAGCCGCGCCTGATGATTCAGTGTCGCTTCTTCCACTGGCAGACCCCGCAACTCCCGATCAGATTCGCGAATACCTACGTCTTTCCGGAGAGCTAGTCTCCTTCCGAGCTAGATGGATTGCGGCGGTTGATAAGAATCGTTCGATTGGCGCTCCCTATTGGCCAGAGGCATTCTGGACTGACCTCAAAGCTGAGATGCAGAAAACCGATCTCATGCCGATGTACATTATCCTTTACCAGCATGAAATCTCACGAGAACTTATGCAGAGAGTTCTTGACGCTTATAAGCGGTTCGGGGCTGATCATTTTACAGAATCGCTTGAGTGCATTGAGCTTGGCGGGGCTGAATTATCGATGAAAGCCGACGCGGACAAGTTGACACTTGCGAAAACGCTGGAGATCACAAAAAATGTTTACGCGATCTATAAACCGGAGATCGAAGCGGCTCGTATGCGCTATATGGCCGCGCAATCAACTATCCCCCCCACTGTCCAACCCGTAGAACCTCCGGCAACGCAGCCCACGCAACAACCCGCGCTGGCCTCACCAGCCAGTACACCCACCGAACCACCCAGCCCCAACCCCAACACATCAGGTACGCATCAGGGCGGCGTTACCGGGCCGAAAATATTCTACCAGCCCGAACCGCAATTCAGTGAAATTGCGCGACAACAGAAGATCAACGGGACTGTGACCGTGTCCATTATCGTAGATGCGCAGGGAAACCCGCAGAATGCCCACGTCGTTCACTCTATCGCAGACACAGTCGATTCGAAGCACCGTGATGCCGCGCTCACACTCGATCAAGCTGCTATAGACACCGTGAGGAAATATAAATTTACACCCGCCATGCTAGATGGCAGACCCGTCGCCGTCTATCTGAACGTCGCGGTCAATTTTCAAATCAACTAAGCTCAAGTCAAAAGCAGAGTCCTCCGCTTCGCTGCGGAATCACAAGCAAAAGGCTACATCTGCTGCATGGTGGTGAACATGGCTTGGGTGGCGGCGAGGAGTTCGGCGTCGGTGACGTTGTGGGCGACTTCGGTGCGTCCGATGGCGGTGGCGAGGACGAAGGCGCGGCGGCCACTGCGCTTCTTCTTGTCGGCGCTGGTGAGGGCGACGAGCCGGGCGGCGGAGGCTTGAGGCGTGGCGGCGATCTTGAACGGCGGGATGGGGCCGTAGCGCAGGATGAGGTTGGCCATGCGGGCAAACTCCTCCGGGGTGATGAGAGCGCGGTTGAGCGAGAGGTGCAGCGCGGCGATGCTGCCCCAGGCGACCGCTTCGCCGTGGAGGAGCTTGCGGTAGTGGGTGGCCGCCTCGATGGCGTGGCCGATGGTGTGACCGAAGTTGAGGACCATGCGCAGGCCGGACTCCTTCTCGTCCTGGCTGACGACCTCGGCCTTGACGCGGACGCTGGCGGTGACGACCTTTTGCAGGGCGGCGGGGTCTCCAGACAAGATGGCGTCGCCGTTCTTCTCCATGAAGCGGAAGAGGGCTGGGTCGCGGATGATGGCGGACTTAATGGCCTCTTGCAGGCCGGCGCGGAGTTCGGCGGCGGGGAGGGTGCGGAGAAGGTCGATGTCGCTGAAGACGGCGAGGGGGTGGTGGAAGGCGCCGATGAGGTTCTTGCCGGCGAGGAGGTTGACGCCGGTCTTGCCGCCGAGGGAGGAATCGACCTGCGCGAGGAGCGTGGTGGGCAGGCCAACGTAGCGGATGCCGCGCATGTAGATGGCGGCGAGGAAGCCGGTGACGTCGCCGATGACGCCGCCGCCAAAGGCGAGAAGGATGGAGTCGCGGTCGGCCCCGGCGAGGGCTAGCTGCTGGGCGAGGGACTCGACTGTGGCCAGGCGCTTGTGCGATTCGCCGGAGGGGAGAAAGAGCACGGTGGGCTGCTGGGCTTCAGATTTTGGAAAGCTGGCGAGGAAGGCTTCGTGCCAGAGCGCCCAGATGGCGGGCGAGGTGACGACGAAGAGGCTCGGGGTCTTAGCGGGCGTGAGCTTGCGCAGGCGCGGATAGAGCGTGCGCAGGAGACCGGGTGCGATGGTGACGGAGTAGGCGGCGGAGGCGGTGGTGACGCGAATGGTGGACACGGGACAATGGTATCGCAGCGGGTAAGGGCAAGGGCGGCATTTGTGGGAGAAATGTGCGGGCGGTATGGGCTGGACGAGCTTCGTCGGGATTCTTCGCTGCGCTCAGAATGACAGCTTCATCCTTGATAGGGACGACAGCTTCATTGGTGGGTCGAAGAGATGCAGTGGTAGCCTTGAAGGATGCGTGGTGTGGATTTTTTGGTTGTTGGCGGAGGGATTGCCGGGTTGCGCGCGGCGGTGGGGCTGGCTGAGGCGGGCAGCGTTCTGTTGGTGACGAAGGAGAGCCTGAAGGAATCGAATACGGCGTATGCGCAGGGCGGGATCGCCGTGGCGATGGGCGGCGCGGAGGACGTGGCGCTGCATCTGGCGGACACGGTTGCGGCTGGCGATGGGTTGGTGAACGCCGAGGCTGCGGCCGTGTTGGTGGAGGAGGGGCCGGGGCGCGTGGATGAGCTGCTGCGGTGGGGCACTGGGTTCGACCGGCATCCGGCCAGGGAGGGTGCGGCTCGGGCGGGCGAGTTGATGAAGACGCGTGAGGGAGCGCACAGCCTTCCGCGGATTCTTCATGCCAATGGGGATGCGACGGGACGGGAGATTGTGGAATCGCTGCTGCGGCATGTGCGTAGGTTGCAGCGCGTGGAGCTGATGGAGTGGGCCGCGACGGTGGACCTGATTCTGGAAGGCGGGCGCGTGGTGGGGGCAACGCTGCTGAATGCGGATGGGGAATTGATCGAGGTTCGGACACGGGCTGTGCTGCTGGCCAGCGGCGGCGCGGGGCAGGTCTACAGCGAGACGACCAACCCGGCGGTGGCTACGGGCGACGGGATTGCAATGGCGTATCGGGCGGGGGCGGAGCTGATGGACATGGAGTTCTTTCAGTTCCATCCGACGGCATTCGCACTGGAGGGCGCGCCGAGATTTTTGATGAGCGAGTCCCTGCGCGGCGAGGGCGCGTGGCTGGTGAACGAGCGCGGAGAGCGGTTTATGCAGCGCTACCACAAAGGGCTGGAGCTGGCTCCACGGGACGTGGTAGCTCGTGCGATCGGGCGCGAGGAGATGGAGGGTGCGGTCTATCTCGACATGCGCGAGGCGGGGAAGATCGTCGATCTAAAGGCGCGATTTCCGGGGATTTCTGAATTTCTGGCTGGGTATGGGCTGGAGCTGGGGCGGGACCGGATTCCGGTGCGGCCGGCTGCGCACTATTTGATGGGCGGGATCAGGACAGACGCGCATGGGCGGAGTTCACTGGCGGGTTTGTATGCCGCAGGCGAGGCGGCTTGTACCGGAGTGCATGGGGCGAACCGGCTGGCCAGCAACTCGCTGCTGGAGGGGCTGGTCTTTGGCGCGCTGGCGGCGGAGGCGATGGCTGGGGACGATGTTCAAGGTTCCAGGTACGGGGTTCAAGAAGGTGCGGAAGTGGATGACGGGTTGGGCGGCGATGTGGAGGGCTGGATTGCAGAGCTGCAGGTGTTGATGTGGCGGGACGCTGGTCTGCTGCGGGATGAGGCGGGGTTGCGGCGGGCGCAGGCCGGACTGGCGGCACTGCGGGCTA
>Ga0302320_10014035_pt1 | contig 16617 bp, 17 predicted proteins | sample Bog_T0_3_FD_202130 | JGI IMG/M metagenome (GOLD analysis project Ga0302320, IMG submission 202130) | Peat permafrost microbial communities from Stordalen Mire near Abisko, Sweden - Bog_T0_3 | ecosystem: Environmental > Terrestrial > Soil > Wetlands > Peat | place: Sweden: Abisko, Stordalen Mire... | reverse complement strand
ACTTGATGGTTCGACTGCTGCGCGCTTGCATCTGCACACAAACCATCACTTACAAAGAGCTTGTCGCCATGCCGGAGCTAGCTTGATATTCATCTTTCCAAATTCCTCTCCAACATTTCGTCATGCGGATACAGATACCAGACCTCACCCTTCGGGAAGCATATAAACAGGTTCTTGCCACAATACTTCTTGTAGAAAGACAAGACTCCTTTGAGTTGGACCTTTAGAAATACGCCGTCAATATGCTGCGCGATAAAATCAGCGTCTCCCCAATCGCTTGTCATGCGAATTGTCACAAATCCCAAATCCGCAAAAACTGCCGAAACCCTCTGTAGGTTGTAGGCTTCTATCTGGCGCGCGTTAAGTTCGCTCTTTGCAATCTTTCTTAATATAAAATCCATCTCGAACCTCCCCCTTTACTTCGCTCAGATCAGCTCCACACCCCACAAATCATGCAGATGCAGCAGCCCTTCCACGCGCCCCTCGGCCCCCACCACCACCAGCGAAGTAATCTTCCGCTCCTCTAAAATCGCCAGTGCCGTCGCAGCAAGCTCGCTCGCCACAATCGTGCGCGGAAGCGCATTCATCGCCTCGCCCGCCGTCCGCCCCAGCGCCGCTCCGCCCTCGCGCTCCAGCAGTCTCCGCAAGTCCCCGTCGCTGATCACCCCGCACAAGCGCCCGTCCTCCTGCACCGTCGTGATCCCCAGCTTCTTCGACGACATCTCGAAGATCACATCGGCCATCGGCGTATCCGGCGTCACCACCGGCACCTCATCGCCCGAGTGCATCAGGTCGCTCACCTTCGCCAGCCGCTTGCCCAATTTCCCACCTGGGTGCAACTCCGCAAAATCCTCGGCCTTGAATCCCTTGCGCAAACTCACCGCAATCGCCAGCGCATCGCCCAGCGCCAGCATCGCCGTGGTCGATGCAGTCGGCGCCAGGTTCATCCCGCAGGCCTCGCGCTCCACGCCGCAGTCCAGCGCCACATCGCTTGCCGCGGCCAGCGTCGATTGCAAATTGCAGCAGAAGCTCACCAGCGCGTCGCCCTTGCGCTTCAGGACGGTGAGCAGCCGCAGAATCTCTTCCGTCTCCCCGCTCGCCGAGAGCGCCACCACCACGTCTCCCCGCATCAGTACGCCCAGGTCCCCGTGCACCGCCTCGGCCGGATGCAAAAACAGCGCCGGCGACCCTGTCGAACTGAGCGTCGCGGCAATCTTCTGCGCAATCAAGCCGCTCTTGCCCATGCCCGTCACCACCACCCGGCCACGCCCCTCGCCGCAGCGCAGAATCAGCTCCACGGCCCGGTCAAAATCCCCGGCCATCGGCCCTTCCAGCCGCGCCGCCAGCGCCTCAAGCGCCGCCGCCTCGGTGCGCACTAACTCCGCCGGCGCAGGCGTTGCCCGCTTCACGCCGCCGGCTTTCTCGTTGATTGGTTTCGCTTCGCTCATCGGTACCTGATGTTATCAGCTTCCCTGGAGTCCACGCGCCCCATCCCGCCTCGTACAATAGACAGGGAGAGGTCCATCCCCGTGAAGCGCAACTCACTCGTTCTCACCGCCGTTCTGGCCATCCTGGCCATCTTTGCCTGGGCCGGCTGGGCCAACTGGCAATACCGCAAGCAGGCAGCCGAGCGCCGCCTTGCCTCGAACCCGCAGGTCGAGCTCATCCCCAGCTCTCCCGGCGACGTTCCGCAACTCGTCTCCCCGCTCCTCGGCAAGCCCGCCCCCGACTTCGCTCTCGAAGACCTCGCCGGCAAAAAAGTCTCCCTTTCCAGCTATCGCGGCAAAGCCGTCCTCATCAACTTCTGGGCCACCTGGTGCGGCCCCTGCAAAATCGAGACCCCCTGGCTCATCGACCTGCGCAATCAATACGCCGCGCAGGGCTTTGAGATCCTCGGCGTGTCGGCAGATGATATCGACCGCGACAACCCCAAGCTGTTCGCCAGCGAAAAGAACGACATCGCCAAATTCGTCGATCAGGAAAAAATGCCCTACCCTGTCCTGATTGAAGGCGACAAGGTCAGCAAGCCCTACGGCGGCCTTGACTCGCTCCCCATGTCCTTCTTTGTCGATCGCAAAGGAACCGTCGTCGCCGTGCAGCTCGGCCTCACCTCCGCCAGCGACATTGAAGCCAACATCCGCAAGTCCCTGGCCGCGGCCAACTAGCCCGCCCCGGCCGCGACCCTTACAGCAATCGGAGAAATGTTCTATCCTCCCCTTGCCATGAACTTCAAATTCCGCACCCTCCTCAATCTGCTGGCGCTCGCCGCCCTTCTCTCGTCTGTCTCCACCGCCCCTGCGCAAACCCCAGCCTCCAAGCCCACCGTCGCCGAGGCCCTCGCCTTCATTGACAGCGCCGAGCAGGAGCTCAACGGGATCGAGATCGACGTCGCCCGCGCCCAATGGGTCGAGGAAACCTACATCACCGACGACACCGTCGCCCTCGTCGCCGAGGCCAGCGACCGCATGATCGCCCGCCAGACTGAGCTCATCAACCAGGCCCGCCGCTTTGAAGGCCTCGCCCTGCCGCCCGACGCCGCGCGCAAGCTGCTGCTGCTCAAGCTCAGCATCGGCCTCCCCGCGCCCTCCGATCCCAAACTCCGCGCCGAAGAAACCCAAAAGGCCGCCGAGCTCGACGCCGCCTACGGCAAAGGCCGCTACTGCCCTGACTCCAATCCCGACAACTGCCTCGGCATCGACGAGGTCGGCGTCAAGATGGCCAACAGCCGCGACCCGCAAGAACTCACCGCCCTCTGGTCCGGCTGGCACGCCGTAGGCAAGCCCATGCGCAACGACTACGCCCGCCTCGCCGAGCTTTCCAATCAGGGTGCCCGCGAACTCGGCTTTGCCGACACCGGCTCCCTCTGGCGCTCCCAATACGACATGACGCCCGAGCAATTCCAATCCGAGATCGAGCGCCTCTGGACGCAGGTCCAACCCCTCTACCGCGAACTCCACACCTACGTCCGCCGCAAGCTCATTGAGAAATACGGCGCCGCCGCCCGCCGTCCCGACGGCATGATCCCCGCCCACCTGCTCGGCAATCCCTGGGCGCAGGAGTGGGGCAACATCTACGACGTCGTCGCTCCGCCCACTGGCCCGCTGCCCTACGATCTCGGCGCCATCCTCAAAGCCCGCTCCACTGACGCGCCCACCCTCGTCCGCTACGGCGAAGGCTTCTACAAGTCGCTCGGCTTTGACGCCCTGCCCGACACCTTCTGGAAGCGCTCCATGCTCTCGCATCCGCGAGATCGCGACGTCGTCTGTCACCCCAGCGCCTGGGACGTCGACAACGTCCGCGACGTGCGGATCAAGGCCTGCTTCCAGCCTACAGCGGATGATTTTGTCACCGTCCACCACGAGCTCGGCCACAACTACTACCAGATGGCCTATCGCAACCAGCCCTACTTCTTCCGCGACGGCGCCAACGACGGCTTCCACGAGGCCATCGGCGACTCCATCGCCCTCAACGTCACTCCCGACTACCTCAAGAAGCTCGGCCTCATCAGCCAGATCCCCCCGCCCAGCGCCGACATCCCACTCCTGCTCCACACCGCTCTGGACAAGATTGCGTTTTTGCCCTTCGGCCTGCTCATCGACAAGTGGCGCTGGCAGGTCTTCTCCGGCGCGGTCACGCCCGACCGTTACAACACCGCCTGGTGGGCCTTGCGCGAGAAGTATCAAGGCGTCGCCCCGCCCGTCGCCCGCTCCGAGTCCGACTTCGACCCCGGCGCAAAATATCACATCCCCGGCAACGTCCCGTACATGCGCTACTTCCTCGCCCGCGTCTACCAGTTCCAGTTCTACCGCGCCATGTGCCAGGCGGCGGGCTACAAGGGCCCCCTCAACCGCTGCTCCGTCTACGGCTCCAAGGAAGCCGGCGCGCGCCTCAACGCCGTGCTCCAGCTAGGCCGCTCCAAGCCCTGGCCCGAAGCCCTCAAAGCCATGACCGGCACCGACAAAGCCGACGCCTCCGCCATCGTCGAATACTTCCAGCCCCTGATGGACTGGCTCAAAGAACAGAACAAAGGCCAGGAAGAAGGCTGGACGCCACCGGCGGACCCGTTGAAGTAGCGCTTCCAATCCAGGTTTCAAAATCGAGACCTGGTGTGCCTCTATTATCAGATGGAGTCAGCGATGCAACGATCAACGGGGTGACGCATGGTCAAACACTTGAATACCTGCTTTGTAATTGATTGAGGGGAATGTAGGAGGTGCAGACGATGTTCGATGCAGACGCGGATGACGGCCCTCTCAGTGAAGAGGAAATCGAGGCGGTAAAACAGAACGAAAGAGAGCGCCTTCGTCTGTGGCGAAAGAGGGCGCTTTACTCAACAATGGCGTTCTTCCTGAGTTGTGCGTCTGTCGCTCCGTTTTTAGCCGGTCACTCGCTACATGCCTACTGGGAGTGGTTCGGAAAGTATCTCGTTTTGCTTTCGATGGTTCTCCTACCCGTGTTCGTGTGTTGTGCGGGACTTTGGTGGGGAGCTTGGTGTGCCCTCTGCGATGTGGAGAAGACCTACTCGTAATCGTCGCAGGCCGGCAGGCGGCCCAGATCTCGATTCTGAGATGTGGGAAGCGATGAACTCAACCGGCGTTTCCTTTCTGTCCCCTAATCACAGACCGATGGCTACAACTGGGAGGGTATGATTACGAGTACCTCGGTCGATTGGCCTTCTCGAAAGGCAAGGATCCCCGTGTCAGGGCACGACTTCAGTCGTGCCGTAAATGGCAGTAAGTGATGGAGGGCTTTAGCCCCTGCGATGTCGAAACCGTCCCGCCCATCGGACCCAAACAACGCAACGGGACGGCTGCGGACTTTCTTCGTAACGACTCGAACGGCTGCCGGAAGGTCGCTCTTTCAGACCGAACGCGTGGCCGAACTCTTCATAGAAGTTCTCCGGTCTCAAATGCGTTCCGGAAAGCTGACTGTGCACTAGTTCGTCATCATGCCCAACCATGTTCACATTCTGATGACCCTCCCCGGCGAAGTGAGCCTTGAAAAGGTGATTCAGTTGATCAAGGGCGGCTTCTCGTTTCGCGCCAACAAGGAGTTGAGATTTCGGGGCGAGGTTTGGCAGCGGGGATTCTCCGACGTGCGCATCGTCTATGAGCAGAGCTTTGAGGAACATCGGGCATACATCGTGAACAATCCGGTGAAAGCTGGGCTAGCTAATTCGGCGGAGGAGTTCCCGTTCGGATCGGTGTTTTTGAAGAAGCGGAAGAACGCAGGGGCTAAAGCCCCGGAGTTGTGTGCGGGTTACCGGCACGACTAAAGTCGTGCCCTGACACATGGTGGCAGGTGGCCCGGTCATCAAGGTAATCGGGACTGTGCCCCGTTCATCGCAGTTCTTTTGCGATGAACGCGCGGGTGTCGCTTTGTGGCAAGCTGCCCCGGTCCCGGCGATCTTCTCAACCCACGATGAGGGTGCCCCCGGCCCCTCGCCTTTGGGGATCGGGGAGGGTATCTCTTCCATCCCTGTCCTTCGCTGGCGCGTGTACAATCTAGTCAGCTAGTCAGATTGATTTTGGAGTGTGCAAGCCGATGCCTTCTCCCCAACCGCGGCGCAAGAAGCGCCCCAGCGCATCCGGCCCATTCGCCGCCGGCCTGGAACGCTGGAACCTCGAAGACGCCAAAGCAAGGCTCAGTGAAGTGGTGCGCCTGGCGGGAACCAAAGGGCCGCAGCTGGTGACGATTCGCGGCAAGGAAGCGGCCGTGATCCTTGCGCCGGAGCAGTACAATCGACTCCTCCCGAAGCCCAAAGGGCATCTGCCCCTGGTCCGATTCCTGCAAGGCCTGTCCCTGGACAAGATCGACATCGAACGGGAACGCGACACCGGCAGGGAGATCGACTTGTGAACGGTTGGTTACTCGACACGAATGTGATCGCCGAAGTCAGCGGCGCCCGGCCGGACCTGAAAGTTGCCAAGTGGCTCCGGTCCCAGCCTGAGCACAAGCTGTTCCTCAGCATCCTGACCATAGCCGAATATCAAAAAGGCATCCATCACCTGCCCGCCGGAGACAAGCTGCGGCCGCGCGTGCAACGGTCGGTCATTGCACTCGAAACGCGATTCTCAGGGCGCATCCTGCCCGTGTCGGACCAGATTGCGCTTCGTTGGGGAGCCATCAGCGGAGAGGTCAAGCGTCTCACCGGCCACTCCCCTTCGGTCATCGATACACTGCTGGCGGCCACGGCGCTTGAGCACGGTCTCTACCTCGCAACCCGGAATACCGCCCACGTCGCCCACAGCGGAGCAGCCATCTTCAATCCCTGGAACGACGACCCGGCAGATTTCCCCCTCTAGAACGGCGGCGTGTGGCTCAGGTCTGACAAGCCATAAACCTGGGTGCCCCAAGGCCCGGGGTCCCCACGAACGTCGCCGCTCAAAACCGGCCACTGACAACTGATCACTGGCCCCTGATTTCCCGCCATTTCGTGCCAAAAACATCCCATTTTTGACCAGATTTCAATGAAAAAGTCCGAATTGAACCAGACGTTTCCCACCCTTCCGTCCTACTGCAATGCGACGTTCCGCGTTATTCCAGCGCGTCCACCCGTACGTCACCGAAGCCCGCTCGCTCCCTGGCCCCTGGAAACCAATTTGCCGAAAATTACCCCCCATCGGCGCACACTTGTATTCAGAGACAAGTCTGCGGCAAAACCAGCGCAGACGTCCCCGAAACCTGGACCCACAACGGAAAACAAGACCATGCAGAAAGTAAGAAACATCACCGTAGCCGCAAGCCCCGAGCCGTGCCGTCAAACCCGCAGGCTCGCCACCGGGTGCAGCGCCTCCGTCACCGACAGGTTCCGGTTCCCGCTCCTCGTTCAGCCCGATGCCGTCAACCAAGCCCGCTTCCCCGGGGTCCGTCCCCAATGTGCCGCAGCCAGGTCCCGCCGCGATCAAGCCGCGAAAATGTCCGCCTATACACCCGCAAATTCACCCCAGAAACCCCAAAACGAACTTCAAAAACCCGTTTGTATTCCAGTAAAACCAAACTAACTCATTTCCCGTCAAGAACATGCCGGCACACATGGCCGGACAAATGTAATTTAAGTATCCCAGTAAAACGCCCCCAACCGCACGCTTCACGGTCACGTGGACTTTATTGAACCGTCGGCAAACCCGCAGACACGCACCGTTCCCGTTCATGTCCACGTGGCCAATCCGGGTATGCGCTTGCTGCCCGGCATGTTCGTAAGCGCGACCTTTGTAAGCCGCGCAGCGCAGCCGTCTTGAACCGATCAAGCGCGTGGCGCGGATGCTCAAACGCCGCTTCGAAAACGTAATCACCTATCTGCGCCACCGCATCACCAATGCGGGCAGCGAATCGCTCAACGCAAAGATCCAATGGGTGAAGTACACGGCACGCGGATTTCGCAACCGACAGAACTTCATCAACGCCATCTACTTCCACTGCGGCGGCCTCAATATGAACCCCATACCCACTAAATAGCCGGAAGCGCCGGGATTCAGAACTTCTTCCGCAGCCTGTTTATACTACAGTTGTAGATCGCAAATTCCAGAGGGAGCCGGAGATTTCTACCCCCGGAAAGAGTGCCCACTTACAGGGCCTTCAGGCCCGGATACTTGTCCATTTTCCCCGGCAGGAAGCAAGTACAACTATAGTATTTAGCCCCTGAAGAAGATTCTTCTGCCGGAAAATCCGCTTTCCGCTGCCACCTTCATCAATCAGTGCTCCGCAGCCTAGCCAGCTTCGCCGCGCCCAAAACCCCCGCCGACTCGCCAAACGCCGACGCGCAAATCGTCAAGCCGGTAAACGCAAACCCCGGCGCGTTCCGCTTCAATTCTTCGTCGAACACGTCCCGCACAATCGGCAGGCAATTACTCACCCCGCCCGCGAAGATCACCGTGTCCGGATTCAGCATCGCCAGCAACGGCGCCAGCGCCCGCGCCAACAACGTCACCGCCTCTCTCAGAATCTCCAGCGCCAGCGCGTCTCCAGCCCGCGCCGCAATCGAGATCTTCTCCGCGGTCAGCACGCTCTCCGCCGCCAGGCTCGAACTTCTGCCCCGGCTCATCTGCTCCTGCGCCTTCTCCACCAGCGCCCGCGCACCAATCTCCACTTCAAGGCAGCCACGTAACCCGCAAAAGCACCGCCGCTGGCTCTCCGGCACGGCCAGCGTATGGCCAGGGTTGCCCATCGCTCCGTTGCGGCTGTGGTAGATCTTCCGCCCCACCGTCAGCCCCGCGCCGATCCCCGTGCCCCACGAAACATACAGCATCTCTGAGGCCGTAACCGCGTGCCCAAAGTAGAGATCCGCCAGCAGCCCCGCATTCACATCCGTATCCACCGTCGCCCGGCAGCCCAGAATCTCCTCGGCAATTGCCCTCAGCGGCAGCTCCTTCCAGCCGAATGCCTTGCTCAGCTTCACGGTCCCCGTCTCGTAATCGACCGGCCCCGGCATGCCAATCCCGCATCCCTCCGGCGGAGGGTAGGCCAGCCCCGTCCGCGCGCACATCTCTTCCAGCACGCCCCGCAGATTCGTGAGCAGTTCCCGCGGCAGCGAGCGCGTCAGCGACAGAGTCCTCTCGCGGTCCAGAATCTTTCCGTCCAGGTCCACCAGCGCCAGCTTCGTATACGTTCCGCCCAGGTCAATCCCCGCCGAGAATCTCATCGCTCTCCTATCCCACCGTCCAAATCAGCCCCCAACCGCGCCACTCACACCGCCGCTTCAAATTCGTTTGCCAGTTGCAACTGTACAGAGCGTACAGCGAAAGATGTACATACGATACAATCATGCCATGGAAGTACCCATCACCCAATTCCGTCGCAAAATCTTCGACCTGGTCAACCAGGCAATGGCCGGGAGCGAGGTGTGGGTCACGCACAAGGGACAGCGCTTCCGCATCGCCCCCGAAAACCAGCCCGCCAGCCGCCTCAGCCGCATCACGCCGATGGAGATTCTAGCCTCCGAAGCGCCCGATCTCAACGACCCGGCACTCAAGGCTGAGATGTTGGCTGAGATGGAAAAGGCCTGGGAACGCGACTGGACGATCCTCTGATGGCGGACATTCCTGCCTATTTAGACACGCACATCGTGGTGTGGCTGGCGGCGGGCGCGGTAAGCCGCATCAGTCCCAATGCACGCGCCCAGCTTGAAACAGCCGAGCTGCTCATCTCCCCCATGGCCTTACTGGAGCTGGAGCACCTTCACGAACTGGGGCGCATCAAGCTGCCCGCCCGCGATGTCTTCCAGAAAGTCGCGCATGAAACCGGCCTGCGCCTCTGCGATCTGCCCTTTCCCTCCATCGCCGGCGCGTCCCTCGACGAGCATTGGACCCGCGACCCCTTCGACCGCCTCATCGTCGCCCACGCCAAAGCCAACGGCTTCGCCCCCCTCATCTCGGCCGACGAAGAGATCCGCCAACACTACCCGCGTACAGTCTGGTAAAGCCCAGGGCGGAATCCATCAGGATGAATCAGCAAAGTGCCTACTTCGATTCCCCGCCCGGCGCGTAGTAGCCCTCGCGCGTCACCACCGTCAGGTCGTCCTTGTTCGCCTTCAGCGCAATCTTGTGGAAACCGCCTTCGTTGTCCGCCACGTCCGGCGTATAGGTCAGCAGGTACTGCCCGCGCAGCTCCTCGGCAATCTCGCCGTAGATCTCTTCCAGGTTGTCTTTCTTCTTGGCCTCGAAGAATCGCCCCCCGGTGCGTTCGGCAATCTTCTCCATCATCTTCTTGCCGTCCACCTCCGGCTCACGCTGTCCGCCGCCGCGCCGCCCGCCGCCGCCGCCGGGATAGCCGCCCCCGCCACCGGGATAGCCGCCACCCCCCATGCCGCCGTGCCGCCCGCCACCCATGCCGGGAGAGCCGCCCTGTCCGCGCTCCTGCTCGCCCTTGAAATAAATCGTATAGATCGCCAGGTTCGCCCTATCCGCGGCGTCGACCGCGTCGTTCAGCGTCTCCTTGCTGCCGCGGTCCACGCCGTCTGAGAACACCATCAGAGCCTTCCGCCCATCTTTCGGCTTCATCAGCTCGTCCGAGGCCAGAAAAATCGCATCGTAAAGTTGCGTCCCGCCCCGGTTGTGTTGCCGGTCATTGCTCCTGTCGTCCCCGCTGCTCTCCGGACCCTGCGAGTCGTTCTGCGCCCGCGGCGTCGGGCCCATCCCGTCCAGCTCGTGGTGCAGCTTGTCGCGCGAGCTGGTAAAGTCCTCCAGCAGCTCCACCTCCCGGTCGAAGTGGATCAGGAAAGCCTGGTCGCGCCCCGTCTTCCCATCCCCCGGCAGCATCGTATCCACAAACTTCCCCGCCGCCTTGCGCTCGTTTTCCAGCGCATCCGAAAGGCTCCGGCTCGTGTCCACCAGCAGCCCCAGCCGGAAGGGCAGGTTCGTCTCCCGCGTAAAGCTCTTGATCTTCTGCGGCCGCCCATCCTCGGTCATCGTAAAGTCGCCGATGTTCAAACTCGTCACCAGCGCGCCCTTCTTGTCCCGCACCGTCACCGGCAGCAGAACCTCCCGCGCCTGCACCTTCAACGTCAATGCCGGCTGGTCGGCACTTTGCGCCCGCCCCGCCAATCCCGCGCCGGCCACAAAACACACGGTTACAGCAACACAAAGAATGCTTCGATTGTGCATAGCGGTCATCAGGCCCACACTTTCCTCTAGCTTTAGACGAACCATCCGCCAAACCGTTGACCAAAATCCCCCTGCCCCACGTCCCCCGATGGCTAAAAGCTAAAAGCTGCCCCCAGCCCCAATGCCGTATCATGTCAGCGATTCATCCCGCGCGTCCCGCGAACCCATCTGGCCCGGAGGCCATTCCTCATGCGCCCGCTCTCATCCTTCTCCGTCGCAGTTCTCGCCGCCCTCGCCACCCACTTCTCCGCCGCGCAAACCCCACCCCCTGAAGCCCCATCCACCGGCACCGTCCTCCACACCGGCGCCAACCTCGTCCTCGTTGACGTCGTCGTCGACGATCACGGCAAAGCCGTCCACGGCCTCAGCCAGTCCAGCTTCCACCTCTTTGAAAACGGCAAGGAACAAACCATCGTCTCCTTCGACGAGCACCGCCCCCTCACCGCCCCCGCCATCCCCAGCGTCCCCCTCCCGCCCAACGTCTACAGCAACCTTCCCCAGTATCCCGCCGGCAGCCCCGTCAACGTCCTGCTCCTCGACGACCTCAACACCCCCGTCGCCGATCAAGCCAACGTCCGCCGCCAGCTTATCGAGTACATCCAGACCGCTCCCCCCGGAACCCCATTCGCCCTCTTTCTGCTCACTTCCAACCTCGAACTCCTCCAGGGATTCACCGCCGACCCCGCCCTCCTTACCGCCGCAATTCAAAGCCCCAAAGCCGCCCCGCAAGGCTCCAGCGTCGTGTCGGGCAATAGCGCCGCCAAGCTATACCGGGAAAACGCCGACACCGCGGAGTATGCGCCTGTCCTCAGCCCGAGCCAGGGCCGCATGAACGCGGCCATGGCCGAGAGCGACCGCTACCAGGCCGGCGACGTCACCGCGCAGGTCGCCGACCTCAGCGTGTCCACAACCCTCAACTCCATGCAGCTACTGGCGCGCTATTTGACCGGGATCTCCGGCCGTAAAAACCTCATCTGGTTCTCCAACTCTTTCCCTATTGACCTCACTCCCGATGTGCTCGCTCCCGACGTGCTGGACGGCAACCCCGGTTCCACTCCGCAAGGCGCCTCGGCACTTGAGTTCCAGCGCAACTACGGCGCGCAGGTGCGCGAAGCCGGCAGGCTGCTCTCCGCGGCGCGAGTCGCCGTGTATCCGGTGTATGCGGGCACGCCGCGGGCGTCGGCATCCCTCGCGGCGGCGCACGACATTCTCTCCACAAACAGAGGCCTGGGTTCCTCCCACACCGCCAGGGAGGATGCCATCACCTCGGCCAAAATCGAGACCGACCAGGCCTCGATGAAAGACATCGCCCAGCAAACCGGCGGCCAGTTCTTTAACACCGTCGATTTCAAGGAAGCTCTGGCATCCGCAATCGAAAACGGCGCCAGCTACTACACCCTCGCCTACATCCCCACTGGCAAACTCGACGGCAAATACCGCTCCCTCAAGCTCCGCCTCCAGGACGCCAACCTCCACGACGCCAGTTACGATATCTCTTACCGCCGCGGCTTCTACGCCGATCCGCCGGACAAGCCATCGCCCAGCAATCCCGGCCAGCCCAGCCCCCTCATGGTCGCCGCAACCCCCGGCACACCCCCGGCCACTGAGATTCAGTTCCAGGCCCGCGTCCTCCCCGCCACCGATCCCCAGCTCCAGGGCAGCAAGCTCCCCAATGCGCCGGCCGGCGCCCTCGCCGCCAGCCTCAAAGGCAAGGGCCAAACCTACGTCGTCGACCTCAAAGTAGACCCCCACAGTTTTGCCTTTGCCGATTCCCCCGACGGCTCCCACCAGGCCGCCGTCGAGTTCGTCGTCGTCGCCTTCAACGCCCAAATCAAACGCGTCAACTACACCGACAGCGCCGGAAAAATGAATCTCAACCCCGCCCAGTTCGACCACCTCATGCGGGACACCATCGCCCAGCGTCTCGCCCTCGATCTGCCCCCCGGCGAAATCGCTCTCCGCATCGTCGTCTACGATCCCACGTCCACCCACGCCGGTTCCCTCGAACTCCCGCTCACCGTCGCGGCCAAATAAACCGGGCTTCCGGGGGTGCAACCCAATCGCCCCCGCGGCTCTCAACCAAAAATCGTGTAATTTCCCTCTGCGGAGAAGCCCGGCGCCATGAGACGAGTCCTGCCACGAGTCATAAAACGATTCCTGACACGATTTCGCTCCCTGCTCCCACTCGCGCTCATCTGTGCCGCATGCGCGCCCGCCCAGCAAACTCCTCCGCCCGCCGCCACAACTCCGCCCATCACCCTCATCCCCCGCTCTCACGATGAGCGCGAAGACAGCTATCGCGCCCACCACCGCATCATTCTCAACGTCCAGGTCGCCGACTCGGCCGGCAACCCCGCCGTCAACCGCAAGCCCGGCGACTTCACCCTCCTCGTCGATCGCCAGCCGCACCCCGTCGTCGAGATCCGCCCCGTCAACGGAACCACCAGCATCCCCCGCGTCCACGTCATCCTCCTCCTCGACGCCGTCAACACCACCCCCGCCGAACTCACCGCCGAACGCAAGGCCATCGAGACCTATCTCGCCCAGTCCCAATTGCCCCTCGTTTATCCCACCGCCATCGCCGTCCTCACGGACTCCGGCGTCATCGCCAGCCCATCCGTTCAGGACCGCGGCGTCCTCGCCGCTCAACTCAACAGCTATCTGAGCGACGTGCACACAGTCGATTGCTTCCGCAAAGCCGACCTCGACAAGGCAGCGCCCGCCGACAGCCTCCGCAGCGGCGGTCTCCTCCCCTCCGCCACAACCCCTACGGGTCCATCCTTTCGCGCCGGTTGCCTCAACCAGCGCTTCCAGCGCTCGGTCGCCTCGCTCACTCATCTCGCCGGCAAGCTGACCGCCCTTCGGGGCCGCGCTCTCCTCGTCTGGCTAGGCCCCGGCTGGCCCCTGCTCGCCGGTCCCGATTTCAGCCCCGACACTCCCGAGATCAAGCGCAACTTCTTCGACTATCTCGTCAAGCTCTCCACCGATTTGCGGCTCGCGCAGTTGACCCTCGAAGCCGTCTCCTCGCCCGATTTCTTCTCCGCGGCCCAGTCAGCCGCCGATCCCGTCCACATCGGCTTCGACCCCGTCGCCACGGAAGACCAGGCCAGCGCCGCCAGCTTCGCCCTCCCCGTCCTCGTCCGCCAGACCGGCGGTCAAATCCTCACCCAAAGCAAAGATCTCGCCAACCAGATCGCCCGCTCCGTCGCCGATGCCGACTCCTACTACGCCCTCACCTTCGACGCTCCCCCCGCCGCCAACCCCGGCCAACTCCACTCCATCGAGCTCCGCGTCGCCAACCCCGCCCTCACCGTTCGCACCACCACCCTCTACTACGCCGAACCCTGATGCCCGGCAACCTGCACACAAGAACAGCAAAGCCCGCCAACCGGCGGGCCTTCGCGGTGCTCCCCTAAGGAACCCCTGATCGAGTCGATGCTTTGAAAGGGCACGGCTTCAAAGCCCACCCTGAGCGGAGCCGAAGGGTGCCGCAAACCCAACAACATGAACGCGGGCTTTAGCCTCCGAGGGAATGCTGAATCCTTACCGCGACTTGCTCGGAGCTTCTCGAGTGTCCTGAGTCCGAAGTGCTTAGCATATTCATCGCTGTCATTCTGAGCGAACGGGGGCCCGAACGCTCTTCAGTTCGGGGGTGGTGAGCGAAGAATCTGCTTTTGTGCTCCCACAGTTCCGCAGCGAACTTCAGACTGGGGATACTAGGAGGCGCGCCCCAGCAGTTCCCGTTCCGCCTTGATCCAATCCTCCAATGCGTAGCCATGCTGGTATCCGCGCTGCACCCAGTTCAGATACGCGACCTGCTCAATCATCTCGCGCGGCACAATCCCCGGCTGCGAAATCGCAACCACCCTCTCCTTCTTCGCCGCGGCCTTGCGCGGTTTTTGGGCGGCTGCCTTCGCCTTCTTTGGCTCCGCAACCTTCGCCACCAGCTCAATTCCCTTGCCGGCTGCTTTCGTTGGCTTCGCTACTTCAACGTCCTTCGCCTTCTTTGCTGAGGCTTGGCGCGGCGTTCCAGTGGCCTTGGTTTTCTTCGCTGTCTCTGCGATGTCAGTCTCCTGTGTGCTCGGTTCGCCGCCAACTTGTGGGGCGTCATTATGAGACTATCAAACGGCTTTGTCATCAGCAAATGAAAAGATGCAGCAAAATCAGGGGGTTCCGTGAACGTCAATAGCCATTGCAGGCGCTGTCCATTTGAAAACAAGCAGCTTCCGCACAGCACCGCCTACACCCAAAACAGTCACGGAGTGCGCACCCCTGCGAAACTCTCCACTTCCTCCCAACATGTCCGCGGGCGATTCAGCATCAACCTCGCCCAAGCTGGGTAGGTCCCAGGCTGGCTAGGCCGTTCATCAAGGAGTCATCTCCGCATAGCCGGTCCCGCAGCAGCAATGCAAACTTGCCCTTGATTCCGTGTCCCGTTCTTTGCCGGGAGAGGGATGCGCCTCCAGGTTGCGAAAAACAGCCCAGGCTCTTTCGAGTTACTTCTTGCCCGGCGCGGAAACCGGCGCGGTCTTCGAGTAGGTGAGCTTCAGCGTAACAAACCCCACGCTTTCATAGGACGGCTTGTCGACGACGCCCGTGTAGAAGACCGTGTAGGTGTCATTGCCTTCCGGAATCAGGCCCATAGGAGTGTTGATGTGGTCGGCCCAGCGAGATTTGGCGTCGGGCTGCAGATCGAGGCCGATGCCCGGGCTCCAATGGATGCCGTCCCGGGAGACGCTGTAACCGATGGCCGTGGGGTTGTCGCTGACTGTCGCGCGGTCGTAGACGGCGAGGTATGTTCCATCGGCGGCTCGAGTCACGATCGGATTCTCCGTATAGACCTTCTCGAATTGCACCGGGTTCAGCTCGGGAACTCTCTTCCACTTGCCGGCCAGAGTGCTCGCCTTCGCCAGTCCCACTCTCCAGTGTTGACATGGCATCTTTTCGGTATTCGCGCTGCCATAGAATCCGTACCAGACGTCGCCCACGCGATAGGGATAGAACGAGTCGGTGCCCTGCAGTCCCTCCCACGGCTCGGTTTCGGCATCCGGCTTCAGAATCACGCCCACATCCTCGTAGGGGCCGCCGATGCCCGCCCGGCCTTTCACTTTCGAGACGGCGCGCCAGATCTGCCCGTCGAAGTTTTCCCAATACACGGTGGGAGTGTCGGGCAGGCTGTTGTAAGCCACATAGAAGAGATTCCATCGCTCACCCGCCTCGTCATAGACGGGCATGGGAGCCCAGAGAGAGGCGCGCGGGTCCTTTCCGTCGCTGGCTCCGCTCGACTCGTACAAGGTCGAGACCCGCGTCCAGTGGATGCGGTCCTTGCTGGTCCAATACGCCATCCTGGTTCTGACAGTCTGCGGATCGCCGAAGACCTCCGTCGGCATCATGTGATACCTACCCGCCACCTTGACCACCGATCCGCCCTCAAACCCGTACTTGTTGCCTTCCGCGCCTGGGGAGCTTTGGGTAATGACCGGCGTTTCGTGAGCCTCCACAAGCGTCAGCACCGGGTACTCGCCGGCATGAGCCCGCGCACCGGAAGGATGCGGCCCAGGCTTGCTCGGCGTTGTTGATTGAGCCAGGCCGGCAAGCGATGTCAGCATGAACACGGAGAGAACGGCGAAAGGAATATGGACCAGCGTTTTCTTCTTCACTTGACGAATCTCCCTTCAGTTGCGGGGCTCGGAATCCCGCCACTGGGATTCAATCGCGTCCCGCTTTTTGCCGGTGAAATCTGGGAGGAAGCAAGACGCTGCGCCGCTGCGCCAGGCGCCGGCATGCGGCCTCGCGGTGGGTTTCCTGCGTCGTAAGCATAAGCCCAAATCCTGGTGCATCTTGGGTCAGGTCCTGCACACAATATACTCGGTCGGCGCTGCCCCGGAGGTAAGCGTGACGTTCTGGCCGTCTTGATCGGGGTTGCGGTTTTGTGATGGATAGGGCCGTATGTGTCCACGATCAATTCAAGTGGACACGACCGGTCACAGGAAGTGTGTCTTCAGCCTTGCGGAGT
>Ga0302320_10014034_pt1 | contig 16617 bp, 13 predicted proteins | sample Bog_T0_3_FD_202130 | JGI IMG/M metagenome (GOLD analysis project Ga0302320, IMG submission 202130) | Peat permafrost microbial communities from Stordalen Mire near Abisko, Sweden - Bog_T0_3 | ecosystem: Environmental > Terrestrial > Soil > Wetlands > Peat | place: Sweden: Abisko, Stordalen Mire... | reverse complement strand
TCGTTCTTTTCTTCGCGATAGCCGTTGGCGCCCTGGACCACGCCGGTATAGAAGTAGCTGTCTTCGCGGAGCTGGCCGCGGGCGACGGTGTTGACGACTTGGGGACGCGCGCCGCGATGGTCGGCGAAAAAGTCGGAGCCGCGCTGGGGGATGATTTTGGGCTGGTCCTGCATGTCCTGGCGGCAGCCGGCGAGAAGGAGCGTCGCGGCGAGGCAGGAGAGTGTTGCTGCGCGGGTGATCAGGGTCAGTGGTTTCCCACCCATTCGCCAAAAAGACGGCGAATGGATGGGGCACCCAGCATTCTTGGCTGGGGCGGTGAGGGCAAAAGCCCTGGTCATCGGCAGTTGTGGTATCCCACCCATGCGACGAGAAGCTGTCGCATGGATGGGGCACGGAGCATTTTTGGCTTGGCAGAGGCGCCCGCGGGTGGACCGATCCCTGATCCCTGATCCCTGTTCCCTGTTCCCTGATCTCTGATCCCTGGCCATCAGTAGTCCACCTCCACGACCGAGAGCGGCTGAAACTTTTGGAGATACGCTTTGGCTTCGACCAGGTTGAACTTGGGGTCGAGAGCCTCAAGGCACAGGAAGAACTTGTCTGTGGTTGCGCCGTCGCGGAAGTTGGGCGCGTTGAAGAGCGGGTGATAGAGCGCCGGGAGTCCGTTGAGCGCCAACATGCCGAAGGCCGCGGAGAGACCGGCGAAGAGGATGGTCCACTCGTAGGCGGGCACAATGAACGCGGGCCACGAGTACAGCGGCCGGCCGGCGATGTTCAGCGGGTAAGCCCAGACCGAGACCCAGGTCTCGAAGAGGAACATGGCGGTGAGTCCCATGAGGCCGCCGACGAGGGTGAGCAGCGGGACCTTGTTGCGGTGGAAGCCGATGGCCTCGGCCGCCTCCTCGACGGGGTAGGGGGTGTAGCAGTCCATGCGGCGCCAGCCGTCGTGACGGGCTTGCCGCGCGGCCCTTACCAGGTCACCCGGGGTATCGAATTCGGCCAGCAGGCCGTAGGTTCCTTCGCGTGGGGGCATATCAGTCACCAGCCTCCGTAGCCGTCTTGGGGGTGATTTTGGGGCTAATTTTGGCTCCGGGCAGCATCATGCGGATTTCAGACATGGGAATCATGGGCAAGAAGCGGACAAACAGGAGGAAGAGCGCCGTGAACAGGCCCAGGGTGCCGGCGTAGACCATGTAATCCCACTTGGTGGCGCGGTAGGTGCCCCAGGACGAGGGCAGGAAGTCGCGGTAGAGGCTGGTGACGACGATGACGAAGCGCTCGAACCACATGCCGGTGTTGACCACGATGGAGAGGAAGAACATGAAGGCCATGTTGGTGCGCAGCTTGCGAACCCACAGAGTCGTCAGCGGAAACGCCAAGTTGCAGGTGACGAGCACCCCGTAAGACCAGCCCATGGGGCCGAACATGCGGTTCCACATCATGAAGGCTTCCCAGTGGGAGGCCGAGTACCAGGCCATGAAGACTTCCATGCCGTAGCCGTAGGCGACGATGAAGCCGGTGGCGAGCATGACCTTGCCCATGTTGTCGATGTGGCGCTCGGTGACCAGGCCTTCAAGGTGGTAGAACTTGCGCAGCGGAATGGCCAGGGTGAGGACCATGGCGAATCCGGAGTAGATGGCGCCGGCGACGAAGTAGGGCGGGAAGATGGTGGTGTGCCATCCGGGCAGGACGGCCACGGCGAAGTCGAAGCTGATGACGGTGTGAACGGAGAGCACCAGGGGCGTGGCCAAGCCGGCCAACAGCAGCGAGGCTGTCTCGTAGCGCATCCAGTGGCGGACGGAGCCGCGCCAGCCGAGCGAGACCAGGCCGTAGATGTATTGCGCTGCCTTGGAGTGGGCGCGGTCGCGCATGGTGCCGAAATCGGGAACCATGCCGATGTACCAGAAGACGACGGAGATGGTGGCGTAGGTGGAGACCGCGAAGACGTCCCACATGAGCGGCGAGCGGAACTGCGGCCAGACGTTCATGGTGAGGGGCACGGGGAGCATCCAGTAAGCCAGCCAGGGGCGGCCGACGTGGATGAGCGGGAACATGCCGGCGCAGACCACGGCAAAGATGGTCATGGCCTCGGCGAAGCGGTTGATGGAGTTGCGCCAGCCCTGCTTGAAGAGGAGCAGGATGGCGGAGATGAGCGTTCCGGCGTGGCCAATGCCGATCCACCAGACGAAGTTGATGATGGCGAAGCCCCAGGCAACGGGCTGGGTGATGGCCCAGATGCCGACACCCTCGAGGAAGAGCCAGGTGAGCGCCACCATAAGCATGGTGGCCAGCGCGCCGCCGACGCCGAAGATGGCGAACCATCCCAGCGGGGTTTCCGGCGTGAGGACAATGCGCGCGATCTTCTCGGTGATGGACCGGAAGGTCTGGCCGGGCGCGATGACCCGGTACTCGCCGGTGGCGGGGTCGATGCGCCGGGCGAGATTTTTTTCTCGCGATTCGAGGTCGGGATTTGGTTTCAGGTCGCTGGTCGCCATCGTGGCCTTAACCCTTCACCGGGGAGTGTTCCACCGGCGTGTCTTGAAGTTCTGCGTTCGGATGCACCACGGCCGCGACGTATTTTGTGCGCGGGCGCGTGTTCTGGTCGGCGAGCACCTGGTAGCTGCGCTCGTCGGCTTGGAGTTGGGCTACCTTGCTGGCCTTGTCGTTGAGGTTGCCGAAGGAGATGGCCGACGCCGGGCAGGCCTGCTGGCAGGCGGTTACCACTTCGCCGTCGCGCACGGGGCGGTTCTCCTTGTCGGACTCGATCTTGGCGGCCGAGATGCGCTGCACGCAGTAGCTGCATTTTTCCATGACGCCGCGCGAACGGACGCTGACGTCGGGGTTGCGCATGAGCTTGAGGCTCTCGGTTTCAAAATCGGAGTAAAGAAGGAAGTTGTAGCGGCGGACTTTGTAAGGGCAGTTGTTGGAGCAGTAACGGGTGCCGACGCAACGGTTGTAGATCATTGCGTTCAGGCCTTCGGGCGTGTGTACGGTTGCGCCGACCGGGCAAACCTGCTCGCAGGGCGCGTTTTCGCAGTGCTGGCAGGCCATGGGCTGGAAGTGGGCGCGGGGGGCGGCGAGGTCGCCTTCGAAGTAGGTGTCGATGCGGAGCCACTGCATGTTGCGGCCGATGCGCACCTGCTGCTTGCCGACGACGGCGATGTTGTTCTCGGCATAACAACTGACGATGCAGGCGTTGCAGCCGGTGCAACTGTTCATGTCGATGGACATGCCCCAGGCGTTCTCGTTGTACTCCCAGTTGGGAAACAGGGTGAGGCTCTTGTCGGTCTTGGGGTGGGATTCGCCTTCGTTGGCGAAGCCGGGGTTGGCTTTATATTCGTCGAGTGTGGCGTAACGGATGATTCCGCGCTCGTTGATGGCCTCATCGGCTTCGAGGGAGTTGTTGCCGTTGCCCTGGCCGCCGAAGGCCTTGCCGCGGTGATCCTGGAAGTGGCTCTTGGTGACGGCGACACCCCATTTGCCGTCCAGTTTTTTCAGGGTGCCTGTCGCGTAGAACGGGGAAGCCGCGGGACGAATCAGGAATGCGTTGAAACCTGCGCCGGAGCCGACGCGGCCGGCGAAGGATCGGCCGTAGCCGAGGTGGACGGTGACGGAGTTGTCGGGATGGCCGGGAACGACGAGGACGGGGGCGTTGACCTTGCGGCCGGCGACGGTGAGTTCGACGATGTCGTCTTCTTCGAGTCCGAGTTTGGTGAGGGTTGCGCCGGAGACCAGGGCGGCGTTGTCCCAGCTTAAATTTGTAACGGGCTTGGGGAGTTCCTGGAGCCAGCCTACGTTGGACCAGCGGCCGTCGTAGACGGTGGGATCGGGGCGGAAGATGATTTCGAGGGTGTCTTTGGGGGCGGGCGCGATAGGACCTATATGTAGGCCCTGTGCGCCAAGCGGCACGGATTTCGTGTCGAAAGCCGTTCCCTCGATCCAGCCCTGATGGAGCGCCTTGCGCCAGCCGGTTTCAAAGTCGCCCTTGATGGTGGACTTCCAGGTTTCGCGGACTGCATCGTAGGGGCTCAAGCCAGGCTCGTTGAGCAGAACCTGAAGGACGTGGTGCGCGGTCTTGCCGCCATAGAGCGGATCGATGAGCGGCTGGACGATGGAGACGGTGCCGTCGTAGGCCCGCGCATCCGACCAGGACTCAAGGAAGTGGGCGGCGGGGATGTGCCAGTGGGAGATTTGTCCGGTCTCATCAACGTGCGAGCCGAGGTGGGCTACGGTTTTGGCCTTGTCGAAGGCGGCGGCGAATTCGAGATCCGCGGGGGCGTTGTAGATGGGATTGGCGTTGAGAAGTACGAGCCAGTCGACTTTGCCCGCGTTCAGATCCGCGACAAGGCCAGGCAAGCCGGCATTTTGAAATCGGAGAGACGTATCCGGCGGATTCAAAAGCACTGTCTTGCCGACGTTGCCCAGCGCATCGTTGATGGCAAGCGCGATCGATTCCAAAGGTTCCTGCTGATACAGCCCCGAAATCACCACGCACTTGCCGGCGTGGGCCTTGAGGTCTTTGGCGAGGGCGGCAAGGAACTTTTTCTGCTCATCGGACCAGGCATAGGCGGGAGATTCGATGCCCGTGACGCCGACGGCTCTGGCCAGCTCGGCGGCGAAGGCGGGAATCTCGCTGGCGCGGAGGCCGAGGCGATGCTCGGCTTTGAGGCCGGTGGTGGTGGGCGTGCTCTCAATTGCGTACAGCCGGTTCAGAAGGGATGGGTCCTTGCGCCGCTTTGCGTACTCGCGGACCAGCGTGTGAAATCCGGGGAAGCTGGCGCCCGACAAAAAGTCCGCGTCGAGGGAGACGATGACGTCTGCGTCGACGAGGGAGTATTGGACGTTCACGCCGTTTTCGATTGGCGTTCCGGCGATGGCCGGGTCGTATTGGACGAGCGTGGACTTGGGATAGGCGGCCTGTACCTCTTTCCACTGGCGGGCCAGGGTGGGCGAGGTGATGGTGGAGCTGAGGAAGTAGATACCGGTGCCGTCTTTGCTGGCGGCGGCTTTGAGGCGAAGCTGCTGGGCGAACTCGGCCCACTCGCGATCTTCACCGCGGAAGGTGACGTGCTTGGAGCGGTCGGGATCGTAGAGGTCGAGAAGCGTGCCCTGCGTGAATGGATCGGACGAGCCCTGGTTATAAGGATGCTCGGGGTTGCCGTCGATCTTGATGGGGCGGAACTGGTCGGTCTTGACGAGCAAAGGCACCGCGCCGGTGACGAAGGGGTGGGCGGTGGCAAAGTACATGGGCTTGCCGAGGATGAGATCTTCGGGAGCCTTGACGTAGGGATAGATGGGCTCGTCGGGCTGCTTGGCGCATCCGGCGATGCCGGCGAGAGCCATGGACGCGCCCATGAGCTTCATGAAGCCGCGGCGGGAGACGGGATCGACCCACTCCTGGGCGGCGTTGGGGAACTCTTTTTCGACCGCGGCCTGGAAGTCGGGGGTATCGGCGAGCTCGTCGATGGAGCGCCAATAGCGCTTTCCCTTGACGGCTTTGAGCTCTTCACGCACGGCGGCGAGGGTCATGGGCGATGGAGTTCCCTCAGGGGCTAAAGCCCCCATCGATTTGGGGTCGTTTTCGGCACGACTAAAGTCGTGCCCTGTTACAAAGCCTGGGCGTTCCTCACCACGTTCATCCCGTGCCGATGGTGAGGCGCTTGCGGCACGACTAAAGTCGTGCCCTGTTACAGGGCTGGTCTCTGCCGCTGCATGCTGCGCACTATCGTTCGTCATCTTGTGTCCGCTCATCGGTGGCAGACCTCGCAACTGGCCAGATCCTTGGGGGTCCGGATCTTGTAGTGATCCACCAGGAAGTGGCCCAACTCATCCTGGCTGGTGAACTTTTTATAAACCGGGGCGACGGGGATGGTGGCCGCGGCAACGTCGCCGGAGACGCCAAGAGCGCCGAGCGAGGGGAGTTGAAGGGAGGCCACCTCGGTTCCGGCGTTGGCGGGATCTTTGGTGGTGCAACGGACGCTTTGGGCGGTGGGCAAGCCGCTTTTTTCCTCGCCGAGCGAGCACCAGACGGGGCGGTCTTCAGCGGGATTTTCCCAGGCCATGTTGTAGATCTCGCCGGTGGGGCGGAGGTTCTTGGCGGGATTGCGGTGGCACTCGAGGCACCACTCCATCTGGAGGGTGTTCTGCGCGTACATCAGCGGCATCTGGTCGACGCGGCCGTGACAGCTTGAACAGCCGAGGCCCTTGTTGACGTGGATTTCGTGGCTGAAGTAGACGTAATCGGGCAGGTCGTGGACCTTGGTCCAGGTAAGCGACTGGCCGGTGGCCCAGCTTTGGCGGACGGGCTCGAGGAGTTGGGCGTTGGTCCAGATCTGTGCGTGGCAGTTCATGCAGGTCTTGGTGGGCGGGATGCCGGCGTAGGAGGATTTCTCGACCGTGACGTGACAGTACTGACACTGGAGGCCGAGGCCCTGGACATGATGTTTGTGGCTGAAGGGCACCGGCTGGTCGGGGCGCTGGCCCTGGCGCGTAACCCAGGGGGAACGCTGCAACTGGTCCAGAGTGACCCCCAGGGCGATCACGATCAGCCCCGTCAACACCAGGCTCGCGCGAGCCAGAGCATTGGAGCTGCGGTCAAATATCTGCGCCATGAATGCTTTCCCTGTTTGTGGTTCGATTTCGTTTTAAGGATGTGCGCGCTGTGCCGGCGGTCACACAGGTTGTGTTCAGCAACTGATTTGGGGCGAATTAAATCAGCGAGGAGGAAGTCCCCGAAGATCAAATATAGCAGCCGGAGCGGAATCGGTAACAGTCTCCGGGCGCCAATCGTGGAAAAAAACCGGTCCTCGTCCCATATTGTAACGCGATGAAAAGACAACCAGTTGTGATAACTTCCGTGGATGAATGCGAGGCTTCGCCCCTGGAGGAACGCGCGCCAGAGGTTGGGATATTGGTATCAAAATACCACGTCATTCCGGACCTTGCCAGTCCAAAATTAAAACCCTTCTTTCTGTGGAAAAGTTGGGGCCGGCGGGCGGGTGCTGAACCAGGCCGCCGGCGAGGAGGCCGGGGCGGCTCAAAAGTGCTCTTCTTTTTCCGATCCGCGGTAGGACTCGGCAAAGGACTCGTCGGGCGATGAGGGCGGCCAGCCGATCATGACGAGGAAGACGTCGAGGACGAAAAGGGCTATGGCAAGGTCGTTGAAGAGGGTGGCCTGGGGCAGGTTGGGCCAGAGCTGGTTGGCAGCCCAGAAGAGGAAGGCGACGGCGAGCAGGACGGCCTTGAAGATTTCTTTGGGCGGGGGCCGGTGGGCGGTTTGGTAGATGAGATAGGCGACGGCGATGAGGGCCAGGGAGAGGGCGGCGAGAAAGTCGTGCGAGCGGGGAGGAAAGTGCGCGGGGAAGGCGTCCCACGCGAGCAGGACCGCAACATCGGCCAGGGTGAGGAGGCCGAGGAGGACGGGGATGAGCCGGTGGGTCCGGTCAAGGCGGCTATACATAGGGCAATGATCGCCTTTCCGGCGCAAGGAAAGCATAAGGGGGTGGGGGCGGGGCGAAACGGCTGGGCAAGGGCGGCGGGGCAAAGGCGGCAGTTCCGGGTGAATCGAGCGAATGCTTTAGAATTCTTAAAGGTTTTGCTGCCGGCAGTTCTCTGTTACAAAACAATCTGCATTGCGGATCCGCTACGGTTGGGTCCGGAGAGCCGCCTTCCATCGCATCGAAGTCCGAGAGGGAACGCTGATGAAGTACGCCGGATTGCTGGTGATGCCAGCCGGATTTTTTCTTTCGATTACCGCGCTGCTGCTGTTTCAGGCACCGGTTGAGCGAGCGGCCTTTGTGGTGTGCGGGCTGGCGGTGGAAGCGATGGGGCTGGCGGTGGCTGTGCGCGGGCACATGGAAGCGCGCGGGGAGGGGCGGCCATGAACCCGATGGCTGCCGCGATGACGGATGCTGTTTTTGCGCTGACGCTGGCGCTTTTGCTGCTGGCTCCGCTGGCCATTGCCGGGGTGGCGCTGATCAATACCGGGCTGGGGCGGTCTCGCTCGGCGGCGCAGGCGCTGCTGGGCAACCTGGCGATTCTGGCGGTTGCGGCGATTGTGTTTGCGGTGGTGGGCGCGGCGCTGGCCGGGACGCCGGGGGGCGGGGGACACATTTTTCAGCTGGGCGGCAAGGCGTGGAACTGGCTGGGCGCGGGTCCGTGGCTGCTGGGCGGGTTGAGCGCGATGCCGGCGCAGGCGCAACTGGGGCTGCTATTTGAGATTCTGGCCGTTGCTTTGGCGGCGATGGTGCCGTGGGGCTCGGGGATGGACCGGTGGCAACTGACGGCGGGTTGCGCGGCGACGGCGGTGACGGCGGGGATTGTGTTTCCGCTGGCGGCGCACTGGGTTTGGAACGGCGGCTGGCTGGCGCAACTGGGGGTGAACTTCGGGCTGGGCGCGGGATTTCTGGACGGCGGCGGCGCGGCCACGGTGCACCTGCTGGGCGGAATGGGCGCGCTGGTGGTGATCTGGATTGCGGGACCGCGGCGGGGCAAGTTTCCCCGCGAGGGGCTGGCAACGGCGATGCCGGGGCACAACACGGCGTATGTGCTGTTTGGGTGCCTGCTGGCGCTGGTGGGCTGGCTGGCGTGGAACACTGCGGGCGCGGTGCTGTGGCTTCATGCGCCGCTGACGGCGCTGCCCGTGGTTGCGGTGAATACGCTGCTGGCCGGTTCGGGCGCGGTGGCGGCTACCTTTGCGGTGACACGGATTCGCTTTGGCAAGCCGGACGCGAGCTTGTGCGCCAACGGCTGGCTGGCGGGGCTTGTGGCATCGAGCGGGTGCGCGGGATTGGTGACGCCGGGCGAGTCGATCCTGGTGGGGCTGATTGCGGGGATTGCGACGCCGCTGCTGGTGGAGGTGCTGGAGCTGGCTCTGTCGATCGACGATCCTTCGGGCGCCATCACCGTTCATGCGGCGGGCGGGCTGTTGGGGCTGCTGGCGGCGGGGCTGTTTGCGCGGCAGGCGGGACAACTGATGGCGCAACTGGTGGGCATCTCGGCGCTGCTGGGATTACTGCTGCCGCTGGTTTACCTGCTGTTCTGGCTGCTGAACCGGTTTGTGCCGTTCCGCGCAGACGCGGACGGCGAACGAATCGGGATGGACCTGCACGAGTTGGGCGGCGGGGCTTATCCGGAGTTTGTGATTCACCGGGATGAGTCGTACCGGTGAGACAGTGGTTAGTGGGTAGTGGTTAGTGATTAGTGGCCGCTGATCAGCGCTTGGCCAGCAGCAGCATGAGGGCGAAGAGGAGCACGGGGACGAGGGCCAGGCCGGCGTAGAGCAGCAGCTTGCGGGTGTTGGGGAGCCAGCGGCCGCGCAGGGAGGGGCGATGGGCGCCCTCTTCGACGCCGACCTGCTCCTGGTGTTCGAGGTCCCAGGCCATTTCGCTGGCGGTTGCGTAGCGATGGCGCGGGTCGCGCTCGAGGGCGCGATAGAGGATCTCCTGCAACTGGGGAGCGATCTCGGGATTCAGCTTGCGCGCCGGCTTGGGGTCGTTGAGCACCCGCTCGTTCATGACCGCGAAGGGATTGGGGCCGCTGAACGGGACCTGGCCGGTGAGCATCTCGTAGAACATCACGCCCAGAGAGTAGATGTCGCTGCGCTGGTCGCCGCGCTGGCCCTTGACCTGCTCGGGCGAGATGTAGTCGGGCGTGCCCAGGGTGGGCGAGAGGTTGGCAAAGGTGAGGCGGCGGGCGTCCTCTTTCATGGCGATGCCGAAGTCGATGATCTTGATGCGGTCTTCGCTGTCGACCATGATGTTTTCCGGCTTCAGGTCGCGGTGGACCACGCCGTGCTTGTGCATGTAGTCGAGGGCGTCGCAGATGCCGAGGGTGATTTTGACGGCCTGATCGATGGGGAGCTTGCAGGTTTGTCCCTGGCAGCCCTGGTTGAGAAGAGCGCGCAGCAGGCGGCCCTCGACCCACTCGATGACCATGTAGGAGCGGCTGCGCGGTTCGCCGTTGTAGGTTCTGACCACGCCGGGGTGGTCCAGCTCCTGGCCAATCTCCTGCTCGCGCTTGAAGCGCTCGATGAGGACCGGGTCGGACTCCATCTCCTCATGGGGAACCTTGATGGCTACCTGCTTGCCATCGCCCAGGTCGGTGGCGCGGAAGAGCGTGGACATGCCGCTGCGCGCAACGGTTGCCTGGATGCGGTAGTGGTCGAGGGTGTCGCCAACTTCGAGTGGGGCCATGAGTGTGTCCAGCATAACAATTCAAGTGTGTCACGGAAGATGTAAGAAATTCCTCAAGGAAACCAAAGGAAGAGCGGGGGGAGGGGCGCGGGTTTGGCGCTGGGGGCTGGAAGGGGAGCGGGTCACCGACGTGGCACTTTATGGCCATGGGGCGCAAAAATCGCGCCAAAGGCCAGGGGTTTTGTGTTTGGATGCCTGTATGCTGCGGTTTTTGCGATGGATGGCGTTTTGTGTGTGGATTGCTTGTGCGGCGGCGCCGGGGTCGGGCCAGGCCAAGGTTGGCGCAGGGGACCCCGGCCGGCAGCGCGCGCCGCAGGAGACGGGGTTTCTCAATCGCAAGGTGGAATTGCGCGGGGTGAGCTACCGCTTCCAGGTGTACCTGCCGGAAGAGTGGCGGCGGGACGACCGGAAGCAATGGCCGGTGATTCTTTTCCTGCATGGGCGGGGCGAGCGCGGGGCGGAAGGAATGTGGCAGACGCAGATCGGGCTGCCGCAGGCAGTACGCGACCACCCGGAGCGCTGGCCGTTTGTGGTGGTGATGCCGCAGTGTCCGTTGAGCGATTTCTGGACCGATCCGGAGATTCTGGCGATGGCGATGGCGGCGCTCAATCAAGAGATAGGAGAGTTTCACGGGGACGCGCAGCGGACGTATCTGACCGGGCTGTCGATGGGCGGGTATGGGGCCTGGGAGCTGGCGCGGCTTTATCCGCGGCGTTGGGCGGCGGTGGCGGTGGCGGCGGGCGGGATTTTCTGGAGTTACCAGCCGGAGCGTTGGCAACAGGAGGCTACGCTGCCGGCCGAGTACGCGCAGGCGCTGGGACGGACGCCGCTGTGGCTGTTTTATGGCAGCGACGACGATGTGGTGGCGCCGCGGCAGAGCGAGCTGATGTATGAGGCCGTGCGGCAGGCGGGCGGCCATGTGCGGCTGTGGATCTACCAGGGGCTGAAGCACGACTGCTGGACGCGCGCCTATGGCGAGCCGGAATTGCCGCGCTGGCTGCTGGCGCACCGGGCAGGGACTGCGCCCGGCGCCGTGCCGGAGTTGGCCGAGCGGCTGACGATTCTGCTGCATCCCGCCACGATCAAGCTGCCCCCGGCGCTGCTGGAGGGCCTGGCGGGGGAATATCGCGATGGCAAGGGCCACCTGACGGCGATCTTGACCCGCCAGGGCGAGCAGATCTATGAGAAGAACCCATACGGGCAGATTCTGGAAATCGCCGCGGAGTCGCCTGGGGTGTTCTTTTATCCGAATGGCGCCAGCACCACGCGGCTGACCTCCGAGCGGGACGCGCAGGGGCACGTGACTGCGCTGGTCTTACGCGACGACCGGCACGAGGAGCGGTGGGAGAAGCAAAATGCAGCTTCTGGCCGCTAGAAGCTGGCTTTTAGCTTTTAGCTTTTAGCTTTTAGCTTTTAGCTTTTAGCTTTTAGCTTTTAGCTTTTAGCTTTTAGCTCTTAGCTTTTAGCTTTTAGCTCTTCGTGCTGGGGGCGCCGCTCAGACGGGACGGGGTTGATGGTGAGGGATGAATTGCCGGGGCTTTGTGGGCCGGCTCCGGCGATTGCGCGACGGGACAAAAAGCTAAGAGCTAATAGCTGAAGGCTTCGTGCACCGATGGAACGCCACAGAGCCTGATTGCGTAGTAGTCTCATAGCCGTATCGGAGCTTTGTCGAGGAGGCAGATATGTATTGCAGCGGATGTGGACAAGCAATCGAAGCCGGACAGGGATTCTGCCCGCAATGCGGCCGCCCGGTTGCGGCGCCGGTTCCCCCCGTGCCCGGTTTGCAGTTTCAACTGGAGAGCTACGCCGGCAGGGTCAAGGCGCTGAGCGTGGTGTGGTTCATCTACGCGGGACTGGCTTTGGTGACGGGATTCATGGGGCTGGCGTTTGCCAACGCGTTCCTGAGCGGGCGGTTCGGCCCGTGGATGCATGGGCCGTGGGCGCAGGGCCCGATGCCGCCGGAGTGGCTTTTTCCGGCGGTGCTGCACTTTGCGTGGATCGCCGTGGTGGTTCGGACAGCGCTGGCGCTGATGGCCGGGTGGGGGCTGATGGAGCACTCGCAGTGGGGACGGATCGTGGCCATTGTGGCGGCATTCCTGAGCCTGCTGAAGTTTCCCTTCGGGACAGCGCTGGGGATCTGGACGCTGGTGGTGCTGCTGGGGTATCGGAATAGTTCGCTGTACGAGCAGCTGTAAAAGCAGCTTTTAGCTCTTAGCTTTTAGCTTTCAGCTCCTGCTGTGGGAGTGCGAATCGTAGCGCCGGAGCGGAGCGAGGCCCGAGTCGATCGCGCCTCCTCCGCACGCGCAGCTAAGAGCTAAAGGCTAACGGCTAAAAGCTGAGAACTGGAAGCTGCTCTTCGACTACAATTTGAAGCATGAGTTTCCCAGAGATGCGGATGCGGCGGCTGCGCCGCAGTGAGAGCTTGCGCGCGCTGGTGCGCGAAACCACGGTTGAGCCGGGGGACCTGATCTATCCCCTTTTCATTTGTCCAGGGACGGGCGTGCGGCGGGCCGTGGGGTCGATGCCGGGGGTGTTTCAACTTTCCGTGGACGAGGCGGTGCGCGAGACCGAAGAGGCTGCGAGTCTTGGCCTGGGCGGGCTGCTGCTGTTCGGGCTTCCAGAGGCGAAGGACGAGCAGGGCACCGGCGCTTGGGACGAGAACGGGATTGTGCAGCAGGGGCTGCGGGCGCTGCGGAACTCCGCCGCGGCCAAAAAGCTGGTGCTGATTGCCGATGTGTGCCTGTGCGAGTACACCAGCCATGGACATTGCGGCGTGGTGATTGAGACCGGCGACGGCTGGACGGTGGACAACGACCCATCTTTGAATTTGTTGGCGCGGACGGCGGTGAGCCTGGCCAAGGCGGGGGCGGACGTGGTTGCGCCGAGCGACATGATGGACGGGCGCGTGGAGGCCATCCGGCAGGCGCTGGACAAGAGCGGATTGCAGGACACGCCGATTCTGAGCTATGCCTCGAAGTTTGCTTCGGCGTTTTATGGGCCGTTCCGCGAGGCGGCTGAGTCCGCGCCGCAGTTTGGCGACCGCAAGACCTACCAGATGGACGGGGCGAACTTGCGCGAGGCGATGCGCGAGATTGACCTGGACATCGAGGAGGGCGCGGACATGATTCTGATGAAGCCGGCGATGCCGTATCTCGACGTGATTCTGGCGGCGCGGGACCGGGTGGATGTGCCGATCGGCGCTTACCAGGTTTCAGGCGAGTACTCGATGCTGCAGGCGGCGTTTGAGAAGGGCTGGCTGGAGCGAGACCGGGCCACACTGGAGTCGCTGACCAGCATCCGACGCGCCGGGGCGGACTTTATTGTGACTTACTTTGCCAAGGCGGCGGCGAAGCTGCTGGGGTAGGCGCAAATCGGGGGGGCGCCGCGAAAGACGAGGCCGCCACGGATTGCTCCCTTACTGCTGAATGAAAGCCAACAGGTCTGCATTGACCTGGTTCTTGTGGGTGGAGCAGAGGCCGTGATCGGCGCCTGGATAGATTTTCAACGTGGATCCCTTGACGAGCGCGGCAGAGAGCAGAGCTGAATCGTTGATGGGCACAATCTGGTCGCCGTCGCCGTGGATGATCAGGGTGGGCACGTCGAACTTCTTGAGATCCTCGGTAAAGTCGGTCTCGGAGAAGGCCTTGATGCAGTCGAAGACGGCCTTGAGGCCGGCTTGCATGCCTTGCAGCCAGAAGGCGTCGCGCAGGCCTTGCGAGACCGGGGGGCCGTTGCGGTTTGCGCCGTAGAAGGTGACGGTCAACTCCTTGAAGAACTGGGAGCGGTCGGCCAGCACGCCGGCGCGGATTCCGTCAAAGACTTCGATGGGCAATCCATGAGGATTGGCCTCTGTCATCAACATCAGCGGCGGCACCGCGGCGATGAGCACGGCCTTGGCCACGCGGCTGGCGCCATGGCGGCCGATGTAGCGGGCAACCTCGCCGCCGCCGGCGGAGTGACCGACGTGGATGGCGTTTTTCAACTCAAGCGCCTGGGTCAACGCGGCAAGGTCGTCGGCGTAGGTGTCCATGTTGTTGCCGTCCCAGGGCTGGCTGGACCGGCCATGGCCGCGGCGATCGTGGGCGATGGCGCGGTATCCGCGCGAGGCGAGAAAGACCATCTGGTCCTCCCACGCGTCGGCGGTCAGCGGCCAGCCGTGGCTGAAGACCACGGGCTGACCGGTGCCCCAGTCCTTGTAATAAATTTCGGTGCCGTCTTTGGTGGTGATGGTGGGCATGCGAGCCTCCTGTTTCGGGTTGAGAGATGCCGCTTGACGCGGTGCGGGGTTGCGAACCGTACTCTCACTTGAAACGGTGGCCGGCCGGCGCGTCTGCGCATTTTTGGCCATCGCGCGGATGGGTTGCGGGAGGAGATTGCTTGCGGTCGAGGCTATTTGGCATGAATGTGGGCGCAAAGGCCCTTTGGGGTTAGAGTCCAGGCCAAGCAAGCGTTCCATTGGGGTTGGCTCTAAAGAGTTTAGAAAGATATATTGACGCTAGTATATATCTTCATAATCTCTGTATAGCCTCAGCGGCAGGACCTTTCCATGCGGTTCAAGACCTTCTGGGGGGCATGAGGAAGTATTGAAACGTTTGCGAGATATAGCGCATTAAGAATAGAAGCGAGTAAATTTACCCCATGAATCCCCGCATCAACCCGTTCGCTCCTGGGGCGGGCTCCCCTCCGCCGGAGTTGGCGGGCCGCGGCCCGATTCTTGACCATGCCGCCATCGCGCTGGACCGGCTATGCAGCGGGCGGCACGCCAAAAGCATCATTCTGGTGGGCCTTCGTGGCGTGGGCAAGACGGTGATTCTGAACCGGATCCACATGTTTGCGCAAGAGGCCGGCTACCAGGCCGCCTTCCTTGAGGCGCAGGAAGGAAAGTCGCTGGCCGAGCTGCTGCTGCCCGCGCTCCGGCAGATTCTCTACGCACTGAGCCTGAGGGAGAACGTGAGCGAGAAGACGCGGAGAGCCTTGCGGGCGCTGCGCAGCTTTGTGGGCAGCCTTGGGCTGAAGGCCAAAGCCGGGTTGGGCGACCTGGAGCTGGAACTGGCCATCGATCCGGAGGCGGGCCTGGCCGACAGCGGCGACTTCGAGGCGGACCTGTCCGAGCTGCTACAGGCGGTGGGAGAGGCTGCGGCGGACAGGAAGCGGGCCATTGCCCTGTGCATCGACGAGATCCAGTATCTGCGCGAAAAGGAGTTTGGCGCGCTGATCATGGCGCTGCACCGGGTATCGCAGCGGCGGCTGCCGCTGGCGCTGGTGGGCGCCGGGCTTCCCCAGGTGCGAGGTCTGGCCGGGCGCTCGAAATCCTATGCCGAACGGCTCTTCGAGTATCCGGAGATTGGCCCGCTGCGGCCCTCGGAGGCGGAAGAGGCCCTGCAGATTCCCGTTCGCAACGAAGGCGCCGCATTTACGCGCGAGGCCCTCGACGAGGTCATCGAGGTGACGCAGGGCTACCCGTATTTTCTTCAGCAGTGGGGCTATGAGGCCTGGAATCTTGCTGCCGGTCCAACCATTGAACTGGCCGACATTCACCTGGCAACCGCGCGGGCCATCCGGCGGCTGGATGAGAGCTTTTTCCGGGTACGTTTTGACCGCCTGACGCCCAAGGAGAAGGACTACCTGCGCGCCCTGGCCGAGATGGGTCCTGCGCCGCACCGCTCCGGCCAGATCGCGGCGCAACTGGGGGTCAAGATTCAGTCGGTGGCTCCCGTGCGGGACTCCCTCATCCGCAAGGGCATGATTTACAGCCCGGTCTACGGCGAGACCGCCTTCACGGTGCCCCTGTTCGACGAGTTCATGGGGCGGGCGATGCCTGCGGGCTCGTAGACACCGCCAGCCCTGCGCAATCGAACACTGGCGGCTGATCCGCTACCCCTGAATAAACGCCAAAAGATCTGCGTTCACCTGGTTCTTGTGGGTGGTGCAGAGCCCATGGTCCGCCCCTGGGTAGACCTTCAGCGTGGCCCCCTTGACCAGAGCAGCGGACTGCAGGCCCGAGTTGTTGATGGGCACGATCTGGTCGTCGTCTCCGTGCAGAATGAGCGTGGGCACGTCGAACTTCTTCAGGTCTTCTGTGAAGTCGGTCTCAGAGAAGGCTTTGATGCAGTCGAACACCGCCTTGAGGCTGGCCTGCATTCCTTGCAGCCAGAACGCTTCGCGCACCCCCTGCGACACAGCCGGGCCAGTCCGGTTGGCCCCGTAGAAGGTCACCGTCAACTCCTTGAAAAACTGCGAGCGGTCCGCCAGCACGCCGACGCGAATTCCATCGAATACCTCGATCGGGAGTCCGCCGGGATTGGCGTCCGTCATCAACATCAGCGGCGGCACCGCCGCAATGAGCACCGCTTTGGCCACACGGCTGGTTCCGTGGCGGCCAATGTAGCGCGCCACTTCTCCGCCGCCGGCCGAGTGGCCAACGTGA
>Ga0302320_10014032_pt1 | contig 16618 bp, 19 predicted proteins | sample Bog_T0_3_FD_202130 | JGI IMG/M metagenome (GOLD analysis project Ga0302320, IMG submission 202130) | Peat permafrost microbial communities from Stordalen Mire near Abisko, Sweden - Bog_T0_3 | ecosystem: Environmental > Terrestrial > Soil > Wetlands > Peat | place: Sweden: Abisko, Stordalen Mire... | reverse complement strand
AAGTCGTTTTGTCCCCACGCTCACGCTCACTCGGCAAGCACCCGATCATCGGGGAAACGATTTTCCGTTATTTCAAATTTCCCTCTACTATCGTCTCAATCTCACCTCAGAAACACTCTCAAAACTCACATCATAAATCACCTTACTTTTATTCCCTCTTCATAAACTAGCTCATCAAGGTTACCAAACTTATTTTTGGAAACATTAAAATTCTCTACCCTCGCCATTGTTTTGGAATCATGACTCCCCCTCTAACTACCCGACTAACTGACCTCCTCTCCCGCTCCTCCTCCTCACACATTCCCATTCCCATCACCATCCCCACCATCCTAAGAACTCACCCTGTCCCCCTCACCCTTCTAGCCACTGTCTCCTTGCCCCTCCTCTACACTCTTTATTCTGACTATACCTCTTGGCTTCTTCTCGGCCGCGGTGGGCTCCCTCATAATCCTCTCGGCTACTTCGTTCAGTTACTTTTATCGCCGCTCAAAGCATCACGATTCGAAACGGGACCTTTTGAGAAAGCAAAGACGCTGAATAAGAGTAAACCTTTTACGGAGAGGACATTTTTGAAGGGGGAGGATATCCCTGTGAGGGACAGTGAGAGGCCGAAGGTTGGGAAATGGTAAGTGGGTTTTGAATTGGGATTCAAGATTTGGCTTTTTCCTTAAGGAACAGAGAAGGAGAGGGGCTTTTTTTATCAAAAAAGTTTGATTGAAGTAGAAGAGTATACTTTTTGAAAACTTAAACTGTCTTTTGTCCATATGCACCTTTTCTTTGATCATTTTATGTATTAAGTTCATAGAATAGAGACTGATTCTTTGACAACAGGATTTTACCACAGAGGCAACTCGATCAAAAAGGTAGTGAGAAGGCTTTCGAGGTATGTATCCATCCATCCATGTTGATTTCCACTCCTATCTTTTTCCATCCTAATAAACCTCTTCAGAATTTCAACAGCCTCCTCGCCACCCTCATCCACCAGCACCCCTCCCTCCTTCACATTGATAATTCCATCCTTGAAGGCAGTCAAGGCCCAGCTCTCTACCTCTCCTCTTCCGCTCCCCGTCACCCCTCCTCTTTTGGCACGCGTTCCGAAATCGTGCATCTTCATCCTTCAGAAGGATCAATCCATGTTTCTCTCGCTCCCAAAGATGCGAAATTGGTGATTGAGAAGGGGTGGGGAGAGAGGTTTGGCCTGAGTGGTAGTATTATGCCGTTGACTTATGTGATGATTTATGCGCCGAGAGAGGGGGAAGAGGAAGAAGGGGATCTAAGGGTTAGGGAAAGGGTAGTGAGGGCGGCGGTAGGGTTTATGTTGGGCTTGGAGATGGAGACGGTGGGGGAAGATAGGAAGGCTTGAGGTAGAGGCTCGGGGGTTGAGGTGCATTTTGTGTTGGATTAAAGAGAGAAGGAAGTTTATTTAGTTTTATGGGTGTGCGGTTCTCTACTTCAATATCTTTATTTAGGAGTAGCTATGTCATACACCCACCTACAGAAAATGAGTCGGCCGAGCAAAACTTAGATTAGTGTTGGCCAAATCCGAGTTGAACTCGATTCAAATTTGGACTCGAACTCGGATTCGCCTTATACGAGTCCTCTGGATTGTTAATTTGGCAAATTCAAATTCAAATTGCGAATTGGGTTTATATAGGATTTATAATAAAAAATGAACTTCAAATCCAACTCGAACTTGTTGAGACCTACCCGAATCGAGTTCAATTTCATCTTATATATATATATATGGTCAATTCCGGAATCGACTTCGAATTTGGCCAACACCAAACTGGGTCAAGTAATAGTATAACAAGAAATATCTACACATCTAGCTTACCCGTCTAAATATAACCTGCGGGGTATTGTAGCGTAAGATTTCGAAATTTTTAAGAAAACTGCAGGTTCAAGAATGATCTTCTGTGTATTTCTTCTTTCTTACAAAGGACCGCTCGTCGATCGTATATAAGGCATCTCCTGTAGCAACCAAGGCACATTTTCATTCTGCCATCCACTTCCCATCCCCATCTCAATCCCCATTCCCATTCCCATTCCCATTTCGTTTTGAACGTCAAACCCGTCCGGACTCCGAGTCCACATCCTGAAATCCTCACTCAACTGCGATGGTAATAAGCCCCCTCTCAGACTCGCCGCTCCCTCGTTCTCGTCGAAATCCTCCAATGCTTGCATGGCAATTCTCAAAGCATCATTCATTTCCCACATCCCTTCTCTTCCGGGTGCTTTAGCGAGAAGATCGAGAGCTCGCCTTTTCAGCGCGGCGTGTGGAGCGCGCAAAGCGCAGAATGTCAGGGGTGCGATGACGCCGAGGGAGGTGCTGAAAGTCGGGTTTGGGGGTGCATGTTTACTGGCAATTAGGGATGAGCAGAGATTGAGGAGAGTGTCGAAGCTTGGATAGTCAGTCTTGGTGTTGGTGTTTAAGGGGAAAGGTCCCGAAACGATAATTGTGAGCATCAAATGGTGGGTTTTTAGAATTGTGGGGCTGGCGGGGGTGTTAAGGGAGGAGGGAGAGTGTATGAGCATGCTGCTGTCTAAATAGGCTGTTAGGGCTTGGTACCAGGATGCAAGATTGCTTGAGTGGTGGGGCTTTGGGGATTCGAGGTCGAGGGTTCTTCATAGAAAACGTTCTTTGAAGTACGGTCAGACATGATTTCTGTCTGGAAGTGGGACGTGTTAGCAATTTTTCAATTATAGAAAGGCTATTGTTAAAGTAAAGTAATGAGGTGAAGCTTTTTATAAGCTTCGTCGCTTGATTGTATAAAGAGGGCAGTCAAATATACGTACAGTGAGCGAGGACAAAGCGCACTGCGCATCCCCAAGCGAACGGAAACTCGTAAGTCTCAGCGAAGGTCCAGCAGCAGCCAAAGCCGTCCAAAGAGAGGAATGCTCGCTTTGATATTTCGGATTGATGAAGAATGCAGCCTGAATACCTATTCCTAGCAATAATGGTGCATAGGCGCTTTGCCACTGCGAACCCATCGATTCATGTTGTCTTCGATAATCGGCAAGGATGTTGAGTCCGGCTTTGATGTGTATCATTGCTGATACATGGCTTCCCAGAAGACAGTCAAAGGAGATAAAGAGAATACAGGTTATTAGGACGGTGTCTAGAGATTGTGTGCCGCTGTCTAGGGACTGTATTTGGTCGAAAAGTTAGCAATTGAGTGATGAGATTAACCATTCTTCGCATGTTTACATGGGACGAGGTAGCCTTCAACTGAGAAGAATGGCTATCAACAGATTCCGAGATAGAATTCATCTAGGAGGTGTAAAGAGAGATTAAGGTAGGAGACACTAGTCCATATTTCAAGTTGGGAATAGAGATTATGAGGCTCAGCTACGAACCTGATGGAGGAGAGTGATGGCCTTTGTATATTGTCTGATAGCAAACGCATGTGTTGATAAGTCATGAATGTCATCGCGACCTGCTTTAAATCTGGTACAGTAGTCTTGATGAAGCGCCCCCAAAGCAATCGTCGCATGTCGCCCAGCAGGCTCGATTGCGCTGATTTGCAGAAGTGTCGTCTCCCAGAAGTCCGATGAGAAGTTGCTGGAGAAAGCAGGTGCGGTGAACGTCTGAAAGAAGGGTAATATTCTTGCCTCATCAAGGTCGTCGGGATGATAATCCGGAGACGATGAATTGGGAGGACTGTGGGCTGGCGTATGGATTGGAGTAGTCGTCGAATTCTTGTGAAACACGTCAGTTACCAGCTACAACATGTAAGAGCCGAACCTGGAGGATATGGCAAGACTCACTTGCAAGTCTTACAACCAGTTTTGACAGGAGTTCCACAAATTCGAAACCTGTAAGGCGCTTTTGGCTTTCGTTCGTTCATCGTTGATGTACTTCGATCTAGAAATATGATCACTTGACAAAAAAGGTGTAGGTATTATATGATATTTATTCAACATCGGTGGGTTTGTTTTGCTATGATTTGTCCAAATTAAAATCATATCCAAAGCATGTTGGACCCCATTCATCATTCAGTGGAAGGATGACTTGCGCTACAACCTACGAAGTATATGCCCCCGGCCTCTGTGTAGCATTGAGGAGCTCGAAAATTACTGGTTTAGGAGCAGAGCAAGTTCTAGCACGCCTAGAAGGAAGCGGGTCGATTGGTTCGCTGCCTTAGCACCAGCCCTGCGACTTGTGCCTGCATCCGCCACCCACGCAGATTGGCCTTAGGTCTGGGCTACCAGGAAACAGACTTGAAGGAGATTACAAAATTGTCGAAATTTGGCTACAGAAATGAGCTGGGCTTGCTGATAGTGGAAAAGTCGCGGGAGTTTTTCCTTTCCACCACCGTAGTTATACAATAACTACACTAGCAATTAGACGCAGCACATGGATAGAAGAAGCTTAAAACTTGAAACTTTTCTAAAGAATAACTTTAAAATCTATCATAATACAGTGGTTTCGATCGAGGACGTCACAGAATTTCTGCCAGCAGCGATTACTGTATCTTACTCTGATCATCTGCTCTGGCTTTTGAAAATGGGATGATAACAGAGCGCTTCCTCAGAGAGTAGTGTAATGCAATTTCTTCCATGCTTCAGGGAGAATAATACTACAACCACTACTACTATACCCACGCACATAAGCTGCATGCACAGCTTTGCGACTTCGTCTATATTGGCCACATGTGGTAGATAGAACCACTTTGTCCTGCCCCTGGAGCTCGTAGACTTCTAGTGCAGTAGCTGCCCTGCCTTCAGGAAGAAACTTGAACATCTGCCTGATCATCCCACAATCCCAAGGTAATTTCTTTAGCGCAGTGAAGCCGCAATCCTTAGGAAAAGGGAGAAGTTTTTGTTGTGCGAATGCTCTTTGTGAGCGTTGTTCTAGGCAGCCGGATTGTAGACATACCTATATATGAGGAATGTCTGGGAAATAGGATCCATTACGGCTATGTCGCAGGAAGCGACGAACATTAGATACCTAGTGGAGGTGGAGACATCTAAAGAGGAGGCGGCAAGAGGGACGTGCCGCTTGCGGCTAAAGGAAGGATCCACCATGGATCGAACAAGGCGCATTAGGCGCAGTAGAACTAGATTGCCGCAATGTGGGGAACACAAGGTAACAAAGTGGGATATATAGTTGTTAAAGAACGTTTTCTGAACTCAAAAAAGGAGATAACGGGTCAAAATTCAGGCTTAAAAATGCTATAATGAAGCCGGATATATGATGCCCTCTCGATGACATTCAGATGTGCTGTAGAGCGTGGTTAGACAAATGATAAATTAGTTATCCCCAATGCCACTTCTTTTCCACATAATGCATGCGGCGTACATTGACAATGACAACGGATTGGATAGGTTGCCTTAGGATTATTAGTGCTTACTGAACGTATATGCAGCTGATGCGCGCGTTGATCGTTGCGAGCGGCAGAATTATTATTCGGATCGACGCAAATCCTAATGATCTGTGATATGAGTCGGAAATGAGTCGACATGACTGACACTGCTTTCATCTTCATAAACAGTAGACTTGTAAAGAGATAGTTACGAGGATACAACTAAATCTGCCCAGGTATGTAGTCGAAAACGCATTGAAGATTGCAATAGCAGTTTCCCGCAGTGAGATCTTACTCAGAGCTAATCGCCTTACAGGATCCATGTGTGTGACACGCACGGAGTGACGCCCTATGGTTGTGGCAATCATTGCAACTCTCGCTTCTTCAGAGAGCCTTTTAAAATGCGGTAACACGAGGAATCATTATAGATATACATCGTATTCAGGGCCATTCACCTCACCAAACCTATTCCGAGAATGTCCGAGAACGACCGAGAACAGTCGATATCTATCCAGTAACTTTGCTTTTCAGCTCATCTGATATTTCTTGTGCCGCGGACGTCTAAGTTGTATTTCAAATCATAGGTCGTGATATTTCCCAACATCTTGCCCTACTGGTTCATGACTTTCCTCTTCAAGGAGACCGTACCGACTGTGGTAGCCGATGTCTTCCTCTTCTAACGTTGCGCTTTCAACTCTATGCCTCTCTGGCATCTCGAATCCTTCCCCTACGACGGCCGGACTTTTCGTATCTCCCAAAATCCGGGCATTCATGCCATCCACCGGTATCACATAAGCACCTTGTCTTGTAGATACTCGGTGCGTCCAAACATCAAGAACTAACGCTGCTAACGTCGAAACACTGTTCAACGCTAGTCAGGATCTTATCCAATCTATTTAGCTAGCAAGGAAGTATGCTTCAGTACTCACGTTCCAATCAGTGTAAAAGCCCACAAAGCTTTATAATCATGGCATATTCCAACAGCACTGTCGAAGCCACCCCAAGTTTTCTTATCACAATGTTTGCTCAAGGCTTTCCCAACATTCGAGCTCAAAAGTCCCAAACCCAATACCCAAAAGGCAGAAAGTGTGCCGTTGAAGGGAATGTTGAACTTCGGGGAGAGGTATGTGATGTTGTACATGATTATAGTGAGGAGTAGAGAAGCTACTGTGGCTAACGAGATCGCGAGTAGAGTTATGAACGTCCATGGAATTGCATAATGGCCGACTCCTGAAAACAAGTACATATCAGTAAGCATCACAAGATTATAGCAGACACAAAGACATACGCAGGTAATACATGAAGTAACACATTATTCCTGACACCACAATTGAGGACACAAACTGCGCAGACCTCAAACCATGGAATACGAATCGTGGGTAAAATGAAGGCGCGACTTTCGCCCCGCGTTTCCTCGCATTGGTGTTCATTATGGCAGTTAATTATATAAAGAACATGTGGGGGGGAAAACACAAGACAAGAGCGTTGAGTGATATGGCACTGCCTGACTATCGTGAATGGTTTTGCAAGAAAAAAAGAGGGAGACAATAACCATTTCTAAACGCTGGTTGTAAGGTTAGGATTAGAATGTCAGCCGCAAAGGAGTCCGGATGGACGTCGGTTGAACCATAAATAGGGGCTCGGTTGGGGGCCTTTTTTGGCGGGGTATAGCACAAAGGATGCATAATTATTTTATGTACATATCATGAAGTTTTCTGCCAGAACATATATATCCACCACGGAAACTCAAAACATTTACAAATCCATTAATTTAAACCACACAGCCTGGCGTGTTAGGTGTTCCGAGCAAAGAACCACGGCTTTGTAGGGTGATGGTGAAAGACCGCAAGAGAGTTTGGACGCTCTTGCATGCCGGTTTGGTCAATTGAAGCTTGCTAACTCCTTCTCAGTCCATTCCCAGAGCTTCTCCTGAAATTCTTCGTCCTGTGCATAGACCGACCCAGCATTTTCCTTTGCAAAAGGTACATAGTCCTTCCCTGTCTTTGCAACGGGAGAATTAGCGCCCATAGTTGAGTGTGGACGCCCTTTTCAACAGGAACCGTCACCCAGTTTGACACAACTTTCAAGATGTTCCCACCTCTACCTAGAAGATCTATTATTCAAAATTTCGTAAATTACTCTAATCACACTAAGTGCACTTTCATATGTCATTAAAATCTTAAAGTAGCTGACAAAGCACTTGAATCATAAGATACTGCTTAAATATCAATCAGTAGGAATAAGGCTTTTATACTTGACTGATTATCAGGCTTTCAATTGAAGGTTAATTCGGATGAATATAGAAGTATCACTATACTTAAGTAGTTCACATCAGACTTCAGTGATTCGCTTACAAAAGTGCTTGTAAGGGACGACTTATAGAATGTTAATTATGTCTCATTGACCCAGCAGTGATTCGTTTCGAAACTATGTCAACGATTGATTGCAGTCCGGCTGTTTTAACTCCCAAATCCGACTACTACATTCTTCAACTGTGGCAGTGAGATTCTCACCCGAGAAGACTAGGTAAAATTGCAGAGCGTTAATCTTGTTAGCAGAACAGCCACGCTTATAAATCCCAACCATTCTAATAGATAGAAACTCGGCACTCTTAGATTGCTCCCACAGTTGGCTCTGGTTCATGCATTGCTAGTCCAAACGCCGGGTGGGAGAGGTTGGAGTATCCACCGCGGGATTGATGACCTTCTTTGTAGGAGCTCTGATCAGTTCGATCTAATCGAGGGTCTGTTCGAGTAGTCGGTCTGGGATGATATGGCGTACCCGGTCATCCATAGTATGTATAGCGAGCCTCTTATACTTTGTATTGGTAACCTCCCAGAACGTATATTGGTTTTTTTTCGGCCTCCTGAATTGTCCCGTATGTGCTGGAGTTCGTTTCTTCTCTGATGGATAATGGAAGACCCCTGAAGGCTTTCCCAATCCCGAGATTCTGTGGCTGCTGATACATGCTTGAGAGCGTCATGCATTTTGTGCAACACAAACCTTTGCCATCGATTGATTTTTACGAGATATAGGCCTATTTCATGCTATAAAACTTCTCTAGCGGTCATACAATCCAATATTGCATAGTAATCAGGAGATGAGAAGCCTAGAGACTAAGCCAGCTGTGTAGACTGTTAGTAAGCTCCTCTGCTCGTGACCATTCTCTAAGATATCTGACCTGCCCTGAAAAACTCGCTGCCATATTCTATTAACCCTCCTTTTAATCCGAGCCGTCTCCGGCACTCAACCAAACATGAGGTAATAAGTTAATCTTTGAGTACTTCTGAACGTCCTATTTTATCGAAACTGTATGTACATAATCGCATACGTTCGAATTAGACCTCTGGACATTGGTAATATTGAGTTTAGCTCGAAAATGAAATTGGTGAAAAATAATTTCTAGCGATTGCTTTGGGGATCTGAGATGACTCTGACTACCAGATCTGAGGGTGGCAGACCGTCTGCCAAAACCGTACTGAGCCAGAGCCAGCACCAACAGCTACACGAAAGGGCACAGCGCTTGCACCAACAAAGATGTACAGTTCAGCAGAGTCGATACTTTGCCCGAAAAATATCGCCCCTGCACAATCTTGACAAAGGAACATTATCTGATTGTCCAGCATCCAGATGAAGGGGGCGGTGGCCTGTCTTAATATTTAGTACTTCAGCTTCAGCTTCGGCCCTAAGAGATTGTATTTGCCACGGGAGTCGAGTTTGCGAGTAGTTGGATGGTTTTCCTTGAATCTGCATCCTTTTGAACATTTGGATTTTTTCTGGGACTGGATTATCGATCTCCTGGCTCAGCATTTTTAATTTCAATTGACAATGATGATGCCAATAATGACGAAGAGAGCCATGTACGGAAGGCCCTTGGGCCATGTTGGACCAAAAAGATAAAAGGTAAAAGCTAAAAGCTAAAAGGTAAAAGCTCCCCACCACTACCACCAACCACCATATAATAATTAATAAGTCAACAACCAGCCCATTAAATGAATAATAATTAAGTTTATATATCAATTCAATTGATTTTCTACAATAATATCGAATTTTTAATTAAATGCGATTGTGGCGCTATTAAGCAATTAATTAATATATGGTTGTGGTGAGGAGCTTTTAGCTTTTATCTTTTTGGCTCAACATGTCCCAAGGGCCTTCCGTAGCTAATTTCACCCTCGGCTATTTAGGAGCTCATGTCGATCCCATGCCAATCGCCATCATTTGAACCGCAACCGTTGAGCCGGCGTAATTTGTAAGATGTGGAGAGAGGGGTAGAGGGGGTGGTGGTGGAGAGATGTTTTTCGTCGAAATAAAAAGAGGGAGGGATGAGATGTTCTTTCCCAGGAATTTTCATTCGTAAATATTTACCTATATATGTAGCTGTACATGTGACCTGAACTACCGCCTCGGCATAGAAAGCAAAAGTTTAAAAAAGAAAGACTCTTCATTAATCTTATTCTTCAATTAATTAACATTTGCGCCAAAACTAAACTAAAGCTTGCATTATCCTAAGATTCTAACCATGCCTAAAGCATTTGGTAGCAACATCCCTTGGGCTGAACCAGCTTGGTAAGTCTCTCTATGTCGGCCATATATCAGCTACATTAATTCAAGAATTAGGTATTCCGGGCGACCTTCCCCATATTATAAGGAGAGTCATTTCAAACTTCGTGATTATGTCCGAAAATGGATTGATGAGGTTTGTCCATTGACTCGATATAGAGGAGCGAAAATTACTGATCAACTCTCCAATCATAGCACGTCAGTGGCCGTTCCGATGAATGGGAAGCTCTCGGAAAAGTACCCAACGATGTGTATGAGCAATGTGCACGTGATGGAATTATTGTTCCTATCGCAGGTGGAAATCATATCCCGAAAGAATGGGCTCATTATCCAATTGCAGCAGGAATCAAGCCTGAGGAATGGGATGGTTTCCATGATTTCATTTTGTGGGATGAGTTGTATCGAGGTTCTCCAACTATTTCGAGTGCTTTTGTTGGCTTAGTTTGTGTCCTCGAGTTCGGACATCAAAATGTTATAGTAACACTTTATAGGTTGTTGGCGCACCACCTCTGAAGCAATTTGCTTCACCAGTCCTGCAAGCAAAGTGAGTGCTTTCATTCTAATACTTTATAGAGCCTGTGCTAATTAGCACTAGAATCCTCCCAGAAGTTCTTACTGGAAAGAAAAGGATTTGTCTCGCAATCACGGAGCCATCTGCTGGTTCGGATGTAAGAAATGTGACGACCACTGCCGAGAAGACCGCAGATGGAAAGTACTACATTGTGAACGGAGAAAAGAAGATAAGTGGACCTCCAAATCCTTAACAGCTTAAAATGCTGACCCAGATCTTACTGGATCACAAATGGCATGTTCTCAGACTATTTCATGGTAAGTCGACCAATTAAAGAGTAATAATAGGTACAGTACATACTGACAATTTCCAGACTTTGGTTCGTACTGGGGGTCCAGGTGTCCCTGGTTTATCCATGCTTCTCATACCCCGTTCAGAAGGCATCAAAACTCGAAAGATCGAGATAGGAGCTGGTGGCATGGGCGCTACCACGTATGTTACTTTCGAAGACGTGAAGGTACCAGTAGAGTATCTCGTTGGCAAAGAAGGTATGGGATTCAAGTATACTATGAGCAATTTTAATCACGAAAGACTTTGGATCGCATTCCAAGCTATTCGTAGTGCAAGACTCTGCTTAGAGGATGCAATGGTTTGGTGTCAAAAGAGAGAGGCTTTTGGAATTACACTCATCGAGCAGCCAGTGGTGCGACACAAATTTGGACACATGGCGCGGGAAGTTGAGGGTTTGCAGACTTGGATCGAGCAGATTATTTATGAGCTGGATAATTTGAGTCATGCTAAGGGTAAATGTTATCTTCTCCCCTTTCGTATCCTTATTGACCTGTATAGGGTCAGAGCTTTTGGGTGGTGTTACTGCTCATCTGAAAGTCCAATCAGGGATTGTGGCTAAACATGTCGCTGATGAATGTGTGAAGCTTATGGGAGGGTAAGAATACTCTGAGAGATACGAAGACGTGTATTGACCAGAAACTAGGTTGGGATTGACAAAAACTGGCCAAGGTGCAAGGATTGAAGCAATCTCTCGTGGAGTTATCACACTTATTGTACCAGGTAAGTTGTCTTTCATAGGCTTATGGATATTTCTAACCCGAGCTCAGGTGGTTCTGAGGACGTCTTGTTGGACCTTGGTGTGCGGGAAGCTCTGAAGTTGAGCAAAAAGGCAGCGAAGGCAAGTTTATGAAGCACGTGTCGTTGATAGATAAGCATCTGGCAGTGTTGCCAGAAGGAATAACTACAGTTTCTGAATCTGACTTGTGATCAACAATATTTCAAACGATCATCGTGAATTTCCGACCTTGTCGAGTCATGCCATCGAAGTCTCAAAGACGATGAAAAACCATGGTACCTCATCCTTTTTCCCCTCATGGGGGCAAAACGGATGCGTGAATTATAAGGGATCCCCATTTAGCTCGCACTTTTCAAGCTTCTTTGTGGTTGGATTGAGCACTTTTGATATTCTTAGCAGAGAGCACTGCCCGGTTTACGGAGGCACCAATTTTGAGCCAGTGATTTCAGCCTCGATGTGCTCCTTAATGTAAGTGTGAGGCACGTCAAAGAAACCCGCGAAGCAGAGAAGCGGGAAAGAAAAGGTGGCTTATGGTTGTGACAATTTCCTAATTGAGGGCAGCTGGAAGTTACACGTTGGCTGATGTTAAGGCGTTACATAAGCGAAGGGGGCGGGGGGTAAAAATCTGCTTGCTTTTGTTGTCACACAAAATCAACCTAACCTCAAAACAGGCATGCTTGAGGTCGAGGGCATTCAGCCCACCCTTAGCTTCGAGGATCTCAATTGGAAAGATATGTGTATATATATTTGGCTAGAAACCCTAAGGTAAGTTGTTAAAAGTCAGGACATTCATTTTCACAGGCCTATCTGCAAACATAGACCCCCCCTCTTTCAACATCCTCCCCTCTATATACTTCAAGCTTTAGCTCCCTTAATCTCTATCATCGTCTACAAGGGCGTCATTCTACTTTATCAATTTGCGCATTCCTCAGACCTCCTAGCAACGACGACTACCAATTGAGATGGGAATCCTCGTCAAACTCGTTGGGAGTGGCATCGGACTTGCTTCTGAAGCTATACACAACCACAAAGCAAAATCCGCGGCTGCGAAATCGGCATCCTCCTCCTCCTCCTCCTCCTCGGCACTAGCACCCAACGGCGAAGGAAGTAGTCGAAGTGTACAACCGGAGGATCGTTACGACGATGCATCACCACAGTACGCCGAAGTCAGCGACGAACATGCCGAAGAGATGTTCGCGCGCGGTCAAGCCGTCCCCGTTGTAGATTACAAAGACCACAAACAGGCAGATGGTGATGAAGCGGAAGAAGACGATGATGCGAGTTCCGAAGAAGGCGACGAGGAGGCATGGGATCTAGATGACGCTGCACAAGCAGCTATATCACACACAGACTCCGCAGAGCAACGGCCTGTGCCGGAACAGCAGCTCATTGATACCTTCATGAGAAGCCATCCTCCTCCGATATATTCTCCTGGAAAGCTTCCTTGTCCAGTGATTCTCCCACAACGAAGACCAAGGGACAAGAAGAGGGGCTTCGTCAGGGCTTATGCCCCTGTATTGGCAGGCTGCGGCATTGATCAACAAACGTTTCTGGACTTTCTGGAAACATTTGATAAGTCTGCAGAAGCTTCCCAGTGGCTTCAAGTCATCAATGTTGCTGCAATGATAGCTGGAAATGTGCCTAGCGCCATTGCAGTTGGCGTTTCTATTGCAGTTCAATTTGCCGTGGGTGTAGCGATGGAAGTACAGCGAAGGCAGAGGTTTGTTCCTCTCATAGATATCTATTTCCAAGGTCATACTAATTGTTCACATTTAGAGCTAATTCTTTCCTCGATCGAATGAACAACGAATTCTTTAAGCCCCGCGGTCTTTACTGTCTTATTATGACATACAAACCCGAGTCATCAGCAACACATGCCCCGGTCGATATCACACAAACGATTTATTCATCAATGACACCAGCAACATCAGGCTTTAAACGGACCTTGAATAATCTGCGTGTGTCAAGTGGTACCACACGCGGAGAACTAGAGATGCCGGAGGCAGCGCCCCTGATCTTCCCTGCCCTCGATAAATTGGCAGACCAAACAGGCGAAGGAGCAGCAGCTAAGAAGGAGAATGTTTTCAAGAGAAGTGGTAAATTCGTTGCGGATTATCAGGATAGGAGAGCACAAGCAAAATATGTAAGTTCCATGTAATGGCTACCTACCTTTTGAGACTGACAAATTTCCAGCTCGCCGAAAACCCAGAGAGTTCTCTAGCAGGACCACAACCCCAATTCAGATCCAGATATGCGGACCCCAATCATCCAGCTAATAGCGGATCATTAATCTCGCTCATTACTGGCGGACATATCAATCCTCCAAAGGGGCGTAGAAGGCAGGATATAAGGATTGCGAGAGCGCATCTACGTGGTGAGGTGATTACACCGCAGACTGGGAAGAGGAAAGAGGGTCTGGTCAAGAGAATATTAAAAAAGGTTAGTCATATACCAAACCACATGCTCTGCAGATGCTAATGATAATGTAGGATGTCATATATCTTATGATCGTCAGCATTGATCTTGAGAGTGCCGAATTGCAAGCTGGAATGAGGTCTGTTGCTGAGGAGGGACCTCAATAGGGTGGAATTTCTCTTCTCGTGTGGAGATTCCACTTGTCATTTCGTTTGCTTTCTTTGGTTTCTGCCCATCATATGATAAAGTTTGTTTTAGGATATATTAGTCATTGTTAGTTTTAAGCGGGTCTCCAATTCAGTGTGCTAGTAAACTTGAAGCATTCAAGGTTATTCCATGAAACGTAGAAATACCAACATATCTTGCAAAAGGCGTGGAATAAAAACTTGTTTCAACATCAGTCCCAGAGTCCTAGATCCCTCATTCATGAGATTGTGCGGCATCCATCTCATATTTTGGTGCCAGCTTCTCACCTATTTCTTCAACATTTCTATACTGTCCAAATCGTTATACCTCAGACGTCACTCAATTTAGTGAACCCCTACGCTTCTCAGGAACTCTAGATCCCTCTTATTCATGAGATTGGACGTCACCAATAAAGAGCCAATTTTGAACGATTACAAATACTTATTTCGATTTCATGGGGTATATAGGCTCTTTACTAGTCTTTGCGTCCGTCTATTAAACTCACGTCAACCAAGCTCATCTACCGTTCCAACGCCAAAAAATTACACTAGAACCAAAAATCCCAAGTTTTCTTCCACCATGGCCAAGTAGCCTTCACAGCACGCTCCTCATCCATCTCGATTCTGAAAGCTGCAATGTCAACCTCTCGTCGTCCCTCATCAACGTTGATCGCATTGAGATCGACACCCAAGCTCCATTGACGGTAGTAGATTTTGTATCCAATAAAAAAGGCAATGACAATCGGGGCAGCCAGGTATGCCTGGAAGAAATAGCCTGCGTCAGGGCTTTCGCCAATGGGAAATAAGGCGACGTAAAATTGCGCAATGAGACAAAGACAGTTGAGTCCGAACCCGATCCAGGATCCAGCAACACCGAACATGGCAGCGAATGGCAGGTCGTCAGTCGTACGACCAGCCTTGGCCCAGCATCTTCGGAATATTATGTGTGCGAGACATACAGATCCCCAAGTAAAGAAATTACTCAAGCCTGAAAGGGCTAGCAACCAATTAAAAACAGTACCTCCATCTTTGGCCTCGTTGATGTATGCAAGTAAACCAAAGGCCAGGGAAACTATAAGAACGATGTAAGGGCGACCACGCTTGTCAACTTTTGCTCCCCAACTAGGTCCCATACCCTTGGCGCAAAGAGCTTGCATAGTACGAGTAGAGGCAAATGTGCAAGAATTGGCAACTGAGATGACTGAGACGGTGATAACAGCGTTGAAAATGGAGGGAAGCGCTTTTATACCGGCAAGCCTGAATGCTAGGACGAATGGAGAATAGTGAGTGTTGCCTCCAGAAGCATGACTGAGAATGTTGTTGTCGGATGGAACGATAAGGCCGAGGAGGAAGAGGGAGATGACATAAAAGAGTGCAATTCTCCAAAAGACTTGCTTAGTTGCTTTTGGGATAGTCTTTCGGGGGTTAGCAGCCTCAGCCGCCGCCAATCCAACGAGTTCGGTTCCGCCGAAAGAAAAGGAGGCAGTAACGAAGACAGAACAGAAACCTTTGAAGCCATTTCGGAACGCTCCTGGATCATGCCAATAATGCGCTCCAATGTACCCACGATTGTCTGTTGGCACTCCACCGCAATCAATAATAATACCCAATATTGTGAAGCCAATGATTGCCACCACTTTAATGCATCCAAGAACGAATTCAACTTCTCCATATCCTCTGACTCCAAAGACGTTGATAGCACAAACTATAACGAGGAAAATAGTGATCCATACGCCAACATTGATTGAAGGTGTGCCAGTTTGGTTTGGGTCAGTCCAAAACGAGATGGTCACACCGGCAGCCGTGAGTTCGAAAGGCAGCACCACCAACCAGTTCATGGCATAATTCCAACCCATGGCGAACCCCCATGCTGGGTCAATGAAGCGAACCGAGTAGTTGAAGAAGGATCCTTCCACAGGGTAGAGTGCTGTATTTTGTATGAGTAAGAGGCTTTTGGAAGGATTTACTTCAAATCGACTTACAAGCAAGCTCACCAAGAGCGTTGACAGTTAAAAGTAACATGATTCCAGTGATAATAAAATCAATGACCAAAGAAGCTGGTCCCCCAGAGTGCAGAGCACCACCAGAACTAACAAAAAGACCGGCACCAATAGAGCCACCAATAGCAATCATTTGCATATGCCGGCCCTTCAGACTTCTCTTCAAGCCAGTCCGACCCTCTTCAATGTCACCATGCGCCGGCAAGACCACACCAGAGGCTGCATCGACGCCATCATACTTCTCTCCCGATTCCGTCTCACTAACGCCCATACTGTCGACTATGTGCTCGTAGAGAGCTTGAGGGCGGGTAATATAAGGGAGTAGATTGACTTCAACACTCTAAAGGTGCGGCAATATTGCGGAACCCGATTTGAGAATGGAAAAGGCTGGGCGGGATGGAGGATAAGATGAGGAACACAGTTACCTTAAGTATACCCTCCCTCGCGTCTGCCCGTCGCACAAAGAATGAATGCAGCAAGGCGAGCTAATACGGTAATGCCTGTCAAGAAGGGTAGATACCTATCTATGCCTGCGTTCTGGCCTCCAATTC
>Ga0302320_10014030_pt1 | contig 16619 bp, 14 predicted proteins | sample Bog_T0_3_FD_202130 | JGI IMG/M metagenome (GOLD analysis project Ga0302320, IMG submission 202130) | Peat permafrost microbial communities from Stordalen Mire near Abisko, Sweden - Bog_T0_3 | ecosystem: Environmental > Terrestrial > Soil > Wetlands > Peat | place: Sweden: Abisko, Stordalen Mire... | reverse complement strand
GTGGCGGTGATCCCGACCGGGTCCGTGCCGCACAGCGTCCCGACGTCACGTCCCACCTTGTCGGGGTGGGAGACACCCACGCCCACCAGTTCGAAGGAGGGGTGCCGGACCACCTCGGGGATGACCATCTTCCCCACGAAGCCCGTCCCCCACACCACCACCCGCTTGGGCCCGGAGCTCACCTCGACAGCTCCCCCGAGTTCACCAGCAGGTACTGGCCGGTGACGGCCTTGGCATGGTCGGAGGCGAAGAAGGCGGCGACGTCGGCCACCTCACCGTCCTCGGTCATCCGCCGCAGGGGGAACGTGCCGGTGATGTCGTTGAGGACGTCCTCGCGGGTGCGGCCCTGGCTGGCGGCCGTGCCGTCCACGTACATCTCGACGTTCGGGCCCCACATCCACGACGGGATGACCATGTTGCAGCGGATGTTGTCCGGTCCCAACTCGTCCACCAGGTAGTACATGGCCGACAGCAGCGCGCTCTTCGACGCCGCGTAGCCCCCCTGGGGCAGGGCGGGCTGGAACATGGACTGCGAGCCGATCAGCACGATCGACCCGCCACCGCCGGCCTTCATCGCCGTGGCCACCGGCCTGATGACGGTGAGGGCCCCGAGCACGTTGGTCTCGAAGGCCTTTCGCCAGGCGTCGAACTTGAGGTCGTAGAGGCCACCCCAGACGTTCTCGTAGGCGGCCACCTGCACCAGGGCGTCGACCGAGCCGAAGCGGTCCAGGGCCACCTGCACCAGGGCCTCGCACGACTCGGGGTCGGTGATGTCGGTCACGTGGCTGGCCACCCGGGTGCCACCGGGGTCGAGCTCGGCGGCCACCGCCTCCAGCGACGACGCCGTCCGGGCCGCCACCACCACCGACGCCCCGTCTCGCAGGGCGCTGGCCGCACACTCGCGCCCCAGGCCACCCCCCACCCCGGTCACCACCACGGTCTTCCCGTCGAGAATCATCCCCCTCTTCTAGACGATTTCTCGGTGGAACGCGTTGCAGTTACGGGGCGGCGGCCCCGGCCAGGCGGCCGGCTACAGGCTGGCCCGGCCCCGGAGGGGCTTGCGGGCCACCGCCTCGACGCCGGCCCCGGCCGGATACATGCGGGTCAGGTGGTTCCACGAGCACCCGGTGCACACCTCGATGACGTAGCAGACCACCGGGTCCTTCCGACGCCAGTAGCGGGCGAGCTCGGTCTGGGTGGCCACGCACCGTCCGCCCGAGGGGAGCCTCGAGCCGAACACGAACGTCACCTCCACGAGATCCGACTCCTCGCAGATGGGGCAGGCCTCGCCGGCCGGGCGGCCCAGGTTGGTGGCGGCCCGCAGGAGTTCGGGATGGGCGTCGCAGACGTCGAGGCGGGACAGCCGTCCCCGGCGGAACTCTCTGACGACGGCGTTGCGGGCGAGCAGATACTCGACGCGCCCCCCGGTGGGGGACGTCTGCACTCCGTCGAGCGATCCGGGTCGGAAGCTCACCGTGCCAAGGGTAATCCCTCGGTGCCGTTCAGGCACCCCTCCCGCTCAGTGGGGGCGACGGGGCGCGGTCACCGGCCCACGGTGCGCCGCACCGACGGGGGCGACGGGGGGCGACGGAGCGGAATGTATTGCATCGATATATCGAAGTGATATATCGTGTCGATCGTGACACCGTTCCCCACAGGCCGGCTGACGCCCCGGCGAGAGGCCTGACGTGCTGGAACTGGCCATCCTCGGGCTGCTGCACGATCAGGAGCTCCACGGCTACGAGATCCGCCGTCGGCTGCGGGACGAACTCGGCCTCTTCGCCAACATCTCGTTCGGCTCCCTGTACCCGGCCCTGTCCCGCCTGGAGAAGGCCGGGGCGGTGGCGGTGACGGAGTCCGGCACCCCACCGGCCGCCGAGCCGATGCCGTTCACCGGTTCCCTCAGCGGCGAACGGGCCGGGCTGCGGGCCCGGCGGGCCGGCGGGGCACGGGGCACGAAGCGGTCCCGGAAGGTCTACCGGATCACCGACCAGGGCCGGTCGCTCTTCGAGCAGCTGCTCGACGCCGACGAGCCGGCCGGCACCGACGACGCCCGGAGCTTCGGCCTCCGGCTGGCCTTCGCCCGCTACCTCGCACCCCAGGCCCGCCTGGCCCTCCTCGAGCGCCGGCGGGCGCAGCTGGCCCGACGCCTGGACTCCGACCGGGTGCGGGCGGCCGGGCCCGGCCTCGACGACTACGCCCGCTCGCTGGTGGAGCACGGTACCGAGGCCACCGAGCACGACATCGCGTGGCTCGACCGCCTCATCGAGACCGAGCGGCACAAGCAGGCACCCGTTCGCTCCCAGACGCCGCCGACGTCACCCCCACCCTCTCGATCCGAGATCCGCGTCCCCGCCGACGGGGACGCCCTACCTGCAACGAAGGGAATCAACCAATGAGCAGAATCCGAGTGGCGATCGCCGGCGTGGGGAACTGCGCCAGCTCACTCATCCAGGGAGTCGAGTACTACCGCGATGCCGACCCGGGCGAGACCGTGCCCGGACTCATGCACGTGGTCCTGGGCGGCTACCACGTCCGGGACCTCGATTTCGTGGCCGCCTTCGACGCCGACGCGGCCAAGGTCGGCACCGATCTGGGCAAGGCCATCTTCGCCGGTCAGAACAACACCATCCGGTTCGCCGGCGTGGGTGAGCTGGGCGTCACCGTCCAGCGGGGGCCGACCCTCGACGGCTTCGGCAAGTACTACCGGGAGACGGTCGAGGAGTCGCCGGCCGAGTCCGTCGACGTGGTGGCCGCACTCAAGGCGGCCCGGGCCGACGTGCTGGTCAGCTACCTGCCCGTCGGGTCCGAGCAGGCCCAGCGGTTCTACGCCGATGCCTGCCTGCAGGCCGGTGTGGGCTTCGTCAACGCCATCCCGGTGTTCATCGCCTCGGACCCCGAGTGGGCCCGCCGGTTCCGCGACGCCGGCCTGCCCATCGTGGGTGACGACATCAAGAGCCAGGTGGGTGCGACCATCGTCCACCGGATCCTCACCCGGCTCTTCGAGGACCGTGGGCTGGCCCTCGACCACACGTACCAGCTCAACGTGGGCGGGAACATGGACTTCAAGAACATGCTCGAGCGCGACCGGCTCGAGTCGAAGAAGGTGTCGAAGACCCAGGCTGTCACCAGTCAGATCGAGCACGGCGCCCTTCCCGCCGACGATGTCCATATCGGGCCGTCGGACCATGTCCCGTGGCTGCACGACCGGAAATGGGCCTACATCCGCATGGAGGGGCGAAACTTCGGCGACGTGCCGCTCAATCTGGAGCTGAAGCTCGAGGTGTGGGACTCACCCAACTCGGCCGGCGTGATCATCGATGCCGTCCGCTGCGCCAAGCTGGCCCTGGACCGCGGCATCGGCGGACCACTGCTCGGGCCGTCGGCCTACTTCATGAAGTCGCCTCCGGTGCAGTACCACGACGACATCTGCCACCAGATGGTGGAGGCCTTCGCCGAGGGCGACCCGGGCCCGGTCTGGCCCGAGGACTGACCGACGGGGCCGCGCCGGGGCCGCTCAGTGCTGCCCCGCCCACCACTTCGTGAGCCGGGCGCGGGCCTCGTCCTCGCCGAGTGGGCCCTCGTCCATCCTGAGCTCGAGGAGATAGGCGAGGGCGCGGCCCACATCGCGACCGGGTCCGATCCCGAGCGCCTCCATCACCTGGGCCCCGTCGAGGTCCGGGCGGATGGCGTCGAGCTCCTCTTGCTGGCGGAGATCGTCGATCCGGGCCTCGAGCTCGTCCATCCTGCGGGCCAGGGCCCGGGCCTTGGTGGCGTTGCGCGTGGTGCAGTCGCACCGGGTGAGCTCGTTGAGCTGGTCGAGGAGCGGCCCGGCGTCGCGCACGTAGCGGCGCACGGCCCGATCCGTCCAGCCCAGGCGGTAGGTGTGGAAGCGCAGGTGGAGCAGGACCAGTTCCGTGACCACCTCCACGTCGTCGCTCGAATAGCGCAGGGCCGTCATCCGCTGGCGGGTCATCCGGGCCCCCACCACCTCGTGGTGGTGGAACGTGACCCCCCCGTCGACGAACGCCCTGGTCTTCGGCTTCCCCACGTCATGGAACAGGGCGGCCAGCCGCAGGAGCCGATCGGGGCTGGTCTTGTCCACCACGGCCAGGGTGTGGGCCAGCACGTCCTTGTGCCGGTGGATCGGATCCTGCTCGACGGCCAGGCCGGGCAGCTCGGGCAGGAACTCGTCGGCCAGGCCCGTGCGCACGACGAACCAGAGGGCCACCGAGGGGACATCGAGCACCATGATCTTGTCCAACTCGTCCCGGATCCGCTCGGCCGACACGATGGACAGCCGCCCGTGGCCGGACCGGACCGCCTCGACCAGCTCGGGGGCGGGCTCGAGCTCCAGCTTGGCGATGAACCGGGCCGCCCGGAGCATCCGCAGGGGGTCGTCGGCGAAGGACACGTCGGGGTCGAGCGGGGTCCGCAGGCGGTGCACCGACAGGTCGTCGATGCCGTCGAAGGGATCGATCAGCTCGAGCTCGGGGAGGCGCAGGGCCATGGCGTTGATGGTGAAGTCCCGCCGGGCCAGGTCCTCTTCCACCCGGTCGCCGAAGGCCACCTCGGGCTTGCGGGAGTCGGGCCGGTACACCTCGGCCCGGTGCGTGGTGATCTCGTAGACCTGGCCGGCGCGTCGGCAGCCGATGGTCCCGAAGCGCTTGCCCTGGGTCCACACCGCGTCGGCCCACCCCGACACCAGGCGCTCGATGGTGTCGGGCCGGGCGTCGGTCGTGAAGTCGAGGTCGCGCGTCCCCACCGCCGGCGCATCGCCGGGCTCGGCCACGATGGCGTCACGCACCGAGCCGCCGACGAGGTACAGCGTGTGCCCCGCCGCGGCGAAGCGGTCGGACAGGCCGGTCGTGGCCTCCACCAGCGGCCGTAATCTCTCGGGGAACACGCCGCCGAGGGTAGTGCGACTGGCCTAGTCCGCCGTCCGAAGTGGCGTAGGCTGCCGTCCGAAGTGGATCGGGAACGAGGCAGCCCCCGCCCCAGCGGCAGCCACCCCCGGGCCGGCGAGCCAGACGGGGACCGGCCCGCCCCGACCATCGGGGTGGTGAGCCGTTGCGCCCGCCGACTGGCGGCGGGATGCTCGGTGGCCGCCCTGGCGGCCGCCCTCGTCCTGCCGGTCCCCGCCGGTGCGGCCGCCTCCCACCACGGACGGCCCACCTCACGCCCGGTCCCGTCGGCCGGCCCGTCGTCGGCACTGGTGCTGGAGTCCCAGACACCGTGGGTCGGCCCGGACCAGACATCGTTCGCACTGGGCCTGCAGCCCGGCGTGGCGTCGCTGCCGAGGAGCCAGCTGGGCCTCACCGTGGCCGTCTATCCCTGCCTGTCCAGCGTGTCCGGGTTCGACCAGTCGCTGACCTCGGTCCCGTCGTCGGCCGACGCACTGTCCGCCACCCCGTCACCCATCCCCCTGACCGGGCTCCCTGTCAGCCCCAACGGTGTCGTCGACCTGTCCATGGGCGTGGTGGTGGGCACGGGCCGGGCCCCGGGATCACCCCCGTTCACCATCGACCTGGCGCCGTCGGCCAGCCAATGCGGCGCCTACCCCGAGGGGGTCTACCCGGTGCGGGTCGACCTGGTGGACACGGCGAGCAGCCAGGTCCTCGGGGGCCTCACCACCCACCTCGTCTACGCCGACCCGGCAACCGGCACCGAACGCCTCCGGGTCGCGGTGGTCCTGCCGCTCCACGCCGCCGTCGGACCGGCGGCCGCCCCCACGGCGCGACAGCTGCTCGAGGATCCGTCGGCGGCGCTCGACCCACCGGGCGCGGCCTCGGTGGCCGGGCTCACGGGGACCGTGGCGGCAATCGCCCGGTACCCCACGGTCCCGCTCACGCTGGAGGCCAGCCCCCAGACCGTGGCCTCGCTGGACGCCTCCGCCGCCACCCGGCCCACCGTGGCCCAGCTGGCCGAGCTGGCCGTCACCCCGTCCGTCGACCAGTTCGCCGCCGCCCCCTACGCCCCGGTGAACGCCAACGGTCTGGTCGCCGCCGGGCTCTCGGGCGAACTGGGCCTCCAGGTGTCCCGGGGGCTCGCCGTCCTGTCCACCCTGGTCACGCACACCGCCACCGCCGGGGCGGTGGGAGGCGCCACGGGGGACCTCGGCCCCTGGATCACCAATGACGGGCTGGACACCGCCACGCTGGCCCAGCTCGAGACCGAGGGGTACAGCCAGGTGGTCCTGCCGGCGGCCTCGGTGGACGCGCCCCCCTCCCAAGGGTCCACCACCGAGCCGTTCACGGTGGCGTCCGGACACGGATCGACCATGACCGCCGTCGCCTCCAGCCCCGACCTGGCCTCGCGGTTCGTGGACACACCGGGGGACCCGGTCCTGGCCGCCCACCAGCTGGTGGCCGAGCTGGCCCAGATCTACTATGAGGAGCCCAACGACATCGACCCGCGGGCCACGGCCGTGGTGGCGCCGAGCGGGTGGACCGCCGACCCCGCCTTCGTCGATGCCCTGCTCGACTCCCTGACCTCCAACCCGATCATCGAGGGCGTCACCACCTCCCAGCTGTTCACCACCCTGCCCGTCGTGACGGCGTGCCGCACCGGGTGCCGGTTGACCGGCGCAGCCGCCGGCGGCGGCCTGCCGGTGGCCGCCATCCGCCAGCAGCGGGCCCGGGTGGACGGGTTCGCCTCCGCCGCCGCCAGCGCCCGCTCCGTGGCCGACCAACTGGGTGACCTGGTCCTGGCCGGCGAGTCCGAGAGCCTCCGGCCGGCCCAGCAGGCCGACGTGCTCGACAACACCGGCCGGGCCGTGGACGCCCAGCTCGGCCAGCTGTCGGTCGGGGGCGACCGGACGGTCACCCTCACCTCCCAGCAGGGGACCCTCCAGGTCACCGTGGTCTCCACCGCGCCGTACCCGGTGACGGCGTCCCTGACCCTGACCAGCGACAAGCTGCTGTTCCCCAACGGCACCACCCAGTGGTCCCAGACGACCACCCTGCTCCCGGCGGTGTCGGGGGCGGCGCACACCAACGTGGTGCCGGTGCCGGTCCGGGCCCGGGCCCCGGGGGTCTTCACCGTCGACATCGTCATGCACTCGCCGGCCGGCCGCCTCGAGCTGGCCAGCGGCCAGGTCAGCGTGCGGTCCACGGCCACCTCGGTGGTCGGCATCGTGCTGTCGGTGGGCGCGCTCGCCGTCCTGGCCGTGTGGTGGGTCCGGACCTCGCTGCGGCGTCGGCGCCAGCGACGGCTCGATGCCGACGAGCCCCTGGGCGGGGCGGCGGCCTCGTGAGCACCACCGAGATCGACGGGCTCCCGGCTGCCGCCGGGGGTGGGCGCCGACGGCTGGCCGGTGCCACCCTCGGGATGGCCGTGGGCACCACGCTGTCGCGGCTCACCGGCGTGGCCCGCATCGTGGCCCAGACCACCGCGCTGGGCGGGGCGGGATTCGCCGACGGCTACAACCTGGCCAACACCACGCCCAACATCATCACCGACGTGGTGATCGGCGGCGTGCTGTCGGCCACCTTCGTCCCGGTGTTCGTGGACTACCTCTCGACCCGACGCGGCGAGGAGGCCTGGCGGGCCATCTCGGCGGTGGTCACCGCCACCGTGGCGGTGCTGGTGGGCGCCACGGTGCTGTTCCTGGTCCTCACACCGGAGATCATCCACCTGTACACCCTGGGGAACCACAACCCCGACGTGGAGAGCCAGCGCCGGGTGGCGGTCTACCTGCTGCGCTGGTTCGTCCCCCAACTCACCTGTTACGGGCTGATCGCCCTGTTCACCGCCCTGTTGAACACCCGGGGGAAGTTCGCCGCCCCCATGTTCGTGCCCATCGCCAACAACCTGGTCGTCATCGGGGTCATGGTGTGGTTCCGGGTGCTCGTGCCCCACCCCAGCCTGGCCACCATCGACGCCCACCACCAGGCGCTGCTGATCCTGGCCATCGGGACCACCCTGGGCGTGGTCGTCCAGGCCGCCCTGCTGGTGCCCTCGCTCCTCCGGGCCGACCTGCACGTCCGTTTCCTGTGGGCACCGGCCCACGAGGCCATGCGCCGGATCACCCGGCTGGCCGGCTGGACCTTCGGATGGGTGGTGGCCAACCAGGTCGCCCTGTTCGTCATCCTGGCCCTGGCCGACGGCTCCACACCGGGGACGGTGACCGCCTACAACTACGCCTACACCTTCTTCCAACTCCCCTACGGGATCGTCGCCGTGTCGGTGATGAGCGCGGTGACCCCGTCCCTGTCGGCCCGGTGGGCCACGCGTGACGCCGTGGCCTTCCGCCACCGGGTCGCCTTCGGCCTCCGGGGCATCCTGGCCATCATCATCCCCTCGGCCGTCGGCATGCTGATCCTGGCCCGGCCGGTGATCGAACTGGTCCTGGCCCACGGGGCCTACTCCACCGCCGACGCCCGCTCCACGTCGGCGGCCCTGGCCATGCTGGCCCTCGGCCTCCCGGGGTTCTGCACCTTCTTGTACATGATCCGGGTGTTCCAGTCGATGCAGGACACCCGGACGGCATTCAAGCTGTACCTGGTGGAGAACGGCATCAACATCGTGCTCGGGGTGGTGCTGGTCGGGCCCCTCGGCGTGCGGGGCCTGGCCCTGTCGCTGTCCATCGCCTACTCGGTGGCCGCCCTCCTGGCCCTGGCCGTGGTCCGCCAGCGGATCGGGGGCCTGGGGGGGCCGGACCTGACCACCCCGGTCAAGCGGGTGCTCGGGGCCTCGGCGGCGATGGCGGTGACCACCGTCCTGGCCGTGAACGTGTCCGGGGCGGACCATGGACCGGCCCTGCTCGGCCGGGTGGTGCTGGCCGTGGTGGTGGGCGCCGCCACCTACGTCGGCGCTGCCGCGGTGCTCGGGGCCCGTCACGCCCGGCGCACCGCCGGGATGCGGCCGGACCGCCCCGGGGCGACGGCCACGGTGGACGGGGACCCACCCGACCGGACCCCGACCGGGCCCTCGGGCCGCACCGCAGCCGACCGGTTCCGTGGCAGACTCGGCGGAGGCGGCCTGACCGATCTCCCCCACCGGCACCTGCGGACGGTGAGTGTGGATCCGGGGCACGCCTCCGCACCCGGTGACGAGATCCGACCCGGAGGACAACAGGAGGATGTCGATGGCCCGGATCCGGGTGGTGACCGATAGCGCGAGCGACCTGTCCGCCTCGCTGGCCGACGAGCGCGGTGTCACCGTGGTCCCCCTCTCGATCCGGTTCGGCTCGGAGGAGTTCGTGGACGGGACCACGCTGTCCACCGACGACTTCTGGGCCAGGTGCAAGGCCAGCTCGGTGCTCCCGGAGACCTCCGCACCGTCGCCCGGCGCCTTCCAGGAGGCCTTCGCCGCCGCCGCCGACGACGGCTACGACGGTGTCCTCTGCCTCAACCTGTCCTCGGGGGTGTCCGCCACCCACCAGTCGGCGGTGACCGCGGCCAAGGCCTTCGGTGACCGCGTGCCGGTGCGGGTGATCGACTCGCGTTCCATGACCATGGGCCTGGGCCTGATGGTGCTCGACGTCGCCGAGCTGGCCGCGTCGGGCGCCGACCTCGACACCCTCTCCGACCGGGCCCATTCCCTCATCCCCCGCACCCACGTGTTCGGGGTCGTCGACACCCTCGAACACCTCGAGAAGGGCGGGCGCATCGGCGGGGCTCGTGCCCTCCTCGGATCACTCCTCTCCATCAAGCCGGTGGTCACCCTGGTGGACGGGGTGGTCGAGGAGGAGTCCAAGCAGCGGACCCGGGGCCGGTCGCTGCACTACCTGGCCGACAAGGCCACGAACTCGCCGCCCCTCAGCCGCCTGGCCGTGAGCAATGGGGCCGCCAGCGACCTCGACGAGTTCCTCGCCATGCTGGAGGGCGTGCAGGTCGACCACCCCCTGGAGGTGGTCGACCTGGGCCCGGTGGTGGGCACCCACACCGGGCCGGGCACCATCGGTCTGAGACTCGTCACCTCGGATTGAGCCGGGGACGTCCGTTCGGTCGCCCGCCGGTCGCCTGGCAGGTCAGCCGGGCGCTCGGACTATCCTCGCGCCATGGATCCGAAGCCTGACACGCCAGCGTCGAGTCTCCCGGGGTCCGGCCCGCTCGCCGACCTGCCGGTCCGGGGTGCCGACCTCGTCGACAGCCTCGTCACCCTGCTGCGGGACAAGACCGTCCGGCCCCTCACGCTGGCCACCCGGGCCGTCGTCTTCGGCATCATCGTCTTCGCCGCCAGCGTGGTGACCATCGTCCTGGTGTCGATCGCCCTGATCCGCATCCTCACCGTGTACGCCTTCGACGGGCGGGTGTGGCTGTCCCAGCTGGTGGTGGGCCTGCTCTTCGTGGCCGTGGGCATCGTGGCCTGGAGCCAACGGGTGGAGCCCACCACCGAACCCTCGTCGTGACCGAGGCCCGCAAGGTGGTGATCGTGGGGTCCGGACCCGCCGGCCTGACGGCCGCCATCTACACCGCACGCGCCCAGCTCTCCCCCCTGGTCATCGAGGGTGAGCCGTCGTCCACCAGCGACCAGCCCGGCGGCCAGCTCATGCTCACCACCGAGGTGGAGAACTTTCCCGGCTTCGTCGAGGGCATCATGGGGCCCGAGCTCATGCAGGCCTTCCGGGAGCAGGCGGCCCGCTTCGGAGCCGACTACGTCACGGCCAAGGCCTCCCGGGTCGACCTGTCCTCCCGGCCCTTCGGTATCTGGGTGGGCGACCCCGACGCCGCCGAGCCCACCTACACGGCCGAGGCGCTCATCGTGTCGACCGGCGCCCAGTCGCTGATGCTCAACCTCCCCAACGAGGAACGGCTCCTCGGGTACGGGGTGTCGACCTGCGCCACCTGTGACGGCTTCTTCTTCCGGGGCCGGGAGATCGCCGTGGTGGGCGGGGGCGACTCGGCCCTCGAAGAGGCGCTGTTCCTCACCCGGTTCGCCGACAAGGTCACGGTCATCCACCGCCGGGGCGAGCTCCGCGCCTCCAAGGTCATGCAGCAGCGTGCCTTCGCCCACGAGAAGATCGCCTTCCTGTGGAACACCGCCGTCATCGACGTCCTCGGCGACACCACCGTGACCGGCATCCGGGTGCGGGACACCATCAGCGAGGAAGAGTCGACGATCGACCTGTCCGGGCTGTTCGTGGCCATCGGGCACCAGCCCAACACCGCCCTGTTCAAGGGGCAGCTGGACATGGAGGAGAACGGGTACCTCCGCACCTTCGACGGGACCCGCACCAACGTCGAGGGGGTCTTCGCCTGTGGCGACGTCCAGGACCACCGCTACCGCCAGGCCATCACCGCGGCCGGATCCGGGTGCATGGCCGCCATCGACGCCGAACGGTGGCTCGAGGACCCCGAGACCGACCGGTACTGACAGGGAATGCACCGGGCTGTCCGGTGGTTGACGTAGCGTGTGCCAGCGAGGCACGCGGTGCAGTGCCCCCGAACGGGCAGGAGGATCGAACGGTCATGAGTGAGAAGATCACAACCCTGAGCGACGCTAGCTTTGACGAGCATGTCAAGTCCTCGGACGTTCCCGTGCTGGTGGATTTCTGGGCGGAATGGTGCGGCCCGTGCAAGATGATCGCGCCGGTGCTCGAGGAGATCGCCGCCGAGCAGGAGGGCAAGCTCGAGATCGCCAAGCTCAACATCGACGACAACCTGGACATCACCCGTCGCTTCGACGTGATGAGCATCCCCACCCTGATCCTGTTCAAGGACGGGGAGCCCGCCGCCCGGATCGTGGGCGCCAAGGGCAAGGGACAGCTCCTCCAGGAGTTGTCGGCCCACCTCTAGGAGGCAGGGACACGGCGGTCCATCACCCTGTCGTCCACCACCCAGCGGTCCACCGGGCTGTTGTGGCCTGGCGGGCTCGCCCGGCCGGGGCCCGAGGGCGGTGAGGCCCGAGGTCACGGTCACCCTGTCGGTGGGTGACGAGGGGGCGGCGGTGACCGACGTCCAACACCGGCTCGAGGAGCTCGGGTTCTCCACCGGCATCGACGCCGAGGGGTGCTTCGGCCCCGGCACCCGGGCGGCACTGGAGGCATTCCAGTACCGGAGGGGGCTGCGGGTCGACGGCTCGTGCGGGGCCCAGACCTGGTCGGCGCTGGTCGAGGCCGGACGCAGCCTGGGCGACCGCTTCCTCTACCGGAGGACCCCCATGCTCCGCGGGGACGACGTGGCCGAGCTCCAGCAGCGGTTGAGCGCGCTCGGATTCGATGCCGGCCGCGTCGACGGGATCTTCGGGGACATGACCTCGGCCGCCCTGGGAGAGTTCCAGAGCAACGTAGGCCTCCCGGTGGACGGCATCGCCGGGGCCGCCACCGTGTCCGAGCTGCTGCGATTCGGCACACGCCACGACGGGACCGAACTGGTGAGCGCGGTCCGCGACCGCGAGCGCCTGCGCCAGGCGCCCCGGACACTGGCCGGACGGAAGGTGGCCATCGGTGAGGAAGGTGGCCTGGACGCCACCGTGGCGTCGCTGCGCCGCATCCTGGTCCAGCACGGGGCCAGCGTGACCACCCACCACCATCCCGATGGATCGATCCAGGCCTCGGAGGCCAACGCCGGTGATGCCGATGTCTACATCGGTCTCCGTCTGGACACGAGCGGACCGGGGTGTTCGACCGCCTACTACTCCGGCTACCGGTACTCCTCCCCCGGGGGCCGCCGCCTGGCCGAATTGATCCAGGCCGTGCTCCCGGGTGGTCTGTCCGTACCGGACGCCGGCAGCCGGGGCATGTCGCTGGCAGTGCTGCGGGAGACCCGGATGCCGGCCGTCATCTGCGAGATCGGCCCGCCCACGGTCGTGGTGGAGCGGTCGGCGGTCATCGCCGGTGGAATCGCCGACGCCTTGGCGGAGTGGGTCAACAGCGCCTGGGACTGACGACGGGAGCGGTGCGCTCCTGACGGCCTCACCCTCGACGTTGACCTCGGTTTTCGACCGTAATCCACAACCTCATGCACAGGGTGTGGACGAAGCTCTAGCGAGGGTTCAGGGATCAAATACCACTCTGAGTGGTCATGATGGTCCTAACGTCACATCTGGGCCACTCAGCGCGGCAACCTATGCTACTGATGACTCACTTCGTCCAACCATCAGCTTGTAGATCCTCTCCAGGTCCTCGAGGGTGGCGAACTCCACGACTACCTTCCCCCGCTTCGCCGAGAGATCAACCTTCACGCGCGTGTTGAGGTGATTGGAGAGCAACTCCTCGAGCTCGAGTATGCCCGGTGGCGGCAATCGCCGTGGGCCCACCGGGGACTGGTCCCCGGCAGGGGCGGGGACCACCGGTGGCGCCGTCCCGACCCCGGCCGCCCCCGCCGCGACGGCCGGCTCCCGTTCCTCACCGTGCTCACGGACCAGGTCCTCGACGGCCCGCACCGTGAGGCCGTCGGCCACGACGGCCTTGGCCAGGACCTCCTGATAGCCCCGATCCGGCGTGCCCAGTAGCGCCCGGGCATGCCCGGGCGTGATCTGCCCCTCGGACAGGAGACGCTGGACGCCCGTCGGGAGCTGGAGGAGGCGAAGGATGTTGGTGACCGCGGTCCTGCTCTTGCCGACCCGGGTCGCCACCTGGTCGTGGGTGTAGCCGAACTCCTCGATCAGCTGCTGGTAGGCGGCGCCCTCCTCCAGGACGTTGAGGTCCTGGCGGTGGAGGTTCTCCACCAACGCCTGCTCGAGGCTCCGGGTGTCATCCGCGGACTGGACAAGGACGGGTATCGACTGGAGGCCGGCCCGGCGGGCCGCTCTCCACCGGCGCTCACCGGCGATGAGCTGGTACTCGTCGGCGGCCTCGCTCCCGATCTGGCGGACCAGGACCGGCTGGAGGATCCCGAGCTCCCTGATCGACGCAGTCAGGGTGGCCATGGTCTCCTCATCGAAGTTCACCCTCGGCTGTCGGGGATTCGGTGTGATGCTGCCGATGGGGACCTCTCGGAGCGCGGACGACCTGTCCCCCACCACCTCGGTGGGAATCAGTGCGCTGAGGCCTTTCCCCAGCCCGCTACGACGTGCCACCGCTGACCTCCTTGGCTAGTTCGCGATAGGCGATGGCCCCCCGGGAGGCCGGATCGAACGCAGTGATCGGCTGCCCGAAGGACGGGGCCTCCGAAAGGCGGACCGTCCTCGGAATGACGTTGCGACAGACTTTGCTCCCGAAGTGGAGCCTCACCTCGTTGGCCACCTGGTCGGCGAGTTTGGTCCGTGCGTCGTACATCGTCAGCACGATGGTCGAGATGTCGAGCTTCGGATTGAGGTTCGACGCCACCAGGTGGACGTTGCGCATCAGCTGGCTGAGTCCCTCCAGCGCGTAGTACTCGCACTGGATCGGGACCAGGACCTCGTCCGCTGCAGCCAGTGCATTCACGGTGATGAGGCCCAGGGACGGGGGACAGTCGATCAGGATGTAGTCGAAGTCGTCGATGACCGACTCGATCGACCGTTTGAGCTTGAGCTCACGACTGAAGGCCGGGACCAGCTCGATCTCGGCCCCGGCCAACGCGATGGTCGCCGGAGCGACGAACAGGTTCTTCATGCTGGTCGGCTCGACACAGTCCTCGAGGGATGCGTCCCGCATGAGGACGTCGTACATCGAGAGTTCGAAGTTGCGGGCATCGATGCCCAGCCCGGTGGTCGCGTTCCCCTGAGGGTCGAGGTCGATCACCAGCACCCGGAACCCCAGCTCGGCGAGCGCCGCCCCGAGGTTGACCGAGGTGGTGGTCTTCCCCACGCCACCCTTCTGGTTGGCGACGGCCATCACCCTGGGGAGGGGATTGCCCGACGCCTCCTGGGGGGTGTGCACCGGGGTGGTCCCGGCACGGGGAGTAGCCGGCGGTCCATCGTCAGGGGTGTCCGCAACGGCTACTGCGGGCTCGGGCTCGGGCTCGGCACCATCGGCCTCCACCACCGGCAGTTCCGTCGAACCGGGGAGCGGCCTGTCCGGAGTGTCCGAATCGTCGACGTCGAACTCCGTGGGCGAGGCCCCGTTCGAATGCGGCTCCTCCTGAAGGGCGCCCGCAATCGGAGCACTGATCGTCACCGACGAGGCAGACCCGGAGGCGGCCGGGGCCACCCGTTCGCCCGGGGGCGGCAGCACATTGTCCAGCTCGGCATGGGCCGTGGCCACTTGAGAGATGGTCTCCCGAAATGGGGTCGACCCAGAGGCGGCGGCAGCCGCCGGTGCAGGCGTCGTGGGGGTAGAGCCTGCGGTGGGTTCAGCCGATTCAGCTGGTTCGTCGTCCGCCAGCGGGGGAGTCTCGACCAGGGTCACGGCGCCCGACACCTGAGCTGCGTCCGGGTTCTGATCGCCGAGATCCTGCTCATCCTCGGAGGTGGACTTGTTCCGAACTCGACGAAGGCCGCGCATTATCGTCTCCCCGAGTGTGCAAGCTTCAAGACCTCATCCTCCCCCGCTGTGTCAACGAGGTCAAGCATTTGACCCGAAATGTTTCACGTGGAACTTCAGGGTCGTCGGCACAGACCCACTGTTGGCGAGGCAGGTGGCGAAGGCTCTGTCACCGGTGACGGTGCGTGACCGTCGCCATCGGTGGCCACACCGGGATCCTGGTCCCACGGCTGCAGCACCAGGAACCTCACGGGCACTGGAGGGCGGCCCGGGGAACTCATGCCCGTTCCGACGCCGTCACGATGTATGTGACCCGGTGGCCTCTCCCCATGGACCTGCCTCCCGCTGACACCGTTCTCCCACGTGAGGCGGCGTACGGAGCCCGAGGCGACCGGGGCGGCCTCCAAGGAACCGACGGGCCCGTCCGAACGTCCGGGCTCAGGACCGTCCCACGCCGGATTCCGTCAAGGGGAGGCAGCACGACCACACCGTTCCTGCTGGGTGACTCCACCACCTCCAGGCGGATCCTCCCAGGATCACAGCACGAGCTGGACGGTCAGGGCTGGGCCGGATCCTCCGGGCCGGAGGCCCCGGAGAGTGGGTTGTTGACCGGGGACCCTTTGCCGGTTGGATATCTCGGTGTTCGTCTTCGGTCACTCCTTCGCCGCCCCAGGGCAATCAGCTCAGGCGGCTCCGGTGGATGTCGGCCGCCGGTTGTCGGGCCGGCGGATCAACCGCATCCGACGGGCTCGGTGGCAGGCGGTTGGGGGCGGAGTCCCAGCCCTGACTCAGGATCGGCCGCATCCGAATGTCGAACGGCACCGCATCACCTTCTGGACCTGGACCCGGATCGGCACCGTCCCACTCTGACTCCAGCCGTTCCTCTTTCCCCGGTCCGTCGGAGCGCCGATCCCGGACACACCGCTCCGGTCTCGCGGAGAGTGCGGAGGCAGGCCCTCCCGCTTCGGCCCCTCGAGGGGAGGGGTCTCGCCCAGATCGTCGCGTGACAGTACCGGTGAGTGTGGGGGAGTCTGTTGTGGGTCGACACGCGGGGGAGCCGGCGGGGATCCCGGCGGATGCCCATCCCACCCACCTCCGATCCCCCAACCGGTCTGCTCGCCCGGTTGAGTGCCATCAGGTTGAGTGCCATCAGCAGGTGCCGCTCGGTGACCGACCCAACCCTTGACCAAGGAACGCGGCCGGAGCCGGAGCGCCCAGTCATCCGACCCCTCACTCAGGGCCTCCGTGCCTTCCGGGGGTCGGCAGGTGGAGTGTTTCACGTGAAACGGTGAGCTCAGAAGAGCGGGCGCTTCGACGGTATCCCGAC
>Ga0302320_10014029_pt1 | contig 16620 bp, 5 predicted proteins | sample Bog_T0_3_FD_202130 | JGI IMG/M metagenome (GOLD analysis project Ga0302320, IMG submission 202130) | Peat permafrost microbial communities from Stordalen Mire near Abisko, Sweden - Bog_T0_3 | ecosystem: Environmental > Terrestrial > Soil > Wetlands > Peat | place: Sweden: Abisko, Stordalen Mire... | reverse complement strand
TACGAAGAAATCTCGACGAAATATCCTCAAGCGGTGAAATGATGCTTTGTTCGATGACGCTTGAGCATCAAGTCGTGAGCATCGGTGATGCCCGTAAGCACTGGAGACTCGTCTAGGCGCAGAGCACGGAACCCACTCACGCTGAGCTTTGTTGAGGCAATGGGCACTCCTTCAGCGCTAAACGTGATCAAGCCTGCGTCAAACGCCGAGTCCCACAGTGACGATAATAGAAAGCCGTTATAGACATCCAGTCGGAGCGAGTCCGTTTCACATTCTGCCCATGGGACAATATGCGATGCGCGTAGCAATGCTGGATCAGTGATGCCCGTTAGGGGACAAGTTCCATCCCAGTAATCCATTAACGCCTTGCGAAATATCTCCTGCCCGACTCGCATCACGACCAATCGCTCGGCTTCCGTCGCTCGCGGGAGATCAGCGGTTTCGTGTTCGAACGCGACAAGTGGAACTGTCGGCAGACTAATGCTCAGACGATAGGTTCGGTCGAGTGCCTGATGTAATTCGTAAAGACTTCGAGCAGCAATAGTCCTGGCACCAGGCCCGCGCAGCCCAGTGTCTGGCAACTCGCGAGCCACGCCAGAGTGCTCGATTGAGAGAAGCCAGTCCCCAGTGAATGTGTAAGCGATAAAGATGTCGCACGGTGCGGTGGTCGAACCAAAGCGAATCCAACCGCCTTCGATTCCGCGAATCAGACGGTATCCGTTGTCTGCGGCAACTTTCGTGGCCTCCGTTTGGGTTGAAAACAGAGGCGGATTTTCTAAGCCATCGTTCGAAATTGTCTGGGGCAACGAATACCTCCATAAAACGCTATCGCTAGAGATCGCAACCCATCAGCCGATCCTGCGGCGGTCCTCCGCGCAAGGTGGCTCGGAGCCACGGTTCCCGGCTCAGATCGCTCGGCGGTTCCGTTGTGGTCGTCACGATGTACTGGAAGTGGCCTTTTTCTTCAAGACTCTGGATGAATCGGAAAAGGCGATCATAAATCGACTGACCCAAATCAGCTTCCCTTGGGCTGTCGTGCAGAAGAAACGTCGGAAGACTCGCGGCCCCTTCCAGAGCAAGGATTAGCACTGCAATGTCAAAGGCCACGACCTTGAGCGATTCGATTGCGGCTGTTGAACGCTCGCCGCCTTGCGAGACTTTCAGTGTGATTCCCTTACCATCGATCAGCACGTTCCCTTCGATCTCTCCCGGCACAAGCTCACGGATTACTACGTCGAACAATTGCGACAGGCGACGAACGGCACCCTCATTCTGTTGGCGAATAAGGCGAATCTGACCCTCGCGCTCGTCGTGAAGCTTTTTCCCGCTAGAGCTTTGTGTGATCGCTTCAGCACGCTCTTTGACGAGTTCTTCCAGTTCCTTCGCCTTCTCCAAGAGACGATCTCCATCGCGGGACGCAGCAAACAAACGGTCCTGTTCGCTTTCAGCTTTCTCTTCCGCGAGTTGGCAGGTTGCCAGTTCTGATTTAGCCCTCGAAACAGCGGCAATGAGATCTCTTCGTTCATTTTTCTTCGTCGCAACCGAGTTTGTGAATTCCTCAACCTTCGTCAGCGTTTGTTTGCGGCGTGTTCGCACTTCTTCCAGGTAGCCTGTGTCCGCAGTGCATGGGCAGCCGCCCTCAAGAACGGCATTCAAGGGGACTTCGCAAATGGGACATGGCGAGTGCTCAGCCAGAACAACACCGCGATTGTCTCTGGCAAGCTGTCCTTTATACGTCGTAAGCAATTCCTCGTGACCGGCAAGCCGGGTCTCCAAATCTCGAAGATCCGAATTCAGGCCTGAAAACTTCTCCTGTGCTCGTTCCCGCTCAGCACTCGCTCTGCGCTTCCTTTCCCGAACTGCACTAGCCTGCAACGGTGAGAGTTCAGGGAACCGCTCCCGGATTGTCTGTTCAATCGCCGCCATATCCATAGGGCCAATTCCACCGTTTATGGCGGCAGTTCCAAACGCAGCACCCAACTTGACTTGAACGCGCTTGATTTCCCCATCAAGGCGGTCGATTTGATTGGATGTACTTTCAGCGTCACTTCCCGCAGCAGTGCCTTCCTTTTGTAGAAGGAGTTCTTCGCCGGTAATTGACCCGATAATTGCGCGGACAATCTGAAGAGTGTGTTCCTTGGAAAGGTCACGTACAGGAGACAAGGACTCCGTCGAAGAATGACGCCACTCAAGCGCATGGCCGAAGCGGCATTCCTGATCGCGGCTCAACCAAGCCAAAGCAGCTTGCCACACCTCTGATGGTGCGACATTGGGCGGCATCAGCGCGGCGACGCCGGGTAGGATTTGATTCTGGATTGCGGAGACGAGCGGCTCCATGGTGGTGGGAACGTCGGATTCTTGCGCTTGCTCCAGCGTAGCGTCCTGAAGGACGATGTCGCGAGCTCTGCCACTGATCGACCGCACGACGGCCCACTGTTTGCCGTCCAGCACCATCTCGATCCCAACCTGTCCTTTTGGAAATGCGGAGTGGATTCGAGACCGCTGGTCTCTCGATCCGAAAGTCTCCTCTCCGAGGCAGTACCTCAGCAGGCGACAGAAGGTTGTCTTTCCAGCGCCGTGACCGATAGGGGCCTTCCCATCTCTGGAGTCGGGCGACCAGATGATGTTCAGGCCCTCACGCAACACGATTTCACGAACGAGAACGCCTGGCTCTGACCAAATGCAAAAGCGCTTCACCCAGAGACGCGGCTCAGTACGGCCCGGCTCGGGCTGCACAGAGAACGGCGCGTTAGGGAAAAGATCAGGCAAGTCTCTGCTCCAACCAGGCAATCTCTTCAGGCTGCATGGACCCCAGCAGTCGGTCCATGCGAATCAAACGTACCGCATCCAGTGCGAAGCGCGCGCGGCTTTCAAGTGGCGCAGTGAAGTCAAGGCCGGCAACGGAAGTGCCCAGTGTCCACGTGCCGGTTGTCCTATCCTCCACAATCGCCCTCTGTGAGCGCAAAGTTCGGAGTGCCTGGCCGAAGGGCGCGTCCACCGTTGCCACCATCTCGGCAACATTATCTGGGTTTGGCTGTGCCTCACGACCTACGAGCCGCAGCCACAATGCGCGGTTCGTGTCATCGAGCAGAGGGGTCAATTTCTTTGGAGCGAGAGCAAATCGATAGGCGAGCCGCACAATATCCTGTGGCGTTGGCCCTTGGAGAGCATGAACGATTGCCGCGAGCGCACCATACGCATCGGCATCTCGATCTGGGAAAAGGGCGCGATTCACCCAAGCGCCATCCGGTAGACCTGCATAACTCGCAGGTTGAATTGGCGGCAAAGCCGTGATGACATGGGGCACTCTGTCCAACTCGCTGGCAGGTACGTCTCCGGCAGCTTGACGGTCCCAGGCCGCGAGCACAAGTCGCTGTGTGCGATATTCGCCGAATTTCCTGATTTCGTTACCCTTCAGCCCGCGGAAAGTCTCCGACGGAAAATCGACACCGAAGAGGTCTGTGGGGTCAAGAACGTAGCGAAGGTCTTCGCGCGAAAGTCCATACGCGTTGGCATACCATGCATCGAGCTCGGCGCGCAGGAGGGATCGACGTCCTTCGTCCCAGAGGAATGGCTCACCGCCGTAGCCCAGGTCGCGGGCGAACGGTGTCATTGAATGACTTGTATAAGTAAGTTCCAGTACACGAGGCACAATGAATCCAAGATCCATTTCGCTGTACCGTTCGGGAGGGAGAACCGGAAGCTGTTCATAAATGAAAAAATTCAGGTGGGTACCACCTACTTTGTGCCGAGCAACGAAATCGAAAACCAATGAACACAAGCAGCCAAGTAACGCAGCTATCTTATTTGCAGGAATGGAACGGCCAAAGAACATTACCGGCAAGTTGTTTCCGACCCCGGTTCGAGGGAATATTGAGGCGATGACGGTACGCTCGTTCGTAGCATTCGTGATGTCGCGCCATCCGATCAACCACTGGTAGGGCCATCCCTTCGAGGATAGTCGATCAACCACTTGGGCTTCCTCAACCCAATAGCGAGGATTGACTTCAAATCGCGAGTTTTCCTTTTCGACAGGTAAAACGTCGCGGCTTTCGACTCCATCGTAGGTCGCCCATCGATGGTCGAATTGATGGACTAACTTAGCCTCGTAGAGGGGAACAAGTCTTCCAGCCTCCCCAACGTGTACAGGTGGATCTTTGAGCCTAGACCACTCGTAACCGTTTCGGTAGTAACCCGTCGCTAACAGGTCGTCGCTAGTTCTAAACATGCCACTATCGTTTGACATGTGCATCATGGTTGCGAAACTGATGGCCCAGGTATTCCCATTCGTGCCTGCGGAATCGTTCACGAGCACTGGAATACGGCTATAGATTCCAGCAGTTAGATAGGCGTCGTGTTTAGTGCGAAAGGTTGGCGCCGTCTTGGAATTCGGGTTCACCAAGGCTATCTGTGGCGCACTCAGGGTGAAATGCTTTCTTTCGTCGCTAAATTCTGCAACGGTCCGAGAAAAGAAACTGAAGTCAACCGTGCCGGCCTCGTCATTTCTGTGACCAGTAGTTAACAGGCAGAATTTGAATCTGGCGTGTCCTATCCTGTCAAAGAAGCCAAGGCCTGTTTGGAAATCGTGAAGACTTAGCAATCGATTACTCGCCACCAGGTGAGAGAAGAATCCAGCCGTCGTTGCGTCAGTTGCAATCCCAGTCGGTACGATAACCCCGGCCCGGCCGTATCTGTTGATAAGACCCGAGAAAAGTTCCGCGAATAGAGCGTAGGTATTTACGTCGCCCCTGCCAGTATTAGGAAACCGGCCAATGTCGGATTCATCGACACGAGCAAAGAGGGAGGAAGCCTCGGCCGTGCGTTTGGCTATCTCAAACTCTTCATGCAAACTGCGCTCTCTCGACCCCTCAAGAGCACACTTGAGCTGATCGATCAGTTTGCTTCGAGCGGCAGCATTGGGAGCTTGAGCAATGTCCGGCTCTCGGGAAGCAAAGAACTCCTGCTCCTCCAGTTTTATTCGGTCCCAAGGCGGATTTCCCAACGCAACATCGAAGCCATTGCGCACAGCGTTGCCCGTGAAGAAGACGTGTGGAAACTCAAGCGGCCAATGAAACGCACGAGCTGTAGTCGAAAGCATCTGAGCAGCGCCAAGCAGCGGGCCATAGATCTGGCCTCCTTGCAGCTTACTCCAGACATGGCTGCTGACAGGGACAAGAGGTTGACCTGGAAATTCTTGATTGGCTATCGAGCCAGAGGCTGGTCTTACTTTGGGTGCTAGAAATGCAGCGATGTATAGATCGGCGGCATCGAACCATTTTGTAAGTTCAGGATTAGAGCGCATGGCATCAAAGGCGCGAGTACGGGCATTGATGTCGCTCTCGCTGTCCTCCGGAAGCGAACGCAAGGCCAGTGCTGAGGCCGCAAGAGCGGGCGGGATGGGGAGCGAGGTTGGACGACCAGAAAAATCAAGGCGGGCCTGGCCTTTCAGATCCTCCTTATTGCGCGCCGCAAACACCTTTGCAACAGTCTTGTCATCGCCGGCGAGGGGCCTATACGCCGCCTCCGGAATTCCGTGGCGAAGGGCCTCAAGCGAAAAGACTCCGAGCAGTGAATCTCCGCAGCGGAGGTTCGCATCGAGGAAACCGAGCGGCTTGCCCGGTTCAACCGTTTCAATCCAGAGAGCAACGCGCGAAAGCTCTACCGCCATGGGATTGCGATCAACGCCATAGATGCAAAGGCGGACTACATCGCGGAGGGCGCGGCGGTAATCGTCCTGTGTGGGCACACCGTCTGCTCGCAACCGGGCAACGCGAGTGGCGATGCGACGTGCAGCGGCCAGCAGGAAGTGTCCCGACCCGCAAGCCGGATCGATAACGGTAACGGTGAGAAGCCCGGCGGCAGCATCATCAGACGATCCCTCTGACTCGGCTTCTAGGCGGTCGAGCACTGGATCGAGCGCGGAGTCAAGTAGGATCTGCACGAGCGCATCGGGCGTGTAGTAGCTGCCAGAGGTCTTGCGTTCGTTCCCCTTGGTTTCTACTCCCTCCGCGAAGGTCATGGCGCGGCCAGTGTCAGCCAGACGCGGCGTGAGTTCAAGCAGCCCTTCATAGACCGAGCCGAGTTCCTCAGTCTGCATGTCACGCCAATTTACGGGCACCGGCCCCGTCGCAGTCCGCAGCCACGCGAGCGAGTACATCGCACGAAATAGCGAGCGGTTCGAGAGCGCAAGAATATCGAGATCCGGCGTCTGATCCGGAGAGAATAGACCGCCAAGCGCGGGAAGGCCGAGGCGCGGTTCTCCATGAGCAAGCGCTCGGAAGGTAAGCCGGAGACCCTGCCAGCGATCATCGAAGTTGTCCCACGCAGCGCGGCGAACCGCGCGGTCGCGAAGACTTCCAGCGGAGTATCCGAGCGCGTAGAGTTCGCGAAGCTGCGGTTCCGTGTCCGGTGGATGAAGAAGGTCGCGATCTTCGGCGGCAAGTAAGAAGATGAGCCGGTAAACGAGGCGTAGAAGTTGCGAGAAGAAACTGTGACCCTCCCCCGTTGCGGAACTGAGGGCCAGTGTGCCGGAAGCGAGCCGCTGCCGGAGATCAGTATTGGCAGGGTGTTCCAGAAAACCGTTGCCAAGCGCGAGAAGAGCTTCATGGACGTTCGCCGCAAGATTGCGTAACGCGACTTCGCCAGTCTTGGCGCCTGCCTCGCGCCAACGTTCAAGCGGACAATCGGAAACCGGAGTTTCAGCCTGGCCGAAACGAGTGCTATGCAGAAGCAGCCATAGCATCGTGAATGAGGCGAAGTCCTCATTGTCGAAGATCTGCTGGAGATCGAATTCGATAAAAGCCGGACGTGTCAGCGAACGATTGTCGCGCAGGAGGCGAATGGCGTTGCCGTTGGTGCAGAGGCCCCAGAGTGCGCCATCGCTGACATTCAGCCAGTCCTGCAAAGCGATTGCGGCAGAACGACGCCGACCATCTGGGCGCAGATGTGTGCTCGGAGCCTCAAGCCCATCGACCGGGGGGACGACAACAATCGGAACGCGACCGCCCAATGCCTGCAAGCTGACAGGAAACTGATGGCCGTCATGTGTCAACACTCCCGCAGGCGACACGGCAGAGAAGCCAAGTACATCAACGAGTAAAGCGGAGACAAAGCGAGTTGTTGCTTTGAGAGACGGCTCCGATGAGGCGTGGAGATGACGAAATGTCGCTTGCCCAATGCGGAAGTAGCGTGCCAGCTCATCGCGCAAGGTAACACCGCGCGGCACATGGTAATCAGATTCCGTTTGATTCGGGGCTGAGCTGTTGGCAATTTCCTTGAGAATGGCGGGGGCCAGAAGATTGCCCTCAACCGACATCGCACTGAACGAGAAGCTAGCTGACGAGCGCGTGCGTGACATCTAGTTTCCCTCCGTTGACGAAGGGAGAAGAACGAAAAACCCGATTACGTCTGGAGGGAGCACCGGCTCTACGGTTACACGAGGTAGATTCGCTCCCGAAGCAGTCCGCAAACGAAGATGGTCCTGTTCCAGTACCGCGGCTCGCTGGGCAGCGAAAGACGCTAGCGTGTTTGGGAGCGCGGCTTCGACAAATGTGCGTCCTTTCGCAATGAGACGGTCACGGGCAACATCGGCGATGTTGCCGTTCGCCGGCACCGCAACGAGCTGTCGCGCAGCATCCCCAACCAGAGCAGGAAGCGCCAGGGGATCAACACTTGTGAATGCGACCGTTTCAGACTCTTCAACGAGTAGAATCCGCTCCGCCGCAGTACGGCTTGCAATCACGGATAGTTTGAACCGTAGTCTCAGCAGCAAAACGGTGGTGACAGTCGCTACGGCAGGCGTGAACCATGCGCCAGTTCGTCCAATGTCTCTTATCTCTGGCTGCTCTGAGACCAGCGCGGATTCGAGGATGGTATCTGCAAGCGTGGCAGTCAGTGGATGATTGCGCACGATGAGTTGCGCGGGCTTGCCACGGTGAAGCGTCGTGGGAGGCGCGAACACCACCGGAACGGAACCCTCAAGGCCCTGCGAACGAAGTTGCTCACGTACGAACTCCGGCAACTCCTTCAGGTGAGCGAGGTAGACGTTCTCTGCTTGTGCGTCCAATGGTTGACCTAACACGCCCAGTGACCGGCTCACAAAGGTCTTCACTTCTTCAGGGGTGCCGAGCAGGGAGCGCCAGTGATGCCACTCGGGAAGAACCTCCGCAGGCTTGATGGTGTTTTGCGCAAAACGCGTTCGCGAGCGTCGTTCGCCCTCATCTGCATTGCGCCAAACTGTGTCCAGTGTCTCGGCATCAAGGCTCAAGTCTTGCATCAGCGGGAGAGACAACTGCCGAGTCTGACCCTTATGCAGTAGAACAGCATTCATCAGCGCCCCGGCTATGGCTGATTGTTTCTCCGGTAGAGGTACGGTGACACCGGTTGCCTCCCGAATCTTGGCCGCTTTCCGAAGAATTACATCGAGCACAGCGCCATCGATGGCACTGTCCGGAGAATAAAGAAGGGCGGATCGCACGACAGGCGCAGGCTGACCGTACCGGTTGACACGTCCTTCCCGCTGCTGATGTCGTGTCGGATTCCACGACAGGTCGTAATGAATCACGGTATCGAACAATTCCTGAAGGTTGATGCCCTCCGAAAGGCAGTCGGTGGCGACTAGCAATCGCTGCGGTTCGCCTGACATACTTTCCACCCGTACGCGACGCTCCTCAGGAGTGAGTTCGCCGGTAATCACCTCTATACGCAGGCCTGTGCGCTTTGCCAAATCTCGCTTCAGACGATTGCCGATAAAATCAGCCGTCGCCAGGTAACGGCAAAAGATAACAGGGTTCGAGCCTGAATCGAGAAGCGGACGGAGAAGGCTAAGTACCCTGTCGAATTTGGGGTCAGGCGCTTTGAGCAGTTCTTCCGCTTGCCTCACCAGTGCCGCAAGAGCTGGGTCGATCTGATCTGAAACCCCATAAGATGCAGGAGAGGAAGTCTGCCCAATCTCAGGTTCCAGGTCAGGCGTCTCGGACTCGTCGTCTTCGTCGAGAAGTTGGTCTTCAAGCATTTCTGCCTGAGACTTCGCGCGATTGCGAAGCGCACTGAGCGCGGCCGCGGTCGATGACCCGACACATCGCATAAGTGCAAGGGTTCCCCAGAACGCAAGGCGACGACTCTGTATAGCAGAACCCGCTCCCTCAACTATCCCGGCGCAGTAATTCACCACGGAATCGTGAAATGCCTGATGGGGACCGGCCAAAAAGTAGGTAGGTTCGGTGCTCTTGTGGTCGGGGAAGACGTGGGTTCCGCCTTCGTCCTGCCATTCACCTTGTGTGACATCCAGCCGGCGGCGCTGGACAAAGTGACGCGCCAATCGCCTGCGGAACAAGTCGTTTTCTAATCGTTCACCGGCGAACGACGGATCTAGTAAGGTAAGCAAGCGATCAAATGCCGACTCATTTCCACTATGGGGAGTAGCGGTCAAGAGCACAAGATGGCGATTCGCGTCTTCAGCCAGCCGTGTCAGCAATTCGAAACGCTGCTGGCGCCCGCCCTCGACACCAACGCAGGCGTGAGCTTCGTCGACGACGACAAGAGGGGGACAGGAGCGAGCGAAGCTCTCTCTTCTCCGATCGGCCTTGATGTAGTCGAGTGAAACGACGGTGAAAGGAAACGCGTCGAATATGGTCTGCGAAGCGGGAAGAGACCGCTCCAATCGAGTCGCAGTAGAGGCGGTCACAGCGACCGCGTCGATGTCGAATTTTGACCGCAATTCTTCCGTCCACTGCTCGACAAGGTGCGGCGGACACAACACGGAAAACTTCTCGACCTCTCCGCGATCTAATAGCTCGCGGATGATTAAAGCTGCCTCCACCGTTTTTCCAACTCCGACATCGTCCGCGATCAGCAACCGAACGACTGGCATGCGAAGAGCCATCAGAAGCGGAACCAACTGATATGCTCGCGGCTCAATTGCGATGTGTGCGGCAGATCGGAACGGTCCGGCACCACGGCGCAATGAGAGGCGAAGCGCTTCCGATAATAGGCGGGCACCATCTTGTGTCGCTTTCGAATTCGAATCTGGAGCTTGGAACGTTGCTGAGGACACTTCCTCCAGCGAAAGGCAGATGGTCTGAGAATCCTGTTCCCCACCGGTGAGCGGGCGCAATCTGAGCCAGCCTCGGGCGGGTGCAGACAAGGTTATCCATTCGCGATCCCGTGTTCGTACTAGCGATCCAGGTTGAAAGCGTGGATCTGCTATAGCGGAAGTGGTCATGCTCTCGTAGTCCCATCTTGGACATCAGCTGCAGTTCGAATACCGAGAAGCTCCAGCAGGTTTGGCGGCGGTGTCTGGCCGGGTATCAATGGAAGCTCAACGATTGTCAGGCCGCGCGATTCGAAAGCAGCCGCCTGTTCAGGGGATATTGTTTTGAGACAACCGACCAAGGCCCACCTCTGCCACAGTAACGGCGCACCTTCTTCAGCGCCCTCCTCGGTTGGATCGGGTTCTGGAATCCCCCAATCATGGCAAGCGGCCCACCACCCGGACTTGGTTTGCGTCTCGTTAGCAGTCCGGGGTGCGACATATGCAAGCTCTGCGCGCGCCATCCGAAGCAACAGTGCGAGCACACCTTTGTCAGTGCGATCGATGCCTTCGTGATCCGGCTGATTGTAATAGGACAGAAGGCAGCGGTAGCAGCCTTTGACGCAATTGGCACCTGGGTGGGAAACCAAGATATCGGGGTCCAGCGCAGCAATCGCTTCTTCAATTCGTTCGTAGTGCATGAGCTCAAGCGCCGCTCGAGCGATAGCTGCTAGCTGGCCGCGTTCTTTTATGAGACGGCTCAAAACACCTGCTCCACCTTCGGACGCCTCATACAGCAGGATGCATTTACGGTCGTCGCGCGAAGGAGTAGGTTCCGTCTGAATTTCGCCCTCTTCCAATTGATAAACAAGGGTGATCGACTGTGCCAGCGCATGCTGGAGCGTAGTCATCGTTATCGACGACGGCGGCGCTTCAAGGAGGCGCAGGATAGCAAGGTTCTTTCGATCGTGGACGATTGGAACCACACGCTCCGGATGTCTGCCTTCGACGGTTGGGTCCAAACCTGCTTCAAAGTCATCACCAACCCATTGCCCGGTGGCAACAACCATTTTGAATCCACGAATCGCCTTATCAATCCGCCTGCGTAAGCCATTGTTGATTCGACTGATTTCAGCTCTTGGAGCGTAATCAAAGCGCGCAAACTGAGCTCCACTGTCGCTGGCTATCACAGAGGTCAGATCGAGCGCGTTCGTCGGCCAGCGAAAGACGGTCTGGATATCGAACCCCTGCCGCTGGCGGTCTTCATCATTGGCTGTAATCCGCTCCGTCGGCCTCGTCTCAACATTGTCAATCCGAAGAATGCGCGGGATACCTGCCACGCCTGCGAGTGATGCTCCACATGCATGGCAAAGCTCAGGTTTTATCTCTTCATGCGCGCCTCCGCATGATGGGCATAAATAAAGGGTCCGAGTTCTCAGTGTGACCGCATCCGCCGAGCGCGACTCCGAAGAAAGCTTTGCTTTCCAGACGCGGTAGGCGCGGCCTTCGTGGTAGATCAAGCTGCCCGGTCCAAACTCGGAGATACCCAGAAAGCGCGCACGCTGGAGAAATGCCGCGCGCGGACCGCCCGAACCGACGGCAGGTACATAGGCGTATAAGGGAAGACGCGGAAAATTATAGCCGGGAAGAAAACCCTCTGTGGCAAGATACCGGTAAGTGTAGAAGTCCGAGTTACTCGATTCATCGCGCCGACCAAGCAATGTCAACTGTTCATTGGCCTGATTTTGTGTTTGCCGGACTTCGTCTCGTTCTCTTGCGCTCAATCCTCGCATTTCTGAGCGCCTGTTTGCACTCGCGAGTTGTTCGGCAGCGCCCCGATAAAGTTCGCGCCATCGATCAAATGCTTTATTGAATTCCTCGAAGGACGCTTGCGCTGTCTCTCGAACGAATGCCAACCTATCCACAGACCATGGCGCGTTGTCTTTCGTAACGACCGCTTCCTTCGAATCCAAGATGGAATTCAGAATACGGAGCATTCTCGCCTGAGCAGCATCTGTCAAGGATTGCTTGGTCAGGCCGTCTTGTATCGCCGTGAGGAGCGGAAGGGACAAGTCCTGCGCTGTATTGTCGAGAACCTCGGGAATCGAAGGTTCCAGGTGCTGGCCCGATTCCGCCAGCCAGACGGCGTGAAAGTGTGCGGAGATCAGGTCGCGATTGGCCAGATCGAGCGATGGAGGCCGTACCACGCCGCTCACCATTTCTTCCGGGTGCTCAAAGTAATGCTGATCGTGAGGACTTTGCGCCGCGCAGTAGGTGACCACCAAAGCGGCCTGCCCCGAACGACCTGCACGGCCGGAGCGTTGCGCATAATTGGCAGGAGTAGGAGGTACATTGCGGAGATAAACGGCGTTGAGCGAGGAGATGTCGACACCCAATTCCATCGTCGGGGAACAGAAAAGGACAGGTAGTCTTGTCGATGGTTCCCCGTTTCCAAGGAGAATGTCCCGTGTTTCCCCCAGTTCATGTTGGTCCTCGGCTCCCCAGCGGAATCTTCGTTCCCGGACGAGGCGCAGTTCTTGCGTCACTTGAGCGGTGTGTTCTCTGCCTTCGGCGCCAAACAGCGCACATCCGCCAGCCTGCAACTCCTCCGCCAACGTCTCGCAAACGGAAACGAAATAGGCGTTCACCGCTCGCTTGTCGCTGCGCGCATGTGCGGCAAATAGCCGCAGGGCTGCTGGTTCAAGCTGCCAACCGTCCGTGTCAAAAATGGTCGGGACTCTTCGAATGAGGTTATGCCCCGTTGCTATCTGAAGCAGAGAGTCGAGAATTGTCCGATACTCCGCAGTCGCGATCTTCCGTCCCGCAACTCGTTCCCAGCGCTTGCGCAGCTTGCGTCCCAGGGCGCTAAGGGGGCCTGCGCGCAGGATGAATGCTTCATCGCCAGCATTGGTGTTGCGCCTCCGCCCTCGGGGCACATCGACCAAAAGCGCGGCGGCGGAGCGTTCTTTAGCTGCCCGCCAAGGATCGCGAAGAATACTTCGCGAGGCGCTGGACAAGCTCTCTATTTCCGCAGGATCAAGCAGTTCAGTCGCAATCGCTAGGGATTGGCGCAATGCTTCGAGCAGCAGAAGAAGAGATTCGTGCCGCTCGCTCGCCGACGCTGCTCTTAGGACTGTCGCAGCCTCACGAAACGCGTTATCGTCTGCTGCCAGATCTTCGACGCCAACATAGCCGGTCCGAAGCAATCCCAGGTCTTCAAGATTGGGATTGGTAAACCGCCAGCCTCGACGCTGGTCCGCCCACACACGATAGGCAATGACACGGCTCAGCGTCCGCTCGGCATTCTGGAGTGCGGCCCCAACCGTGCCTGGGTCGGCAAGCCACTCTTTGCGGCGATCCCGGTTGAGTGCGGTAAATCCAAGAACGGCTTGGACCCGCCTGCCGAAATCTTCGTGCGAAAGGCCATCTTGCCCAGCCTTTCGAACCGCAGCGAGAATGGCGGCCCGAAGCAGCATGACGAAAAGTGTGTCGTTAAAATGTCCGGCTTGCAGTGCTGCATCTTGTCGATTGTCCGTAAACGCCAGGATCTTCTGTTTGTCCTCGTCGATATGCGCTAAAGGAGCGTGCATGAAGCGCAACGCACTGGAGATAAGAAGAGTGGTAGCAGAACTGCGGCCTTCCGCGGATAACCCTACGAGTTTGTTGACTTCGCGAGCCTGTGCGGCCGGCTCATCCAGACACGCCGGGCACAGCCGAAACTTTCCAGGAAGGAACCAGACGAGCCGGCCAGTGGACGATATCTGGCCGTCGGGCGCGACGCGGTATTTCACTGCGAGATGCGGTCTACGGCTCGATCGAATTCGAGTCTCACCATTTGGCGCAGGCTCGGTCCACTCGTCGGGGTAATCGGAAACATTTCCCTCGAATGAATACTCAGGATCATCGTCCGGACTAGGAACCGGCATAAGATAGCCGTCCTGCAAATCCCCGCGAGGCAGATCTGCCGGTGGGTCGTCAATCGAGCGCGGGAAGAAACGTGTTGCGGTCCCGTCTACCCGAATGACAGGATGAAACTCCTGTCCGCAGTTACGACAAAAAAACGTTGAATACAGGCGAGCCGATTCGTCTTCGGGAAGAAAGCGCTGTCCATCGAGCGTGACCGAACGTTTCTCCGCATGAAGGGTGGCATATACATGGCGAGCACCGGAAAGAAAACGGTGCAACTTGAAGGCCAGAAACGCACGATCTCCCGAAGAGCCTCTCTCATTGGCTGGCGAACTCATGCACGTCAGCATCTCGCGAAGTCGCGCCCGGCAAAGAAGCTCGTCGCAGCCGGTCTCCGTTGCAAGGTGTGCCGCCGCTCGTTCAAGTGTGGTCGGTTCGTGGCGTTTAAGTTTCTGTCCATCCTTCAGTCCCAACACCAATTCGATCCATATGGCCAGGGGATGCAATTTGAGCTGTTTGTCGCTCAGGGTTGAGGGCAGTTCCGCTTCGATACATGCTCGCAACTTGGGTTGCACCGATACGGCATTCTGCGTCGGGTCGGTCGCCCGTTCCAGGCTCTCAGTAATAATGGAGTCCGGAGAGATATCCGCTCCAAAGAGCAGTGAAGCCACGCGTGCAACGCCGCGTGCGCTATCCACGCCCTCTTCTTCGCTTTGCATGGTTGCTGAAGTACCTATACAGACAGGGGAGCGATCAGGGCAAAGCCGCTCTCGAACTCGTCGCATAAGCATCGCGACATCAGCGCCCTGACGGCCCCGATAGGTATGCAATTCATCGAGCACGATGAAGTCCAACCCCTCAGCATTAGCAATCACCCGCCGGTCCAAATCGCTCTGCCGCGTCATCAAGAGTTCGAGCATCATGAAGTTGGTGAGCAATATGTCGGGCTTCTCCAGTCGGATCGCCTCGCGGTCCGCTGCTGGGTCCTGTCCTGTGTAACGTGCAAAAGTCGGGCACAGGCTGTCCGGCAGGCCGGACTGTTTTAAGAACTTCTTGAGCTCCTCCATTTGACTGTTTGCCAAAGCATTCATCGGATACACGATGATGGCCCGAGTCCGCCTAGGCTCGCCATTCACGCGTGCGCGTATGGCAGCGTCAATGATAGGGATGAAGAAACAGAGAGACTTGCCCGAACCTGTTCCCGTCGTCACCGCGAAGCTCGTACGTCGCTGTGCCTTGACCACAGCTTGCTCTTGGTGGCGATGGAGTTGGATCGGAGTGCCGTCAATTCGGAAGACGTCCGCAGTATGTTGATGGAGAAGACCGGCCTCCACAAGGTCGGAGACGCGTGAACCCTTCTCAAAATGAGGGTTGATGGAGATCAGCGGGTCGGGCCAGAAATGATTCGTCCCATAGATTCTGTCCACTCCATCGCTAATGTCCTTTGCCCGTATTTGGGTAAATGATCGCGCGAAGCGACGATAGTCACCTAAGAGCTTGTCATCGAGTTCAAATACATCCATAATTCGTCCGATCTTTCCTCAATTTCCAGCAACAAGGCCAGGCCTGCTAGCCCGCAGATTCTACAGGACGTAAACTGACGCTCTTGGACGTTGACACTCTAAATATACCCCTCAGAAATGATCGATTTGACCATGTTTGACGAGTAACAATCAGCAAAACTGCACCTTCCCGCTGGACGGGGGAGAGTTCGTCCCTGGCCTCGTAGCTGGCCCAGGAGACAGAAACATAGCCGAATCAGGAGTTGAGTACGTCAAGATGACTCCCGGTGTCGCATTGACCAAGACGCGCTCAGCGGTGAGGCCCCGAGAGCGGTGGCTGGTAACAGCGTAACCGTGGTCGAAATGACGATGTTCTTTGGAATTTGGCGGCCATTATCGGGGCGAGCAGAGACGCGGCCATCCGACGCTACGGATTCGACGCCATCCGGAGACAGTCAACAATGCCGCGAATGGCGAGTGCGGACGATGCGGGCATTGGAGGTGAGGGAGGGATAATGAAGGCTGGCAGAAAACTGGTCCCGGTGTGGTCCCGGCCTCGCGCATAAATCTTGTAAGTTTATGATTTTGTTGGCGTCCCCGACGGGATTTGAACCCGTGTTATCGCCGTGAAAGACGGCACGCAAGTCGCAATTTCAACGTTTTAATGGGACGGGAACCAATCGTGAGGCACCGTAGCAGTGTCCAAGATGAGCGTATCCACGTTTCACCAACATTTACGCACCTCACTAATAGTTGCCCTGCAGTATCAGAAGCGGATGCGCCAGCGTATGGCAGGCGTGCGCGAGATCAGCGCAAGCCTGCAGGTTCCCACCAAAGCACGCGCCAGCTTGCATCTCGATAGGCGGGTCCGGAGGACGCTTTGAACCGCGAACCAGGGGGAATTTTGACACGCAAAAAGGGTCCAGCGCTTCGGCGTCACCTACGCCGGGCTCGATCGCGAATTGGCGGATTTGTGATTACGGGTTGGAGAACGGGTTGAAGCCGAAACCTGCAGAGTTAAGACCGGGACGCTAATTCGCTGAAATTATGTGAGATATATGGTAGGCACGACTGGATTCGAACCAGCGACCTCTTCCGTGTCAAGGAAGCGCTCTAACCAACTGAGCTACGCGCCTGCAATGCAATATCAGCTAGTTTAACAGGATCGGGGCGGCGGGGAAA
>Ga0302320_10014027_pt1 | contig 16621 bp, 28 predicted proteins | sample Bog_T0_3_FD_202130 | JGI IMG/M metagenome (GOLD analysis project Ga0302320, IMG submission 202130) | Peat permafrost microbial communities from Stordalen Mire near Abisko, Sweden - Bog_T0_3 | ecosystem: Environmental > Terrestrial > Soil > Wetlands > Peat | place: Sweden: Abisko, Stordalen Mire... | reverse complement strand
GCCACCGATTTTGAATTATAAACTTATGCAAATATCATCAAAAGTTATCAGTGCCAAAACCCATCATTGGAATGTAAGTCGTCCAATTCATCTTCATCCGCTTCAGAGTAATATCTCATAAGATTATAAATATAGTTATGAGACTTAAATATTGTGAAGATGATGGTGGAAGAGCAGCGGCGGATTACAAAGGAATAGCCAAGGATTGTGTCGTCCGTGCCATATCTATTGCCACTCAACAACCTTACACACAGGTATATCAAGACTTTATGTCCCTTATGCGTGCGGCACCATACTATATGTGGCATAAAAAAACAAAGTCTGACCAACTTATTCTTAATCCCTCTCCTCGTAATGGTATATCCCATGAACTGATGTCCAAATACTTAGAAAGTCGGGGGTTTACATATGTGGCGTTACTCCCGGCGATGCCTTTGTCTTTAGAATCAATAAACATTCTTAATCTTCCCTCATCCGCAGTTCTTTTTGAAATTAATGATAATCACTTGACAGTTATTCGCAACCATACCCTCTATGACCATGCCAATATACAAGTCTTACCCAATCAAAAAATAGCCGCCTATTGGGATAAAAAGAAAAATATATCTTCACATTGGGTCCATACCGATGACATGCGTGAAAAGTATAAAAAGAATCGAAAGAAATAACCCCCTTGACAATTCTTTCTTGCATGCTACATTAAGGGTATGAAAAAACTGATATTTGGTTTGCGGTTCATAGCATTGTTCAACCTTGTCGCTTTCGTTCTCAGTGCGGTCGTTTTCTCCATCACCGCCTTGGCATTTGGCCAGATCAGCGTATTTCTTTTACAGGTCGAATGCTTTCATGCTGCTGCCATGATTACGTTCTACGTCGGGAGTGCATTTCTTGACATTTTCACCAACATAAGTAAACATGAATAACATATGCATCCCGTCGCCGAATTAACTTCTCTCTCTCCCGCTGAAGTTTGGCTTAAGAACGCATCCCATAGACCGTGGTGTAATAAAGCCCCCGATAATATCTATTCCGATGGAGGCAATTGTAACTGCGGGCTTGAAGATGCCAAGGCTGCGGTGTCTAAAAATAAATGGAAAGAGATTGCTGACCAACTAGCTGTAGCTATTCAAACGTTTAAGACGAATGGAGAACTGTTCTTTTTGACTCTCCCGTCACCAAATATGGAAGCTATTCGGCAAATGAATAACGCCCTTGATACCTATGACAAAGCCAACTCCAAGTGAGATAAACGAGTTACTTGCCACCAAAGCGGGGTGGCTTCTAATAACCGATTCCAAAGGTCGCCATAATATCCCGCCATGGATGAACATCCCAAAGTTCATCCAGATAGGTGAACCACACTTTGACCTCCCCGATTATTACAATGACCTCAATGCCATCCATTCCCTAGAGAACCTTCTCCTTGATTATGAGATAATGGACTCTAATTCCCCTCGGTATGCTTACTCCCGTGAAGTGTATAATCTGTGTCCACTCAAAATACAACCCTTCCGAGCACCAGCCTCTATCCGTGCAGAAGCCTTGGCTCGGGTCTTCTTTCCTACCAAGTTCAAAGAGTAACCCAATCACCGAGTAATAAACATACATAAATACTGCCATACCTATATGTATAAGTATATGCGTGTTCTCGTGAATCCCTCCTTGCCTTTGCCCTCGGTGCCTGTTTGTTATTCCTGCTTCCCTTACTTCCATACACAATAACACAGTCCCTATTCCCACTATCCACCACCCCCTCCCCCACCAACACCACCCCCCCTAAATTTCCCCGCTCCCCTCCCCATAAAACTATACTTCAATACATATACACATACCTAAAACGTGAAGAATTACTAATACATATATGTCCAGACTTTTTATAACATATGTGAACGTATGCAATTATTGATTACACAACGCTCCACAACGACCCACCAAGCCCCACTATGGTTTTCCCATCGTACTTGTGAAACAGATGTCTATGCTTTTTTAATAGGAACAAACATATACATACGTATTTATGATGCCCTCCTCGCTTCGCTCGTCGGGCAAACATGTTTATTATGTATGTAATGGCTATATGGGGCATTTTGTGGAGTGGACGCTATGGTGGGATGGAAAATTGAAGATATGCTATTATAGTGTCATTAGAGAGCATCTATGGGGTATGTGAAAATGGATTAAGCAAGTATCGCCGAGCCTCGAAGAGGCGAGGCGTGAATAAAGAGGCCAATTCACCGATTACTTTACTATACTTATTACTGTATTCATATATGTAAATACTGTATATTTCACCGATTTGATTTATGGGGCAAATACTATTTTTAAGTGTTTATCTCACCGAGCCAAATTGATATTTAAATACTTATTCACATACCAGTATTTAGGGTAAATAATATCCAGTATTTGCTTGATGGGTAGATACTGGGCAGTATTTGGGTAGTTATAGAAAGTGTTTTTTTATTTTGTTTTTATAATAGGATTTGGTACATTATAAACGTGAGTGTTTACGGGCACACTGTAAAAAGCAGTCCCTAGTAGGATGTCAAGGCTATTATTATAAAAAGATGGGAATTTATAATAAAGGGTGAAAATGTTCTAGAATGGGAAAGAAGAAAAGATTTATTTGACATTTGAAATAAATCTGTTATTGTTTAGGTGTTGATAGAACTGAAACAATTAACCGAATAAAGATTATGGCAGACAAAATTGAACAATATGACATTCATGAGGGGACAGTGATGGCATGGCATGGGAAGACGGATGTTCGTCCTACAATTACATTGGAGGACAATTATTTGAAGAAATGGGATTTGGTGCCGGTGCCACTTTTCAAGCGTGGGGAGCCGAGCAAGTATTCTGTATTGGAAGCGAGTGACGTGGCGGGGTTGGAAATTGGGAAGCCGTATAATCCCAATACGTTTCAACCGATTACCAATGCTTTATTTTTGGAATTGGTGAAGATGTCCATTTCTGGGACAAGTCATAAGATAGTATCTGTTGGGAGCACCCGGAATCGTGGGAGGGTATTTCTTTCGATTGAGTTACAGGGAATGGAGAAGTTTCAGGCGGCGGGGAGGGAATTTTCTGCTTTTCTGAATTTTGGGAATGGGCATGACAAGTCATCGGTATTATGGGTAAACACGTCAAACACGTGTGTTGTGTGTGACAATACATTTTCAATGAATTTGTTTGCGGTTGAAAACAAGGCGGGGAAGGATGATAATAATTTGGACACCGCCAGCGATGACATATCGGTCCGGCAACGGCACACGAAGAATGCTACGTTGAAGTTGCCTGAGATTGCCAAGTTAATTGACAAGGCCGTGGGGGTACAGGGGGAGTTTCAAATTGAGTTTGAAAAACTGTCGCAAGTATCTGTCAGTTTGACGGATGCCCGTGACATATTCGCCGGGTTTTTGACTCGCAATTCGGAGCCTGAGAAGCTTTCGAGTCGTACTCGTAATACGGTTACGACGTTGGAAACCCTGTTTAAATCGGGGCGGGGGAATGATGGCAATGATGTGAGTGATATGATGTCAGCGGTGACTGATTATTATACTCATACCAGTTCCCGTGGTAACAATCCCATGCGGCAAGTGGAGTCAAGCGAGTATGGGGCGGGATTGGTGGCAAAGCAGGCATTTTGGGAAGGGATACGCAATCCCAAGGTTATCAATCAATGGGCTACTGATGGGGCGGAGTTGCTGACTACGGTTTAATTTCAAGCACCGCAATCAACTCCCACAATCTTAAAGGGTTGTGGGATTTTTTGTGTTTATATGAGTATGCATATACTGGCCAGTATTCACTTATGGTTGGGTTGAGGGTAGAAAGTGATATAAAAAAGGATTTGACAAATAGGGATATTGATGTATAGTAGTGGTATGAAGACCGAAGATAAAATTATACGAATTTGTGCCAAATGTGCCGATATGTTCGGTGCTCAACTGATTGAGGATGGAAAAATAACCGGGGTATATGATGGTTATGTTCCGTCATGGATGCCGGGACAACTCTGTGAAAGTTTCAAAAAGGATTAAAAAAAGATTTGACATCCGAATATACAAGTGCTATTATTAGGATACAGTTTAGTTAAACAATAACAACATACACAAAGAAAACACAATGAAAAACAAGCAAAACACGGTGGCAGTGAAGCATGATCATCCGGGGCGTCCTCGTTACACGATGCTCTTTCCGAAGGGTTTGACTTTCACTTTCGTGGCACTGATGGAAGCGAATGGGGTGGACACCCGCAAGTATTTGGGCAAAGGGCGGGCGAATGCGAACTACGGCAAGGGGGAGAATGCCACGATGTTGACGATTCGCAAAAATCTGAAATATGCGTTGGGCCACAAGCAAGTATTTCTGATGAAGGGCTATACGGCGGTTCCTGATTCGGGTGACGGTCTCGGTCGTCGGGGTCTCTTGTATCGGCATGCGGATACGCCATTTGCCGAGGCGTTGGCCGAAGCGAAAGTGCGGGGTGCCGAGGGATTGAATGAGGCCACGGCTCCGAAAGCTACTCGCAAGGCCCGGAAGTCCACCAAGACGAGTGAGCAACTGATGGCGGATGCCAAAGCGATTTTGGCCGAACTTGTGGTGACGATTGCGCCTACTCCGGCCAGCATTCCCGATGCGGTTCACAATCCGATTGTGGTCCCCGTGGCGGAAACGGCTCCTGTGACGCCTGCGGCTGCTGCCCCCGAGGTTTCGGTGCCGATTGCCGAGCCTGTGGTTCCTACGCCTGCCCCTGCGGCTCCTGTCGCTGAAACGGCTCCCGTGGTTCCTGCTGAAACTGCCCCTGTGGCGGCATAAGCAAATACTGGTTCAAATGTGTCCCCGTCTGTGCTAAGGCGGGGACATTTTTCATGAATGTCTCATACGCAGTTATTGCTTCTTGTTCGGTTTTAAACAATCCTATATGAATCTGTTTCGGCCCATTTCGTGTGTATGCTCTCCAACGATTCGGGGTTTTCATAAATGATACCCCAACATGTGTTGAAGTTTGAACGAACTTTGTTTGTTTGGAGTTTCCATAATTCCGTTTTCCAGCATCCGAGCATTGTTTATACATTTCGGGGTGTTCTTTATAGCGAAGTTTCAACGTTTCTCTAATATGTTGTTTTTGAATTTCGGTAATGACTCGGTTATTAATTCGACATGCTCCCTCACCACCGACAGTGCCATTTGTTAAATCACATCCGACTGCTTTGTAAAATGAAACCCAGTATTTCTCCCGTTCCCTGTAAGTTTCTTCGTTACATTCTTCAATGATGTTCAAATGAGGTCGAAAACCTTTATTCAGTAACGATTTAATCCAATTATTTTTATGTGTGTGATGTTTCAATCCCGAATAACGACAATGTTCTATGAGTCGTTTGGAAATTCGAAACTCATTGCTTTTTCCGACATACCGAATGGTTAAGCCATCGGGTTCTGTTAATGTATAAATGAATACTTTCATATCAATAAATATATCACGTCACCCGATAAGTGAAATTATTATTTGACAAATTCCAACCTTGTGGTAAAGTAACGGTATGACTGACACAATTAAAACGCTAACATTTTCCAAAGGAAACGCCAAACTTGGCGGTGAAACTTTTATATTTTCATTGCCCGCCGGATGGACATGTTCATCCGCCAAACTCTGTCAGAGTCGGGCCGATAAAGAAACGGGCAAAATCAAGGATGGCCCGGAAACTCAATTCCGTTGTTTTGCCACGGCTCCGGAAATGCTTTTTAAGAATGTCCGTGAATCCCGATGGCAAAACTTTGAACTATTGAAGCAAGCCAAAACTGCTATTAGAATGGCGGGTCTAATTGAATCCGTTTTGATGACTAAGAAAAACATCAAACTTGTTCGCATCAATGGAAGTGGCGACTTCTTTAACCAAGCATATTTCGATGCGTGGTTGATGGTAGCACAACAACACCCGGAGTGGATTTTTTATGGATATACCAAACAGTTACCACAATGGATTAAGCGGCTTGGTTCCATCCCATCCAATATGAAGCTGGTAGCTTCCCAAGGTGGTATCCATGACAATTTAATTGGAATGTTTGGGATACGTTCGTCCAAGGTGGTATTTTCAGAAGATGAAGCCAAGCAACTTGGATTGGAAATTGACCATGACGATTCGCTTCTGTGGAAAGGCGATAAAGATTTCGCTCTACTTTTGCATGGGAATCAACCCGCCGGGTCTATGGCAGGTAAGGCGTGGTATCAGATTCATAAACACGGCAAAGGCGGTTACAAGTCTGGGTATTTTGAACATTATGCCAAGCAAGGGAAGAGCAAGGTTAAAAAGGTGAACGAGAAGCACTTGCATGTCCCTGTGGTTTCGTTCAAGTCCTCTGACCTGCCCAAGGGCAAGCGGGGTGTGATTAAGATTCATGCACCGCTGAAACTGTCGGGGGAGTGGGTTACGATTCCGATTTGATTGTATGCCTGACAACTATGTCATTGTTGGCCCGAACGACGATTGCGACGGATTGCCAACATTTTGGAGTAATGTAGAATGGAAGTGGGTTGCCTTTGAACAGGCTACCCGCTTCAATAGCAACATCTTACGGACATACCCCCTGCCGGTAGGGTCTAAATACATTCTTGATACCAGAACGGTTGACACGCATTGGCATACGATGCTACCCTATATGGGCAGGGTATCTGAAAATAAAATTTGACAACCACAAAGAATGTGATATGGTGAAATATGAAATTTGAAGAACTCAGTGCCGAAGCTCAACGGATACAGGCAAGTATTTCATTTGGCGGGGTGGCTCGCACAGATAAGAAGATTGCCAAACAGATTTTGATGTATGGCAATTATTTTTATAATGGAAAGTGTCTTATGCCTTATGCCAAGCATGTCGGGTGTGGAGTATATGAAATAATTGCCAAACCCGCTTGACAAGTTTTGAGAGTGTGGTATAGTGTTTTATGAAGACAGCAATCAAAGATGCGAATGGGCGCACGGTGGGATACCTGAATGAGCGGGGGTCGCAAGTGATTGCTGAGGATGTAAATGGGGCGGTGTTAGGGCGGTATGATGGAAACACGAACAAAACATTTGACAGCCACGGCAAAGCAGTTTATAGTGGCAATATGACAGCGGCGCTGTTCGGTAAGTAATTGATGGGGTAGTGGCGGAATAAGACGCACCCGTAGAAAAATGAGACGGAAATACTAGTTAGACCCGTGCAGTGAAGTATTCGGGAAGCATGTACAGCGTGGAGGTTCAAATCCTCCCTACCCCGATTTTATGCCATAGTGTGAGCGAAGGATATAAGGGCGGGAAGCTCTTATGGCATCAATTTTAAAAATAGTAGTTGACAATTTTGGTTCCCGTAGTATAAGATGTAGTTTTGGGATAGGGGAACTAAGTCTTGTTACAGGTAGGTCATTGATGGAGAGCCTCGCCATCATAGCCCGAAAGGGTAAGCAGAGACAGAATTAAACGTGGACTAAAGGTAACAAGATACAGTGCGGAGAAGTCACACTTCTCAATAGCACTATAAAGTATAACGGCGGTTGATTGTGATGCTTGTCAGTCATGTTAAGCATTATCTTCAACCGCCGTTTCGTTTTTATCACCGAATGTTATATGGATTCACCGAACCATTTTACTGCCGGAATGGTGCATATAACGTCCAGTATTTAGACACAATGGGTGGTGTATAGTTTCATTGATACCCCAACCTATTGTATTATTCATGACTCACCGAACCTAAATCCCATTGAATTATATCCAAATAATATCCAGTATCTACACCCCAATTGATATACTACTAATGGTATCCAAAAAGAAAACACCCCAATAGGTTGTGTCACCATATTTTCCATTATTTATATTGATGGTTTGGGAAAAGTGGTTTGCTAATTATTACTGTCTTATTTATAAAGTACTTATTCTTTCCACACTCGCCTTGCCGCTTGTGGCGGCGTGGCGGCTCGTGAACGGAAAAAAGAGTAAAAGAATATAAGTAATAATACAGGAAAAATCCATTTGACATTTCAATTACCTGTGATATTTTACGGGTATGAAATCGAAAACGCTAAAGAAAATTGAAGCTCTTAACAAGCGGGCACCGTCAACTATCTCTCAGTGGAAGCGGTATCAGCAAGAATATCTTGCCTTGGCAAAACTCATTCAAGCCCCCGAAATCTGTCCGGAGTTTACGTTAGGGCATTTGATGCCTGTCGGTGGACGTGGACTTCATTCGGTTGAATCCAAACGTCAATATCTCTTTCGGGTATTTGCCGCCCGTATTCCTTATATCATTGACCGTAACCATGAAAGTGTCTATAAATACGGCAAGGGTTGGCGAACTTTGACCTCGGCATTACACGAAATTCACATTGAATCCGTCGCTGTCTTTGGGGGTCGTAAATTGGAATGGCTCAAAGCTCCCAGCGATGTTGTATCCAAGTTTATCCTTCCCGATGGGTGGCATTGGGACAAAGACAATATGGGTATTGTTGCCATTGATTCCGATGGAGTGGATTATCATCCGTATTGGACGGATGGTATTACCATTGATGATATTATCAATAACCATGCCCAAAACAAGCAAAAACGTCTTCAACAGTTGGAATATGCTCGTTTTGAGGAACTTCTAAAACTCCAATTGAATTCCACATATGTTACTTTGGATGATTCAATCCGTGCGGGGAACTGTGTCGAGGGGTCGTTATCATTTGCGGAGCGACGATTGAATATCCCCCGTGATCAAATCCTTGGCAATTCGTGGTTTATGAAAGTTCCTGCCATCCGGATATTTAACGGTGAACCACGGGCTGCGGCGGCGTGTCTGCAAGCGTTTATGCGGGAGACAACAATTTCAATTTGACAATCTACAGTCATAGGTTATATTGAGATATGAATGGAAAAATTTATTTCAACGACCTGAAAGAGTTGGCCGAATTTCTTCGTTATTTCCACGGGTCCACCGCTACGTTTGAAGTCAAACAAGAACATCTGACTATGCGGTGGGTGCTTACTTTTCTTGGGGGATATTAGTTGACAAAACGTATATGTGTGCGAAAGTGTGTATATGAAAACGTTGAACAGTAAAATCCCGACCCACGGAATTGCGATGGCAGCGGTGCATGATTATCAATCGGGTGTTTTGATTGATAACGTATTGGCTGATTGGACACAATATCGGCTGTGGGCGGAGGGTCCATCCGATGTCTGTCAAGCTTGTCGGTGTCTGTCCGAAGAGTCCTTAGTTCAATTAGGAATTGGTGGGGATACTACAATTTTTCTTTTGGACGCTTGACAAACATATAAAAGCGGTTATAATAACACTATGATTATCGTTTACGCATCTGCCAAAGGACTGACCCCCAAACTGCGGGCCAAGTTGAACTTTCTCAAGGCACGGACTCAGCCCCGCCGCAAGGATGGCCGCTTTGCCAAGCCGCTTCCCAAGCCCTCGGATGTCGAAAAGAATCCATTGGTGACGTTCTGGTATCCGATGAGCACTCAACCGTGGAATTCTCAACTTCGCAAGGTTCGGCTCATTTCCTCGACCACCGCTCATTTCACTGGGTTGGAGAACACCGACAACGGTTGGAAATTCAAGAAGTTCCTGCAATCCAAAGCCAAGGAATTTCGTATCGCCTCGTTTAATCCCGCCAGCATGTCCTGACCTATGGCTGCTTTACCCGAAGCTCTCTTTGTCCCGACCCCTCCGGTCCTCGACAGCACAATCCACTGTTCCCTCTGTGGTGGGCCGCTGATGGTCTATACCACGGCTCGGGGAATTAAGGTTCGGTGTGAGAATAGATGTGCTCCTACATGCCACGAAAATGTGGAGGGCTTTGGCTCAACTATTAAAGCGGCGTATGAGATAGCGTGTCAGAAATACAAGAAGTCGTAAGTAAAGTCCATCCCCTGACTCGGGGTCTTCGACCATATAATAAATCACTTATTCGACTACTTGGTATTTGAAATTGATGACAGAAATCAGTGCGGGTTCCTTCAAATAATTCATTGGTGAATGAGTTTTGGAGTTTGTAAAATGCTGACTCTTTAGCTCTATTTGGAAATTTTCTCCCTGTGTTAGCTAACTTTATTTTCTTTCGATGTTCTATGGTAAGACGTTTCCCACGGTTTATATCACCTAAGAGTTTTGACGTTTCTTTTCGCATTGGAAAGTGTGGAACACCTTTTAGAGTTGCACTTATTTTCCTCTTCATTTCTTCTGTTACTTCTATTGTTTCGGCAGTAAACATTTGGTTGTAACATTCACACGGATTGGATTTGGCTATATCAAGATGTCTTTGTTCGGTGTCTATTAACGCCTTGGGTCCACTCATTCTTTCAGCAATAACAAATTCAAAGTTTTGCTCACCATATTTGTTCCACGCATTTTGTAAATGGTCATTAAAATGTGTGTTTGTTTTGAGTAATCGTTTATGTTTGGTAAGCCGTTTGGTGAGGTTGGATGACCGTCCAACATAGTATTTTCCATTGATTTTATTTATTATTTTATAGATGCCTGAACTCATGTAAATAAATAGCAAATAATGTCCAGTAATTGTGTTATAATGGTACAAAATAAAACCCCGAATGATTGCTCATTCGGGGTCTGTTTAGCCGCTCAATTACTTCTTGGCCTTCTGGTATTTCTTCTGCTTGTATTGGTTCTTGGCTTTCTCGTCGGAGGCATCGGAGGGAGCGTGAGCCGCCTCGGCCACGGGAGCGGGCACATGTTTGTGTCCACGGCGTTTGCACCAGCCGTAGGTGTGACTGTCCTTGGAGACCTTGGCCATTGCCTCTTGCGGGGTCAGTTGGCCACTTTTGACTTGTTCTTTGATTCCCATAAATTTTATTGGACCAAATGGATTTCGGTTAGTTTGTGAGACGCTATCCGATGTTCGGTGTTGACGTTGTTCGGGTCGTCGGCGTATTCACCTATTACGAGGAGGGTGCCGTTCAGGGCGAATCCACGGATGGTGTAGCGGGTCTTGGGGTCCATCGTATAATACTTCCGACCAAGCATTGAATCATCAATTTTGAACATATTGTTTTTGTATTGTAGTGTGTTTCAGTTTCGTCAATAGCATACCAAACCATTGAAAATTGTCAAGTGGGGTTATTACTTAATTTGTCTCCCAACTCAGTGACCTGTTTACAAAATGTATCGTATCTGGTTCGTTGATTGAAACTCTGTTTTGCCCGAAGTTCAGATGATAAAGTTTCAAAGTGCTCAATTAATGACCGTATATGAGGGTCCAATTTGGAAAGAATTTGTGCCCGTGCCCGAACATAAGGATTATCGGATTTAGACGCAAGAGCATCTTCCACGGCGGTCTTGGCATCTGGTTTCACCGAACTAGGGGCAGGCTTCCCTTCTTTGGCTTCGGCTTCGAGTAAAAGGTTCCCTTCCCTTACGGCTTCGATGAGTTGACGTTCGATTGACCAAGAGTTGGGATATGGCGTGGGAAGTGGAAAGCGTCCGGGGGTGAGTTGAATAGGTTGCATGGCAATATGGTAGCCCTCAGCTTCCATACGACGTTTATACTCGTTAAAGCTGTCAGGCATTGTCATAAGTTAGGATAGCAGTTCACCGAGCAAGTGTCAAGTTGTTTTGGTTGCGAATTCATGAGCTATAGCAGCTTCAATCACTTCGTCAGAAAAGGTGCGGCCCGTGAGTTCCATGAAGATGGTGGTAGGGTCTTGCCACTTGGGGTCCGAAAGACTTTTAAGAAGTCTCACCGAGACCCGTGCCTCGGAAACCAGCTTGCGGGACAGGCGGTGAGGCGAATACACGGGCTTTGGTCCATGAATGTCCCGATACTCGTTTGGTCCCGTTCGCTTGGCATGGTTGCTCAAAAGAAGATGCACGCATCCCCGATTTGCAAGTTGCTCAATACGAGTGGTTTCGCCGGAGGTTTGACCGTGGGAATGGTCATATTTGAGAGCGGCATCCTCGGCGGTGACGCCAAAGTGTTCAATGACAAGGGAAGTGAGGGCGGTAAGATAAAAGGATTCGTCCTTATGTTTCGGAAAGAAGTCCCGCAAGAACTCGTCAACTTCACCCTGTAAGGGGAGTGTATTCATATTCTCATTCTAGCACATGTGCATTGGTTGTCAAATGTTATTTTTGGAAAAGAAAATATAAATACCATTTGACAAGTTCGGGGAGTGTGATATTGTGTCGGTATGAAAAAAGCATTACAATCAACACAGCAAGAATTTGAATCATCCTCGTCAAGGACGCCGCAATATCTTTCTTGGCACCGCTTGTTTAAGCGGGCGTTCACCAAGTTCCTTGAATCCAAAGGAGCCACAAACATTGTCATTGGCAAGCCGAATCATTTCGACATGTCGGGGTTCTTTACTCTCGGGAATGCGGTTTGGTATTTTTCCATTTCCGATTTGCGGTGGAGCAAAGAATCCATGCTGATTCGCACGGCTGAACATTATAAGGATTACACGGGCGGGAGGAATCAATATATCCCCCTGACCACGGAAGAGTCTTTCACCAAAGACTTTACTTCAATCACCCACAGCAATCCGGAAGGCGAGTTATTGCCTATCCATCAGTTTCTTTCAGTTTAATCCCCGGCTCACCTTGGCAATGGCCTCGGCTCGAAAGAGTCGGGGTTCTTTTTTTATTCACCGACTTGGAAGTTTTGTATGTAATATCCGGTATTTATCGTTATGAAAATCCAAATGCTTCGTGATGTTCTGGTACAAGTCTATGATGATAGACTTGATGAAGTTTATGACAAACAACTACGGAAGTGGGACGTAATAATCGTGAATACGATCATCAGTCATCAGGGGAAGACTGCGGATATTTATGGAGATTTAGTTGAATACTGCGACGTTCCCGTGAATAGTTTCAAGGAGATTATTGTCCCAAGGCTCTAGCCAGTTAAGCTATCGGAAGTATTAAGCTGGAACGAATTTTTTGACCTCAGCTTCCCGTTCCAAAAGGTTGACGAGGGTAAAGCGATGATTATCAGTCGCATTCGGTTGCTGTTCACCGAATTGAATCGCATGGTCAATTAAGAGCTTGATGCGATTCCATTGGGCACGGGTCAACGTCACCGATTCAGATGGTTTCAGGTCGGCGGCTTGATGTAATGCCTGAATCACCGAGGGAACATCTTCCAACGGGATTTCAAGGCTGGCACGGCCCACCAAACCCTTGCTGGTGATGGGTTCGAGAGTGACCTTGGTCTTGTTGCCATAGGTGTTGACGGATATTCCTTTTTGAGCATACGCCCCGTTGCGACCGAGGAAATCCACTTGCTTTGTGTATTGTATATCCATATCCTTATTGTAGCACCAAATTGATATTTGTCAAACGACAAGCCATACGAAATCCACCTTGCCATTGGCAAATAATTCCATCCATTCGTCAATGGCGGTCTTGATCGTATCGGCATCGCTACTCAGGCAGTTTGCCTTGTCGTTACCACCGGGGCACACATACAATGAGTTTATGGGGACGCCATCCTCTTTGTTCCGAAAGAATCGGATGTACATTTTCATATTCTTATTCTACCACAGGTTGAAAAGTTGTCAAGTGAATTTCGTCCAAATTGTGTTTCTCCTTCAAATTTTCAACGATATGATAATCCGCTTCGATTACACTTTGGGTCTCCCCCGCATAGACTTTGGGGACTTTATAGATACTCAGGTGAAATCCATGTTCCGTTAAGCGACCCAAATCCGAAACGTCGTTAAACCATGTCCGAAGTTGCTCAAGGCTGGAAAATCCAAATCGTAACTTGCCTGAGAAATAGTATCCCCTATGGATGGTCGGTATGACGAATTTCAATAACTCATCCTCTTGAGGCAATGGATGAAGAGTAGTGGCCGTTCCACTAATTCCACTGTTAATCGTTCCAACCCCTGCATACGGGCCGAGACGATTTTCGTTTTCTATACGATAAAACAGCATAAAATTGTTTAAACCTTTTTACAATAGCATACTTTATTTGGCTGTCAAATGGAAATGTATAAAAAAGAAAACTGGGTGGCTGGTCAGAGAATGGACCGGACAGCAAATAATGGCCAGTATGTTCTCATACCGGTTAACAATAAAAAACCCCGGCTGGATGGCCGGGGTGACTGGTGGTGGGAGATTAACGACGCTTAAATTCTCTTGAATTGATTTCCCCTGTCGGAGTTAAGAGGCCATTTGCCTTGGCGAGTTCGGTGGCGTCATTGTAATTATATCGCCGGAGGTCGCCGTGCTGGTCTTTGGTTGGGGCGATGATGACCAATTGCTTGACCATCTCATCGTATTTACGTCCGGTTTCAACTCCCTTTTTCAAGGTATTGAACATAAGACGGTATGCATAGGGGAAACTGTCACAAGTGATTTGTGACGGGCCATCTTTAAAAATCCATTTGGCATTGTTCATAGGCAAGAGAATACCAATTCCCTTGCCCAAGGTCAAGCTTATTTCTTCACCGAATCAATTGGCAACGTCGGCCTTGGTCGGATACAGGCCGTTTTTTTCATCCCGCCGTTGTTCCTCTGTCTCGGCATCAATGAATTCCTGAACATCTTCGAGCAAGGCCGGGTCGCTGATGTCGTTTCCATCCTCATCCCGTAGGATTTCATCAATGATGTGGCCCTTTTCATTGAGATATTCCAAATAGACGATTGGCCCGTGACTTTCGGTGATAATCCGATAGGAGTTCACCGTGGATTGCGAAGATGTCTTTGATTCAAGTTTCATGTCATTATACTAGCACAGGGTTGTCAAATGTCAAATGATTTGTAGCAGTGGCACAGCAACATTGTTAAAGTTGCTTTGGACACACCGAACAGCCCATTGAGTAATCATCATCCCTGCCCCGGCCTCCTCGCTCGGTGACTAAAAAAAGTATTTGACATTCGGAATAAATGTGTTATTGTCTGATATATGAAAATTGAACTAACCAAATCACAACTGTTGGCCAAAGCGGACCTCATTGAACAGGAAATGGCCAAGTATAACTATACGGGCACGCAAAAGATTATGGCCATCAAAGCCCTGCGGCAACTCTCTTCCGACCAGAAATGGAGCGGTAACACGATGTTGCTGGCAGATGCGAAATGGGCGGTGGAAAATTATCCCCGGTTCATTGCCTTCGTGCGAGAACATGACCGTCTGCCCTTGGATGATTACAGCCAATTGCAATAATCCATTTGACAATCTGAACCGCTGTGCTATAATAAAGGAATAATATGAAACTACAAACCGAAATCCCGAAAACGTCCACCATTAAAGTGGTTTACACGCACCAAGGAACAACGTATGGTGCCATCATTGCCAATCCCCGAACCTACGTTGGCATCCTGACTGCTCTCAATACATCACCGACCCGCCAAGTGGGCATCGGTCAAATTGTCCGAATCGAATCTCTTTCCCCGCAAGTCTCTTCATTCCAACGTCGGTTCTAAGTTACTGAGTCCTTAGCCTCGGCGTCTCGCCTCATATCGCAACCCCTCGGCCCTCAAAAAGTCGAGGGGTTCTTTTTTTCACCGATTCCTCACCGACCCTCACCGAGCCTAAATACCACAAATAATGACCAGTATGTGCATACCCGGCATGGCTGGGCCATGCTCGGAAAAAAGTATAAGAAAGTTTTTGACAAATGAAACGAGTGTGGTATTGTATTGGCATGCAAGTTAAATCCAAAACACTTCGACGGCTGATTAACGCTCACGATAAGCGAGTCGAGAAGTTTCAAAATGCTGAAATGGCTGCGTTCCATCCTTATGCCGTGAAGCTTTGTCGGCGCATCAAACGGGGTATCCCGGAATTTGAGGGATGCCAATTGGCCATGCGGCGTCTTTATCTTGAGCCAAGTGACCTGAAAATCCTTTACACCAAGGATGGCGAGTTTCTCAGTGAAAGCCTTGGCAATCTCATTAATGATGTTCTGTCATGGTACGGGGCCGAAGCTCACTTGCCCCAAGACACAATCAATGCTCTGCTTTCATTGGATGAGCTTGCCAATTTCATTGATAACAATTACAGCAACGTGACTGAATTGAGCGTTGCGGCGGATGAGTTGAAATAAAATTTGACAATCTGAGTAAGTATGCGATATTGACTCACGATATGAACATCAAAGGCACAGTCACAAAGGTTGTCGGCCTCTACCCTTATACGGTGGAAGTCGGCAAAGTAACATTCAAAAGCAATTTCCAGTTCAGGGTTGGCATGAAAGTCAATCTTCAATTTCAAGGTGACGTGTTTGACTTCCCGTGGCCTCGTGGATTTGTCATTTGTGCCCCGAACGGCCTGTCGGAATACGCTATGTCAGACGAGGACATCAAACTAATGAAGAGTGATAGCATTGCCCGCCATTGCAGCCGAATTCCTTCTTTCCTTCACCCTGTTGTCCTGACAGGCGAGCGCATGGAGTGGACTAAAGTCGAATCCTTCTATGAATATCACTACTCGGCAGAGTATGACGCAAAGCGGCGTGTGCTTATCACTAACTATCCTATTCTCTGAAAATGATTTGACAATCTTCAACTCTGTGCAATAGTATAGGCACGATATGAGTTACTTTTTAGTCCGATACCATCGTGAAGCATTAACTACCACGGGAAGTTGGTGCCCTGTAATGGATGGTGGATTTGTTAG
>Ga0302320_10014026_pt1 | contig 16621 bp, 16 predicted proteins | sample Bog_T0_3_FD_202130 | JGI IMG/M metagenome (GOLD analysis project Ga0302320, IMG submission 202130) | Peat permafrost microbial communities from Stordalen Mire near Abisko, Sweden - Bog_T0_3 | ecosystem: Environmental > Terrestrial > Soil > Wetlands > Peat | place: Sweden: Abisko, Stordalen Mire... | reverse complement strand
TTTTATGAGAATATTTAGTCTATTTCTTGTGGCTTTAATTATTTTCCTTCTTTTAGTTCTCCTTTGGAGAGATTTTATATATCTTTCTCTCTTTAATACTGAATTAGTTAATAATGGATTGATAGTATTATCATCTGCAGTTTTTATTGTGGCTACGTTCTCAGGCTTATCTTTCTCTGCAACTACAGGCACAACTGATGCGAGGGTTAGAGAGATCTTTATAAAATCGGGAGAAAGATTCTTTTATTCTACAATTCTTCTTGTGCTTTTATTAATAATTGCATTCTTCTTTTCAAATTTTGTTGTCCATTGCCATGGGAATTATTTTGTAGTGAATGCTATTCTAATCTTTATTAGCACCCAGACATTTCTTTTGGGGCTTAATGCGCTTTGGAGTATAGGAATAGCTGTTTATTCTCTTTTGGATATTTTTCAGAAGTATGACGCAATCATTAATCCTACTGATTTTTAAAATAAATATAGAAAATAAATATAGGAAATAAATATAGGAAATAAATATGATGTGAAGTGGTGCCCAAACAGTGCCCATCGGAATCACAAACAACGGATAGAATCGGTTAATTATGGTTTTGTTTTTGGCTTGCAATATGTATATTCCTGTGATATACAATAACTAATGGATGTTCATTCAATATTAGAGAATTGCCAGGGCTTTGTGTGGGACAAGGGTAATAGCCTAAAAAGCTGGCTAAAACATCATGTTTCTCAAGGCGAAGCCGAGCAGACTTTCTTTAATGGGCCTTTATTATTAGTGGAAGATGAGAAGCATTCACAGGATGAAAATAGATTTAGAGCATTAGGCTATACGCAAGATAACAGGCATTTGTACATTGTTTTTATGGTAAGAGATCAATTAATAAGAGTTATATCAGCAAGAGATATGAATAAAAAGGAAAGGATAATTTATGAAGATCATAAAACCAATACCTAAGTTTAAGAACGAAAAAGAAGAACGAAAGTTCTGGATGACCCATGATTCTACTGATTATGTGGATTGGTCAAAGGCTAGGAAGGCTGTATTCCCAAACCTTAAGCCGACATATAAGAGTATTTCTTTGCGTTTACCTGCCTATATGTTGGATGAGATTAAGCTATTGGCTAATAAAAAAGACGTGCCTTATCAATCACTAATGAAGGTTTTTCTGGCTGAAAAAGTAAAGGAAGAGTTGGCCTAGTGGAGAGGGAATAGGATTATTCTTATGGTTCGAGCCCATATTCTTTTCAGTGGCACCGTTCAAGGTGTCGGTTTTCGATTCACCACCCAGCGTTTTGCTTCCAATTTAAGACTGACGGGATGGGTCAAGAATTTACCTGATAATCGCGTGGAGCTGGTTTGTGAAGGCCCTCGCGAACGGGTGGAAAATTTGCTTTATAAGCTGGATAAAGAATTTGAAGGACGGGTCACCAATAAGGACATCGATTGGATGGACGCCAAAAAATCTTTCACAGGTTTTGATATCACCTATTGACTGATATGAAAGTATCCCCTGCCAAAAAAGAGATCGAAAAACTTGTCCTATTAATTGAAGAGCATAATCATCGCTATTATGTGCTTAATGACCCTGTTATTTCCGATGAAGAATATGATCGTCTATTAAAGAAGCTGATTGATCTGGAAGAGGAGTTCCCGAAGTTCAAGTCCGCGGCATCTCCCACTCAACGGGTGGGAGCCAAGGTTCAGGGTGATCTGCCGACCATTAAGCATCGCTTACCCATGCTTTCGTTAGATAATACCTATTCCCTTGAGGAGTTAAAGCAGTGGTATGAGCGTGTGGTCAAAGGGCTTGATGGCCTTCAACCTGCGTTGACGGCTGAATTAAAGATTGATGGTTTAAGCTGTGCCCTGACCTATCGCCATGGCCAATTGGTTTTAGCCGCGACCCGTGGGGATGGGAGTACCGGTGAGGATGTCACCCATAATGCTAAAACGATCCGTGACATTCCTTTAAGCTTAAAAGGCAAGGTCCCAAACTTATTGGAAGTGCGTGGGGAAGTGTACATGGATAAAAAAGATTTTAATAAACTTAATGGGCAGCGTAAAGATAATGGAGAAGTTTTATTTGCCAATCCGCGGAATGCGGCAGCCGGTTCGCTAAAATTATTGGATGCGCGACTGACGGCCCAGCGGCGTTTGAAATTCTTTGTCCATTCTCCCGGCCTTTGGGAAGGTAAGGCTCCTTTGACACAATGGGAATTCTTAGAACAAGTTAAAAGAAATGGGTTTGTCGTCAATTCATATAATCGTCTTTGCAGAAATTTTGATGAGGTCATCGTCTTTTGCAAGGAGTATGCTTCCAAGCGTGAAGAGATCAGTTTTGACGTCGATGGTATTGTTGTTAAAGTCAATGATCTAAAACAGCAGGCACAACTTGGGCATACGCTCAAAAGCCCACGTTGGGCCGTGGCTTTCAAGTTTCCGGCGTATCAGGCCAGTACCGTCATCAAAGAGATCGTTGTGCAGGTCGGCCGTACCGGAGTTCTCACACCTGTTGCGGAATTAGAACCGGTGCCTTGTGCGGGGGTCGTGATCTCCAGGGCCACCTTGCATAATTTTGATGAGATCAAACGTTTGGGCGTCAATTCAGGTGACCGGGTCCTTTTGGAACGCGCCGGAGACGTCATCCCTAAGATCGTTAAGGTCCTGGAAAAAAATTCCAAGGGTGAATTTGTTATCCCTAAACTTTGTCCATCCTGTAACGCGAAGATCCAAAAAGAAAAAGAAGGGGATGTGGCCTATCGTTGTTTGAACCCATCTTGCCCCAAGCAGCTTGAACGGCTTTTGGTCCATTTCGCTTCGCGGGGGGCCATGGACATTGAAGGATTAGGAGAGTCTATTGTTGATCAGCTTCTAGGCCATGGCTTGATCAGTGATCTGGCAGATATTTATTTTTTAAAAAAAGAACAATTATTGGCCTTGGATCTATTTGCTGATAAGAAGGCGGAGAATTTATTAAAAGCGATCACAGTCAGTAAATCCAAACCACTGTCCAAGTTTTTATACGGCCTTGGCATTGCCAATATCGGCATTAAAGCAGCTGTAAATTTAGCTGGGCATTGTGGGTCTTTGGATGCTATTATAAATATTCAGGCTGAACAATTACAGACCATTGATGAGATAGGGCCGGTGATGGCAGGATCAGTCGTTGAGTATTTCAAACAGCCCCAGGTTAAAAAGTTATTGGCTAAATTCAAAGATGGGGGTTTGAATTTCTTAGAACCTCAAAGGCAAGCATCAGGCAATCGTCTGGAAGGTAAGAAATTCGTCTTTACCGGTGAGTTGTCAGGGATCAATCGTGAAGAAGCGGGTCTCTGGGTGCAAAATCAGGGGGGCAAGGTGCTTGCTTCCGTCAGTAAAAACTTGGACTACCTGGTTGTCGGTGAGAATCCGGGTTCCAAATTGGCCCAGGCCAAGCAATTAGGCGTCAAAATATTAAATCAAAAAGAATTCGAGGCTATTTTCTTGAAATGATTTAAGAAAATGGTACATTTCTGGTATTATTTGAGAAATAGAAATATTTGTGGAAGGAGTTGGTGAATGGTTAATTTGAATCCGCGCAAGAAGGCAGTTATTATGATCGCAGGGCTTCTGGTATTGAGCCTGTCGTTAAGTTCTTGCGATTCCTTACGCCAGAAATTTACCCGTCATAAAAAGCATGGAGAAGAAGATCAAAGCTTTGTGCCTGTCCTTGTGCCCGAAGAATATCCTGAGCCCCAACTTAATCCGGAGTACAACTATAAAGAGAATTATGATCTGATCAAAGCCTGGTATAAGGACCTATGGACGGCCATTGATGAGAGAAGTTCTCCTGAATACATACGTTATATTATTTCTCAAGTCACCAATCATGTTGTCCAGATGGAGAAATTGGTGGATGCTCCTACACAGACCAACTTGGTTAAATTGACCGGTTATCTGGATTATTATAAGGCCTCTTTGGATTACTCATGGCAAGCGCGTAATGTGTCACGCATTCAAAGCGATCTGCGCTATTTCGATCGTTTCTTGCGCGATCACCTGCGTGCCGACAAGATCAAGGGCCATTTCGTTAAAAGTATGACATGAAAGAATTTATCGACGAGTTCATGGATTATCTTTCCGTCGAGCGAGGGCTAGCTAAAAATACGCTTTTAGCCTACCGGCGCGATCTTGATAAATACATCGGTTATCTTTCTCAAAAAGGTATTGATACGGCCAAACAGGTCAAGCAGGAGCATGTTTCTAATTTTATGTTCGATCTAAAGAAACATGAAATGTCTGCCACTACCATTTGCCGCAGCTTGGCCGCGATTAAAATGTTCCATCGCTTTTTAATGAGGGAAAATTTAGCCAAGGAAGACCCTACGACCCTGGTCGATACACCGAAATTATGGAAACGGATCCCGGCAGTGTTAACCCAGGCAGAGATCGAGTCGATGATCCTGGCGGCTTCAGGTAAAAATATCCAACAAGTCAGGGATCAGGCGATATTAGAGATCTTTTATGCCAGCGGCCTGCGCGTGTCGGAATTATCAGATCTTAAGACCACCAGCATAGATTATGATGTGGGTTTTGTGCGGGCGATAGGCAAGGGCAGTAAAGAGCGGATCATTCCTTTAGGCATGAAGGCTCGGGAAGCTGTGCAGCGGTATTTGCTTCGTGCCCGTCCTAAATTATTGAAAAATCAGACCAATGATGTTTTATTTTTAAGCCGCTTGGGCAAAAAGATCAGCCGTCAGAGCTTATGGGCCGTGATCAAGTCGTATGCGCGCAAGGCGAATATCAAGAAAACGATCAAACCGCATACCCTTCGCCATACCTTTGCCACTCATTTATTGGAACACGGTGCGGATTTGCGTTCTGTTCAGGAGATGCTGGGACACGCAGATATTTCTACGACCCAGATATATACGCACGTGGACAATGAACGTTTAAAAAGTGTGCATAAACAGTTTCACCCTAGGAATTAGGCTATTGCTAACCAGGGGACATGGCTTTAGCCGTGTCCCCAAGCCGGTTGCCAAGCAAGGGAGTATTGAAGGTGAAAGCAGCCCAGAGGAACAAACCATTGCAATTGCTGACCCGTCTAAGTCCTAGATCATTTGTTCTGGTTGGTTCTATCGGGCTTTTGGCCCGAGGCCACGGGATGGATGCTTATCTGGTCGGCGGGCCGGTCAGGGACCTGATGCTAAAACACCCGAATATCGATCTGGACATTACCGTTGAAGGCAACGCCATACGCTTGGCCGATAGTTTTGCTGATCTTTATCCTGGCGCTAAAGTGACACGTTATCCTGCTTTTAAGACGGCTACCGTGCATCTGCCTGACGGCACTATGGTCGATTTTGCCACGGCCAGAAAGGAAACCTATGTGCGGGGTGGGGCTTTTCCACAGGTCAAGCCTTCAGGGATCAAGGATGATCTTTTCCGTCGGGATTTTACCATCAATGCCATGGCCATTGCCATTGGGCCTAAAACTTGGGGGAAGCTCATAGATCCTTTTAAGGGAAAAATGGATCTGTCTTCTAAAAGGATACGCATTCTACACGATAAAAGTTTTCAGGAAGACCCGACGCGTATTTTACGGGCCGCCCGTTTTAAAGCGCGGCTAGGCTTTAAAATAGAAGCCAAAACATTAAAATCTTTAAAATTGGCCATAAAAAATAAAGTGCTTGATACGATCAAGTCACAGAGGTATCTTAAAGACTTTAATAAGGTCCTCAAAGAGCCTAAATCGCTTGATGCGATCAAATGTTTAAAATCATGGGATGCTTATAGGGGGTAGTTAGATGCGAATAGAAAAAGTTAATTCATCTATCAAACGGGAACTTGCTAATATCATTCTTTTAGGAGAGGTCCGCGACCCAAGGATCTCTTTTGTGACCATACTCAATGTGGATGTCAGTAAAGATCTGCAGCATGCCAGGGTCAAATTTAGCACACTGGCCGATACCCCCAAGGATATCGATGCAGCGAAGGTGGGGTTTGAGAGTTGTAAAGGCTATATCCGTAAACTGATCAGCCAGCGCTTGGCATTACGATATACACCGGAATTCCAATTCATCTATGACAAAGGGATCAAACATGCGGCTGATGTTGATAAAGTTTTGGAAGAGATCAAGCAATTAAAACCAGCCCAGGAAGGCCCGGAAGAATGAACCCTTATAAGGATGTTTTGAGCGTCATTCGTCGTCACCAAAAATTCTTGGTGAGCACCCATCATAATCCCGACGCGGATGCTGTCTCTTCTGCACTGGCTATGGCCATCTATTTAAAAAGTTTAGGCAAAAAAGTCCAAGTGCTTAATGAGGATGATTGTCCGCAGTGGCTTGAGTTTTTGCCCGGATCATCAATGTTCAAAAAAGTTAGCGATGTTAAAAAAGCGGATTATGACGCGGCCATTGTACTGGATTGCGGCGATTTGAAACGCGTGGGAGGGGTCAAAAAATTCATCCAAGAAGGTAAGCCTTTGGTGAACATCGACCATCATGTGACCAATGACAGATTCGGCAGCATCAATGTGGTCCAGACCAAGGCATCTTCTACCTGTGAGATGATATTTGATCTGCTTCAAGAAGCCAGGTGCCCGCTTAATAAGAATTTAGCCTTACTTCTATATGCAGGTATCATGACGGATACGGGGTCTTTCCGTTTTGAAAATACTTCCGCGCATAGCCATGCGGTGGCTGAGAAATTAATGTCTTTCAAATTTTCAGCAGCGCACATGTATGATCGTCTTTATGTAGGGATACCAGTCGTTGACATGAAGATGTTCTCAGAGGTCATCCATAAGGCCCAATTGCTTGATAATAACAGGGTTTATTGTGTGTCCTTGCCTAAGGCCCAGAAGGACAGTTTTTCCAGTAGTTTCGATCTTAACGAAAAAATATTTAATTTCCTGCGGTCAGTAGAAGGCATCGAGGTGGTGGTGATCTTGACCGAATTAAATCCCCGAGAGATCAAGGTTAATTTACGCAGCCAAGGTGATTTTGATGTAGCTGCCTTAGCTCAGCAATTTGCCGGCGGCGGGCATGTAAAAGCGGCCGGCTGTAAAATATATGAGCCTCTGTCTCAAGCCCAAAAAACGATCTGCTTGGCCATTCATAAAAAGCTGAAATTAACAGGCGGTGTCCGGTGACAGTGCAGAGCGTCGTACAAAATTCTTTTCAGGGCATTGTGCTGGTCAATAAGCCGGCAGGCATCACTTCACACGATGTGGTAGGCTTTGTCCGTCGTACCTTCAAGATGCGCCGGGTGGGGCATGCAGGAACGCTTGACCCGATGGCCACTGGAGTTTTGGTCATCCTTCTGGGGAGCTCAACCAAACTTTTTGATAAATTCGTGGCCTTTGATAAAACCTATCGGGCGACGCTGCGTTTGGGCCTTAAAACTACCACTGCGGATATCATGGGTAAGACCTTATTAGAAAGGCCTTATGATGGTATCGATGAGGCGGCCATCAGTAAGGTCTTTACACAATTTACCGGCGATATCGAACAAAAACCGCCGATGGTCTCTGCGGTCAAATTTCAAGGCGAGCGTTTGTATAAAATTGCCCGTCAAGGCATAGAGGTCGAGCGGACAGCCCGCAAGGTGCGTATCGATGAGTTAAGGATTTTGCAATGCCGCCTGCCGGATGTGGAGTTTATCATGAGCTGCTCTAAGGGAACCTATGTGCGGCAATTAGCTGAGGATGTCGGCGAAGTTTTGGGCTGTGGGGCCTGTATTTCCCAGATCGAGCGCACAAAGGTTGGGCCTTTTGAGATCAAAGATGCCACTGACTTGGAAAATTTGAATGAAGGTCATATCCTTAAATGGCAATTTTAAGCCGTCTTTGAAAAAAACGTGCGCGGCTATCGGTATTTTCGATGGGGTGCACCGTGGGCATCAATATTTGATCAAGCAGATGCTGATATGCGCCCGCCGTCTAAAACTCAAACCCATTATCATTACTTTTTTTCCTCATCCGGCGCATGTCCTTAAGCCGGATATGAAGTTTGGATATTTAACTTCCCTTAAGGATCGGTTTTCTTTATTGAGCGATCTAGGGATCGCTACCTGTGTGGTTGTACGTTTTAACCAGTCTTTCTCGAGGGTTCCTCCGCAGAAATTCATTAAAAATATTTTGGTGGATAAATTAGGGGTCAAAGCTATATTTGTCGGCGATGCTTTTCGGTTCGGTAAGGATAGAAGCGGAGATATTGGTCTTTTTCAAAAATTGGCCTCTCTATACGGCTATGAAATGCACGCCGTGCCTGCTTTAAAGAATGGGGGGCAGATCATCAGCTCGACACGTATCCGCCAATTGATAGGAGAAGGAAAATTAAATGAAGCCTCAAGGTTTTTAGGCAGGAGAGTATCTGTCGGCGGGATCGTGGTCAAGGGTTCCCAGCGTGGCAAGAGCTTGGGATTTCCCACCGCTAACGTGGCCTATGAGTCTGATATCTTCCCGCCGCAAGGCGTGTATGTCGTTAGAGTTTTATTAGGCAGGAAAGAATATCCTGCCATAGCCAATCTCGGCACACGGCCTTCATTTGATAAACAGATCTCAAAATTGTATCTGGAAGTCCATATCCTTGATTTTTCAAAGAATATTTATGGCAAACGATTAAAGGTAAGTTTTTTAAAGAAAATCCGCAGTGAAAAGAAATTCACAAGCCCGCAAGCTCTTATTCAACAGATCCAAAAAGACGAAGTTTGGGCCCGAAAATACTTCGTTTAACAGGGAAGTTATACGCATAACTCCTGTAGTGTTAAATAGTTACCATTAAAGAATTATATTTAAACAATTTAACTAGAACTTAACATTTCTATTCATATTCCTTAATATCTAGATCTTATACTTTTGTATGCTAAAAACTAAGATATTAAGATCAAGAATAGCTTTTTTTATTGCTTTCGCTTTTTTAATTAATTCTTTGTCCTGTCCTTGCGCTGTGGCTGAAGGCCTGTTTTTACCTGCGCCCGGGGTAATGGTCCATCTTAGTCCGGAGTTTAACCCTCCAATTTTAAAAGGCATCAAGATCCATCCGGAAGATCCTTTTCAATTTGATTTTATTTTAGACCACGGGGATGATCGTTCATTTGCGCGCAAAGGAGATGAAAAACAAGAAGTCACCAAACTCATCAAATACTTCCTTGCCAGTCTTACCATCCCTGAAAATGATCTTTGGGTCAACCTAAGTCCCTATGAAAAAAACAGGATCATCCCTAATAGTTTCGGCTTGACCGAAATGGGTCGGGATTTATTGGCCGAAGATTACATGCTCAAACAAATTACGGCATCTTTGATCTATCCGGAAGATGAGATAGGTAAAAAATTCTGGAAGAGGATATATGAAGAGGCTCAGAAAAAATTTGGTACGACCAATATCCCGGTCAATACATTTAACAAAGTATGGATCGTTCCCGATGAAGCGGTGGTATATGAGAATGTCAAAGCAGGGACAGCGTATGTAGTGGATAGTAAGCTTAAAGTCATGCTTGAGCAGGATTATTTGTCTTTAGAAAAACACAGCGTTTTATTGCCATCGGTTATCCGTAACGACGTTAGCTCGTTAGGGGCTAATATCGTCCGTGAGATCGTCATCCCCGAACTGACCAAGGAAGTCAATGAAAACAAAAATTTCTCCCAGCTTCGACAAGTCTACAACAGCCTCATCTTAGCCGCGTGGTATAAGAAGAAAATTAAGGATAGTATTTTAGAACAGGTCTATGCAGATAAAAATAAAACAGCAGGTGTTCAGTACGATCATTCTGTGATCCCTTCGATTTCACCTCAGAATGACACGCAAAGGATTTACCAACGCTACCTTCAAGCCTTCAAAAAAGGCGTATACAATTATATTAAAGAAGATATCGATCCCGCCACCCAACAACCCATCCCCAGAAAATATTTTTCAGGAGGGACTACATTTGTCCCTGATGCGCTGGGCCCTGCTTTAAAGGAAACTACTGACCCGGCAAGTATTTCCCAATCAGATCAGGGCAACGCGGAAGTAGTAAGAATTGAATTAGACACAGCGGTGTCAGAGGGTGGAAATGAAATGGGGCGGATGTTATTTGGTGGTTTGGGTCACGTAGGTATTTTAGAAAAAATGCTTAGAACTGCAGTAAGGAATGGGCTTACAAATTTTATGTCTGCCCCTCAAGATCCAGATATTTTTATCAAGTTCTTTAAGGATCGTAAGGTATTAAATATTGGACCGCAAAATTATACCCCAACGGGTCATTTATTCCCTAAGAATATCATGACTTTTTTAAGAAAAAGAGGCATAAATGCGTTTGCCCTGTCCCCGGAAAAACCGCATGATGAATGGAAACAATGGTTTATACGGGGGATAGTTCAAAAGATGCCCATAGAGGATGATGCCTATGATGATATTATTAGCGTAGGATTATTTGAGCCTGCATTCTTTGAGAATGTGCTAATTAATAAGGGAAATCCAGAGGAGATTTATACAACAATTGCCAGAGAGTTAAAACGAGTTCTGCGAGATCAAGGAAGGCTTTATATCGATACTGCGGCGGAAAATCCTGTTTTAAAGAATGCGTTACGTAAAGAGAAATTTGATATTGAAGATGTGGGGAAAGACGCTTGGGCATGTGTTAATCATAAAGAAAAAAAGGATAAGGTTCAGGTTGAACTGGAAGAATTTGGGTTTAATTTTAACGGAGGGATCGTTCAGTGGGATGCTAAGAATAATAAACATCCGCAATGGAAGCCTCAGACTGAATGGACGCCATCAAATAAGACGGTAAAAATAAGGTCAATGGAAGCTTTGCCTTCAATTGAGATTGAACACATGGTTCCTTTTGTTACAGCAACGCATTCGCTATTCCTGACCATAGCAACTATTGAAGGCAGTCGTCAGCCGATAGTTCTCAAGCAGTATTTAGACTCTCAAAAAGAACCGAAACCAAAGTATTATGTTGCCATGGCCTTTGTCCCGGGGAAATCTTTAACAAGGCAAAAAATGGATCTGCTTTTAGCAGAGCGGAAATTGTCTCCCGAGATTAAGGCTAAAGATAGAGAGATTAGAAATTATTTTGCTGTTCAACATCATACTCATTTCCCGGAAGAATATATTTTGACTATTAGTGGGAATTTGGTTCCTATTGATGCGGAAAAATTATATTTTGAAGATGGGCGAGAAACGCCTAATGAGGAGGCCCTTCAGGATGATGTTTATAGTCAAATGGGAGGTCCCAAAATTTATGGTCTTGTTGCAGGAGACGCAGCGATGGGAATGGCGCAAGGTGTGACAGTAGTGACCTTATCTGTATTAGCTGCATGGTCAATTATTAAACCATGGTTGCTGCGCTTTAGATCAAAAGGAGGGCCCAATGGAACTAAGTCACAGGAAATGGTCCTGTCGGAAGATTTAAAAAAGGCATTGCCGGCCTATGTGCCAAGACTTAGGTCTATCATGGTTCAGGGAGAGAAATTCGCAACAGATATGACGCAGCCGGGGTTTGTGGAATTTAAACAGGAAAGAGAGGCCCTTTTTACAGAGATCTATGAAAGGTCCCATATCATTGTTATCCCGATGGAAAACGAGTTGGGAATATTTCAGGCTGTTTCAGAGGAACTTAGACAAAAACTTGAGCCTCAAGAAATAAAAAGTCTTGAGGATTTTGCTTTTCATTACATGATGTTCCTTCTTAATAATGGGGATGAAGACGCTAATTTTGATTTGCTGCAAAAAAACCTCCTTTGGAGACAGTACGGCATGTCCGGTAAATATCATTTAACCATTTATTTTGGATTTCCGGCGCGAGGATTTTTTATTAGAAAAGAAGAAGATGAGAAGGTGGTTTTGCAAAACGGCCAGGGAGAAATATCTGTTTATGAGGCCGGGAGAATATCATTTTTTCTTTCAGAATTGTCATCGTGGGAACAATCGCAATTATTAGAGGAGCTCCTTGAATTAGCTCAAAGAAATGAGACCGAACCTGTTAAATTAAAAAGTTTAAACGGGCTAAGAGTGCAGGAAGATACGCTGGTGGATGCAGTATTATTTAATTTAGATCCGCAATTTGACGCTGCCGTAAGAGGATTCGCTTTGTTGCCGAATGTTAGAAGATTTATTTTAGCGGCGATAAGAATAGATGGAAATAGAATTAAATTTAATCCAAACCCGTTTGATATGGCGATGGATACTAAACTAGAAGATCATCGCCAGGCCAGGCAAGATGGCCCCGGTGGTATTGACCTGACCCCTGCTAATATGAATTTACAGACCAGGGATGACAAGGGAACGATGGTTCAGAATGCTATAGGTATTAAATTTCATCTAGATCCCGCACAGTTTGCACAGCTTCAAAACGCCCCGGGTTTTTATCCCAGGGTCCTCAGCGTTGAGCCTTTAAATGATCTCCGGCAATTTTTGGGGATTAGCGAAGGCAATGTGCTTCCGGCTGTTCCCAGCGGCATGTAAGTAAATCCAGAAAATTCTTATTTCCTTTCCGATCCTTCCCTTTTCTTTTGTTCAGGGAGGGAATTGTTAAAATTTGTTTATATTTGTGTATTGACAAGCCATAGGCAGGGGTTTATACTTTCTTTTAAGTGGAGCAAAGTGGAGGGAAGTGGAGCTTATGTTTTACGGTGAATACAGCCACGGTATTGATAATAAAGGCCGTTTGATCTTGCCTGCGCGGTTTCGCGAAGTGGCCAAGGAAAACGGTATTGAGAAATTCTTTGTCACCCGCGGTTTGGATAAATGTATTTTCATGTTTGCCGAGGGCGAATGGCGTCTGCAGGAGGCGCGTTTTAAAAACCTTTCATTCACCAAAGGCGAGGCGCGTTCTTTTAATCGCATGTTCTTTTCCGGCGCCGTTGAGGTCTTGCCGGACAAGCAGGGGCGGTTCATTATCCCACAATATTTAAAAGATTTTGCCGGCATCAAAAAAGATGCGGTTGTCATAGGTATTTCTAATCGTATTGAAATTTGGGAAACTCGCCTCTGGCAGGAATTTTTTAGTAAATCCAGCGGGGATTTTGAAAAGACCGCGGAACATATGTTGGATGTGGATTGATAATGGGGACCGGGGAAGGCACCCATATACCTGTCATGCCTGTAGAGGCTCTTGAATTTTTGAGTTTGCCTCAAGGTGGGGTAGCGGTGGACGGGACGCTGGGGCTCGGCGGGCACGCGGTATTGATGGCCCAGGCCTTAGGACCTCATGGACATTTGATCGCCATTGATCGCGACGGCGCTGCTTTAAGGGTCGCTCAAAAAAGGCTCGTTTCTCTAGATTTAAAGATTGATTTGTTACAGGGAAATTTCAGTTCGCTTGATACAATTTTGGGCGGCCTTAAAGTGAGCGCTGTTGACGGTATATTGTTGGACCTGGGTATATCCAGTTTTCAGTTGGATGATCCGGCTCGTGGTTTTGCTTTTAGGTCCGACGGGCCTTTGGATATGAGGATGGATGCCGCATCCCAAGGGATCTCAGCAGAGGATTTGGTCAATACGTTTAAAGAAGCTGAACTTGAGAGAATTATTTGGGAATTTGGCGAGGAACGTTTCGCCCGTCGTATTGCCGAGGCCATTGTGATGCAAAGGGCCCAGGCAAGGATCACGACGACTCAAAAGTTGGCCGATATTATTTTGCGCGCTTTGCCCAAGGGTTATACCCGTGGGCGTATTCATCCGGCCACCAGGACATTTCAGGCCATTAGGATCGTTGTCAACGGAGAATTAGGTGCGCTGGCTCAGGGGTTGGAAGTTTGCTTCAGGGCATTAAAAAGTGGCGGACGTTTGTGTGTGATCTCCTTCCATTCGCTGGAAGACCGCCTCGTGAAGAATAAATTTAAATTTTGGGCGCAGGAACAAGAAGGTCTCATGTTAACGAAAAGACCTTTGGTGGCAGGTGAAACGGAATGTGCCGCCAACCCGCGCAGCCGTAGTGCCAAAATGCGGGGCATTGAAAGGATTAGATGAGCTTAAAAGTGTATTTTAAAGTTGCCACGTTTGTCACTATAATAGCTTTGCTTTATATCCATATGCAGATGAAGATCTTTGAACTATCCTATAATGGTAAAGATAAAGAAAAAATCATCCATGAGTTAAATGACAGTAACGGAGCATTAAGCCATCAGATCCTGACCCTTAAATCCGCTAATAATTTAGGTAATGAACTTTTAGACCATGATAACAGTTTGCAGTTCATGGATAATGAACGGGTCATGACGGTCATGACATCCACGAGGGGCATGCAGCGCTTGGCAGAACCAAAGGCTAAAGTCGGAAACCCCGCCTGGAATTTATTTTCATTTTTAGGCGCTCAGGAAGCCAAGGCCTGGGAATAAAAAATTACTAGAATAAATTGAGGTTAAATTGTTTCTGCGCAAGTATCCACATCGTTTTGCTGTGGTGTCCATATTTTTATTCGTAGGTTTTGCATACTCCATCGGATTTTTGATCTTCATCCAGATCTTCCGTTCTGATTACTTAAGTAATCTTGCCCAGCGTCAGCATGAACACTCCATGGTCTTAGAACCGCGTCGGGGAACTATTTATGATCGCAATTTGAGGGCTTTAGCGATCAATTTGCCGGTTTATTCGATCTATGCCAATGCCCGGTCCATGCGTCAGGAGCACGATGAGGATGACGCAGTAGCTAAATTATCCGGTATTTTGAAGACGGATCCTAAACAGATCCGTGATAAATTGGAAAAGGATAAATATTTCGTTTGGATAGCACGTAAGGTCCCGCAAGAGATCTATCTTCAGATCAAGAACCTGAAATTACCGGGCATTGGTTTTATTAAAGAGAGCAAACGTTTTTATCCCAATTGTGAATTAGCTTCGCATTTGATCGGTTTTGCCGGTCTTGATAATAATGGATTGGATGGCCTTGAACGTGATTATGATAAATATTTGAAAGGACAGCCTGGTCATGCGATCATCTTGCGTGATGCCCGCTCGAGAGAGTTGATGTTTGATAAAGGGTATATCGCCCCGGTGGATGGTTTTAGTGTTGTCTTGACCATTGATGAAACGATCCAATTCATCGCCGAGAGGGCCTTGGATAAGATGTATAAGAAATATAACTGCAAGGGGGCCAGCATTATTATCATGGATCCCAGGACCGGAGAGATCCTCGCTTTTGCCAACCGTCCAACTTATAATTTAGAGCAAGCTTCAAAAAGTACGCCGGAGTCGCGGACCGATCGCGCCATTGTTTTTACCTTTGAACCGGGCTCAGTTTTTAAGATCGTTACTGCTTCGGCAGCTTTGCAAGAAAGAGTGGTTACAGAGGGATCCATGATCAATTGTGAGCATGGGGCCTATCGCGTGGCCAATCATATTTTACATGACCATGAACCCTTGGGGCTGATCACTTTTAAACAAGTCATTGAGCAGTCGAGCAATATCGGGACCACCAAGGTGGCCCAGCGCCTGGGGCCGCAGCGGGTCTATAATTACGCCCATCATTTTCGTTTCGGCATTAAGACGGGGATCGACCTTCCCGGAGAGGCTTCAGGTATCTTGAAACCCGTGAGCCAATGGTCCAAGACTTCCATCGGGGCGATACCGATAGGCCAAGAAGTGACCGTAACACCTATTCAATTGATGGGGGCCATCTCGGCGATAGCCAATGACGGGATCTATATGCGGCCATTCGTGGTTAAATATATCAAGGATGCCCAGGGCCAGATCATTTATCAGCACGCGCCTAAGATCTTGGATAAGGTGATCTCTAAGGCAACATCAAAACGGATGAAGGGTATTTTACAAGGGGTGGTGGATGAAGGGACCGGAAAGAAGGCATCTATTCCTGGTGTGACCGTCGCGGGTAAAACAGGAACCGCACAAAAAGTGGTGGGCGGTACCTATTCACATTCACATTTTTATGCTACCTTTGCCGGTTTTGCCCCGGTGGATAATCCTCGGCTGGCCTGTGTGGTGGTTTTTGATGATCCCCACCCAGCTTATTATGCAGCCACAGTGGCAGCACCTGTGTTTTCTGAAGCGGTAGGGGATTCATTGAAATACCTTAATACCCAGCGAGAACCTGCAACTGATGATGATTCCCCTGGCTAAAGGATGTTCCATGCGTTTAAGAGAACTTTTAAATGGTATTTATTCTAAAGCTTTGCCTGCCTCATATCAGGATTTTGAGGTTCGTACGGTTTCTTGTGATTCGCGCGAGAAACAAGAAAATGGATTATTTGTGGCCCTGGCCGGCACTAAACTTAATGGTGAGGATTTTATCAAGGACGCGCTGGCCCAAGGGGCGAAAATTATCGCTAAACAATCTAAATCCAATGTCATTCCCGCGAAAGCGGGAATCCAGAAAAATGGATCCCCGATTAAAACATTCGGGGATGACATAATAGTGGAGGGGGTTTGTATTTTAGAGGTGGATGATCCTAAACAGTTCCTGTACTGCATAGGACAGAAATTCTTTGGTAACCCCACGGGTAAGATCAACAGCATTGGTATCACCGGTACAAATGGTAAAACCACGATAACGTATTTGATCGAATCTATTATTCATGCGTATTCCCGACATTGTGGAGTGATCGGAACGGTTAATTACCGCATCGGCGAGAAGATCTTGCCTGCTAAAAATACCACTCCTGGATTCTTGGACATTCAGCGATATTTGGCG
>Ga0302320_10014023_pt1 | contig 16622 bp, 14 predicted proteins | sample Bog_T0_3_FD_202130 | JGI IMG/M metagenome (GOLD analysis project Ga0302320, IMG submission 202130) | Peat permafrost microbial communities from Stordalen Mire near Abisko, Sweden - Bog_T0_3 | ecosystem: Environmental > Terrestrial > Soil > Wetlands > Peat | place: Sweden: Abisko, Stordalen Mire... | reverse complement strand
GGCCGTTCGTCGTCATCAGAATCACCGCATCCACGAATTGGCGCGTAGATTCCTGGCAATGGTCAAAGATGCGCGGCAGATGCGCGGTTTGGCGGTCTGATGCTGCACAGAGATTTACTCACTGTCGTTCGATTGCGAGCTACTGCATGGCGCACAAGTCCACGCTGCGTTGTGCGATGCGCGATGCGGCAACCGCGGCCTGACCGTAGCTCAGTCCGCCGTCGCCAGGGCTGACCTTGGTTTGAAGCAGAACTCGGAAGCCTCTTGCTTCCAGCTCCCGACGTAGCAGGCGCGTCAGAAGACGATTGTGCATGCAGCCGCCGGAGAGGCAGACTGTCGTGAGCGTTGCGTGTGCGGGGTTCATGCTTTGTTCGCGGAGCCGGATGCGCTCGGCAGCGCCGGCAAAACTTACTGCCAGCCAGGAATGAAATCTTGCGCTGATTTGGCTTGCGGGGACTTTTGCGCTCAAGTTGGAGAGCACTTGGCGCAGCATTTTGCGCGGTTCTATGAGCAGTGCGCTCGGCCCATCGGAGATTTCTACTTGGTAGGCGCCGCAATCGTCTTCGCTCGCCACGCCTTCCAGTTCGATTGCGGCTTGCGCCTCGTAGTCTACCGAATGCCGGCCGAGCACGAGAGCGGCAACGGCGTCGAAGAGACGGCCGCAGCTTGAAGTCACTGGCGCTACACGTCCGCGAAGAAGCCATTGCAGGAGCAAGGGGGCATCCGGCGCGGGGAAGGCAGCGCTGCGCGCCGCCTCTTCTCCGAGACAAGTGACAATGGCGCTCAACGCCATGCGCCAAGGCTGCTCGACGGCGCGGTCGCCGCCGGGCATTGGTATTGGTCGCAGATGGGCGACGCGATCGAAACCGGTGAGCGAAGCCGTCATCACCTCGCCACCCCAGACCGTGCCATCGGTTCCATACCCCGTGCCATCGAGTGCGATGCCGATCACTCTCTCTTGCAAACCATGCTCCGCCATGCAGGAGGCGATATGCGCATGATGATGTTGAACGCCGATTAACGGCAGACTATGTGCACGGGCGTAGTCCGAAGCCCATTGCGTCGAAAGATAATCGGGATGAAGATCGTGGACTACATATTCGGGCTCAATCTCGAAAGTGGACTTCATGTGTGTGAGAGCCGATTCAAAGAACTCAAGCGAGCTGCGATCGCGCAGATCGCCGAGATGCTGGCTCTGGTAGGCCTCTCTACCGCGCGCAAGGGTGAAGACGTTCTTCATCTCGCCGCCTACCGCTAGCAGCGGAGGCGCATCGACTGGCAAGGAAACGGGTAAAGGTACAAACCCTCGCGCGCGGCGTATGACCTGTGGAGTGCGTTCAACGACAGCGAAGACGGAATCATCGCATCGCTGGAGAATTTCGCGGTTGTGCATGAGAAAGCCATCGGCAATGACGGCGAGGCGCTGCTGCGCTTCGGTGTTATCGATGCATATGGGCTCGTCGGATAGGTTCGCGCTGGTCATCACCAGGGCGCTGAGTTCGCCGGTTGCAAACAGCAGATGGTGGAGAGGGGCGTAGGGAAGAAAGATTCCCAGCCACGGAATTCCCGGCGCGACGGAGGGCGCAATGGCTGCCTTCGACGAGTTGATGTCTTCGGGGCGGAATCTGCGGCGCAGCAGGACAACGGGCGCTTGAGGTCCTGTGAGCAACTGAATCTCTGCATCCGATATTTCGCAAAGCGCGCGGGCGGCGGCGAGATCATTGACCATTATGGCGAATGGCTTTGCTGCGCGGTGCTTGCGCTGGCGCAGCCGCTGAACGGCTTGCTCATTTCCGGCATCGACAGCCAGATGAAATCCGCCGACGCCTTTGATGGCGATGATCTGGCCTTGGCCGAGGCGATGAATTGTCTCTTGCAGCGTGTCGCTGGCTATAGCTTGTTGCCGATGCGATTCTGCTTGAACGTCTTGAGTTGGAAGTGCGCTGTTCTCTACAAACTCCAGCTTTGGGCCGCATTTGGGGCAGGCATTTGGCTGCGCGTGAAATCTGCGGTTTGCGGGGTCGTCGTACTCCCGCTGGCAGGCGGGGCACATCGTAAACGGTGCCATGGATGTGTGCTGCCTGTCATAGGGTACTTTGCGCGTGATGGTGAAGCGCGGGCCGCAGTTGGTGCAATTCAGAAAGGGATAGCGGAAGCGTCGGTCGGATGGGTCGAGCAACTCATGACGGCAATCGGCGCAGGTTGCAGCGTCGGCTGGAATTCCGGTGTGCGCGCTGCCGCCATGGATGCTGGTGTGGATGAAAAAATCATTCTCCATGCGGGGCGCTATGGATTCGCATGAAACTTCATCGACGCGCGCCAGCGGCGGCTGCTCTGTCTTCAGACGAGCAATAAGTTCCTGGACGCGCTGCGGCTCCCCTTCCACTTCGGCGAGAACGCCCTCGCTGTCGTTGCTGACCCAGCCGCCGAGGAGCGCCGTCACTGCAAGCTTGTAGAAGAAGGGTCTGTAGCCGACGCCCTGGACCAGTCCACGTACACGGATGCGAAGGCGCGTGCGCTCGCCCGTGAGTGGTTCTTGCGATTGCGCGTCAACGATGAGCGGGCTCGGCATACGCATCCTCGCGCACGGCGGACAATTTGCCGTGCAGCCACCTTAGCCACGTATCCATTCCGCCCTCGCGTGTGGCTGACGTGCGGATGATTTCCATGCCGGGATGAATGCGGCGGGCATTGCGCTCGGCCTCATCGGCATCGAAGGGAACCAGGCCGAGCAGGTCGACTTTCGTCATCAGGAATAGGGACGATTTGAAGAAGATGGAGGGATACTTGAGCGGCTTGTCTTCGCCTTCGGTGACCGAAAGGAGCACGATCTTGTCATGCTCGCCGAGATCGTAGCTTGAGGGGCAGACGAGGTTGCCGACGTTTTCGATGAAGAGGATGTCGAGTTCATCGAGTATCCAATCTTCAAGTGCGCGCTCGATCATGGTTCCATCCAGATGACAGGTTCCGCCGGTTGTGATCTGCTTGACCGGGTAGCCGTAGCGGGCCAGGCGGCGTGCGTCATTGTCGGTTTGCAAATCGCCAGTAATCACAGCCACGCGAAGGCGCGGGGTTTGCTCACCGAGCGCCAGGAGCGTCTTTTCAAGCAGAGCGGTCTTGCCCGAGCCGGGCGAGGAGATCAGATTCACGCACAGCAGGCCGGCGGACTTATAGCGCTCGCGCAGGCTCGCGGCAATTCGCTGATTCTCGCTCAACACTTTTTGCTTCAGGGAAATCTCTTCGGTTGTGCTCATCGTAATCGACCTCCAGTCCATCCAGTTCCATTTCATCGGAGCCGCTGAGAATCGTCTGCGACGATTGGCAGCGTTCGCAATCCCGCACGGTGCTGTCAGAGATCATTCTGTGACCGCATGACAGGCACATGCACTCGCCGGGAATTACTCGGGCGTCGAGCTTCAAACCTTCCAGATCGGTTCCGGCGACGGCGATGTCAAAGCAGAAACGGAGCGCTTCAACGTCAACAGCGGCCAATATGCCGAGTTTCACGCCGATGCGCAGCGGCTTCGCTCCGGGTAAGGACTTCAACTCAGTTCGCACGGCAGTCAGAATCGATTCGGCGATGGATAATTCGTGCATCTCTTCGTGCGCCTTTCGTAAGCCTCAGCAGATGCGAGGCAACTGATCCTGCGCCAGCATGTCGACGATTCTTTCCGTACCGAGCGAGGTACGCATGGTTACCATGCGCGGATGCTTCTCGGTGACTTCACCGATGATGCGCGCTTCACTGCCGGTCTCGATATTTCGCATGGCTGCTACAGAAGCAGCTGCTTCCGCAGCGGGAACAAAGGCAATCATCTTGCCTTCGTTGGCGACGTAGAGCGGGTCGAGACCGAAGAGTTCACATGCGCCGCGCACGACTTCGCTGACGGGAATCGCTCGCTGGTCGATTTCCATGCCGTTGCCGCTCTTCTGGGCGATTTCATTCAATGCGGAGCTGAGGCCGCCGCGGGTGAGGTCGCGCATGGCGTGAAGAGTTGGCGCGGCGGCCATGGCGGCTGCGCAGAGCAGATGGAGGGGCGCAGAGTCGGAGTGCAGATCACCGCCGAGCTCCATGCCTTCGCGCTGCGCAAGGATGGTGATGCCGTGATCGCCGAGCGAGCCGCTGAGGATGATTTTGTCGCCGGGGCGCACATTGGCGGCGGAATAGTTGATGCCGCTGGGAATGAAGCCGACGCCGGCGGTGTTGATATAGATCTGATCGCCACTGCCTTTTTCTACTACTTTTGTGTCGCCGGTGATGATCTCAACTCCGCAACGGCGGGCAGCGTGACTCATGGAATCGACAATTTGTCTTAATGTATCGAGCGAAAGACCTTCTTCCAGGATGAATCCGGCGCTCAGATATTTTGGCGTGGCTCCGCCGACGGCAAGGTCGTTTACGGTTCCGTATACGGCGAGTTCGCCAATGTTGCCGCCGGGAAAGAAGAGCGGCTTTACGACATAGGAGTCGGTGGACATGGCGATGCGACCGGCGGGGGCTTCAAAGACTCCCTGATCGTCGCCGCGTTCGAGTGCTGTGTTTCTGAAAGCCGGAAGAAAGGTCTCTTCCATCATTCGCGCGGAGAGGCGTCCACCGGAGCCGTGGCCTAAGACGACAAACTCGTCGGTTGGGATGGGAAGCGGACAGGAGAGCACACTCATCGCGCGCCTCCGGCCAACTCCGCTGCCGACTCATAACGGCGGTATTGATAGTAGGCCGCGCAGGCACCTTCGCTGGATACCATGGGCGCGCCGAGCGGGCGCTCCGGCGTGCAGCGCACACCGAAGGCAGAGCACTCGGGGGGCTTTTTGCGGCCTTGCAGGATCATGGCGCTGATGCATTCCTTCGGCTCTTCGACGAATTTGTCGGCAAGGCCAAACTTTGCCTCGGCATCCCACGCTGCGTATTTTGCGCGAACCTTGAGACCGCTCTTTGGAATCTCACCCAGGCCGCGCCACTTGCGGTCGCAGACCTCCAAGACATCAGTCAGCATGGTTTGGGCCAATGGGTTGCCTTCGACCCGCACGGAGCGCGAGTACTGATTCTCGACCTCGGCGCGACCGGATTCGAGCTGGTCTACGAGAAGGACGATCGCTTCGAGCAGATCGACGGGTTCAAAGCCGCCAACAACAATGGGCAAGTGAAACTCGTGGGCGATGCTGTGATAGTCGTCAAGGCCGACGATGGAGCAGACGTGGCCGGGCGCGATCAGGCCCTGCACGCGATTGCCGGAGTCGCTTAACAAGGCTCGCAACGCGGGAGGAACGAGAACATGAGACGCGAGCAGGGAGAAGTTCGTGATGCCCTGGCGCCCGGCCTGCCACACTGCGGCAGCATTAGGCGGCGCTGTGGTTTCAAAGCCGACGCCGAAAAAGACAATCTCGCGCGATGGATTTTCGCGTGCAATCTTCAAGGCGTCGAGCGGCGAGTAGACCATGCGTACGTTGCCGCCTTTGGCTTTCACATGCAGCAGGTCGGTTGTTGAACCGGGAACGCGCATCATGTCGCCATACGTGGCGAGAATTACATTCGGCATTTCGGCAAGCGTGAGCGCTTTGTCGATGGTTTCGAGCGGCGTAACGCAAACCGGGCAGCCCGGGCCGTGGATCATCTCCATGCCGGCGGGCAGCAGGCCGTCAATGCCGTAGCGAACGAGGGTGTGCGTCTGGCCGCCGCAGACCTCCATGAGCACCCAGGGCTTTGTGGCTTTGCTTTTCAATTTTGCAACGAGCGCGTTGGCAATTTTTTCGTCGCGGTATTCGTCAAGGTGCTTCATGGGGTTGCCTCCTCGACGCCGACCTCTTCTTCGAGAGTGCCGAGTTCGCGCAGGTAAGCGAGCGTGCTGAGTGCATCTTCCTCGTCGACCATGGTGATGGCGAAGCCTACATGCACCAGGACGTAGTCGCCGGGCTCGGCCTCGGGTAGAAAGTCGAAGCAGGCCTCGCGCACGATGCCGCCGAACTCGACGCGGCCGCGCAGCAGGCCATTCAGAAGCGATTTATCGAGTACTTTTCCTGGAATGGCGAGACACACGGCATTTCACCTCAACGGCGTTCATCATAGATACGCGGAAATGGGATGCGATGTGATCCAGATCACCTAGTGATTCGGTCCTTAATAGTGTCTTGGGTTCCCACCCTTGCGCCAGAAAAAAGGCGCAAGGATGGGGCACGGGCAATGCACTGTTCTCCAACGGTCTGAGATTGGTCGAGGCATCCGCGTGTTCAATTTTCAGCCAGTCAGCCCCGCTATGCGCGACAGCAAGTCAATCGTGGGAGCGCCACCGAGGAAGCTAAATTTGTAATTTCTAATGGCGTGAAACGACTGTAACCATCGCAAGAGCCGCGCGAAATTCCCCAAGCAAAGCCGTGTGACACAGCGCACATCCTGTGCTTCATTCTTCGAGCTACCTTGCGTATGATTCATCGGCAAGCCAGCCGTGGCGTTGCCTCTGTCATTTTCAGGAAGCGAGGTGTTATGGCGCAGTCCATTTGGGGTGCAATGCAGCAGAAGGGTTACAGCCGCAGGGATTTTTTGCAGTTCTGTTCGGCGGCGGCGGCAGCGGCGGGGTTTGGCCAAAGCGGTTTTGCGCAGGTGGTGTCGGCGTTTGAGAAGAAAGACAAGCCGGCCGTGGTGTGGATGCACTTTCAGGAGTGCACATGTTGCAGCGAGTCGTTCCTGCGGTCATCGCATCCCATCGTTGCGGATGCGCTGCTGGATGTGCTGAGCCTGAACTATTCAGAAACGCTTATGGCGGCCTCCGGCTTCCAGGCTGAAAAGAGCCTGAGCGACACCATCAAGAACAACAAGGGCAAGTACATTGTGCTTGTTGAGGGCGCGGTGCCAACGAAGGACGGCGGCGTCTATTGCATGATCGGCGGCAAGACGGCGGAGTCGATTTTGCAGACTGTGGCCGCAGATGCCGCGGCGATCGTGGCGTGGGGCAGTTGCGCTTCGAACGGCTGCGTGCAGGCGGCGAAGCCGAATCCGACTGGCGCGACACCTATTTACAAACTTGTGGACAAGCCGGTGATCAACGTGCCCGGCTGCCCGCCGATTGCCGACGTGATGATGAGCATTGTGACGCACCTGCTGGTTGTGGGCCAAGTTCCGGAGTTGGACGGCCAGGGAAGGCCGAAGGAGTTCTACGGGCGCCGCGTTCACGACACTTGCTATCGCCGAGCTAATTACGACGCGGGCTTGTTCGTGGAAAACTGGGACGACGAAGGCGCGCGCAAGGGGTATTGCCTTTACAAGATGGGCTGCAAGGGTCCGGTTACTTACAACGCCTGCTCGGTGGTGAAGTGGAACGAAGGCACGAGCTATCCGATTCAGTCGGGCCACAACTGCATTGGCTGCAGCGAGGCGGGCTTCTGGGATAACGGCCCGTTCTACCAGCATCTGTCCTCCTTCCCCGGCTTTGGGGTGGAGAGCACAGCCGATACGGTGGGCGAGGTTGTCGCAATAGCCACGGTGGCCGGAGTAGCAGCGCATGTGGTTGCGACCAACATACAAAAGAGAAAAGTAATTGCGGAAGTCCATGAAGAAGATCAAAAGGAATCGTGAGGGCCTATGGCACGCGTTGTCGTCGATCCAGTAACTCGCATTGAAGGCCACCTGCGCGTTGAGGCAGTGGTGGAAAACGGCTTTATCACGGACGCATTCAGCTCGGGCACGATGGTGCGCGGCTTGGAAAAGATTTTGATTGGCCGCGATCCGCGCGACGCCTGGGCTATTACCGAACGCGTCTGCGGAGTTTGCACCACGGTTCATGCGCTGGCCAGCGTGCGCTCGGTTGAGGACGCGTTGGGCATCTCGGTCCCGCCCACGGCGGAGCTGATTCGCAACATCATGCTGACGACGCAGTACGTGCAGGACCACGTGATCCACTTCTATCACCTGCATGCGCTGGACTGGGTGGACATTGTCAACGCGCTGAAGGCGGACCCGAAGAAGGCCGCGGAGCTGGCGCAATCGTTTTCCAAGTGGGACAAGAACACACCCGCGTATTTCACCGAGGTGCAGGACAAGATCAAGTCTTTCGCCGCGAGCGGTCTGGGAATTTTTGCCAACGGCTATTGGGGCCATCCGGCTTACAAGCTGCCGCCAGAGGTGAACCTGATCGGCGTGGCGCACTACCTCGATGCGTTGATGTGGCAGAAGGAGATTGTCAAGATCCATGCCGTGTTCGGCGGCAAGAATCCGCATCCGAATTATCTTGTCGGCGGCGTACCTTGCTCCATCAATCTGAACGAAGTTGCAGCGATCAACTCCGAGCGGCTGAATCTTGTTTCGAAATTGATAAGCCAGGCAGACGAGTTCGTCAATCAGGTTTACATTCCCGACCTGCTGGCCGTGGCTTCGTTCTACAAGGACTGGGCGAACTACGGCGGCGGCCTGCACAACTATCTTTGCTACGGCGAATTTCCCACCAAGGGCTACAACCATCCGGAGTCGTTCAAGTATGCGCGCGGCGCGATACTCAATCGCGATCTGAGTACGGTGTATCCGGTCAATCCGAAGGACTCGCAGGAGATCAAGGAGTACATCGCGAGTTCCTGGTACAGCTACGATGGCGGAGACAAGGAGGGCATCCATCCGTGGGCCGGAGAAACAAAGATCAACTACACCGGGCCGAAGCCTCCGTTCGAAACACTGGAAGGCTACGAGAAATATTCCTTCCTGAAGACGCCGCGCTGGAAAGAGAACCCGATGGAAGTGGGGCCACTGGCGCGGTTGCTGGTGTCTTACGCTGCAGGCCATGCGGATGTGAAGGAGTTGGTGGGCGCGACGCTGGGCAAGTTGAACGTTCCGGTGACGGCGTTGTTCTCAACTCTTGGGCGCACGGCAGCGCGGGGCGTGGATGCGGCGCTGGCGATGGTGTGGCTGAAGGAGTTCTTTGGCCAGTTGATGGACCAAGTCAAGATCAACGAAGTGTCGACCTTCAACGGCGAGAAGTGGGAGCCGAAGAGCTGGCCGGCGGAAGCCGAGGGCGTGGGACTTGTGGAGGCTCCGCGCGGCGCACTGGCGCACTGGATCAAGATCAAGAACAGCGCCATCGACAACTATCAACTGGTTGTGCCGACGACATGGAATGGTTCGCCTCGAGACGCCAAGCAGCAGCACTCCAGCTTTGAAGCCTCGCTGATCGGCACGCCGGTGGCAAATCTTGAGCAGCCGCTGGAGATCATTCGCACCATCCATTCCTATGACCCGTGCCTGGCCTGCGCCGTTCATCTTTACGACCCGCAGGGCCGCCACATTCACCAGATTTCATTCGAGTGAGGGCTATGAGCACCCAAAGCATTCCCGCAAACGATTCCTATGGCAGCAGCGGCACGACTCCGGTTGAATACCGACGCGTGTACGTATGGGAGCTGCCCGTGCGCGTCTATCACTGGATCAACGCCGTGGTGCTGGTTGGCCTGTGCGTGACCGGCTACCTCATTGGTGCGCCGATTCGTCTGTTCAATGCCCCCGAAGCGTATCAACAGTACTGGTTCGGCTCGATCCGCTTCACGCACTTCCTCTGCGCCTACGTCTACATCTTCAACTTTCTGGCGCGGCTCTATTGGGGATTTGTGGGCAACAAGTACTCAAGCTGGCGCGCGTTCTTCCCGCTGAAGCCCTCGCAGCGGCAGGAGATTGTGGACGTGATCAAGGCCGATGTGCTCGAAGTCAAGTTGCATGGCCCCATCTCCACCGGCCACAATTCGCTTGCCGGGCTGATCTACTTCTTTACCTTCCTGGCTTTTGCTTTTCAAACCATCACCGGGTTTGCGCTCTACTCCAGCATGAGCAACTGGTGGCTGCCGCATATGTTTGCATGGGTCGTGCCGCTCATGGGCGGTGACATCAGTGTGCGCTTCTGGCATCATATTTTTCTCTGGTTCTTTGTCACGTTTATCGTGATTCATATTTATCTGGCCTTCTATCACGATTACATTGAGGGCCGGGGCACCGTGTCCTCCATCATCGGCGGATGGAAGTTCGATCGGGAAAGCAAGAATGAAAAATAGCAACAACAAAACGCTGGTGCTGGGGCTGGGCAACGTGCTCATGGGCGACGAGGGAGTCGGCGTCTATGTGGTGCGGGAAGTGGAACAGGAACTTGCCGGACTCGAATTCGAAGAGCCGATCGAATGCCTGGATGGCGGCACGGGCGGCTTTACGCTGCTCGAGCCGCTGCAGAGCGCGGGTCGCGTGATTCTCATCGACGCGGCGGCTAACGGCAATCCTCCGGGAACTGTCGTCCGCACCATGCCGCGCTTCTCGCGGGATTACCCGCCCACGCTCACCGCGCACGACATCGGCGTGAAAGATCTGCTGGATGTTTTTTACATTCAGGGCGGCGGGCCGGAGGTAGTGCTCTACGCGATCAGCATTGACCCGCGACAGCCCATCCGCATGGAGCTTTCTGAGGTGGCACGGCAGGCCGTATCTATCACGGTGAAAGAGATTCTCGGGGAGTTTTCCGTGGCGGCGTAGGAGTTCAGTTGTACTTACGTGGAAGATGGCATTTTCGTAATAAACGTGTAGCGTAGTGCCCCGGTCTCAAATGGATTGGAGCATTTGCTTGTTTTTACTCTTAGCGAGTCAGCCGCGCTCTGCGCGATAGCAAGTCAGCCCCGATCACAAGCCTAAAGGCTCAGCAATTATGAGCAGCTTCAGGATGTGAAACCACCTGCTCCCTCCGAAGTATCCGATCTACAACAAAAGTAGTTTCAGGACGGTATAATTCATCCGGGTCAGATTCCGCCCTGTTTACAAAACTCTCGGAGGAGTTACCCAGCCAGTGGCAAATCATGATCGCAAGTCGAAGGTCTGGGCGGTAATTCGCGTCTCGGCCGGGAACTTTCTCGAGATGTACGACTTCATGGTCTTTGGCTATTATGCTGCTGCCATTGGCCGGGCGTTCTTTCCCAGCGGAAATCCTTACGTATCGCTCTCGCTGTCGCTCATGACTTTCGGCGCGGGCTTTCTCATGCGGCCAATCGGTGCCATCGTCCTCGGCGCATACTGTGACCGGCACGGGCGTCGCAAGGGACTCATACTCGCATTGGCCCTGATGTCCGTCGGAATGCTATCGATCGCCTGCGTCCCGGGCTATGCGGCCATTGGCCTTGCCGCGCCGCTGTTGGTGCTCTCCGGTCGTCTTCTCCAGGGTTTTTCCGCAGGCATGGAACTGGGCGGCGTCTCCGTCTACCTTTCTGAAATCGCTACGCCGGGGCACAAGGGATTCTATGTAAGTTGGCAGTCTGCCAGCCAGCAGGTGGTGGTGATGGTTGCCGCACTCATCGGCCTGTCGCTGGATAAATGGCTTACGGCGCGGCAGATGGCAGACTGGGGCTGGCGCGTGCCGCTTTGGATCGGCTGCCTTGTCATTCCTGTGCTGTTGAAGCTGCAAAGCTCACTTGAGGAGACCGATGAATTCAACTCGCGAAAGATCCACCCCACCATGGGCGAAATCTTCCGCTCCCTGCTTGCCAACACCAAACTCGTTCTCATCGGAATGATGTTCTTTACCATGACGACGGTCTCGTTTTATATGATCACGGCCTACACGCCCACCTTTGGGACCTCCGTGCTTCATCTTGCCAGCATGGACAGTTTCGTTGTTACATTCTGCGTTGGCGTCTCCAATCTCATCTGGCTTCCAGTCATGGGCGCGCTGTCTGACAGGATCGGCCGCATGCCGCTGCTTGTTCTATGCACGGTGCTGATGCTTCTCACCGCTTACCCGGCTATGTTGTGGCTCGTCGCCGGCCCCACGTTTGGAAAACTTCTCGCCGTCGAGTTATGGTTCTCCTTTGTGTATGGCAGCTACAACGGAGCGCTCATCGTATTCATGACCGAGATTATTCCCATTGAAGTGCGCACGCTCGGCTTCTCGCTGGCCTACAGCCTTGCTACTTCTCTATTTGGCGGATTCACGCCTGCCATCAGCACCTATCTGATCCACGCCACCGGCAACCGCGCTGTGCCGGGCCTGTGGCTTTCCTTCGCCGCGGCCTGCGGACTGCTGGCGGCTTTTCTGGCGCGCGGCCGCGCTAGGGCATTGAAGTCCATGACACTGTCGGTGCCGTGACCGCATAGATTCGTGCTTTCCCAGGTCTCAAAAACGAGACCTGGGGCACCCAAATTTAAAGGCAGGATAAAAAAAATTACGCGGTCATGGTACGAGGAGTAGTGCCGGAATTATAGTTAAGAATCCATAAGGAGAAGACTCACTTGAAACTCTCACCAAGAGTAATTGTTGCACTGGTATGTATTGCGGCGTCCCTTCCAATTCCCATCGCCGCCGCGCAGGATCTCACGGTCATGACCTCTGGCGGATTCGCCGCTCCGGTCGAGCACCTGGTTCCGAAGTTCGAAGCGTCCTCTGGCTTGCACGTGGCTCAGGTCCATGGCGCTTCCATGGGTACTACCACGACTGCAATCCCCATGCGCTTGGCGCGCAGCGAGCCAGCGGATGTAGTCATCCTTGCCAGAAGCGCTCTCGATGCACTTGCCAAACAGGGGTTAGTGATTGAAGGCAGCCAGGTTGATCTGGTTCGCTCGAAGATCGGCATGGCCGTCAAGGCGGGCGCGCCGGTGCCGGATATCGGGACGGTTGCCGCGTTCAAGAAGACTCTGTTGGCCGCAAAGTCCATTGCCTACTCCGACAGCGCGAGCGGCGTGTACATTGAAACCGAGATGTACAAGAAACTACGCATCGAGAGCCAGGCAGCCCGCAAGAGCACCAAAATCCTTGGCGATCCCGTCGGCGGAGTGGTTGCAAAAGGGGATGCCGAAATTGGCTTTCAGCAGATGAGCGAGTTGAAGCCCATCCCCGGCATCACGATCGTCGGGCCCATACCGGACGAAGTGCAGCAAATCACGGTTTTTTCAGCCGGCATAGTTGCCGCAAGCAAGCATAAGGGCGCGGCTCGCGCATTGATTGCTTACCTCGCATCCGCTTCCGCTTGCCCGGTGATAGTGCAAGACGCGCTGGAACCAACGGCGTGCGCGACCGGCAAGAAATGAGTCTTGAGCAACCCAGTGAGGCTAAAATTATTCATTGAAAATGACTTAGTTACAACTGTAGTACTAAGGGTTCAGACATGCTCCGTTCTTCTTCACAAAAAAGTCTTTTAACCGAAACCAACGTACACCTCAAACAGCTGTCATTAGGTCAGACGCAGGTGTCTGAAGCAATTGGACGATGGTATTGGCGATACCTTCGTATCAAGGGTGCGGGATGAGGGCTGCTTCGTTGGTTCAATTATGGGGATTGCCCGGTTGGAGAAAAACTGGTCCCTTCAGCGCTGCGCCACACTAACACTCACGCTGGTACAAATTACCGGGTAGTCCACCCAAGGTACGAAATCAAGCGGTCAAAGCACTAATTCAGCAGCGATTCCCAGTTGGCCGGCACTCTTCCCGCCGGTCCAGGTACGGACTGATTCTTGGGATGCGAATGCGGCGGAAGCAACCCCACACCTTCGATCATCGCTCGCTTCTCGTAATCGTAGAACCAATCCTCAACCGGCTCGAAGCTGGCAATGATTGGATGCCCCGTTGCCGCGGCATGCTTGGATGCATGCTGGCTCGGAGAACTGTCGCAGCATCCGATGTGCCCGCACTTCGCGCACCGGCGGAGATGAAACCACCAACCATCCGGCGATGCCAGGCATTCCAAACACCCACTGCCACTCGGCTTCGAAGCGGGGTTGATTCCGCGCTGATTTGTCTTCATTTCGATTTTCCTCGCTTTGACGTGACGTCTTCGGTTCCCCAACTTCCTGGCCAGTTGGTTGTGAACTCCGCACCAGGCGTTCTCGGCTCCCAAACTCTTCTCAGATTGTTTCAAGCGCCAGCCCGACTCTGCAATGGGACGATGGTATCGGCGATGTGTCCAATCCGCACTTTGGTATTGGTCGATACGCTTCCCTCTTTCCCACACCGCCTACTACCGCGACGGGCAGATATCTACATCTCCCGCCGCGCTACACTAGAGCAGAATCCGAGTAACAGTGCCCATTGGACGATAGTGAAAGGTGTCATTTTCTTAAGGAAAATGACACTTGACGGGCGTGCAGTTGGGTACATCTACTCGGATTCTGCTGTAAAGCCCGGACGCCGCCGGCATCATTCCAGGGTTTCATCAAAATCAGCGGCGATGCGGAAACGAAACAAATTCTGGGCGCTGCGATTCTTGGCGTCGGAGGCGATGAAGCGGTTCACGCTCTGTTGGATGCTTTGTATGCAAAGGCGCCGTACACGGTCATCCAGCGCGCCATGCACATTCATCCGACGGTCTCGGAATATCTGCCCATCCTACTCGACAAGCGCGGGCCGCTTGCGTAGCCATTGCACACCGCGCCGCCCGCTCCGGCTCGGCGTTGGAAATCGACGCAAGGCCGCTGACCGGACGCTGGACTTTGACTTCCGCATGAGCGAACATCGGATCGTGTCTTGGTCTGTTCACAATCAAACCCGTTGTCACGCTGTATCTTTGACAGAGACGAGAGGAGTCCAATCATGCGCTCTGATATCGTGCCCGGAGGCACTTTCCCCGATTACGAACTGCCCGATCACACGGGGAAAGTGAGCAAACTCAGCGAGCTACAAGGCGACGATCCGCTGATCCTTACCCTTGCGCGCGGCCACTATTGCCCCAAGGAGCACCAGCAGCATTTGGAACTCGCCGCGTTCTACCCGAAAATCGCTGTGGCGTACACTCAGGTCGTCACGATAGCCACCGACGATCACCATACTCTGCAGGAATTCCGCGCGTCAGTCGGAGCCCAGTGGACATTCCTTTCAGATCCCGGCCGAACGGTTCAAAAGGGTCTCGACATCCAGGAGTACACCGACCCCGAGCACAATCCGATGATCCCGTATACGCTAGTGCTCAAGCCGGGCCTCGCGATTTATAGCATCTATAACGGCTACTGGTTCTGGGGGCGTCCGTCGATTGCGGATCTCTGGCGCGATCTGCGCGTCGTAACAAGTGAAATCCGCCCAGACTGGGATCTGGGCGCCCCTGGGCTCCGTGAGGCGTGGAATGCGGGTGACCACTCGCGTTTCCACGGGTGGAACAAGCGGGGTGGGGCCGGGAGTTGATACCTGAGGATGAGAACCTATGTCCATGACTGACCCAGATATTCAGGCGGGAAATCCCCTCCCGATTGGGGGCGCTCACGAGCAAGCCGGAGGAGTCAATTTTGTTCTGTTCAGCCGTCACGCAACGGGTGTTCGTCTTGAGTTCTATCAAAATCCCGACGATTCTTCTCCGAGCAGAACCATCGATTTAGACCCGGTGTGTCATCGGACAGGCGACATCTGGCATGTTTGGGTGCGGGGCATTGCCGCAGGTCAACTCTACGGCTATCGCGTCGAGGGGCCGTATCAACCCGAAGAAGGCCATCGCTTCAACCCGCACAAATTGCTTCTTGATCCGTACGCAAGAGCGATTGCCGGCGTTAAAGATTGGGATTTAACCGCCGCCCGCGGCTATGATTCCTCCAGCAATCTGGCTGATCTGAGCTTTTCGACTGTAGATAACGCGGGCGCCGCACCGAAATGCATCTTCACCCTGGACCATTTCGACTGGGAGAGGGATGCGCCTCCAAAGCATTCCGCCTCCGATCTGGTCATCTACGAGACGCACGTCCGCGGTTTCACAATCCATCCGAGTGCGAGTGCTGCGCATCCCGGAACCTTCGCCGGCTTGACCGAAAAGATTCCTTATCTCCAGGAGCTGGGAGTAACCGCTATTGAGTTGATGCCTGTTCTCGAGTTCAACGAAAACGAATTGCAGGTGCTCAATCCAGTCTCTGGAGAGACACTCAAGAATTACTGGGGCTACAATCCCGTCGCCTTTTTTGCGCCCAAGCAGTCCTACAGAAGTGATGGGACGCACGACCGGCAGACCGAGGAGTTTCGCGAGATGGTGAAGGCCTTTCACAGCGCAGGCATGGAAGTGATCCTGGACATCGTCTTGAACCACACCGCTGAGAACGATGAACTTGGCCCTACGATCTGCCTGCGCGGTCTGGAGAACTCGGTTTTCTATATGTTGCAGGAGAACGGGTGCCGCTACTACAAGAACTTTTCCGGCGTGGGCAACACGCTGAACGCAAATCACCCCGTGGTACGGGAAATGGTGAGGAATGTACTTCGTTACTGGGTCATGCACATGCATGTGGATGGTTTTCGCTTCGACCTTGCTTCGATCCTGGGCCGGGATGAGCACGGAAACCTTCTGCGCAACGCTCCGCTTCTCGAGGACATTGCAGAGGATCCCATCCTGCGTGACGTAAAGATTATCGCGGAGGCCTGGGATGCGGGCGGCGCCTATCAAGTGGGGGATTTTTCCACCCGGCGTTGGACGGAATGGAACGGCCGCTTCCGCGACGATGTGCGCCGCTTCTGGATTGGCGAAGAGGGCATGATCGGATCGTTCGCAAGCCGAATCTGCGGAAGCTCCGATTTGTACAAAGTCTCGGGCAAGGGACCCGCGAGCAGCCTCAACTTCGTCACTTGTCATGACGGCTTCACGCTGAACGATTTGGTCAGCTACAAGCAGAAGCACAATGACGAAAATGGCGAGTTCAACCATGATGGAACCGATGCC